>Ga0079224_100000741_pt1 | contig 34194 bp, 43 predicted proteins | sample Stecom2015_FD_80414 | JGI IMG/M metagenome (GOLD analysis project Ga0079224, IMG submission 80414) | Agricultural soil microbial communities from Utah to study Nitrogen management - Steer compost 2015 | ecosystem: Environmental > Terrestrial > Soil > Agricultural land | place: USA: Utah... | reverse complement strand
GCGATGCGGCGCACGCCCGCGAGCTCGCCGCCGAGCACAACGGGATGCCTGTGATCTTCGTCCACGCGGACGACATCGCCGCGTTCAAGGCGAGCTGAGGGCGTAGGCGATGGCGGCCGTGCTCGTCCAGAGCAAGACCGGGAGCGGGTACGGTGGCAGCACGAACATCGTGCTCGACTCGACGCCGACGACCGGCAATGTCCTGATCTTCAAGCACGGCAACAGCTCGAAGACGCTCTGTTCGCAGCCGACCGGCGGCGGGGTCACGACCTGGGCGAGCGTCACGTCGAACAACCGACGGGCCTGCCGCCAGTCCTACGGAGTGGTCGGTGGGTCGCCGTCGGCGACGGTCAACTTCAACAACAACTTCCTGCTCGGCTCGTGGACGCTTGAGGAGTGGTCGGGCCTCGACACGGCCTCGCTGGTGCAGGGGTCCTCCACCAACGACGGGCAGGGCGCGACGGCGAGCGTGACGCACACCCCGACCGCCTCGTCGGACGTGATGCTGGCCGCGAACGCCGCCATCCAGAATGCCGCCACCTCGAACGTTGGTGGGGGCTTCAGCGACATCCTCGGTAGTGGGAGCATCGGCCCCTCGGCGCACCGCACGGTCACGGGGGCCAGCGGCTCCTACACCCCGAGCTGGAGCACCACGAACGCGTACACGGTCTGGGATGCGGTGGTCGTGGCCTACAAGGTCGCCGCCTCGGCCAGCCACTCGCAAAGTGTGGCGGGCGGCATCACCCCGAGCGGGGCGCTGGCCACGCAGGTCACGGCGGCGATCCTCGCCGGGGGCATCACCCCCACCGGCACCCTGAATCATGATGGGGCGGGCGGCTCGCCGTCGCCGCAAACCGTGGCGGGCAGCATCACGCCGACGGGGGAAGTCTCCGACATCGGCGTGGGCTACGGCCTCGGCCCGTTCGTCGGCGGCATCACCCCCACCGGGGCCGTCACCACCGAGCAGACCGTGCAAAGCGGGACGTTCGGCGGGGAGATCGTGCCCTATGGCGGCGTCACGAACTTTGACTTCCAGAGCACCACGGCGGGCGGCATCACCCCCACCGGCACGCTGCATGTCCCGACCGAGATCGAGCACGACCTCGCGGGCGGCATCACCCCCACCGGGGATGTGACCCCGGTGGAATACGAGGGGCTCACCCTCCTGATGAACAATCGAAGCGGAGCGGACTGATGGCGGAATACTTCACCCAGTGGGCCGTGGTCGACACGCAGACCAACGCCACCGCCACGGCGACGCATGCCGGGGTGTCGGGACAGCAGCACTACATCACCAGCGTCTCGGTGTCGGCGTCGGCGGCCCCGGCCACCGCCGTGACCTGCACGATCACGGGCGGCAGCGACACGCTCGACGAGTTCCTGATCCCGCCCGGCGCGTTCTCGCCCATCGTCATCAACTACGATCACCCGCTGCGGGTGGACGAGGGCGACGACGCCGAGATCACCGTCGCCGCGCTGGGGTCCGGCGTGGTCGGCAAGGTCGTCATCCGTGGGTTCACGAAGTACAGTGGCTAGCACCTTCATCCTGAACCCGGTCGAGGACGACCTCATGCGCCGCGCGATTGGGGAACTGGAGGCCGAGCGCGAACGGGCACGGGACCGGCAGGTGGCTGCCGAGGCCGCGTTCCTCGCCGTCGTCGCCAAGCTGCGCCTCGTGCATGGCATCCCGGACGGGACGCCGATGCACTTCGACGAGGACCCGGAGACGCGCCGCATTTGCGTCCGGGCCGAGGACGTGCCGGAGCCGGAGGAGGAGGGGGAGGCATGATCGTGCTCGCCGTGCTGCTCTTCATCGCCAGCGTGGTCTGGGCGTTCGTCGCGCTGCGCGTGGCGGTCGGCCTGCTCGCCGCCGTGAACCGGGTGGTCGACCTGCTCGCCGTGCGCTGGACGCCCGCGCCCATGCCCCGGTCGCCTGCCGAGGTCGAGGCCAACGCGGAGATCCCGGCGGACATCAAGTCGCTCGTCGCCGCAAACTTCCAGTCGGCATGGGCGCAGGAGGACGCGCTGAAGACGGCGCAGGAAACCTACGCCCGACTCGGGGACTGGGATCTCGTGCGACAGTCCCTCATGTACGCCATGCCGAGGGGATGAGTGATGGACGAGGCCATGGAGGAACGGGAGGAGCAGGAACCGGCTGGGGTCGAGTCGCGCGAGCAGCGCGTCGCGGCGCTGGAGGCGATGTACGGTGCCGACTGCCCCTTTGCGGAGGTGGAATCCGTCGAGGACGTGACCGACGAGGACTGGGTCGCATGGGCCAAGAGCCTGTGGGACCGGCACGCCGACGGCATGCAGCGCCGCATCCACCTCGTCAGCCGCAACCGCATGATGTACAAGGGCGTCCAGTGGATGGACTCCTCCGGGCAGGGGCCGTGGCGCGAGCCGCCCCGCCCGCGTGACGCGGTGCGGGCGGTCCACAACCTGATCCAGCCCGCCATCGACCAGCGCATCCAGATCGTCACGGAGCAGCGGCCCGGCTTCCGCACGAAGCCGATCACGCAGGACACGGGCGACCTGAAGAAGGCCGAGGCGCAGCAGTATGCGCTGGAGTACCAGTACGACCAGCAGAACATGGAAGACGTGCTGGCCATGGCCGAGTACCACGCGCAAACCGATGGCGTGGCGTTCATGCAGCTCTACTGGGACACCGACGCCGGGCCGTGGGACGAGCAGGTCGGCCCGTCCGACGCGGCCCCGCTCCCCGCCGAGTGGGGCGAGGGACTGGACATGGACGACGGCGGCGTCGGGGACGAGACGGTGGCGGCGGTCCCGGCCATGCGGCGTGCCCCGATGGGGGACCTCCGCACCCGCGTGCTCCGCATCGAGGACGTGCGCGTGGCGTCCAACGCCAATGCCGCGACCCGCCCCGATTACTGGGTCCTGAAGACGCGCGTGTCGCAGGCCGAGGCCGCCCGGCGGTTTGGGGGCGAAGTGGCCGAGGAGTTCGGCGCCGCGTCCGGCACGGACGAGGACGACCAGCTCTCGGGCATGGGGACCTTCGGCATGGAGATCCCCGGACAGGATGAGCTGTCGCGGAACCTGCCGACCGTCGACATGCACACCGTCTTTTGCGAGCCGAACGAGTACCTGCCCAACGGCCTCCAGCTCGTGGTGGTGGGCGATGTCGTGGCCTACGCCAATGATTTGCTCTTCGGCGTGGTGCCCATGGTCCGCATCACGGATGGCTCGACGGACCCGTCGTTCTTCCCCGCCGCCATCATGGAAGGGTGGATCGACCACCAGATGCGGGTGAACGCCCTGCTCTCGAAGTGGATCGAGTCGATCCGCGTGAACTCGGGCGGGCGCTTCATCGTGAAGCCGGGCACCATGAGCACGGAGACGCTGATCGGTGGGCTGATCTCGGCGCTGGAGGTCCGGGCCACCGGCTCCATCAGCGACGCCATCATGCCGGTCAGCGGGTTCAGCGTCGGGTCCGACGTGAAGGATTTGCTGGAGTTCGAGATCCGCGCGTTCGAGCAGAAGTCCGGCTGGAACGACACGAGCCGGGGCAGCGTCGGGTCCAACACCTCGGGCCGCGCGATCCTCGCGATCCGCGAGCAACTGGAGCGGGTCTTCTCGCCCCCGGTCGCCGCCGCCGCGAAGGCCATGACGGACTGGGCCAAGGTCTGCCTGTACGGGATGCGCTGGGGCTACGACGCCCCGCGCAACATCGGCGTCTTCGGCACCTCGCGCCCGGACCTCGCCCGCGTGGTGTCGGGCAGCGACTTCGATGGCATCTGCGATGTCGAGATCGACAAGGAAACGCTGATGCCGATGCCCCGTGCGCTGAAGCTGTTCCTGCTCGACCAGATGTACGAGCGGGGCCAGATGACGCCCGAGGAGTACCGGCGCCGCATGCCGTTTGCGTACACGCGCAACCTGCAAAGCCCGGACGACGACCACGAGTCCCGCGCCAAGCGGATCGCCGACGCGATCCTGCGCGGCGCCCCGGTCCCGGCCATGCGGTGGCAGGACAACGAGGCCATCCACCAGAGCGTGCTGGAGCGGGAGATCATCCTCGACGACTCGCTCGACGAGCAGATCATCCAGATCGCCAACCAGCGGTGGATGGAACTGGCGCAGCAGGCGGCGATGAAGATGGGGGCCGCGCCACCCCCGGCACCCGGCGGCGGTGGCGGTCCCACCGACACGCCACCCCAAGGCCCCAGCTTGGACCCGGCAGAACAGCCCTTCCTCGCCACCGACCCCGGCATCGCGACCGGGCCGGTGGAGGAACTGGCGGACGCCGGGGACATCGGCGGCGGTGGCGGGGTCGGCTACGACTTCACCCAACAGGTCTAAGGACGACGCATGGCAAATGACGGCACCCCGACCGGGGCACCCGAACTGAACCTGACGGACCCGCTGAACTTCGGCGGACTGGACAAGGACACCTTTGCGCGAGAGTTCCTCCCGCCCGAGGTGTTGGAGATGGACGACGAACCGCTCCAGCAAAACCCCGACCACGATGAGCCGGACCTCACGCCACCGGACGAGGGGGAGGAGGAGGTCGAGGAAGTCGAGGAGGTCGAAGAGGTCGAGGAGACGCCCGAGGCGCCGAAGAAGGACGAACCGGAAGCCAAGGCCGAGGAGAAGGAAACACCGCAAGAGCGCAAGCTCGCCACCACGTTCACCGCAAAGAGCACGGACGGTGACGACCTCGATGTGTCCGACGTGGAGATCACGTTCACTGCCAACGGCAAGGAGCGCGTCCTCCCCATTGACAAGGTGGTTCGACTCGCGCAAAGTGGATACTACAACGAGACGCTCCATCAGGAGGTGGACGAGTCTCGGACGAAGCTGGGAGATTTGCAGGGGAAGTTGGAGCAGGCGATGGAGCTGGCCCAGCAGCGGACGCTGCTCGCCAAGAAGCTCCTCGAAGACGACGACTTCTTGCTGGCCCAGCGGCAGCGGTACTTGGACGCCAACACGCCCGAGCGGCAGGCCGAGCGGTACCGCGCACGGATGGAGCAGGTCGAGCAGGAGCGGGCGCAGGAGAAGTACCTCGCCGAGGCACAGGGGTTCGTGAACGACGTGCTCGGCCCGGCGATGGACAAGATCAAGGCGCAGTATCCTGCCGTGACGGATGAGGAGTTGCAGGGCAAGTGGTACGCGGCCACGCAGGGGATCACCCGCAACGGGACCATCCCCAAGGCCGCATGGCAGCAGGCGTTGCGGATCATCGAGGACGACATCGGCCCATGGGCGGCCCAGCGTCATGAGTCCCGCAGCGAGAAGACGCAGCAAGAACGGGCGAAGTATGAGACTGAAGCCCGTGCCGCAAAGGCCGAGGCTCGGAAGGTGAAGCGACTCGTCGCGAAGACCGTCCGCCCCTCCACCCAGCGCAGCGCCCCTTCAGTTACCAAGCGCAAGCCCATCGTGTCCGCAGACGATGCCATCAAGGACATCGTCCAGAACGATGTAGCCGAGCTGGTCCGCAACATGACGGGCGGCTAGGCGGTAACTGACAGGGGAGAGACTCGGCCATGCCGACCATGATCACCGACGCGGAAATCTCCGGCGTCCTGAAGACGATGTACGAGAACTATCGGGAGAAGGTGTTCCCGATCATCACGCCGCTGCTCGCCAACATCAAGAAGAGCGGCCCCGGTGGGCCGCGCTCGATGCGCTGGGGCGGCAACGGCATCAACTGGAACGTGGTGCTCGGGCGCCCGGTCGGCTTCACCGCCTCGGCGGATGGCTACCTGCCCAACCACGCCGCCGCCGAGGAGAAGCAGGCGACCATCGGGATCAAGCGCGTGTACGTCACGCGCGAGATCGACGGCCTCGCCATCTTCGGCACGCAGTCGAAGAAGGCCGCCTACATCGCCCTCGCCGAGAAGATCCTCGAAGAGGCGAAGCAGGCCGCGCAGCTCGGCATGCAGGAGACGCTGCACTCGGACGGGCGCGGCATCAAGGGCCTCGTCACGGTCGTGAACTCCACGACCAACATCGACATCTCCTCGCCCTACGGGCTGGCCAACGCCGGGCAGGGTGGCCTCACCATCGACAAGGGCATGTACATCGCCGTGCTCGACTCCTCGTCGTCCGACGCGGTGCTCGGGCGGGCGACCATCTCCAGCGTCACCAACTCCGGTGACACCGTCACGGCGGTGCTCGACACCGCGATCTCGGGCATGGCGGCGGGCGACAAGATCGTGGCCTGCACGGCGAGCGACACCTCGTACAACGCCTTCCCGAACGGCCTCCTGAACATCCTCAACGTCGGCGGGTCCTACGCCTCGCTGCACAACCTGTCGGCCTCGACCTACCCGCGCTGGAACACCACGCGGCTCGTCGCAGGCACCGACACGCCGGATGCCGGGCAGCCGACCGAGCAGGATGTCTGGGACCTGATGACGCGGGTGGCCGGGCGCTCCGGCTACGATGCCCGGATGTCGCCGGGCGAGTTCCTCATGGTCACGACCCCCGGCCTGAAGAAGAAGTTTGCGGACAGCTTCTTCGGCCAGCGGCGCCTGACCCCCGAGGACTTCACCAACCTGAAGGGCGGGTTCAAGGCCGTCACCATCTGCGGCGTGCCGCTGCTGGACGACCTCTGGTGCCCGGCTGGCCACCTGTACCTGATTCACAAGTCGGATCTGTTCTGGGCCAGCGCGAAGGACTTCGGCCAGCTCCAGTACGAGAGCGCCGGGGCATGGAGGTTCATCAGCGGGCGTGACGCCTACCAGATCAACTGGGGCGAGTACCTGAACATCGGCACGCTCAACCGCATCAGCCACGGCCTGATCTCGGGCTACACCGACGCCAACCGCTACACCTACGTCATCTAAGTGACGGGGTCGGGATGGGGCTTCGGCCCCATCCCACGCAAAGGAGACATGATGGACAACTCTCGGCGGGAGGCAATCGGTCGGTTCGGGACTCATCCGGTCTGGGTGAGCCGCACGCTCGGTTCGTCGCCCCTCACCGCAAACACCACGAACGACTTCTACCTCGTGGCCCCGCCGTCCTCGGCGACCATCGGGGGCGGCGCCGTGGTGCAGAACACCCTCGTGGCCGACGCCGATGGCACCGTGCTGGCGTACCTCGCCAAGTACGACGCCTCGGCGGACGCCGTCGTGGTGCTCACCTCCTCGCTGGATCTGGAGGCGATGACCACGAAGGAGGGCGCCAGCTTCACCGTCCTCGGGACGCTCACTGACGCCCAGCGCACCTTTGCGACGGGCGACACCCTCCTCCTGCGAATCGTCAGCAACTCGGCGGCCATCAACACCCAGCCGACCGACCTGACCGTGACCGCAGAACTCTTCGTTCGGACGTGACCATGCTGCTGGATCGCCGAGGTTTGCCGCAACCGCCCGCTGGAATCGTGGAACGCCTGCGGGCAGTCGACGCAAACCTCGGCATCGCATGGATCGGGGCGCCGGACACGGGCCAGTGGGCGATCACCTACGAGTGGGCGCCCGATGACCCGCGTCGCCGGTACATCCAGCAGGGCGAGATGGACCCCGACGCGGACTTCGATGCCTTGGCCTTCCTCCCGCCCGATTGCACCGTCGATCAGGCATACGGCTACGTCCTGAACGGGATGCGGTCGTCACGAAAGGAGGCGATCCATTCTCTGCTGGACAAGCTGGACCGCTACAACGCCGACCAGTCCAAGGTGAACTGGGGCGAGGCCGTGGCGCCTGCCATGGAGCAGGCCCACGGGCAGGCGTTGAAGTCGGTGTCGCTCACGCAGGTGCCGCTCGACTCCCCGCTGGTGAAGAAGACGCGGAAGAAGGCGAGCGGTGACGCGGGATGAACTCACCACGGAGGCGCGGCACCACGCCGATGCCGAGTCGGACGGGCGCTGGGGCACGGGCCGCGTCGCCTCGGCCTTGGATGTGGTGGCTCGTCTTGAATGGCGGAACATCCTCAACGCAAACCGATTCTACCGGACGGCGACCCGCACGCCGACCGTGACGGCTGGGGCGTTCAACCTGTCCGACCTCACGCAGGGGACGGGTGACACGCAGGAAGTGTTCTACCGCATCATCGGCATCCACACGGGAGACGTGGTCTACAAGGAAGTCTCCCCGGTCGACGTGCTCACCGCCGGGAGCGGGGAGAGCGCGGCCACGGTGTGGGGCCACCAGACGTGGTACCGCAACGGATCGCAGGTCCACATCATTCCGAACCCGACCAGCACCGTGAACGTGCTGGTCAACCACATGCCTCCCCTCCCCTCTGCCCTCTCGGCGGGGAGCGTCACCGTGGAGTTCCCGTCGGGATACGAACAGATCCTCGCACTGGAAACGGCGGCGCTCATGCTGACGAAGGGTGGGACCGAGACCGAGGCGGCAGCCGCGTTGCGGGCCATGGCGGAGCAGTATCGCCGGGCCATGCTTTCCGATGTCGCACGGGTTTCGACCATGCCCTTGCAGGTCGGCTATTCCGACAGCCGCGAGGAGTGGGGAGGATGAATGGGCCGTCGCCGAACGGGTGACATGCAGGCGGGCTTCGGCGGGGGGTTGAACACCTCCGCCGACGAGTCCCAGCTCCAGCCGGACGAGATCCGCGTGGCTACCAACGCCCTGCTCACCGAGCACGGCGCGGCGCAAAAGCGCGGGGGCACGCGGCTCCTGCTGTCGGCGGCCCCCGTGGCGAGCACCCCGATCCTCGCAGGCTTCAACTGGCAGCCGGGCACCGGCTCCACCACGAACCTCTTCGTGGTGGACGGCGAACTCTACACCATGCCCTATGGCAGCCTGCCCCTCACGGCGACGCAGCAGTCCACGGCCCTGAGCACCTCGCAGGTCCCGGACTTTGCGGCGTTCCGCGAGGGCGGCGCGGGCGGCGAGGTGGTGTTCATCGCCGACGGCGGCCTGCTGAACTACTGGGACGGGTCGACGCTCACGACCAACATCGCCAGCACGCCGAGCGTGACCCGGCTGGCGGTCTACAACCGCAGGCTCTTCGGGATCACGGGCACCGACCAGACGATCTACTGGTCGGACCTCGACGCGGGCGAGACGCTGGGGATCGCGGCCTCGGGCGGGGGCGAGGCCATCGTGCGGACCTTCAGCGACCGGCAGCTCGTGGCCTTGGCGCCCTGTGCCGGCGCGCTGCTGATGTTCCACGACTCGGGCATCTCGGTCTTCACGGGCTGGACGCAGGACGACATCGACATCCAAGCGGGATCGTCCGGCCTCACGTCGGACGTGGGCACGCGGGCGCCGCGCACCGTCGTGGCGCTGGAGAACGAGGTGCTCTTCCTGACGGACCGGGGCTTTTACGCGGCGACCCCCAACTCGGTGCAGCCGATCTCGACGAAGATCGACGCCGACGTGGTGGGGCTGAGTGCGGCAGAACTTGCCGCCTCCTTTGCGGTGCATTTCCGGTCGCGCCGCGAGGTCTGGTTCTACATCGGCGGCATCGGCTTCTACGTCTTCAACTACCGGACCCGGCAGTGGTCGGGGCCGCAGGCCGGGGGCTACATCTCGACGGCGTCGACCTGCGCGTGGGAGTCCACGGACACCAGCGGCGTGCCCATCGTCCTCGTGGGCGACGCGGCGGGCCGGGTCAAGCGGGCGCAGGTCGACAACAACTACCTCGACGACGTGGCAGCGGACGGGTCGGGTGGCACCGGCTACGAGACGGTGCTCCAGCTCCACCGGATGTTTTGCGACACGGGGTTCGAGGCGTCGAAGGCGTGGCGCTGGGGCTACCTGCTCTTCGATCCCCGGTCGGGCGACGACGTGACGGTGGAATGGGACACGCAGTACGGGGACGACAGCTACATGCTGACGACCTCCAGCTCCGCGTGGAACACGGGGACATGGGGCACGGGGACATGGGGCGGGTCGGGCGTGCAGCCGTTCCGCGTGCCGATGTCGGGACGTGGACAGTATGTGGACATCACGATTCGCGATGCGAGCGAGGGTGGCGGTGGGCTGTACTCCCGCTTTTCGCTGGAAGCCTTTGACATGACGCGACGGGGGTAGCATGGCCGAGATCATCTCGCAGCACCAGCAGTCGTCCTTCACGGACCCGCAAAACGGGCAGTCGCCCATCGACGCCGATCAGGTCCGGGCGAACGACAACGCGCTGCGGACCGCATACAACGCGCACGACGCGGACACGGGCATCCACGTCCAGTCGAGCGCCATCGGGTCCCGGCCCTCGGCGGCGACGACGGGCCGCAAGTGGGTGACGGTCGATGGGTCGGCGGTGCGGGTCTGGTATGACACCGGCTCGACGTGGGCGGAGGTCGACTACCTCAACCAGACGCAGGGCGGCACGGTCGCCGGGGCCACGACCTTCACGCAGGAGATCACGGCCAGCGGGGGCGTGGCGGGCGACGTGACCGGCAATGTCACGGGCGACGTGACGGGCAACGCGGACACGGCGACGGCACTGGCCACGGGCCGGAACATCGCCATCGCCGGGGACGTGACGGCCACGGGCGTGGCGTTCGACGGCACCGCCAACATCTCGCTGACGGCGGCGATCACGGCGGGCGCCATCGTGAACGCGGACATCAACGCGAGCGCGGCCATCGCCGACACGAAGCTGGCGACGATCAGCACGTCCGGGAAGGTGGCCAACTCCGCAACCACGGCGGACGCGGCCAACACCACGAGCGCCATCGTGGCGCGTGACAGCTCCGGCAACTTTGCGGCGGCGCAGGTCACGGTGACGAAGCTCGTGCATAGCGGCACCACGATCTCGCTGCGGGGCGTGGACTACGTCCTCCCGGCGGCAGACGGCAACAGCGGCGACATCCTCTCGACCGATGGCGCGGGCACCCTGAGCTGGCAGCCGGACGCCGGGGGCGGCGGCTCGGTCAGCGGGTCGGGCACCACGGGCACGCTGCCCAAGTGGACGGGTGGGTCGGCGCTGGGCAACTCGATCATCGTCGAGGCGTCGGGCATGATCCGCGTGGGCACCAACCCCGGCCAGTCGGGGGTTCTGGGCCTGCCGAACAACAGCGCGATCACCGCCCGCAACGCCGCAAACTCGGCGGACGTGGCGCTCATCTCGCTGAACGGCAGCAACTTCGTCGTGGTCGGGGCCTCGTCGAGCACCATCGTGGCGGCGCAAAGCGGCCTGCTCTCGACCGGCGCGATCACGATGAGCGTGAACCAGTTCACGATCAACGGTTTGCAGTATGCGTTTCCGGGGAGCCACGGGTCGAGCGGCTACGTCCTGACGAACAACGGGTCCGGGACCCTGAGCTGGTCGGCGATTCCCGGTGGGGTGTCGGGCCTGACCACGGGCACGCTGCCGAAGGCGAGCGGTGCGACGACGCTGACTGACTCGGTCATCACGGAGTCGGGCGGCAACATCTCGGTGAGCGGCAACGTGAACACGGCGGGCGTGTTCCAGAAGAGCGGGACGCAGGTGGTCGGGGCGCGGGTCACGGGGTTTGCGAAGATGACCAACGCGACGAGCCTGAAGGATGTCAGCGGCTACGACATGGTGAACGAGATCGACTCCGCCGCCGACTTGGGGACGCTGACGGGTGGCGTGCGCGGGCTGGCCCGCTTCGTCAACGCGATGTACGACGCGCTCGCGGCGCACGGGTTGATGGGTGCCTGATGTCGTGGCGGCACGGGCGGAGGCCCGGCGGCGACGGCTGGAGCAGCGATGGCTCACGCTCGGGGGGAACCGGGTGGGGCTGCCGGTCACGACGAGTGCGACCTCGCTGGTCGTGACGCTCACCCCGGCGGAGTTCGACGCAGGATACGGCGTGCTGGCCATGCCGGACTGGGACACGACGGTCTGGGTCAGTGGCAAGCAGGTCGGACAGTTTACGCTCAACTTTGGCACGGCAGCCCCCGGCTCGCAAACCGTGGATGTCGCAGTCTTCAGGGAGGAGTAGGACATGCCAGCACCGTGGTTAATCCCGGCAATCCTGAGTGGCGTCTCGGCGGGGGCGGGCGCGTTGGCGTCGGCCAAGCAGGGGGACGTGCAGCGCCAGCAGTTGGCCCAGCAGGCCAAGGAGTCGGAGCGGGACTACGACTTCCGGCTGCGGATGTACAACGACTCGCTCGGCTCGAACGCCTACACCAACCCGATGAAGGCGGCGCTCCTGAACCGGATGGCCAGCCAGCGCGGGGTGGACACATCGAGCATGGGCCTGCCCGACATCTCGAAGTACCGGCGACCGGAGATGTACGACCCGCGAGCAGCGGAGATCCGCAAGGAGATCGTCCGCCAGACGCAGGCGCAGCCGTACTCGGGCACCTACCGTGACGAGATGCTGCGTCGGTTCAACGCGGCGGTGCAGTCGAGCGGGGGTCGGGTGAGCGACAACTTCGACATCGGGACGCTGGGCAGGCAGTTGCGGGCCGAGGGGTTCATGGACGCGCCGAGGTCCAAGGACGATTTGCAGCACTTCGAGAAGGCGGCGCAGCGCGACGGTGGGCGCATCGACTACCGGGCCGCGATCAACAAGCGGATGGGACTGGGGGGCTGAGGCATGCTACTGGCCGAGAACGCACAGCGCATGGTGCCGAACAGCGGGGACCAGCAGGATGGTGCCCCGAAGATGGGCACCACGAGCCTGACCCTGAATCAGCAGCCCCGGAAGAAGGAGCAGCCCCGCCCGATTGCACAGGCGGGACCGGCGCCCGTGCAGCCTGCGGCGGCGCAGCCCGCGCAAACCCCGACGAGCGGGATGACGTTCGCGCAGATGCAGCAGCAGGGCTATGCCCGTCCGGCTCCGCCCCCGGCCACGCCGACGCCGCCCCCGACTTTCTCGTCGGGCGTGACGCAGGGGGGCTACGGCGGTGGGGCGCAGGCGGGTGGGGCGTCGGGTGGCAGCGGACCGGTGCAGGTGCGCGGGGACGCCGCCGTGCAGGACGCGACCCGGCAGATGCTCATGCAGCAGCTCGCCAACCCGGCGGGATTCGGGCAGGCTGAGGTGCAGCAGTGGTATGACCGTGGGGCACAGGACATCGACGACCAGTTTGCGATGCAAAACACGGCGCTGCGGGAGGAGATGGCGCGTCGCGGCCTGAGTGACTCCAGCATCATGGGCGGCAGGCTGGCTGACCTGAACGTCGCCAAGCGGTCGGCGCAGGTGGACCTGACGGACCGACTCGGGCGCCAGCTTGCGGAAGAGATGGCGGCGGCGCGGTCCCGTGCCATCGGTCAGGGCATGGATTACGACAAGTACATGCAGGACATGAGCTTCCGCAACGATGAGCTGGGGTTGGCAGGCGACCGTTTGCGGCTGGACGCCGACCTCGGGTTCGGGAACCTCGGCATCCAGCAGGGCAAGCTGAACCTCGACTCGGCGCTCGGGTTCGGGGCGCTTGACCTCGACCAGCGGAAGTTTGGGGAGAGCCAGTACCAGTTCGACACGGACCTCGGCCAGCGCCAGAGCGAGTTCGACCGCAACTACGGGCTGGATCGCGACCGCCTCAACGAGACGACACGGCAGTTCGACCGCAACTACGGGCTGGATCGCGACCGCCTCAACGAGACGACACGGCAGTTCGACCAGAACTACGGCCTCGACCGGGATCGGTTTGCGGAGGACCAGCGCCAGTTCGACGAGCGGCTCGGGTTTGACCGCGACCAGTTCGGGTGGTTGCAGGACCAGAACCTCATGGACCTGTTCAACAACACGGACTTCCTCAACCCGGACACCACGCCGATGTACGACCCGGCGATGGACCCGGCGGCGAGTGACTTGGACTTCGACTACAGCTCGTGGTGGAGGTAGACGATGGCGGGATTCGGTGACTTCCTCCTCGGGTTCGTGGGCGGCGGGGCGCAGGCAGCGGCTCGGGGTATCGAAGACGACTACTACCGCAAGCGGGAAGAGGCGCGGCAGGCCAAGCTGGATGCGGAACGCATGCAGGCCGAGAAGGCACGCGCGGCAGCCGAGGCCTCGCGCTCGGGCTTCTGGGATTCCCGGCTGCTCGGGGCGCCACCGCAAACCGACCCGGTCGACATCAAGGCCCCGGTGATGGGGATGAACGGCGGGATGTCCATGGCCCTCTCGTCCCGGATCACGCCGCCCGACAACTTCAAGGAGGTCGGGGCGGGGTCGGGGTACTATCAGGACCAGCGCCTCACGCCGGAGTATATGGACGTGATGCGGTCGGTGGCGGCGCAGCAGCAGCGCCAGCGGGAGGCAGCGGAGAAGGCGCAGCAGGAGGCGGCAGATCAGGCGAAGTACATGCGGCTGCTGTCGAGTCCTCGTGCCCAAGCGATCCTGAGGCGCAGCGGTCTGGACCCGGAGGTGGTGGCGGGCGACCGGGCGCTGATGCAGCAGGTCGTGGCGCAGATGACCGCCAAGGACCCGAGCGGGCCGGGACCCTCGACGCCGGAGTGGGAGCGGAACCTGACGGTGAACGACCGGCTGGTGTCGGCAGCGGAGAGCTACCTGTATGCGGCCAACGCGGACATGGAGCAGGCGTTCCAGATGATGCTGAAGGCTGGGGTGCCGGAGGACCGGGCACGCACGGCGATCTCGTCGGCGGCCCGTCAGCTCCAGCAGATGCGGGCACGCGGGCCGGAGTACGGGATGGACCCGATCTTCAGCGGCAGCTTTGCGGGCCGGGCCTCGGGGCCGGATGACAAGATGCCGACGGGCTTCTCGAAGTGGGACACCTCGGGTCGCGTGGGGAGCAAGGTGAACCAGCTCATCGACGGGGGGTACTGATGGACGAGGAACTGGAACGGTGGCTGCAAGAGAACGGCGCGAAGTACCGGGCCGACATCGACAGCGCCTACACCCAGTCGTCGAGCGAGAGCGACTACTACCAGCGGCTTCGGGACCTGCGCGACAAGCACACGCTGAGTAACGGGGAGGGGTGGGAGCTGGCGGCGGGGTCGCTGGCCAAGCCTGCCATGGAGATCGCCGGGGGCGTGGCGCGTGGCGCCGGGTGGCTGGCCGACAAGGTCGGTGCCGACCGGGTGGCGTCGGGCCTGCGCGGCGTGAGCGAGTACACGAAGGAACGTGCCGACCGGGTGCGCGAGCTTCGGGATCAGGGTGGCACGGTCGCCAAGGGCCTGTCCTTTGCTGGTGAGCTGGTCGGCTCTCTGCCCGGCGGTGTCGGATCGGCGTCGCTGGTACGCGGCGGCTCGCGGGCCGCTGCGCGTGCGGCGGCGGGACGCATCGGGGCGCTGGAGGCGGCGAACACGGCGTTGCAGGGCGGGGCGCGGTCGGCCTTGGGCCGGGTGGCAGCGGGCACGGCGCAGCAGCTTCCCCAGATCGTGGCGCAAAACGCCGGGGCCGGGCGTGGATTCAAGGACACGCTGCTCGACGTGGGCATGGACCTCGGGTTCGGTGGCGCGGGCGAGCTGTTCACGCAGGCCCGTCGGGCCGGTGCCGCCCGCCGCCTGCGCGGGGAGCAGGAGGCACTGGGCGAGGCGATGTCCGAGGGCCTGCCGCCCCGGTTGAGTCCCGAAGAGATGGCGGCGGAGGAGTCCCGCAAGCGGGTCGAGGAGGCCACGCAAAAGCTGCGGGCACGGCGCGAGGCGGCCACCAACCGCCGTGGCTTTGCGGAGATGGACCGTCGCGCCTTGCAGGCCGAGGCCATGAATCGTGGCGAGGCGGCGGGTGCCCGGCGGGACGCCTTCGATGCGGCGGTCGCCGAGCGAGACGCCACGCGCCAGCGGGTCATGGGCAACGTGGAGGAGTCCCGTCGTGCCCGAGGGGCGGCGTCGAAGGCGGAGCTGGAGAACGCCCGCACGGCATCCGTGCAAAAGGGTGGCCAGCTCGACGAGTTCCGGCAGGCGGTGCGCGAGGTCTTCCCGGAGCTGGAGAACGAGCTGTCTGGGGTGAGCCGACTGGAGGACGCGGCGGTGGTCCTCCGGCGTTTGCAGGATCTCAACGTGAATCAGGTGCGTGAGCTGCTCGGGTCCCGCGAGGTGTACATGCGGGCCAAGGCCCTGAGCGACGTGACGGGTCACGCGCTGGCCAGCAAGGACATCGACGCGCGGCAGGCCGAGGAGGCACTGGCCCGGCTGCTGCGCGTGCGGCCCGAGGACATGGCCGACGTGCGGCGCATGGCCGACGAGTTGGTCGAGCCGATGAACCGGCAGGAGCTTGAAGCCACCTTCGGCGCGGCCCAGCGGGAGCTGGGTGGCGAGGGCTACCCGACGAAGAAGGAGGTGCGGACCTTCGAGGGACGCGAGCGACGGATGCCGCTGCAAACCGAGGGTCCCCCGCCCCGAAGTCGAACGCAGCCGGATGTCGAACCCGAGGAACCCAACCCTTTTTCGACTACCGCCGCAGCCTCAGATAAGGCTCCCTCTGCGACGGTCACGGGTACGGGAGTCCTGAAGAAGGAGGCCGGGAAGGCGGCGCTTGGCGCCGGGCTGGGCGTCACGCTCGGTGCCCCGGCCACGCTGTCGGCGCAGGGTCCGGGTGGCGAGGACGAGGGGGATCGACTGGCGACGCTCACGGCGGCAGCGGCGGGTGGTGCGCTGCTGGCGCTGGGGGGATCGTGGGCATGGCGTGCCGTGGCGAACCGGGGCAACCCGGCGGCCCGGCGGGCGGCCCGTGAAGTCCTCGATGCCGCAAAGCAGGAGGCAAAGGAAGCCGACATCCGGGCCAAGCTGGCGGACCCGGCCACGCGCCAGCGCGTCGTGGACCGGCTGACGGCGGAGCGCGGCACGCTGCCCTTGGGACCCGAGCGACTGGTGGACCCCTACGCCCCGCTGCCGGAACTCGGCGGCAAGTCGGCGCGGGACTACCTCAACATGGATCAGTTCGTCGGCCTGTCCGACGAGTCGCGGGCGCGGCTGGCTGCCGAGGTCGTGGGTCAGGCACAGGTCACGCGCGGCGTGCCCAAGACGGTGGAACCGCTGGCCCATGTCACGCGCGACGCGCGACGGTTGAGCGCGGCCCGGATTCTGGAGCAGGTCGATCCGGCCCGGTCGACGCGCCGGGAGAACATCGCCGTGGCCAGCACGCTGGCCGGGGTGAGCGAGGACGTGGAGAAGCTGGTCGCCGCCCGCACGCGACTGAAGAACGACCTCGCAGCGACGGGCGACCGAAACGTCTCGGATGTCATCAAGTCCAAGCTGAAGCTGGTGGACGGCGCACTCCTCCGTTTGCGGGAGGACCAGTCGGAGCTGGCGAACTTCCTCTCGCGGGCGGGGACGGAGGCGGGCCGGGACCTGCGTGCCCACCGGCTGGTGGTCGCGTCGATGGCGCACAACCCGGAGGCGTACCTCTCGCGGGTGGCGGACACGCTGCGCCGCAACCTCACGGGGGACGAGGCGGGGAAGCTGCGCGACCTGCTGGATGCCCGCGACTTCGAGGGCGCGGCCCAGTACGCGCTCGACCTCCAGCAGCGCAGCGGGTTCGGGATGCTGGTGGACCTCATCAACGCGGGCCGCCTGTCGGGCATCGCCGGGCGGGGACGCGACCTGATCTCGGGGACGACCAACACCGTGGTGGAGTCTGCGGTGAACGCCCCGGTCCGTGCCTTTGCGGATCGCATCATCGGGAAGGTGGCCAACACCGGGGTGCGCTCTGCCGATGACGCCAACCTTGGCGACATCTGGAGCGACCTGAAGGATGCGGTGCGGGGCGTCGAGGGGACGACGGACGCCAAGGCCGAGGGCATGGTCGAGGCGATGCGCCGGTTCTGGGGCGAGGACGTGGGCGTCAACGCCTTCCGCGAGGGTGGCCTTGCCGGGTGGCTGGAGCGCCAGCGGAAGATCGACATTGACGCCGACGCCCTGTACCGGCTGGACCTGCCGAGGTCCACGACGATCAAGAACTTCACGGGCAATCAGGCGGTGGATGAATCGCTCGACGCCCTGCAAAAGTCGATCTTCCGCGTGACCACCGGCATCGACAAGGTGGCCAAGGGTGGCAGCTACGCGGCCCGGCTGGCGGAGGAGGCTCGCCTCATCGCCAAGCAGGAAGTCGCCGACGGGTTGCTCGACGCCAAGGAGCTGCCGAAGCGGGTGGCCGAGCTGCGCGTGCGCCCGACGCAGGAGATGAAGGACGCGGCCAAGCTGACGGCGGAGCGGAACACCTTCCAGAACCACGAGGCCATGGCCTCGCTGGTCACGAAGATCAAGCGCGAACTCCCGGCCCTGATCCGCAAGGGACCGGGCGGGGCGTTGCTGGGTGACGCGGTGGAGGAGACGCTGAACCTCGTCGTGCCGTTTGCGCGGACCGGCGCCAACATCGCCGGTCGCGTGATGGACTACACGCCGTTCGGTCTGGTGCGGGCGGGCCTGCTGACCTACGGCCTGCGGGATCAGGTCGCGCGGGGCGTGCTGACCACGGCGCAGATCCGCATGGCGCAGCGCGACGCCGCCGAGGCCGTGTCCCGGTTTGCGACGGGCAGCCTGCTGGCGGCTGCCGGTGGGGGCTACTCCCTCTACAAGCGCGGCGTGTTCAGCGGGTCGATGCCCACCGACCCCTCCGAGCGGGCGGCATGGGAGGCGGCGGGCGTGCGCCCCAACTCCATGAACATCGGTGGCGTGTGGGTCCCGGTCGGGCAGTACAGCCCGTGGGGCAACGCGCTGATCGTCGGGGCGAACGTGGCCCGCGCCATGGAGGATCGCAGCCTGAACGAGAGCAAGCTGTCCAACATCATGTCGCTCCTGTCGCAGTCGACCTTGCAGGGCGGCAAGACGGTGCTGGAGCAGCCGTTGGTCACGGGCCTCGAAGGGTTCATGCAGGCGGTGCAGGACCCGGACCGACGCCTCGGGGCCTTTGCGTCGAGCCAAGCCTCGTCGCTGGTGCCCACGGTGGTGAGCGACATCGCGGCCATCAGCGACAAGGGGCGCGGGCGGATGGTCGACAAGGACGACTTCGTGAAGTACATGGGCGGGTCGATCCTGCGCCGCATCCCCGGCCTGAACCAAAAGCTGCCGATGGACTACGACGTGCTCGGGCGCGAGCGGCAGTTCCGCAGCGGCAGTCCGCTGTCGCTGGTCAATCCGTTGAGCGGCAACTCCAGCGAGCGGCTGGACCTGCCCGACATTCAAGCCTTGCTGGAGGCACGGGGCGGGCTGTCCAAGCCGCGCCGTGCGGAAGGAGAGTCCGTGCGGGAATACAGCGACCGGCTGCGCGAGACGGGCAGCGGCGTGCGCGAGGCCATCATGTCTCGCATCCGGGGTGGTGGTGGCGTGCCTCGCCCGCGCAACGCGGTGGAGCGCGAGGCGTTGCGGGCGGCATTGCAGGACGTGGCGCGTGGCCCGCAGTCGCGGGGTCGGCGGCGCGTGGCGGGGTCACGATGAACAATCCCCACGGTCACTTGTACGTCAACGGCAAAGGCGCCGAGGAGTGGGACCCGATGCCCTACGAACCCAAGTCCGCCCGCGAGAAGTTCAACTATGTGGTGTTCGACCGCTGGCGCGGCGTCGTCCTCGTGGTGGTGTCGGTGCTGGTCGCGCTGGCGGCGTCGCTGGGCTACCGCTCCATCTCGCCCGACGAGCGGGTGACGAGTCTGGAGCAGCGGATGGACGCCTCGGAGATTCAGGCCAAGACCATCGACCGGAAGCTGGACCTGCTCATCCGTTTGCGGTGCCGGGAGTTGACGCCAGCAGACGTGGCCTTGCTGGACAGCGACTTCGGGTGCCGGGGGAGCCGGTGATGGCGAGCATCAAGGGATTCCTGTACCGCCTGTTCTTCACGCGGGACGACGACCTCGACATGCTGCAAATCTTCTACTTGGCAGCGGTCGTCTTCTTTGCGGTGGCGTTCCGCATGGAAGCCGTGGGGATCTGGCAGCCGAGCGACAAGGCGTGGGACCTGTTCCGCCTGATCTTCATTCTGCTGGCGATCTCGGGCACGCCGGTCTGGATTGCCAAGCTGATTGCCGCGCGTACCGACCGTGAACGGGAGGAGTGAGCCATGGCCCTGACGAAGGATCTGGAGTTCTTCAAGCTGTCCGAGTTCAAGCACCCGGAACTCGTGGACCCCAAGGCGGCGTTCTGGTTGAACGAGGTGCGCCGGGTCTTCGCGCAGCCGATCATCCTCACCGACGACGCGCGTCCTCCCGGCGTGATGCCACCGGGCGCCTCACCCAAGAGCCTGCACTTCCAAGGCCGCGCCTTCGACATCCGGGTGCGGCACTGGTCGTGGGCGCAAATGTGGAAGTTCGTGGGTGCGGTGTACACGGTGGCCAAGAACTGGCCGGACGAGATCGGCGGCGTGGAGCTGGAGCTGGTCTGGTCGGCCAAGGACAAGCATGCCCATCTCGGGTTTGCGATGGACGGTCGGCCCAACCGACTGATCGTCGCAGCCGACTAGGGGCATGCCATGAACATCACGAGCATCATTCAATGGGGACTGACTCATGCAAAGCAACTTCTGGTGGGCCTGCTTGCTGCGGGCCTCCTCGCACTGGGCGGCTGGGCATGGACGAACTGGCGTGACCTTGTCCATGAACGCGACGCCTACGCTGCCTCGCTCCGCGTTGCCCTCCGGGCAGCGGATTCCCTCGACGCGGTTGCCGACTCGACCCGTCAGGTTGCCCTCCTCGTCACGCGGGACCGGGACAGTCTTGCGGTCTACGCCCGTCGTGCCGTGCAGGCGCTTGCACTTCACGGGGACAGTCTCGACGCAGCCCTGAATCTGGAGCGCCGGGCGAACGCGAGCCTGCTGCTGACGATCCGGTCGCTGGAGCGGGCGGTGGCCGAGGGGACGAGCCGGGTCAACGGGGACTCCCTGACGGCCAGCTTCCACCTGCGCCAGCCGCCATACACGGTGGACGCCGAGGCGATGCTGGTGCCGCCGCCGAGGGCCAGTCGCCTGACGGCGACGGTGGCGCTGGACAGCCTGCTGCTCGGGGTGCGGGTGGGATGCGGGGCGCCGGGGCTGGCGGGCTACCGCCCGGCCACCACGCTGGTCACGGCGCCCCAGTGGGCGCGAGTCGGGATCACGTCGGTGGAGCAGGACGAGGGGGTGTGCAACGCGACCCTCTCGGTGGGCCGGGAGCCGCCGCGTCGGCTGCCGTGGTGGTCGGTCTTCCTGCTGGGCGCAGGCACGGGCGCCCTTGCGGCGGGCGTGTTCTAGGGGTAGGTTGATGGAGCATCCGGTCAGGGGTGCTTCCTCACAGGGGATGGTCTTCTCAGTTTCGGCAGTGGGCTGGCGCATGGCTCCTCAGCAATGGGGGGCCTTGCGTTTTCATAAGCCCTGATGTATCGTGGTATCGGGGTTGCCCCCTGCCCTGCAAACCCTGACCAGAGGACCATCCATGAACCAGTCGAAGGCCGTGGCCATGAAGCGGCTCAACGAACGATTGAAGTCGTTCGAGCCGCGCTACAGCGTGGTCATCCCCGCCGGGAGCGGCATCACTCCGGCCCGCATCACCCTCCTCGCGACGATTGCCGCCAGCGCCAACCCCGACCTGCTCACCTGCCGTCCCGCCTCGATGGCGCTGGCCGCCCTTCGGGTGGCCCAGCTTGGGTTGGAGATCGGGGACACGGCCCATATCGTCAACTATGGCGGCGAGGCCACCGTCGTGGTGGACTACAAGGGGCTGGTCGAGTTGGCCATGCGGCACCCTCGGGTGCGGAGCGTGTCGGCCCGGCTCCACTATGACGGGGACCAGTTTGCGATGCAGTACGGCACGGACCCCCGCATCGACCACCTGCCTGATCTCACCCCGGAGCGGGGCGAGTGCCTCGGGGCCTACGCCGTGTGCCATCTGGCGGATGGCGCCGAGCCGATCTTCGAGTACATGACCGTGGCCGAGATCGAGGAGATCCGGGCTGGACGGGGCGGGGCATGGGACACCCACTGGGGGGAAATGGCCCGGAAGACGGCGGTGCGCCGCCTGATGAAGCTGGTGCCGAAGTCCCCCGAGTTGGTGGCCGCGACCGTGCTGGAAGATCGCAACGACGGGTACGTCACCGGCCCGAACGCGGTGCTCGACCACGCTGGGTTGCAGTTTGCGGAGGTCGAGGAGGTCGAGGCGGAGGACGAAGACGAAGACGAAGACTACTCCCTCGACGAGGAGGCGTGATGCTCGGCTTCAACACGAAGGACAAGACCCGGTTCGTCACCGGCCCGGACGGGGAGGAGCGTGTCGCGCTGTCCGTCCCCGAGTTGCAGGCCATGATGGAGGAGGTCGGCATCCTCCTCTACGAGGACATGGTGAAGGAAGGCAACGTCGCCGGGGTGAGCAAGGACGCGCCGATGTCGACGGAGGCCATGTCGTCGAAGGCGATGCACATGATGGCGCTCGGCTGTCACTCCCGTGCCGTCGCCGAGGCCGTGATGATGGAGCCTCGGCTCGCCGCATACTGGGGCGCAAAGTCCACGGCCCGGTGGGATGTCATCATGGTGATGTCCAGCAAGCACACGGCAGCGGCACGAGCGAGGGGCGAGAACCTGCCGGGGCAGGACCCCGACGAGCCGATGCCGCACCTGCGGCAGTTCGTCGAGGAGTTCCGGGACGCGGCGGTCACGGAGTTCAGGAAGCGCCTCGCCAAGCGTGGCGACATGACGGAGAACGGCTACGTCGAAATGCAGCGCAAGGGCTGGCTATCCAAGCTGGTTGCCCTTGCAGACGACGGGAACGAGGACGAGTAGGACCGAGGGACCATACCCCCACTGACCAACACGACAGGAGCACGACCATGCGGAAGGCGATCTTGAAGTACCTCGACGGGAATCGCACGATGATCGAGGAGGACGTGACCAGCCGGGGCCTGCGCCCGGTGGCGAAGACGCTGAGTATCTCGCCGCACACCTTGATGCAATACTGCGACCTGCGCGGGATCGAGCGGAAGACCCGACAGCACGACCTCGGCCAGATCATGTACGACAACCTCGAAGCCTTCATCGACGCGGCCAAGACGCCCGGCGGCGTCGAGGCGCTGGCGAAGGACATGGGCCTTCGGCCCGCCTCGGTTCGGGGCTGGATGGGCCGGAACGGATTCCCCGTCGCCCGCAAGGGACCGCAGGGACCGAAGCCCAAGCCGAAGGTCACGGCGGTGCAGGTCACGGTCACGAGCGCCGGGGATGGCGCGGTCCCGCTGCTGGACTGGATGGCGCGGTCGGTGCGCCCCCGGCTGGTGGTGCATGGCGGGAACGGCTCCGGCGACCCGGCGCTGTTTGCGATCCACATGGTCGAGCACGACCAGAACGGCGAGCCGGTGGCCTACAGCCACGCCGAGCTGGCCCCCCTCGACCGGCTGCTGCGCGTCGAGTACGACAGCGAGGGCCGGGGTCGGCTGGTCGAGATCGGGGTTGCCGATGTCGTGGTTCGCTGACGACCCGGCGGACTGCGGCAGGAAGATCGCCCGTGGGGGGTGGGGTGAAGACCTCGCCCTCCAGCGGTGCGAGGCGCCCATCGGGCCGCGCAATGCGTACAGCAACGCGGCCTACCCGCTGGCCGGGTGGGTGCTCCCGTTCCTCGCCGGGTGGACGCCCGCCACGCTGGTGATGGCCACGACGCTCACGATGCTGGGGTACGGGAGCTACCGCTACCACGCCTACAAGACGGTGGCGGACAACAACCTCGACCGGGCCGGGATGTACCTCGTGTTCGGGGCGCTGGCGGCGTGTGCGCTGGCGCCCGCGCACGACATGATCGCCTTGGCGATGGTGACGTGGGGCGTCGTGCTCGCGACCCTGTTCACCTACGTCATCAAGAGCGTGAACCTCGACCTGCAAATGGGGCTGCTGCTCGGGTTTGCGGGGACGGGTGCCCTGCTCCACGGCGACGCCGGGCTGGCGGGGATCAGCATGCTGGTCTTCCTTGCCGCCTATGCGGCATGGCAACTGGACAAGTCCGGTCGCCTCGTGCCGTGGGGCCACGCCATCTGGCACGTCTTCACCGCCGTGGCCATCGACCTGATGTACCTTGCCCTCATCACGGGAGGAGCGCGACCAGCATGAGCACACTGCACAAGGACGACGGACGCACGATGATGACGCCCATCGAGGCGCGGGAGTTGCTGGGGATCAGTCGCCAGCGACTCCAGCAGATGCGTCGACGCGGGACGCTGCAAAAGGCGGAGTTCGATGAGGACGAGCGGTGCTGGATGTACGACCGCAACGAGTTGCTCACCTACCGGGAGTGGCGCAAGCAGTACCACGCCCTGCACAACTACATGCCACCGACCCGCAAGCCGCTGGCGACGAAGGAAGAGATCGCCCGGATGCGCCAGTTCGAGGAGGAAATGGCCGTGATGGATTCCAAGCGGGAGGAGGACGGCGATGGGTGACACCATCCATGCCACCTTCTCTGCGATGTCGAGCGGTTCTACCGATGGCACGACCATGAAGGTGGCGTACTCCGACTTTGCGCCGATCCCGGCAGGGAATCAGGCGTTCGAGGTCGAGGTCGATCTGGAGGATGCGGCGCACTACCTGTGTGACGTGCTCGGGTCCTACGCCTCGCCGAAGGAATACGTTGCCGACGTGGAGGCCATGACGCCCGACGCACAGGCGCGGCACGTCGCACAGGCAGCGGTGGCGCTGGCGCTGCTGGCCGAGGGGGTGGCCTCGGTGTCCCGCGTGTTGAAGGCGGTGCAGCATCGCACGGGCACGCGGGTCACGGGCATGGGGATCACGTCGACCTTCCAGTCCGGGAAGCCGGTGGACCCGGCGACCCTGCCGACCGAGGCCAAGCAGGAGTTGACCGACGCGGAGGTCGAGGCGCTGGACTTTGCGGCGGACATGGACCGGGAGTGGGCACGCCTGACCCGTGGCACGAAGGACGTGCCAGACGGCGTGGCCGCGTCGGTCGAGGACGACCGGCACCCCATCGACCGTGACCCTGCCGTGGACCCCGACGTGCGGGCGCGGGTGCTGGACACCCTGACGGACGCCGAGTGCAACCGGATCGCAGGTGCCGTGCTCCGGCATCGTCAACCGCTGCCGGTGGGGAACCTTGGGCTAAAGGCCACGAACGCGGGCGCGTACCCGACTCAGCAGGGTGGCGGGTCGCCGAACTTCAATGCAACGCTCCCGCCCGGCATCACCGTGAGGCATGATCTGGCAACGAACACCTACATGTACAGCGCGAACATGCCCGACGGGTCGCAGGAGTGGGTCGCGTTCGACGCCACCAACATGGCGGGAATGGACGCTGCCAGCAGGCAGGCAAAGGTGGACGGGCTTCGCAACAAGATCGAAGCGATGTCGGCCCGGTTTCAGCAGCAGCAGGCGAGGGAAGCCACGCAGATCGCAGGTTCGTTCGGCAACATTTTCAACCCGTGAGGACGCAAACCCATGTCGATTGACTGGAACAAGAAGCAGGAGTTGGGCAAGCTGGTGAAGATCGGGGACGGCGCAGGTCAGGTCCCCGAGGTCGAGGGCCTGTTCCTCGGCACCCTGCCCGGCATGAAGTACGGCAAGCCGTTCTACAACTTCCTCTCCCCCGAGTCCAAGGGCGGGGAGATCCTGTCCGTCCCCGAGAACGCGGGCATCCGCACCCGGCTCTCGCCCCGTGACGTGGGCAAGCTGGTCAAGGTGGTGTTTGCGGGATGGGGCACCACGAAGGCCGGGACGAAGGTGAAGCAACTGGAGGTCTTCACCTACGACGGCCCGGTCACGGAGGAGATCGCCAAGGAATACCCGAAGTACGGGCAGGTGGCGACGCCGACGCATGGCCCCTCGTCCTACGACGACATGCCGAAGGCGCTGGCCGAGGACGAGGAGGACGACCTGCCCTTTTGATCCGGGGTCATGGCTGGCTGGCTGGCAACAGGTCGGGTGGAGCGTGGGGTATAGCTTCACCCGCCGTCGCCTCCGGGATGCCGTGGCCCCGCTGGTCGAGGCCGGGAGCGTGGACCCCCACGACCCCGACTGGCTGGCGGCATGGCGCTGGTACCTGACGAACGCCCACCTGATGTACGACTTGCCGTGGCGGATCGGCCCCGAGGAGTTTGCGAAGCGGGCACGGTACTGGATGCAGATGTCGCAGCCCCCGCAGGATCTCTGGTGACACTTGGCTTACGCACCACTCACCCATCACCGAGAAGGGAGCAGGGGTGGCCGACCTCCCCCTGCCGTCGTCCGGGGCTGACGACGGCATCGACGCCGAGAACCTTGCGCTCGACCGCGACATGGTCGAGAACCCGCACGTCTACGCGGCGCGGGCGCGCGTGGCCAGACTCCAGCGCATGGCCGCAGATCAGGGCGCGGCGATGGAACGCCTGCTGGAGCAGGACGAGCATGACATTTTGCGGTGGCCGTTCAGCACGGTCGACCGCACCATGGGTCCCCTGCGACCGGGGACCCTGCACCTTGTCGGCGCGAGGCCGGGGTGCGGGAAGACGACCCTGATGATGAACGCCTTCCAGTCATGGATAGATCAGGGCCGGATCGTGGTCTATGCCGGGATGGAAATGACGCCGGAAGAGTTGCGCTTGCAGTGGGCCGCATGGGCGTGCGGGTTCACCGCAAAGCTGGTGCTGAACCGGGAGTGGTCGAACCTGCCACCGGATGCACGGGACCGGCTCCGGGCGCACCGGGACTGGCAGGTCACGTCGGCGGCGACACGGGCGATCATGCCCACGGACTCACGCCTCAGCATGGGGTCGCTGGCGACATGGGTACGCGAGGCGGTCGAGGCCAGCGCCGACGTGGTGGTCATCGACCACCTGCACCGCATGGACTGGGGTGGGGGCCGGGACAAGACGGCGATCATGGACGAGGGCGTCCGGGAGATCAAGGAACTGGCCCGGCACTACAAGATCCCGATTGTCGCCGCCGCGCAAATCTCCCGAGGCGAGCGGGACGTGCTGGGCAACTACGTCCCCCAGCCCGCCGAAGCCCTGAAGCAAACCGGCGCCCTCGAAGAGGAGGCCGACACGATCATCACCCTGTACAAGGCGCTGCTCCCCGGCATCACGGATGGGGACATGCGCCTTGTCCGCATGGGGCAGAAGCCGCTGGCAGATTTGCGGGACGACCGGGTCATGGCGGCACGGTGCGTGAAGCATCGGTTGGATGGGGACGTGGTCGACCACGACATGCACCTGTACATCCATGCCGGGCGGATCTACGGCAACCGGCTGGACCGGGACCTTGCCAGCGGGGCGCTGGCCGCAAGAATCCAGACCGGGGCGCTGCCGCCCCCGCCCGAGTACAGTGAAGGGAAGACCTTAGCGTGGACCTTGAAGGCCATCGGGGGCGAGGGCACGGGATAGCTCGCGCTCGCTCAGGCGCACGGGCGTGGTGGCATCGGGCCGGGGGGTCGCATCACCCTCGGCCCATTTGCGTCGGCCATCCAGCATCACCTGCACCCCGAGCCAGACGGCATCCCGCTCCTCGGGGTTGGTGGTCGTGGCGACGGCGGGGCCGAAGGCCAGCTTGCAGCGGTCCCAGCGTTCGGTCTTGCCCATGGTGTTGGGGTGCCGGAACCCCACCGCAAACCCCGAGGCGATGCCCCAGCCCGCTATGCTGCCAATGGATAAATGCAGGTCGGCGATCCCCGAGGCGATGGCCGCAAAGTTGATTTGCTTGTTGCGGAAGTAGGCCCCGCCCACGGCGGGCCGCTCGATGATGACGGCGGTGGCGCCGGGGTCGGCGTCGGGCAGGGCGAGGACCAGCGCGTGGCCGAGGGCGTCGAGCATGCTGGCGAGGCGTGCCTCGGTGGGCGCGTGCGGGTCGGAGGACACGGACCCGAAACGCAACAGGCGACCCCGCAGGAGGGTCGCCCGTGGATGGAGCGTCAGGCCCGTGGTATCGAACGCCGCCCAGCCGAGTCGGGCCAAGCCGGGGTCGATGGTCACGAGGGTGTCAGGGTACCGGGGCATCCTCCAACTTAGCGGCAGGCGTGGCCCGCTGCAAAAGCCGGTCGATGGTGTTGGCGGCGATGAGCAACTCCAACGCGATGTTCAGCCGGTCGTCGATGTCGACGACTTCGTCCTGCTCGACGCGCCGGGCCATGCGGCGGAGCCGCTTCGTCAGGTAGATCGCCCGCCGGACTTCGCCGTCACGGTAGTCCATTGCTGTTGCTCCTTTTGCGATTCGTCAGCCTTCCGATCCTGCATGGTGCGTTTGTCCGCGCCGTTGGCCTTGTGCGGCTTGCACATCAGGCACCCAGCCCGGCGGTTCTTCGGGCGCTTCCGCTTGTGGTGCGCCATCACCCCTCCGTGAAAGCGTTCGTAGAGACAGACGAGACGACTCGCCCGTGCTTGCACCGCCCATGCCACTCGGGAAGCTGGGGTGTGGCGGTGCAAACGTATTCATCGCAGCCGTGGCAGGGGCCGTACCATTTGACTGGTGGCAGGCAATGCTTGTTGTTCTCGGGGTCGGGCGTGTCGCACCACGCCCGCTGATCGCCCATCACTCCTCCTTTTGCAGTGGCGGGACTTGCGGCTCACCATAATGGCCATCAATGATGAAGCTCATACTTAGTGCTTTGTCTATGCAGTCGCGAGTGCCCTTCCCCCCGGTGAACGCGACGAGAATCCACGCGGCACCAAGGTCCTGAGCGTCTCCCCGCACCGCCGTGAGCATGTTAAAGTTGCGGATCGGGCCAGCGGCCCGACCGTTGAGATCCCAGTCTGGCAGATGCGGCACGACGGGGATGCCGTGGCGCGTGGCCCACTCCGCCGCTAGCTGGTCGATGCCGGTTGCCCCGCCGTGGTGCAGCGCCAGAATATGGTTGCGGTCCAGCAGGACCGTGAGCGCCTCGTCCACCCGCTCACGGTCCCAGTTGTTGCGCCCCCCGGTGACGGCGAGAATCACCGCCCTCTTTGCGGGGGTGCCCGATGGTCCATTGACCCTCGGCCTACTCCGCCTCCTCGGTGTTCGTGGCGTTGCCATCACGCCCCCTTCTCGTTGGCGAGGGCGTCCAGCTTGGCGCGGAGGGCGACCGCCTCGTCGGTCCACATGGCGTCCGTGTCGGCGGCGTCGAGCATCCCGACCGCCTCCCTCGCCAGCGCGAGCGCGGCGTCACGCTCGTCAGTTAGGCGGGCGACATCCTCTAGGTCCTCCAACCGCATCGCCTTCTCCGACCGCAGCGCCTCGGTAAGCCGCGCCACCTCGGCGGCGTATCGCTCGGCCTTGTCGGCTGGCGTCTCGCCGTTGGCACGCTGGACCGTGACGATGAACCGCTCGCCCGTCTCGGTGTCCTCGACCTCGCACTCCATGTAGTCCTTTGCGCCGACATGCACGAACAGGTCGACCAACGCACTGGCGTGGAGGTTGGCCTGCTGCATGGCGCTCGCGGAACCGAAGACGCTGGCGCCCTGCTCGGGGTCGGTGGCATCAATGGTCTGGTGCTGGTCAGTCATGGGGTGTCCTCCTCGTCAGGGGTCAGGTCGGCATGCCGCTTTGCACGGTAGCCGAACGGGTCGGCGGGGGTCACGTCACCCAGCAGGTACAGCGCCAGCCCCCATGCCAGCGAGCCGAGGATCATCAGGAGGTACAGCGCCAGCCCCCATGCCAGCGAGCCGAGGATCATCAGGACCGCCACCGCCATCACCAGCAGGATCAGCGTCGAAATCACGTCCCACACCACGTTACTCCCCCTTCCAGTCGTCGTCGTGTCCCGGATCACCGGGGTTGAACATCGTGGAGTCCAGCCGGATCATCTTGTTCATCACCGGCTTCGCCGCCTTGCGCCGCCGATGCAACTCCATCTCCCGGTCCCCGGCCCGAGCCGCCGCATCCCGCACCTGTCGCTGAAGCGACACGCCGATGACGTGGAAAATGGTGTCCTTCCATGCCGAGACACGAGCCATGTCCGACGCGAGGACGAACAGCCCGAAGATGTACGCAAGGCGTGAGGTGGTCAGCGCAAACCGCTGCCATCCCACCGCCGCACCCTCGCCGTCCAACCCGACGGCAGCCTCGATGATGAGGGTCGCGAAGTACAGCGCGACCATCAGCCACCACAGGTTCATGCCCGACCGGGAGGACCGCTTCATGGCGGCGGTGATCTCGTCGATCTCGGCATTGAACTGGGGTGGCTTCACCCGATGCACGCTCCGCCCGATGATCGCCGGGAGCCAGCCGTCGTTGCGGAGGACGGTGGGCCAGCCGCGCTTGGACACCAGCGGCGTGGTCCCCGTGTACGTCGTGAGCCAGCGGCGCAGCCGGGTCCAGCGAGACTGCTTTAGCGGGATGATCTTCGTCGCGCCCTCGACCCAGCCATCGGTCGGCCCGACGAGGTTGTCCAACTCCCCAAGGACATGGTCCTTGATTTGCGCCAGCACGTCGGGCGGGATCTCGATGCCCTCGATGCCCTCCATCACGGCGCTCAGGTCATCCTCGTCGTCATCCGGCGGGTCGTCGGGGTTCAGGCAGGGACCGTGCGGATCGGACTCGTCGATCCCCGACACCACCCCGACATGGGGATAGTCCTTCGAGTTGTGGATCGGGGAGTCCTTGCAGGTCAGGCCGTCGCTGGCCTTGGCCCGGACGTGGATGCCCGAGGAAGTCTGTTCCCCGCAAAGGCAGCAGGGTCCCAACATCCTCTCGCCGGTCGAGGGCGTGGCGATGCGGGTCGGCTCGTCGTCGGGACGACGTTCCGCCCAGCACTTGTCGCAGATCAGGTGGGTGCGGTGCATCTTCATGGGGCGGGTACCTCCGGGTCAGGGTCTTCGGTCAGGTCGAGTGCCAGCTTCCCGTCGATGACGGGAATGTCCGGCCCTCGTTCGGGTCGCACCTGTCGCACCAGCACGACGTACTCCGAGGCAAGGGCGAACCGCTTGCCGGTGGCGACGGCTTCGGCAGGGGACGTGGCCGCCACGGTGACGCGCTTCGGCGGCGTCTTCTCCCCACCGGACCGCATCTTTAGATGGACCTCGAACGTCGCCACGTCCCCCTCGGGACTCTTGCGGATGCGCTTGGGGATCGGTGGGATCGGTGGGCCTTTGGCCTTGGACTTCTTGCGGGGCATGCTGCACGTCCTCGGGTCAGGGGTGGTCAGGTTAGGTCGGTGAAGTCTCGGTCCTGCTTTGCGGTGTCCCACCGCATGAACGAGTACATGACGGCGAGCCAGACGGACAGCGCCACGGCGTAGGCTACGAGGAAATCCATGGGGCCGATGCCGCCGGACTGGTCCGGGGTCGGCCCGACCGGCAGGTGTTGCACGAGGGGATCAGGCCATGGCATTTGCATCGCCACCCCCTGTCGCCTTTTGCAGCCGGGTCTTCTCGCGCCAGACCTGCATGTTCACCCATGACTGGATGTCCTTGCGGCGACGCTTGACCTCTCGCTTCCGGTGGTCGCGGGTGTTGAGCGGCGGCTTGCCACGAAAGGCGGTGGCAATCTCCCGGTGCCCAGCGATGGACTCCTCCATGGAGGAGTAGCGTCGACACTCCACCTCGATCCAGTTCATCCGCCGTCGGTCGAGCAGGTGAGGACGACGCACGTCGGGCAAGCGCCACCGCTTGGGGTACCGGCGGAACACCATCGTCTCGAAGATTTGTGGGTCCCCCCATCCGGCGCCGTGGTCGAGGCCGAGCCAGACGGTGCTCACGACGTACCCGTTGGCCATGACATCACGGGCCACGATCCGGTTGCCATGCTCGTACATGGCGCTCCATTCCTCGCTGGTGACGGGCCGACCCTTCGGGTCGTAGTACCGGGGGAGGAACGGGTTGGGCGAGTCGGTCATTGCCAGCCATCCTTTGCGGCCTTGGCCTTGGCCTCTTGCAGCAGGTCACGGCGCATGCTGCCCCGGTAGACATCCCGCACCACGACGTGGCTCCGGTCGTGACGCGCCACGGGGTGCGCCTTCGGGAAGAGGAACCGATGCAGCAGCCAGCCCACCGCAAACCCCAGCAGCGCGGCCAACAGGTCGGTTCCGTTCACGGTTTGCATGTCGCCACCTTTCTCGCCGCCTTGCGGCGCTGTCGCTGGTAGACCTTCTCTTGGTACCTCGCCTGTCGGCGGAGGATCAGGGCGATCCGCCACAGGCCACGGGCCACGGTGACGCACCGGCTGGTGGCGTCCCGGCGACCCGCTGCCTTGTGGCCCCGAGCCATGGCAAGCCATGCCATGGCCTCGGTGGCGTTGCGGTGCGCCCTCCGACGGAGGGCGACCGCAGAGATCCCGATGGCTGTCATCGGCGACTGTGCCGCAGGAGGATCTTGGCCAGCTCCCGTGCCATCGGCACGATGGACTCGTCGGACTTGACGGTGAGCAAGGTGGGGAAGTGGCCGAGGTACTCCTCGGCCTCCTCGCCCATGTCCAGCGCCACGGCGATGATCTCCACGCCCTGCTTGGCCGCTCGCTCGATGATCTCCACCTGCCGGTCCTGATGTCCGCCGCCGCCATCGGTCAGCAGGAAGAGCACCTTCCGGTGCGTCTCCTGCCGGGCCATCATGTTGACGGCGGAGTCGAGGGCCTCGTCGAGCGGGGTGCCGCCGTTGGACGGCCCCATGGCGAGGGTCGCCATGGCTTCCTTGGTGACGGCCTTGCCGTCATTGAACGCCTTGATTTCCAGCAACCCGGCACCCTGCCCGGCGATGTACTCCGCCCCGCCGAGGCCATGTTGCACGGTCGTGATGCCCGACTCCGCGATCACCGTGCGGAGGTTCTTCTCGTACAGGGTGCCCTTGTACTCGGGGGAGAGGAAGTGGTGGCACAGGTCCATCCACGACCCGTCGTTGGTGAACAGCCAGCAGGCTGACTGCATCCCGTTCCGGTCGAGTGCCGCCAGCAGGACATTTGCGGTCCGACCCGTGGCGGTGGCGCGGTCAAGACCCCAGCCATCGATCTTGCGGATGCTGGAATCGGCGTCCCGAACCGCGTCGTTCATCGACCCGCTAATGTCGACGAGCAAACCGACGCTGACTTCCTCGCCCGGCAGGTAGGTCCGCCGGGAGAAGATGTCCCGGTTGCCGGACTTGGCGCGGGCGATCTGTCGCACGTCGAACCGACCGATCTGGTGGCGGGAATCATCCTTCATGGTGGGCGCCTTGATCGCCTGTCGCAGGGTTTGCGCCACGACCGAGGCGTCAGCCTCGACGTTCATGGCCCACTGCCATGTCGGGTTGTCCTTACAGTAGTTGCCGAGCGGCTTCAACTCCCGCTGGCGGCGGGACACCTTGTACACGACCGCCCCCTGATAGAGCCGGGCGTCGGGGCCACCGCCCTGCTTGTCGCCCTCTTCGAGGGCGGCGTTTTGCGTGTCGCTGCCATACTGTCCGCTCCCGCTGGACTTGGACTCCGCCATGAGCGAGGAGATTGACGGGGCACGATCAGCCGAAGGCTGCTGGCCTTGCCCATCCTGCCCAGCCTGACCCTGTCCCTGTCCCTCACCCTCGCCGTCGCCATCTTCCTGCTCGTCGCCCTCGCCACCCCCCTCGCCCTCGCCCTCGCCGCTGCCCTGCTGGCTGTTGTCCTCCGGCGGTTCGTCGAGGATCTTGAAATACTCTTCGGCGAGACGCCGAAGCTGCTTGTCGGTCATGTCCTTGACCCGTTCCGGGTCGATCTGCAACTGCTTCGTGGCCATCGCCACCCGCATCGCCATGTCGGCGTGCTCCATCATGTCAAGCTCCGCAAACCGACCGGCCTCCGGCTCCATGTCATAGCCGCTGACAGCGGCTCCCACCATGGCACCGTAGTCCGACATCGTCGGCTCCTCGGCATCGGGGTCCGGCTGGTCACGGTCGAACGTCCCGTAGGAGTAGCTGGCCGACGACCACCGGCTGGCGGCACCACCCGTGGTGCCGTAGAACGACTTGGTGAAGCTCGCGCCCCACCATTCGTCCCCGTCGTCGTCGTCGTCGCCGAGGACGTAGTAGCCGTTCTCCGTCATGTCGCCACGCTTGGCGAGGCGCTTCCTGAACTCCGTGACCGCCGCGTCCCGGAACTCCTCGACCTCGGACTGCATGAGTTCCTGCTCCGCCTTGATGACGCTCTGGTACCGTGCGGTGGCAGCGGCCCGGTCGGTCCGGCTTGCCGAGGAGTCGGCAAGGGTCGCGGCATCGGCGTCCATGGTGGCGAGTCGTCGCTTCAGGTCCTCGATGGCAGCAGTGTAGCTGCTGAAGTTGACGTTGACGTTCTTGCTCTTGACGTGCTGGTCGTACTCCGCCTGCACCTTGTCGATCCGGCGCTTGATGGACGCCTTGACGAGGGATACCTCGTAGCTCCCACCGACCGCCATCTCCGCCTGCTTCTTGCGAAGCAAGGCCACCTGCTGCCGTCGCCGGTCAAAGATGGCCCGCCATCCGAGACGGATGGGGACCTCGTAGCCCGGCCACGTCTCGACGACGCGGGCATTGATCCGAGCCGACGACGTGCCGTTCAGCAGGTAGTGGTTCGAGAGCAAGGCTCTCGCCGCATCCTGCTTTTGGGTCGATCTGGCGGCGTTGCGG
>Ga0079224_100000739_pt1 | contig 34196 bp, 21 predicted proteins | sample Stecom2015_FD_80414 | JGI IMG/M metagenome (GOLD analysis project Ga0079224, IMG submission 80414) | Agricultural soil microbial communities from Utah to study Nitrogen management - Steer compost 2015 | ecosystem: Environmental > Terrestrial > Soil > Agricultural land | place: USA: Utah... | reverse complement strand
GCACGGTACTACGGCAACAAGATCGGCCAAGGGCTCACCACGCACCAGACGTTTACCAAACTGACGGCTGCGTACCTCATCAACCCCAAGAGCAACCTTCGCGTGGAGGCGAGCACCACCTTCCGAAACGAATGGAACAGCCAACATCGCGATCGGACGCTTTGGCTCAACATTGGCATCACCTCGTCGTTCCGGAACCGGTATTGGGATTTGTAAGCCGCGAACAATCGCGGCGGTCCTCCTGTTAGTTTTATGAAGCAATTAGGAGAAGCGTTTATGAAAGCGAACATCAACGGCGGCAAAACCGTCAAAGCACTGATCAACGGTCGTTACCTCGCCGGCCGCCGGCAATTTTCCGTCGTCAACCCCGCTACTGGCGAAACGGTTGCGCAGGTCGCGGACTTAGGCGCGGCCGACTGCAGAAAGGCCATCGACGCGGCGCATGACGCGAGCCGGGAATGGGCGGCTTTGACGGCTTCGGAGCGAAGCCATATCTTGCGGCGATGGCATGCGCTCATTCTGGGGCACCATGCGGAACTCGCTCGGACCATCACCCTCGAAAGCGGCAAACCCTTAGCGGAGAGCACAGCCGAAGTCAAGTATGGCGCGTCGTTTGTAGACTGGTATGCCGAAGAGGCCAAACGTGCCTATGGCGAGACCATCCCCCCGACTAAGGCCGGCCAGCGAATCCTGACGATACGGCAGCCCGTAGGTGTGGTATCGGCCATCACGCCGTGGAACTTTCCCTTGGCCATGGTGACCCGAAAGGTTGCCCCTGCGCTGGCGGCAGGCTGCACGGTCGTGTTGCGTCCCGCTTCGCAAACTCCGTTGACGGCGCTGGCACTGGCCCGGCTGGCCGACGAGGCTGGAGTTCCGGCCGGTGTCTTCAACGTAGTGACCGGCACGGACAGCAAGGGGATGGGCACGGAGCTCTCGACGAACGACAAGGTGCGAAAAATCTCTTTCACGGGGTCGACGGAAGTGGGCCGCGCACTAATGGCCCAGGCGGCGGAGACCGTCAAACGGGTCTCCTTGGAGCTGGGCGGCAATGCGCCCTTCATTGTATTCGACGATGCGGACTTGGATGCCGCGGTCGAAGGCGCCATCACGGCCAAATTCCGCAACTCGGGGCAAACCTGCGTGGCCGTCAACCGATTTTACGTACAGGATGCCGTATTCGACCAGTTTGCCAAAAAACTCACCAACGCGGTAAAAAGCCTCCGGGTGGGCAACGGCTTGGACGAAGGCGTCACGGTAGGGCCATTGATTAACCAGGCCGGACTCGACAAGGTACGGGCACATGTCGAGGACGCCCTAGCCAAAGGCGCACGCAAACTAACGGGGGGAAGTGCAAAAAAGGGATTGTTTTACGAACCTACCGTGCTGGCCGACGTCAGCGCCACGGCATTAATAGCGCGGGAAGAGACGTTCGGACCGGTGTGTGCATTGTTTCGGTTTAGCCGGGAGGAAGATGCCATTTCCTTGGCCAACGACACCGAGTTCGGGCTGGTGGCCTACTTTTACAGCGGCAGCGTCAATCGGTGCTGGGGCGTGGCCGAGCAGCTCGAAGCCGGAATGGTGGGCATCAACACGGGCATGGTTTCTAACGCCGTGGCTCCCTTTGGAGGCGTCAAGCAGTCGGGGATTGGCCGTGAGGGTTCCAAACACGGCCTCGACGAATACCTGGAACTAAAATACCTGTGTTTCGGAGCGTAGCCGTGTTGCCCTACCCATCGCTTCCGTCCGGTTCGTTTTTCGTCCGCACACGCTTATAAAGTCTGACAGCCAGCATCAATAGCACGGAAAGCACCAGCAAGCCCAATACACCGTAGATCCAGTTTACGGCGCTCTTCAGCACCACCAGAAACACGATGGCAAAGAGCAAGACCGTCGCCACTTCATTCCAGAGGCGCAGGCGCGTCGACGACCAGGCATTCCGTTCTTCGCGAAGCCAGAACATGATGCGCTGGCAGATAAAATGGTAGGCCACCAAGCCTAACACGAAGGCTAGCTTGACGTGCATCCAGCCTGCCGACAGGAGGGCTGGCGATACGTAAAGCATCGACAGCCCTGCCGCTACGGCCAAGTACATCGAGGGCGTGGTAATGATCCACCAAAGCCTGCTTTCCATCACCATAAATTGCTTGTGCAGCACGGCATACTCCGCGTCGCTTCGTTGCCGTGCTTCGGTATGGTAAATAAACAGCCGCACCATATAGAAAAGTCCCGCCATCCAGGTGATGACGAAAATGATATGGATGGCCTTGGCGTACAGATAAAACATAACTTGAACAGCGCCTACGGGCGCGTGTAATGCTTATATCCTGATCTAGTATCTAAATTCCTTTACCACTTCAATGGCGTACTTCACGTTGTCAAACGGCATGTCCGGCATGATGCCGTGGCCGAGGTTGAAGATAAAGCCGTCCTCGCCGCGCATGCGCTCAAACAGTTCGTGGATTTTCCGTTTAATGACCGGCTTATCCGCATACATCACCACGGGATCCAGGTTGCCTTGCACGGCGATGCCGGCTGGCAGGGTGGATTTGATATTTTTGAGGTCGGCATTCCAATCGATGGAGATCACGTCCGGTTTGGCTTCGATCATCAGCGGCGCAAACACGGAGCCTCCCTTGCAAAACGAAATCACGGGGACGTCCTTGCGATTGAGTTTGGCGATAATCTCGGTGTTGTAGCGGTGCGAGAACTCAATGTAGTCATTCCACGAAAGTGCCATCGCCCAGCTATCAAACAGCTGAACCGCGTTGACGCCCGCCTCGATCTGCATATTGAGGTAGTTGACGGTGAGGTCGGCAATTTTCTGCAGGATGGAGTGGGCCAATTCGGGCTGGTTGTTCAGCATGGTCTTGGTGCGCTTGAAATCGCGCGACGAACCGCCCTCGACGAGGTAGCTCAGAATGGTAAAGGGGGCTCCGGCAAACCCAATCAGCGGGATACGCCCTTGCAGGCGTTCCTGGATAACCTTGATGGCATCGGCGACGTACTGCAACCGGTCGAGCACGTCGACTTCCAGCGCGTCGGCGTCGGCCTGGGTGCGCACGGGGTTGGCGAAGCGGGGGCCCACTCCCTGCTCGAAGCTCAGCTGCCCGCCCATGGCTTCGGGCGTCACCAAGATATCCGAGAAGAGAATGGCCGCGTCAATCCCGAGCAGGTCTACCGGCAACATGGTCACGTCGGCCGCAATCTCGGGGGTTTTGCACATTTCAAGGAAAGAGTACCGGTTTTTGATGTCCCAATATTCTTTCATAAACCGGCCCGCCTGCCGCATCATCCATACCGGTGGCCGCTCTGTCGGCTGCGAGAAAGCAGCCCGGATCAACAAATCATTCTCTAGTCTATTCTTCACGTCTATCTTTGGGTATTTCATTTTCAATTTTGTTAATAATCTGCGCCACGCGTGAGGTTACTTCCAGCTTCCTGGCTACTTCGATGTAGGCTTTCACGCGTTCGTAATCTTTCTTGCGCAGGTTGATGTTCGCCAGGTTGATCAGGATGATCGCCTTGTCGTTTGGCCGCCGGAAAGGCAAGCGCGAGGCAATCTGGAAATGCCGCTCCGCGGTGGCGTAGTCCTCTACTTTCAACGCCAGGTTGCCCTGCATGAATTCATAATAATTGCGCCGGCCCTTGCGCAACCAATCCGGCCGCTTGATATCATCGAGCAGCACCCGCGTCCGGTCATAATCCTGGCGCTGGAAGGCCTGGGTAGCCATAAAGACCGTGCCCTCCCGATAGTGACTCCAGATGAGATAGCCGATGCCGCCGAGCACCATCACCCCCACTTGGTATGTGCCCTCGTAGAAAGCCCACAGCATCAGGATGAAGGCCACGATCAATACGATCCCAAGTACCCTGGAAGTCATCATACGCTTAGGCGTTGTCGGTAAATTTATAGCCTACGCCCCGAATCGAGTGGAAATAGATCGGGTTTTTCTGGTCGGGCTCAAAATACTTGCGAAAAGTCAATATAAAGTTATCGATGGTGCGCGTGGACGGATACACATCGTAGTTCCACACGGTTTCCAATATCTGCTCGCGCGATACCGCTTCGTTGCGACGCTCGACCAGCAGCTTCAGCAGCATGGTTTCCTTTTTGGTGAGCGACACAACGGTACCGTCCGCGTGATGCAGCTCGTAGGAGTTGAAATAAATCGTCTTGTCACCGATCTGATAGGAGTTCAGTTCCTTCAGTTCGTCGCCTTTCATACTGCGGCGCACCAGGATACCTACCCGCAGGATAAGCTCCTCGAGGTTAAAAGGCTTGACCAGATAGTCATCAGCACCCTTCTTCAGGCCCTGGATACGGTCTTCACTGCTGTTCTTAGCCGTCAGGAACATGATGGGCACTTCCGTATTCTGCAAGCGAATGGTCTCAGCCACCTGAAAACCGTCGATTTCGGGAATCATCACGTCCAGTATGACTAGGTTGAAGCGCTCTTCCTTGAACACCTTCAGCGCTTTTCTGCCGTCGGTGGCGGTCGATACGCGGTAGCCTTCCATCTCCAGGTTGAGCTTGATCGCTTCAAGCAAGTGCTCCTCATCCTCGACCAATAAAATGCGTTGTTTAGTTTGCTGCATTGTTATTAAATATTACCTCAAAAATACTGCCCTCCGGCTTATTGTCCTTGACGGCGATGCGCGCGCCATGCTTTTCCAATACGGTTTTGACGATATACAGACCCAGCCCCGTACCTTTTGTGGTTCGCGTGCCCTCCTGCCCGATGCGGTAGAACTTTTCAAAGATACGCTTCTTTTCCTCAGGGGGTATGCCCACACCGTGGTCTGCCACCCGGAAGAGGATATGCCCGTTGTTGCGGACGAGGCTGACGTCCACCTCCGCACAGGGCGGGGAATACTTAACGGCGTTCTCGATTAGGTTAGTCACCACGTTCGTCAAGGCAAACTTATCCGCCTCCACATGTACGTCTTCCTCCAAGTCGGTTTTGATGACGTGGGTCGAGCAGGTGTGCACCTGTAGCCGGTTAGCCACTTGCTCCACGAGTTCGGTGAGGTTGACGTTTTCTTTCGGGAAGTTAGGGCGTATGCCGTCCAGCTTGGTCGCGATTAACACGTTTTCCACCAAATCGTCGAGCCGCTCAATGTCCTTGAGCGAGTTCGAGAGAAACTGGTTCCGCTGCTCCGCGTCCAGGTCACGTTTCAGAATCGTCTGTATATATAGCTTGATGGATGCCAGCGGCGACTTCAACTCGTGGGTCACCGCCAAGAGGAAGTTTTGCTGTTGGCGCTGCATTTTATGCTCGCGGAGGAATGCCCGCTTCAAACGAATGGCACCCACCACAAAAATCACCATGAAGAATACCCCTTCGCCGATGATCATGGCGCTTCGGCCGTTTTGAGCCCTGACCAACAGGATACCCCACCACACAATCTGCGCGGAGGCGTAAAACAGCAGGAAATAAAACCAAATCAGGGTTTTTCGCATGGTTATCCAAATCAGCTCAAAGTACAAAAGTACCCATTTATACCCGTTATTTACAAACGAGCACCCGCTTTATGACACTATTAGGAAACACGGCTTCCCCATCCGCCGGCTCGGGGTGGCCTGCGCCTGGTATCATATATAAACCCGCCAACCCGAGAGGTTTCCGCGGAATTTCTTGTGGCCGATTGGCTAGCCAACTGTTTCGACGTTTCCCTGCTTCGCCTTTCGATGGCCGTCGAACCGCGCGGTGGATACTTGGACGGCCCTCGCCGAGCAATTGGAGCTAATCCGAACGGTTAGCCGACCGGGCTGTCCATCGGGGTGCGTAGACGTAACGCGAAAAAACAGTCGAAGCAAAACTTTTGTTATGGAAATGGCCAAGCATGGCGAACACCTGGAAGAACATGGCCGTGACATCATGAAAACCGTAGTTTCCCACCGCCTATCCGGCCGGGGTCGGCGGTCCTACCGGCATTTCGCAAAACAGGCGTTAAATTCCCTATCTTTGCCCGCATGTTTCGCAACCGGAAGAAGGACATCTTTTTTGATCTGGACCACACGATTTGGGACTTTGACAGGAACGCCGAAGAGACCTTGGCGGAATTGTTCGACACCTATCGTTTCTCGACGCTGGGCATTCCTTCTCCAGAAACTTTTATCGAGACATACACGCGCAACAACCATCGGCTATGGGCGCTCTACCACCATGGCAAGATCGATAAGGCCCAACTCCGGGTAGCCCGCTTCGCGGATACCTTTACGGAGCTAGGCGTAGACCCCGCTCTTTTTCCGTCCGCGTTTGAGGAAGACTACCTACGGCTGTGCCCGCAAAAAACCCATCTGTTTCCCCACGCGCACGAAACCTTGGGGTACCTCAGCGAAAAGTACACCCTGCACCTAATCTCCAACGGGTTTAAGGAAGCTTCCGAAACCAAAATCGCGAATAGCGGCCTGGCAAAATATTTCGCCACGATTGTCATTTCGGAAGTAATCGGCGTGCACAAACCGCATCCGGATATCTTTCACCACGCCGTGCGGAACGGCAAGACCCGCATTCCGGACAGCGTGATGGTGGGCGACAGCATCGAAGCCGACATCCGTGGCGCGCACGGCGTGGGCATGGACTCCGTTTACTTCAATCCGGGCAAGCGCGAAGTGCCCGAAGACGTTCGGGTGAGCATAGCGGGGCTGGCCGAGCTGTGCGAGATGTTCTGAACGGCCGTCCGCGCGAGGGTAACCCTCCCCGATATTGCAATATATTGCAATTGCTCGGTTTTGTGAGTACTTTTGTCCTGTCCTAACATTTTGCCCTTGGTTTCTTTTTTTCAATCCGTTTACTACTTATTTAACCAACATCGCAAGGCATTTTTCCTGCTTTTGGCTTTGGTGTTCGGACTCTTGGCTTACCTTGCTTCGCGCATCCAGTTTGAAGAAGACATCACGCGCCTGGTACCGGCGGATGCCGATTCACAACGCGTGACCGAGGTATTGCAGGCCACCCAATTTGCCGATAAGATCGTCATCAATATCCGGGGCGAGCAGCCGGGCGACCTAGACGCCTTGCAGCAGTTTGCCGACGAGGTAGGTGCCGCCCTATCCGCTCCCGATATGGCTCCGTATGTCGCTAATGTACAAGTACAGTTGCCCGAGGAACAGCTCGGCGGACTGCTTGACGTGGTGGGCCGCCATCTACCGCTATTTCTTGACGAGACGGATTACCTGCGCATCGACTCGCTGACACAACCGGAGGTTCTTGCGCAACGCGTCGAAACTACCTACCGCGCCATGGTATCGCCGTCAGCATTCATCGGCACGCAACAACTCCGCCAAGACCCGCTGGGCCTATCGTTTATGGGCTTGCAGAAGTTCCAACAGCTGCAGTCCGGCGATGCCTTTAGCCTTCGCGACGGCTACCTCGTGCACAAGAACCTGCAGAACCTATTGGTGATGGTCACCCCCGCCTTGGGGAGCAACGAGACCGGGAAGAATACCGAATTTGTCGCGGCATTGGACGATCTACTCGCAACGCTTAACGAAGCACATATCGGTAAGGTACAGGCCGAATACGTGGGCGCAATGGCCGTGGCGGTCGCCAACGCCAAGCAGATTAAGCGTGACATCCAAGTAACGCTCACCATTGCCCTGCTGATTCTCGTCGCCTTGTTTATCTACTTTTATCGCAAAGCACATATTCCGATCATTATCCTCGTGCCGGCCGCTTTCGGCAGCCTGCTGGGCATCGTCGTGCTCTATCTCATCAAGGGCACGATTTCGGCCATCTCCATAGGCATCGGCTCGGTGTTGCTCGGCCTCACGCTGGATTATTCGCTTCATATTCTTAGCCACTACCGCAGTACAGGCGATATCAAACAGCTTTTCCATGCCGTCACCAGGCCGCTCGCCGTATGCGCGGTGTTCACCGCGGTCGATTTCCTTTGCCTGCTCTTCCTCCATTCGGACGTGCTGCACGACTTGGGCATATTCGCCGCCGTCAGCGTATTGGGTGCCGGGTTTATGGCATTGATATTCATCCCACAGGCCTACACGCCCAACCGTGAAGTGACGGTACGCCAAAACACCCTGGTGGACAGCCTTTCTCGATACGACGCCAGCAGAAACAAATACTTCCTAGGCGGCTGTGCACTGCTGATCGTAGCGAGTGCCTTCACCTACCATCGGGTTGGATTCGACAATGATATCGGCGCGCTTAACTACCACCCCCAACATTTGCAGGAGGCCGAACAGCGCCTGCAATCGCTGAGCAACCAGTTTGGGAAAACGCTCTATCTGGTCAGCTACGGCGACACCTATGACGAAGCCCTGGCCACCAATACCACATTGTTCGGACGCTTGTCGGAACTGACAGGCAGCGATACCACCCTGGCGTTTAGCTCGGTGGGCGGAGTAGTCCAGTCCGAGGCCCAGCAGACAGAACGGATCGCGCGCTGGGAAGAGTTCTGGACGGCCGACCGGCGGAAACGCGTGGAGGACACTTTCGTGCGCGAAGGGCAGCGATACGGCCTGCGGGAGCATACCTTCCAGCCGTTCTTTGCCCGGCTTTCGAAGGTTTATAAACCGGTTGCTTTGCAGGACGACGAAACGCTTTCGGCATGGATGCTCGCTGACTTTGTCCATTCCGAACCAGGGCTGACGACCGTCACCACCATGGTGCGCACGGGCGACGCCGACACCGACTCCGTAATCCGGGCCTTGGAACTGGCTGGCCAAAACGTCCTTCCCATCGACCGCAAACACATGCAGGAGTCTTTCTTGCTCAACCTTGAAAAAGACTTCAACACCCTGTTTTTCATATCCGGAATCGCGGTATTCGCCGTGCTTTTCCTCTTCTACGGTAGCATCGAACTGACGCTCATCACCAATATCCCGATCTTTTTGGGCTGGTTCATCACCTTGGGAATGATGGGCATGTTCGGGGTAACGTTCAACGCGTTCAACATCATCATCACCACACTCATTTTCGGCCTTGGCGTCGATTATTCCATCTTCGTAACCAAGGGAATGCTTGAACAGTATACCTACGGACGCAAGGAGATGCCTGCCTTTAAATCGGGGATCATCATGTCGGCATTGGCCACTCTACTTTGCTTCGGCGTCCTGGCCTTTGCCCAGCATCCGGCCATACGGTCCATATCGACCATTCCGCTCATCGGCCTGGTGGTCGTCGTCCTCATGTCGTTCACCGTACAGCCATGGCTCTTCCGCACCTTCATCCTAGGCAGGCAGGAACGGGGTCGCCGCCCCTGGCGGCTTACTAACCTGTTGCTTTCCATTTATACCTTCGGTTATTTTTTCCTAGGGGCGGTATTGGTCAGCACCTTGCCGCGGTTGGTATTGCTCATCCTGCCCATCAGCCAAACACGAAAAAAACGTTGGTTTCACCATACGATTCGGTGGTTTTACAAGGGATTGGTGTACAGCGTTCCCCTTACACGCAAGCGGATCTTGGGCAAGGAGCATCTTCAGAACCCCGCCCCGGCCATCATTATTGCCAACCATACCTCCGAGCTGGATACGCCCAGCGTGGGCATGCTGAAACCCAATTCGATATTCGTGGTTAACCAACGCGTCATTTCTTCCAAATTCTTCGGTTCTGGCATACGCGCGGCCGGTTTCCGGACCTTGTCGGGCGGCGATGAGCAGGCGGTGTCCGAGCTTAAGCAGCAGGTAGCGGAAGGCTACTCGGTGATTATATTTCCCGAGGGGACCCGATCCCCCAACGCGGAAATCGGACGGTTTCACAAAGGCGCTTTCTTCCTTGCCGAGAAACTGGGAGTCGACATCCTCCCCGTACTCGTCCACGGCAATACGGATTTGCTACCCCGCCGCGATTTCATGGTTATGACGGGCTCGATGACGTTCCGCGTCCTGCCCCGCATCAAGCCGGATGACCGCCGCATGGGCGAGGGATACCGGTCACGGACCAAGGCTATCTCCAGGTACTTCAAGGAAGAGTTTCGCAAGTTGCGTGATGAGGTGGAGACACCCGAGTACCACCGCGGCAAATTAATGGCCAACTTCGTGTACAAAGACCGGGCGCTGCAGCGCGACGTTAAATCTATCTACCGTGCGCGTGCCGCCGCGTATTTGGCATTGGCCCGCCAATTGCCGCTGGATGCCCATATCCTCCACTTGGGCTGCGACTATGGCATTCTGGATTTTCTGTTAATGTATGACTCGGCCCACCGCCGTATCGACGCCTGGGACGCAGACCCCGAAAAAGTAAACGTGGCACGCCATACGTACTCGACAGCACAATACGGGTTGAATTTTGTTGAAGATTGTCCTACATTTGGCCCACGGCACCAAGTGCTCATCCTCTCCGGCAACGCCGGGCGCGGCAACCTGCCGAAAGGCGAAGAGCCGCAATGGCTGGCGCTCGACGAGGTGGATGACACCGCGGGCCAACCGTGGACCGACCATACCGTGTACCGATTAGTGTTCGAATACGAAAACATCAGGCTCTACCATTCATGCAAGAATACGACGTCATCATCATCGGAAGTGGATTAGGCGGCCTGGTCTGTGCCAATATCCTCGCGAAAGAAGGCTGGCGGGTACTCGTGCTGGAAAAAAACAAACAGTTTGGCGGCAACCTGCAAACCTTTGTGCGCGACCGCTGCATCTTTGACACGGGAGTGCATTATATCGGCGGCTTGCTGCCCCACCAAAACCTGTATCGCTATTTTAATTACTTAGGCATCGCAGACCAGCTTCGCCTCAAACGGATGGACGAAGATGCGTTTGATGTTATCTCCTTTGCCGGTGAGGACATCGCCTACCCCTATGCGCAGGGCTATGATAAGTTCGTCAGCCAGCTAAGCGCATTTTTCCCGGAAGAAACCGCCGGAATACAGCGTTACGTCGACATGCTAAAACGGGTGTGCCAAGGTTATCCGCTGTATTACCTCAGCGCCGACCAACCGGAACACGACATTGACGAATTCCTGCACATTACGGTGTACGAGGCGATACGGCAGTGCACGGATAACCCACGCCTGCAAGCCGTATTGGCCGGATCAAACCTGTTATATGCGGGCTATAAGGACAAAACGCCTTTCTATGTACACGCCCTATCGGTCAACTCGTATATCGAGAGTGCATGGCGCTGCGTCAACGGCGGCAGCCAGATTGCCAAACTGCTCATTCGCCAGATCAGGAACGCTGGCGGAAAAGTGCTGAAACAGCAGGAAGTGACCCAGCTGCACTATACGGACGGGCTGGTCAGCGCGGTGAGCACGCAAAACGGACAAACCTATCGGGGCAAAACGTTTATCTCCAATGCAGACCCAAAAACGACGCTAAAGCTAATCGGCGATTTCCCGATACGAAAAACCTACTCCAAACGGATCCGCAACGCAGCGGATACCACATCGTCGTTTAGCCTATATATAGTGTTCGAACGTGGCAGCGTGCCCTACGCAAACCAGAATTTCTACCATTTTAAGGACGAGCAGTCGGTATGGGATAGCATACTCGCCCATTCGGACAGCTGGCCTGCGGGATTCATGGCCAGTATGAGCCCCGACGTAAAAAACCCGCAGTGGGCGGAGAGCATGTCCGTATTGACCTATATGGCGCATACCGAAGTGGAACAGTGGGCCGACACCCACAATACCGTAGCGGACGAACAGGATCGCGGCGACTCCTATGGACGGTTCAAAGCTGCAAAAACGCAACGCGTGCTCGCCGCATTGGAAAATAGATTCCCAGGCCTATCCAAACACATCAAAAAGACGTATACCTCTACGCCCCTTACGTATCGCGACTATATCGGCAACGAAACCGGCAGCATGTACGGGTTTGTCAAGGACGTGAAACAGCCCTTGCAAAACTATCTCCCTCCACGGACCAAAATCAAAAATCTCCTGCTCACCGGGCAGGGCGTCAACATGCACGGCATATTGGGCGTCACCATCAGTGCCGTGATGACCTGCGGCGAACTCGTAGGCCAGTCGTACCTGCTCGACAAAATCCGTAAGGCGAACAGCCTATAGAAAGCCTGCCGGCTTATCTCCGACGGCCTTCGAATTGCCACACAAAAGATACACAAAAAACTTGCAAGAGTGTATAACGTACACTATCTTTGTGTCATCATAATTTAGGTTTATAATTGGTTAGTGAAGGTTTCCATTCTCCCCGTTTGGAAACCTTCTTTTTTTACAATGCCTAAGCCAGTCCTGCCACACAGCGTGGGAAAGCCCACAAAACTTACTAGCTTTAGCAAATCAACGTACACGTCATGCTCATCGTTACCTGCGCCATAATCATCGATCGTGGAAAAATACTGATATGCCAACGCGGCGAAGGCATGAGCCTGCCCTTTAAGTGGGAGTTTCCGGGCGGAAAAGCCGAACCCGGAGAAAGCGGGCCTGCCGCCATCGTGAGGGAAATACGGGAAGAATTACAGCTGGATATCGAGGTGTTGGAACGGTGGGCGCCGGTCGAGCACGCGTACCCGACTTTTCGAATACGGCTTATTCCGTTCGTTACTCGCCTGAAGGGTGGCGTGCTGACGCTCGAAGAGCACCTTGACGCTCGATGGGTGTCGGCAGACGAACTGCACCGCTACGACTGGGCGCCGGCAGACGTGCCCATCGTGCGCCAAATCGAAGCACGTGCCGGCAATTTCGACGGACTCAGTCAGTAGTCTGCCGGATAAGGCACGTTCCCCGCCCTAGCCGCTTCAATGTATAGCATGACGAGGTTTACGCACTTTTGGAGATGCTTCCTGATGTCGGCCGACCAGAACCGGATGACGGTGTAGCCCATGGCATTAAGGGTCTTGTTGTTGTGGCGGTCGCGCGCCATATTGCGCTCGATTTTAGCAATCCAAAATTCTCGATTGGCGCCAAGCCGGTCGCGCACATTCTCCCATTGGTATCCGTGCCAAAACTCGCCATCGACAAAAATGGCCAGCTTGTATTTCTTAATGACGATGTCGGGTTTACCGGGCAGGCCGCGATCGTGGAGGCGGTAGCGGATATTGCGGATCCATAGCGCACGGCGCAGCATCATCTCCGGCCGGGTGTCGCGGCTGCGGACACGGCTCATGATGTACGAGCGCTGGGGTGTAGTGATGAGATCAGCCATCGCAACATCGGTTCTTGGCCATTGACGGCCCGCCGTGACGAAATTACGAAAAACCGGCATACGCTGGTGGCACGGCCAGCAAATCAAGCCATTAAAAATGCCGCATCGCTTGTAGGCGATGCGGCACAAATACTATTCAAATCAACAAGCTATAAGGCTTGCTGGCTTTGCTGACGGATGATATTAAGCGCTCCGCCGGCCTGGAACCAACCAATTTGCTGCGCGTTGTAGCTGTGGTTCACTTTGATTTCGTCCTTCGTACCATCGGCATGATGCAGTACCACGGTCAATGGCGTACTGGGTGCGAAGGTCGTAAGCCCGAGGATATCAATCGTGTCATCCTCCTGGATTTTCTCGTAATCGGACTTGTCCGCGAACGTCAATGCCAGCATACCCTGCTTCTTGAGGTTAGTCTCGTGAATACGAGCAAACGACTTCACCAGCACGGCGCGCACGCCTAAGTGCCGGGGTTCCATCGCGGCGTGCTCCCGCGAGGATCCTTCGCCATAGTTTTCGTCGCCCACGACGATCGATCCGATGCCTTGCGCTTTGTACGCACGCTGCGTAGCCGGCACGGGGCCGTATTCGCCCGTCAGTTGGTTCTTGATGTGATCCGTTTTGTCGTTGAAGTAGTTGACTGCTCCAATCAGCATGTTGTTGGAGATATTGTCAAGGTGTCCCCGGTATTTCAACCAGGGTCCGGCCATGGAAATATGGTCAGTCGTACACTTGCCTTTCGCTTTGATCAGGAGTTTCAGCCCGTGCAGGTCGGTGCCTTCCCAGGGGGCGAAGGGCTCGAGCAGCTGCAGGCGGTCTGAGGTAGGTGACACGACCACCTCCACTTGGCTTCCGTCCTCGGCAGGCGCCTGGTATCCCGGGTCTTCCACATCAAAGCCTTTTTTAGGCAATTCATCGCCGACGGGTGGATCCAGCTTTACCTGCTCGCCTTTGTCGTTGACCAAGGTATCGGTCATGGGGTTGAAGGAAAGATCGCCCGCGATAGCGATCGCCGCTACCATTTCGGGGGATGCCACAAATGCAAAGGTGTTCGGGTTACCGTCGGCACGCTTCGCAAAGTTGCGGTTGAACGAATGCACGATAGTGTTTTTCTCCGCTCGCTCTGCGCCTACCCGGTCCCACATACCGATACAAGGTCCGCACGCGTTGGTAAAGATGGTCGCGTTCAGCTCCGTGAAGGTATCCAACAGGCCGTCGCGTTCGGCGGTATAGCGTACTTGCTCCGATCCGGGGTTAATACCAAACTCCGCTTTGGTGGACAGGCCCTTTTCGACCGCTTGCCGCGCGATAGATGCCGCACGCGACAAATCCTCGTAGGAAGAGTTGGTGCACGAGCCGATCAGGCCCCACTCCACCCGCAGTGGCCAGCCGTTTTCAGCGGCATGGTCTTTCATTTGCGAAACCGGAGTAGCCAAATCCGGCGTGAAGGGGCCGTTCAGGTGTGGCTCCAGCTCGGAGAGGTTAATCTCGATGACTTGGTCGAAGTATTTCTCAGGTGTTTCGTACACTTCCGGGTCTGCCGTAAGGTGTTCTTTGATGGCGTTGGCCGCATCTGCCACATCCGCGCGATTGGTAGCGCGCAGGTAGCGTTCCATCGACTCGTCGTATCCAAACGTCGAGGTCGTGGCACCGATTTCGGCACCCATGTTACATATTGTTCCTTTCCCCGTACAGGACATGGCTTTGGCACCCTCGCCGAAATACTCGACGATGCAGCCGGTTCCGCCCTTGACGGTCAGGATGCCTGCTACTTTCAGGATCACGTCTTTGGGGGCCGTCCAGCCGTTTAGCTTGCCGGTAAGCTTTACGCCGATCAGCTTGGGGAATTTAAGTTCCCATGGCAATCCCGCCATCACGTCACAGGCGTCGGCACCGCCTACGCCAATGGCAAGCATGCCAAGTCCGCCGGCATTAACCGTATGGGAGTCCGTACCAATCATCATGCCACCCGGAAACGCGTAGTTTTCCAATACCACCTGGTGGATGATACCCGCACCTGGCTTCCAGAAACCGATGCCGTATTTGTTCGATACCGAACCCAAGAAGTCGAATACTTCCTTGCTTTCGTTATTGGCCCGTGCCAAGTCGGCTTCGGCTCCTACCTTTGCTTGAATCAGGTGATCGCAATGAACAGTAGAAGGCACCGCCACTTTGGAACGGCCCGCCTGCATAAACTGCAGGAGCGCCATCTGCGCCGTGGCATCCTGCATGGCCACACGGTCCGGAGCAAAATCCACGTACGACTCGCCGCGCTGGTAAGCCTCGGTAGCTTCGCCGTCCCACAGGTGGGCGTACAATATTTTTTCAGTCAGTGTAAGGGGTTTGTCTATCACCTTCCGTGCGGCGGCTATCCGCTCGCCGTATTGGCTATAGACCTTCTTGATCATATCGATATCAAATGCCATGCGATCTTATTTTTTCGTTACGTTAATCTTGTTCATGTCCACTTAGACGGGGGATTTTGGCAGTCCCCGCAAGCGTCAATTTTGGCGCAAAGTTACAAAAAAAACACGTCTTAAACGAATGAGAAAGAGGTTGCGCTAATTTGGATGTGTTCTAAACTAAGGGGTTGCAAAGGACTCATGGATCCTTCTCGGCAATGGGCCGGAAATTGCTTGCGTGTCGGCCAGGGCGAGGCTAGATGCAGGTGATGTCATGGCCGAAAAATATTTCTGCATTGGACTCCCGCTAGGACGGCGGAAACAATAGCCAATCGTCCAGCAGCATACGTATCCGGGAACCCATTGGCTGTGGGCGATACGGGGGGTCTGCCGAAAATCTTTCCGCGGAATCCGAAAAAAACCCCTACCTTTGTACCCCGTACATACACGTGCTAGCCGGATCGTTTTTCCTGAAAACACGTGCTAAAATTCCTTTAGTTTAGTTATGGCTAAATACATTTTTGTTACGGGCGGCGTCACTTCGTCGTTAGGAAAGGGTATTATCTCGGCATCGCTTGCGAAGCTACTTCAGGCACGCGGCTATCGAGTCACCATCCAAAAATTCGACCCTTACATCAATATTGATCCGGGCACTCTCAATCCTTATGAACACGGTGAATGTTATGTGACCGAAGACGGGGCCGAAACCGACCTCGACTTGGGGCACTACGAGCGTTTCCTCAACTATCCCACCTCGCAGGCCAACAATGTGACGACGGGCCGGATCTACCAGCACGTGATTGCCAACGAGCGGGCGGGCGAATACCTGGGCAAAACGGTCCAAGTGGTGCCACACATCACGGACGAGATCAAGCGCCGCATGCTGCTCTTGGGCGAGGACGGCAGATACGACATCATCATCACGGAGTTGGGAGGTACAGTAGGCGACATCGAGTCCCTGCCCTTTATCGAGGCCGTTCGCCAATTGCGTTGGGAACTCGGCAACAACGACTCGCTGGTGATTCACCTCACCCTTGTGCCTTTTCTAGCGGCCGCAGGCGAGCTAAAGACCAAACCCACACAACACTCGGTCAAGACCCTGCTCGAATACGGCATACAGCCCGATATCCTGGTCTGCCGTACGGAGCATCACCTCAACACCGAAATCCGGAAGAAGCTGGCCTTATTCTGCAACGTAAACATCAACGCCGTCATCGAGTCGATCGATGCGCCGTCCATATACGATGTCCCTCTGCTCATGCTGAAAGAACAACTGGACAAGATCGTACTGACCAAGCTCAAGCTTTCGTCGAAGACCGCGCCCGACCTTGAAAATTGGAAAGCGTTCCTCGGCAAGCTCAAGAACCCCACCACCGACGTGGAGATTGCGCTTGTGGGTAAGTACGTAGAGCTTCCGGACGCTTACAAATCCATCAATGAAGCGTTTATCCACGCGGGTGCTATGAACGAATGCAAGGTACGTGTCAAGTGCATTGCTGCAGAAAGCCTCAACGAAGACAACGTCGCCGAGCTGCTGAAAGGCGTGCATGGCGTGCTGGTGGCACCAGGTTTTGGCGAGCGAGGCCTAGGGGGCAAGCTGGACGCCATCCGTTACGTCCGCGAAAACAAGATTCCGTTTTTTGGCATCTGCCTGGGCATGCAGTGCGCCGTCATCGAATTCGGGCGAAACGTACTCGGGCTTAAAAACGCGAACAGCCACGAAATGGACTCCAAAACCAAGCACCCCGTCATTACGCTGATGGACGAGCAAAAGAAAGTCAAGAACATGGGCGGCACGATGCGCCTGGGCGCATACGGATGTGACCTCAAAAAAGGCTCCAAAGTGTCCGCGATATACGGCAAGTCACACATATCGGAGCGCCACCGCCACCGCTATGAATTTAACAATGCCTACCTCGAGCAGTACGAGGCCGCGGGCATGATGGCTTCCGGGATTAACCCGGATCGCAATTTGGTCGAAATCATGGAACTAAAAGGCCATCCCTTCTTCCTGGCTACGCAGTTCCACCCAGAATTAAAATCAACCGTTGCTAATCCTCATCCACTTTTTGTTAGCTTTGTAGCCGCTTCGCTGGCGCACCGCAAGGCCTCGTCGACGAGGGCGTAGGATAGAAATGATAAGAGAGTAATAAAACGTAATGGATAGAAACACCCTAACTGGTCTCGTTCTCATATTTATTGTCATCGCTTCATCGGTATTTTTCCTGAAGCCGTCACAAGAGGAGATCAATCGCGAGCGCCTGTTGCAGGATTCCCTGGCCCTCGTGCGTGATGGCGTGCAGCCCGCCGAGCAAAACCAAGCCGAGGCAACGAGCGCCCTGCCTGATTCCATCGCCCTCAGCGGCCCATTTGGCGGCGCAATAGTCGGCGAAGACAGGATCGTCACGCTCGAAAACGAGCTGATCAAAGTTAACTTGAGTACCAAGGGCGGGCGCGTGGAGTCCGTCGAGATTAAAAATGAAACCACCTACGACGACAAGCCCGTCGTCCTCTTCCAAGGGCCACAAAACAAGTTCGGGCTTTATTTTTCGTCCGCAGGAAAGAACATCAGCACCAATGATTTATATTTTGACACGCAGGCGTCCAGCGTAGCGGTAGCAGGGAGTGACTCCGCTTCGGTGACCCTACGCCTTAGTTACGCGGCCGACAAGTACATCGACTACATCTATACGCTGCAGGGCAACGATTACAAGGTGGGTTTCACGATTGTCACCAAAGGCATGCAGGACGTGGTCGCCCCGACCGAGCGCCACCTCGTGCTGAACTGGGAGACGGTACTCGAACAGAAAGAAAAAGACATCAAGAGCGAGCGGGAACGATCGACCGCGTACTATAGGCTGAAAAAAGGCGATGTAGAAGACCTCAGCACGACCTCGGACGACGACGAACAAATTACGGATCCACTGGAGTGGGTTTCCTTCAAGCAGCACTTTTTCTCGAGCGTACTGATTGCGGATGGCGCCTTCACGGGCGGGCAGATCAACGTATATACGGCAGCCGATCTACACACGGTTAAATTATACGCGGCTAACCTGAACTTGGACTTCGGACGACAAGACGTCAATTCATACCCCATGCGTTTTTTCTTTGGCCCCAACCAATACAACGTGTTAAAGGCCCAAGGACATGGACTGGAAAAACAAGTCAATATGGGCTGGGGGCCAATGAAATGGATCAACCGTTGGTTAACGGTCCCGGTTTTCAACTTCCTCGACGGACTCAATATGGGCTACGGCCTCGTTATTCTTATATTGACAGTACTGCTTAAGCTGGCCATGTCTCCGTTGACGTACCGGTCTTACGTGTCGATGGCCAAAATGCGGGTACTGAAACCCGAAATGGACCAGATTAAGGAGAAGGTAGGCGAAGACAACCCCACGTTGTTGCAGCAGGAATACATGAAGCTTTACAAGCAGGCCGGCGTAAGCCCCCTCGGCGGATGTCTCCCCATGCTGCTGCAAATGCCTTTTACCATCGCGTTCTTTTTCTTTTTCCCCAACCTCTTTGAGCTTCGGGGCGAAAGCTTTCTCTGGGTGAAGGATTTGTCCACCTACGATTCGGTGATTACCTTCCCACCGATATTTGGCGTGGGCCATATCAGCTTGATGTGTATCCTCATGACGGTGACCACCATGATCTCGACCTGGTACAACAACTCCATCTCGGGCGCTACGGGACAAATGAAGTATATCGGCTATTTCATGCCGCTAATTTTCTTGTTCGTACTGAATAGTTTTCCTGCCGGGTTGAACTATTACTACTTCCTGTCAACGGTGTTTACCTTTGGCCAGCAGATTGTTATCCGCCAGCTGATAAATGACGACAAAATCCTCGCCATTATCGAGAGCAACAAGAAAAAGCCAGAGGCACAGAAAAAATCCAAATTCCAGCAACGCATGGAAGATTATATGCGCCAACAGCAGCAGGCACAGAATGCCGGTGCGGGCCCAAAAGGCAAAGGCAAGAAATAGACTCTCAGCCCTCCGGTTATAATTAGGCAACGAACCGCTTCACTTCCTGTGAGGCGGTTTTTTGGTTTTGGCCTATCCTACGCTACCTAAAAAATGCGCTACAGCACCCTAATGGGGCGCCTTATCCCCGGCTTCAAAAATAAATTGTGGAATATGCCCGCCTGTCGCATCCGATTGATGTAATACGTTTTGTACAACAGCCCCAGACTTTTTAAGTAAGTTTGCAAGGCAAGAAATTTGCATTTTAATTCGCTGATTATGGTCAGAAACATAATAATTCTCTTGGTGACGCTCACCACCATCGCCATGACCTCAAAATCCCAACAACACCCCCGCGATCCGTATGCGAAGGAATGGAATGCCATCGATTCGTTAGTACGTCAGGGCCTCCCCCAGTCCGCAACGGACCTGGCCATGAAAGTGTTGGAAAGCGCACGCCAAAACCAAGAGTCCGCCCAAGCCATCAAGGCCCAGCTTTTCCTGATGGGTGCCGCCGAATACGTGCAGGAGAACGCCGAGCTGGCCAACATCCAACACGTCGATTCCATGGTACAAGCCAGCAAAGGCGCGGAGAAAGCGATCTGGCAAAGCATCCAAGCTGAATTATACTGGGATTATTACCAGCGTCACCGATGGACGATTTGGAACCGGACTCCCATGGAAGGGGAGCTTCCGGCGGATATTGCAACGTGGGATGCCGCCTCCCTCTTCGCCCAAGCGGGCGCGCTGTACCGCGCATCGGTTTCCGATCGCGAAACCCTGCAGGCTGTCCCCGTTGAGCGGTATACCCCCCTCCTGATCGAAGGCAAAAACACGCGGCATCTGCGTCCTACCCTGTACGACTTTTTGGCGTTTCGCGCGATTCGTTTTTTCGAAAACGACCAGAAAGACCTCGTCAAACCCGCCTACCACTTTCAGATAGCCGACGAAAGCTGGTTTCAGCCCGCTATGGAGTTTTCCGTAGCCGAATTGCTTTCACGAGACCGTGAATCGGCCCATTTCCAAGCGCTGTTGCTGTATCAGCAACTGCTCGCTTTTCATTTGGATGACCCCAAACCTGACGCACTAATCGATGCCGACCTACAGCGGTTGGCTTTTGTGCACCAATACTCCATCCACCCCAACAAAGACAGCCTGTATGTGGATGCTCTCCAGCAATTGGCCGCTCGCTATCCCGACGCGCCCGCATCCGCGCAGGTACACTATCAAATGCTTCAATGGCGGTACAATAAGTCCCAAGACAACCAGGCCGATTCGCTGGACCTCGTCCAGCTCGTGGCCAAACTCGACGCGTTGATCGAACGCTTTCCACGCACGGAAGGCGGCACGAATGCGGCAGTCCTACGCCACGAAATATTGGGCAAATCGCTCAACGTCCAGGCAGAATCGGTCGTGTTGCCTGAACAAAACAGCAAAGTGCTGCTGACCTTCCGCAATATCAGCCACGTCTTTTTTACGCTGTACGCCATTCCTGCCGCCGAGCACCGCGAACACCTCGGATCAACGGATGGATTTCAGGAGCGCATTCTGAAGCGGACACCGATCCGGACATGGGAAACTACCCTACCCGGAACCGTAGACCACCATGAACACCGTACGGAAATCCCCCTCGAGCCCTTACCCGTCGGAACGTATGTGCTCGTGGCCTCGACCCACCCTACCGAACAGCGCCGTCCCAACGTGATGCATGCCGTGCCATTCCAGGTTTCCACGCTGAGCTTACTGTCGTCGCAGGACGCGTCAGGCAGCCGGTTCGTAGCACTTCACCGGCAGTCGGGCATGCCCATCCGAGGTGCAGCGGTTACCTTTTGGGAAAGCAACTGGAACAATCGGACGAACCAAAACGAGTACGTCAGGCGCGGCCAATCGCGGACCGATGAGGACGGTCAGGTACACCTCTCCCAAACGGAAGATCGGATGCAACGCATCCACCGCATCACGCTGGCCCAGGGGGCCGACACGCTACAGGCCGACAGCTACTACTATACCGGCCGGCCCACTACGGAACCGGATAGTATCCGTACGCACACGTTCTTTTTTACGGACCGTTCCATCTACCGACCCGGGCAGACCATCCATTTCAAAGGTATCATCGTAGACCAGCACACCATCGCGAACCAAAACAAGGTACGGCCCGATGAAAAAAGTAAAGTGACACTCTATGACGCTAACCGGCAGGCAGTGGCCGAAATCGACGTGCTAACCAACGAATATGGCTCTTTTGCGGGTACGTTTACCGCACCCGCGACGGGAATGACCGGCCAAATGCGGATTGCCAACGAATACGGCGACGCCTACTTTTCCGTCGAGGAATACAAGAGGCCGCGATTTCGCGTGGAGTTTGACACCCTACGCTCAGCGATAGGCCTGGATGAGAAACTCGTCGTAACCGGGCGCGCCTCGGCCTACGCAGGCAACAACATCGACGGTGCACAGGTTAATTACCGCGTCGTGCGCCGCGCGCGCTTCCCTTTCTTCTGGTCCTATTTCCGCTGGGGACAACCTTTTTCGCCGGAAATGGAAATCGCCAACGGCACGGTAGAAACCCGGCCTGACGGGTCTTTCGAAGTGATCGTGCCGACCGTTCCCGACAAGCAAGTAAACCCATCATCGCTGCCCGTCTTCTCGTACACCGTGTACGCGGATGTGACCGACCGCAACGGCGAGAGCCAGAGCGGTTCTACCCAGCTCCATGCCGGCTACCGTTCCTTACAGTTGCAAGGCAGTCTTCCCGAACAGTTAGACGCCCGAAAAACCGACAACGTGCTTTCTGTCATCGCCCAGAACCTCAACGGCGTTGCCGTACCCACGGACGTGCAGGTTTCGGTGGCCCCGCTGCAGTTTCCCGGCAAGCTTTACCGCAAGCGGCTTTGGGCTAAGCCCGACCGTCCTCTTCTTAATGAAGCTACATTCCGGGAGACCTTCCCGGACGACGAATACGACAACGAATCGGATTATCAAAATTGGCCCGAAATGGCTCCGGTATGGCAAACAACGGTCAATACCGGTACGCAGACCAGCGTCACGCTTCCCGCCGACGCTTGGTCCCAATCCGGCTGGTACGTGGTACACTTCAAAACCGCCGACGACCAAGGCAGGGAAATCCTGGACAAGAAGTATACGTACGTGCACCGGCCCGGGGCGGATCACAGCGTCCAGACACCATTGGCCGTACTCCCCAACCAAACGGCATTGGAGCCCGGCGACACCTTGCGCGTAGACGTCAAAACGGGTTTTGACAACACGTATGTACTGGAGAGCAGCACAGACCTAAAAGGCGAGTTCGTGACCTTCACGAAGCACAAGACCATCGATCGAGCCATCGCCGAACCGGATCGGGGCGGCATCGGCTACCAATGGCTGTACGTACACAACAACCGCCTCTACAGCGCCTCCCAGCGAATCGACGTGGCTTGGTCTAACCGCGACCTACAGGTCGAGTGGGCCACCCACCGCAACACGTTACTGCCTGGCGAGCAGGAACAGTGGCGGCTAACCATCAAGGGCAACAAGAAAGAAGCCGTTGCCGCCGAACTGCTTGCCGGCCTCTATGATGCCTCGTTGGATGCACTTCGCCCCCACGCCTGGCGGTGGGATCCGCTATCTCCCTTCCGGCGCCTCAGCACCTGGAGCGCACATAGCGGATTCGGCTCGAGCTACGGCTCCACGTGGAACACGTCTGACGACTTGTCTTTTCCGGTGGAGTACGAGAAGCGGTACGATTACCTGTTCGGGTATCGCGAATTGTTGACGAGTGCGCTCCGGAACCGGACCACGTTGCGCGGCGAGCGGGTCAGCGCCAGTGCGGATGCGATATTTGAAAGCGTCGAAGCTCCGGCCGTAGAGGAGGCCGTTGTCGTGGGCTACGGCACGCAAGCTAAATCAGCGTTGACGGCATCCGTAATGAGGGCGTCGGAAAATGCCCCTCCCAGCGAAGAAAACAGAGAAAATGTACCTGCACGGACCAACCTGCAGGAAACCGCGTTTTTCTTCCCCCAACTCACTACCGACGGCGAAGGAAACGTCACCTTGGCATTCACCTTGCCCGAAGCCCTTACCGAGTGGAAATTCATGGCCTTTGCCCATACCCCGGACTGGAAAACGGGCTTGCTACACGGACAGGTAAAAACCCAGAAGGATCTCATGGTCATGCCTAACCTGCCGCGGTTCCTGCGCCAAGGGGATGTCATACGGCTGAGCAGCAAGATCAGTAACATCAGTGCCGCACCGCTGAATGGCATAGCCTACCTCGAAATCCTCGACGCCGAAACGCTCGAACCGATCCCGGGCTTTGGCAACGGTCTGCAGGCAGTTTCTTTCCGGGCCCCCGCCGGACAGAGTACGTCGGTATCGTGGGTGGTTGACGTTTCGGAAACCCAGATCCAACCCGTCACGATTCGGGTGCGCGCTAAAGCAGGAAACTTTACGGATGGCGAGGAGCATACGCTGCCCGTAGTATCCAACCGGATGCTGGTAACCGAGACCCTGCCCCTGCCCGTCCGCGGCAACGAACGCAAAGCGTTCACGCTGGATAAACTTGCAAACACGCACAGCAGCACACGTATCAACCATGCGCTCACGGTCGAGTTTACTGGCAACCCGGCGTGGTATGCCGTGCAGGCGCTACCCTACCTCATGGACTATCCCTACGAGTGTGCAGAACAGGTATTCAGCCGTTTCTACGCAAATGCACTGGCCGCGCACATCGTGAGCCAGTCGCCGCGGGTCAAGTCCATATTCGACCAATGGCTGGAAGCCGATACTGCCGCCTTGCTTTCCAACCTGGAGAAGAACCAAGAGCTAAAGTCCGCCCTGCTGGAAGAAACGCCCTGGGTGATGGAAGCCCAAAACGAAAGCGAGCAGAAAAAGCGGATCGCCCAGCTGTTTGAAAGCCACCAGCTGGCCCAAGGACTTCGCCTAAATCTCGACAAGCTAGCCGAACTCCAATTGCCAGACGGGAGCTTCCCTTGGTTTATGGGCATGGCCCCTAACCGCTACATCACCCAGCACATTGCCACGGGCATCGCCAAGCTGCAGCAGCTCGGTGTAGCCGCGGCCAGCGAAGCCAGAGCGCAGGAAATCCTCGAAAAAGCGGTGGCTTTTCTCGACAGCCAATTAGCTGCCGAACACAGCCGACTCATCGGGGACAAAGCCGAACTGGAAAAACAACACATCGGCAACATCCAGATCCATTATCTCTATATGCGCAGCTTCTTGGACGAACTACCCCTCCAGGACGAGCATCGCGAGGCTTACGCCTATTATCTTGACCAAGCCGGTAAGTATTGGCTCGGGTTTAACGCCTATCTTCAAGGACAGATAGCCTTGGCCCTGCACCGCGCCGAACGGGAGGAGCCCGCTCGGGCGATCTTGGCCTCGCTGCGGGAAACGGCCATCACGGATCCTGAGCTGGGCATGTTCTGGAAAACCATGCCTCGTGGCTATTGGTGGCACGAGGCTCCCATTGAGGCCCAAGCGGTGCTGGTGGAAGCATTCGCCGAGATTGCCAACGACACGAAGGCTGTGGACGAGATGAAAGTATGGCTCATCAAACAAAAGCAAACCCAACATTGGAATAGTACCAAAGCCACCGCGGACGCCGTCTATGCCTTGATGTTGCGCGGCAGCGACTGGCTGGTGGCCACACCTACGGTAATCCTGACTTTAGGCAACGACACGATCCGTACGGCAAACGAACAGAACGAGGCCGGTACCGGGTACTTCAAAAAACGCTACGAGGGTGACGCCGTGACTCCGGAAATGGGCAATATTACGGTGAGGGTAGACCGCACCCAGAATAAAGGCGTGGCCTGGGGCGCGGTATATTGGCAATATTTTGAGGAACTGGACCAGGTTACCCCTGCAGCTACGCCACTGGGCCTCCGCCGACAGCTTTTCATCGAGCGGCCTGGCGACCGGGGTCCGGTGTTGGCCGAGATTACGGACGGAAACGCGCTGAAGGTGGGCGACAAAGTCATCATGCGGATCGAGGTCCGGGTAGACCGCGACATGGAATACGTGCATCTGAAGGATATGCGAGCCGCCTGTTTCGAACCGATAAACGTCCTGAGCGGATACCGTTACCAAGGCGGGCTGGGATATTATGAAAGCACCCGCGACGTGTCAACGAACTTTTTCTTCGACTACCTACGCAGGGGCACATACGTACTGGAGTATCCTGTATTTGTGTCGCAGGCTGGCGAATTTTCAAACGGCATATCGACGATCCAAAGCATGTATGCGCCAGAGTTCAGCGCGCATTCGGAAGGTGTGCGGGTCGTTGTGGGCGAGTAGGGGTTGGAGGCTGTATCGAGCATGTAATTTGGTTTCGATACGGTCTCCATGTAAGACGTTGGTAAAAACGATTACCCGCGGCCTTAGTCGATATACTTCTTGAGGTTAGGCAAAAAGGCAGCGACAATCCCGATAAGCGGCAGGAAGGAGCATAGATGATACACATAGGCAATGCCTTCGCGGTCTGCCAATTGGCCCAGCACGGCCGACCCGATGCCGCCCATTCCGAAGGCGAAGCCAAAAAATAGCCCCGACACCATGCCGACATTGCCGGGAAGCAGTTCTTGGGCATATACCAAGATGGCCGAAAAAGCCGAAGCGATGACCATCCCGATAACAAAAGACAGGATGATGGTCCAGAACAAATTCGCATACGGCAACGCCAAGGCAAAAGGCGAGGCGCCCAGGATGGACATCCAAATCACGTACTTACGTCCGATCCGGTCGCCCAGGGGTCCGCCGATCATCGTGCCTGCCGCCACCGCAAACAAGAAGACGAATAGATACAGCTGGGACTGTTGTACCGTCACCCCAAACTTATCGATAAGGTAAAACGTGTAGTAGCTCGTCAGACTGGCAAAGTAAAAGTATTTGGAGAAAATCAGCACCAGCAACACGATCACCGACACCACGACCACCCGCTGCGGCACGTTGTTTTTCATTACCTCCGTCACCTTGTTTTTGCGCAGGATGTAATTGCGGATCGATTTGGGCTTGTACCATTTGCCAATCCGGTAGAGGATGAGAATGGCCACAAGCGCGGCAATAGAAAACCAAGCTACATTAAACCGGCCAAACGGCGCAATCACCATGGCGGCCAGCAACGGTCCGATGGCACTGCCCGCATTGCCACCGACCTGAAATAACGACTGCGCCAGGCCACGCTTTCCCCCGGACGCCACATACGCCATGCGCGAAGCCTCGGGGTGAAACACCGACGAACCCACGCCCACCAACGCCACCGACACCAATATCCAGATATAGCTGGGTGCCAAGGCCAGCAGCACCAGTCCACAGAGGCTAAACCCCATGCCCACCGGTAATGCATACGGATACGGCCGACGATCCGTCAAGATGCCTACCAACGGTTGGAACAAGGACGAAGACAACTGGAACACCAACGTAATGATGCCGATCTGCGCAAAGCTTAATTGGAAGGAATCCTTCACCAACGGATAAATTGAAGGAATCAACGACTGGATCGTATCATTCAGCAAATGCGAGAAACTCAGCGCGAAAAGCACAGGATAGATAGTCTTTTCGACAGGATGGGTAGCACGATAAGATGGGGAAGCCATAGCACACACTCAAGAAAGGCAAAGCTACGAAGTATGTTTGACTATCCCTGAACGGAGGATGGACGACGCGGACAAAAGATGTTGTAAAATGGGGGAAGGTTATAAAAAACCCAACAGATGAGGAAACAAAAAATGGGTAAGCTACTTTTATCGCACCGCTACAACCTAATACCCTTGCTGTGTTCCCACCCTGGGGGAGTCAAAGGGAGCTGGTCGTAAAAGACTTACCCACGGCAAAAGTAAGGAAAATCGGGGTGTTTTCATAACATTTCTCACCCAAAACACTAATGCACTGAAAGACAATGCACTGTTTTCTTTCATCATGCAAAGTGGCACGTGCCATTTGGTATTTTGGCGCCAAATAGGTATTTTCACATAAACGCCCGTGAGGAAAACACGGACTAGTAGAGATAAGAGGCCAATGAAAAAAGACATCGAAAATAGAGCGGACATCGAATTGCTAGTCGACACGTTCTACGACAAAGTACAGGTAAACCCCGTCATTGGACCTATCTTCACTGACATCGCACGCGTGGACTGGGATCATCACCTGCCCCGCATGTACCAGTTTTGGGCGGGTCTGCTTCTCGGAGAACCCGGCTTTTCCGGCAACCCCATGCGCAAGCATATCGAACTGAGCAAGATGGTTTCCCTCACCGAAACCGAGTTTGCCGAATGGCTTCGCCTGTTTGGAGAAACGGCGGACGAACTGTTCGCCGGAGAAAAAGTTGAAGAAGCCAAAAGCAGGGCCGCCAACATCGCTCGATTGATGTTGAATAAAATCCAGCAGTCCCATTGGTAGGCTCTTTCTCAGTACTCCTTCTTTCCCATTGTTTTAGCAAGACTTCCTAGAAAAGCATTTCCCTTAATTTTCTTTACTAATAATATTAGCATTATATTTGTCGTCCGGATAAGGTAACCATGCACAAGCACGCGGACAACAAACAAGAGATCGTCGCTCAATTGCGCGAGCAGCTACTGCGCATGCAGGGCGGCAGCCAGCCAGCTGGCCAAGGGTGCCGTATGGGCTTGGATCCCATAGAGCGTGTTTTCCCTAATGGAATATTTCCCACGGCCTGTATCCACGAATTTGTAACGGCCACGGCCGAGGAATCAGCCGCCACCACCGGATTTGTGAGCGGGTTGCTGGCTCAGATGACCGCCCAAGGTGGCACCTGTCTCTGGATTGGGGCATCCGCACGCTTTTCTCCCTTCCCTCCTGCCCTTGCTGCCTTCGGAGTGGCTCCCGAACGCGTCGTCTTTGTCGAAGTCAAGCGAGAGCGCGATGTCTTGTGGGCGATGGAAGAAGCGCTCAAAAGCACGGCACTCACCGCAGCCATCAGCGAGCTGCCTGGCTTGGATTTTGCCCAGTCGCAACGCCTGCAGCTCGCCGTGGAAAAAAGCCGGACAACGGGATTCGTATTGCGTACCCAGCCCTTGCAGATGGGCAACACCGCCTGCGCCGCCCGCTGGCGCATTCGTCACTTGCCCAGCGTGCTGGAAGCCGGCATGCCCGGCGTGGGGCTCCCCCGTTGGGATGTAGAATTGCTCAAAGTCAGGAACGGCAACCCCGGCCGCTGGACGGTGGAATGGTCCGACCATCAGTTCCTTGTCCCACAACAGCCCACAAAGGCCATCCGTGAGCCATGGAATAACAAGCAGATTGGATAAGTGGAATGAAAAAGCGTTATGTATCCATATGGTTCAAGCAATTGGTTGCGGACCGGATGGTTCTACGCCATCCCCACCTGCGTCACCAACCTTTTGTGCTTGCTTCCCCCGCACAAGGGCGCATGGTTATTACAGCCACCAATGCCCAGGCAGCTTCGCTGGGCATTGCGTCAGGGATGGCCGTGGCCGATGCCCAAGCTTCCGTCCCCGGCCTGCAGGTACTCGACGACCGCCCCGGCTTGGCGAAAAAACTCCTCGAAACATGGGCTAATTGGTGCATCCGCTATACACCGATCGTGGCGCTAGACCCTCCCAGCGGCCTGCTGCTGGATGCGACGGGATGTACCCATCTGTGGGGAGGCGAACAAGCCTATCTGGACGACATCGTGGCTAGACTCGCCGAAAAGGGTTTTGAAGCGCGAGGAGGCATAGCCGACACGCTAGGTGCGGCTTGGGCCATAGCACGCTTTGGCAAAGAACAGGCCATCCTGCCTCCAGGTCGGCAACACAAGGCGCTGGCTGCACTTCCGCCCGCGGCCCTGCGTCTCGAAAAAGAAACCTTGGAACGCCTGCAGAAACTCGGCCTGTACACCATCGGCACGTTTATATCCATGCCGCGCACCGTACTGCGCAGGCGTTTTGGGGAAGGATTGTTGCTGCGGATCCGCCAAGCTGTGGGCTTGGAAGAGGAAACGTTGCTGCCTATCCGGCCGATAGCGCCCTACATCGAGCGCCTCCCTTGCCTAGAACCCATCCGCACGGCCAAAGGCATCGAAATCGCCCTACGGCATCTACTGGGAAAATTATGCGACCGGCTTGCCCAGGAAGGCAAAGGCATTCGGCGAGCCGTGCTGACCTATTTCCGCATCGATGGCAAGACCGGGAGCATCGCCATGGGCACACATCGGGCTACCGCCACGGTCTCCCACCTTTTTAAGTTATTTGGTTTGAAAATAGCCCAGATCAACCCTGCGCTGGGCATCGAACTCTTCGAATTGGAAGCCGTGCAGGTAGAGGAAACCGACCCCGCGCAGGAAACGATTTGGCAACAGGCTAGCGGGCTTGAGGATCCGGCCCTGGCCGAATTGCTAGACCGGTTGGCCGGACGCACCAACGCTTGTACCATACGGCGCTACTTGCCCGCGGCCCATCATTGGCCCGAGCGGTCATTGCGGCCAGCACGGTACCTGTCTGACGGGCTGCCTTTTCCCTGGCCTGACGCACGTCCCCGTCCTACCCGTGTCCTCGCCCAGCCCGAGCCCATCGAAGTGTCCGCGCCTATTCCGGATTATCCGCCCATGCTGTTTCGCTACCAAGGCGAGATGCACCCCATCAAAAAAGCCGATGGCCCCGAGCGCATCGCCCGCGAATGGTGGATGGACACGGGCGAACACCGGGATTATTTTACCGTAGAAGATGAAAAAGGACAGCGCTACTGGCTGTTTCGATCAGGACATTACCAAGAAGGGCAGCGCTGCCAGTGGTTTATACACGGTTTTTTTGCTTGAGCCATGGAATACACGGAACTGCAGGTGACTTCTAATTTCAGCTTCCTCCGGGGCGCTTCACATCCCGAGGAGCTCGTAGCCCAAGCGGCCGCGCTGGGGTATAGCGCCATCGCCATTACTGACCGCAACACGCTGGCGGGAATCGTGCGCGGGCATATTGCCGCCAAGAAACATGGCATACGCTTCATCCCCGGATGCCGCCTGGATTTGCAGGACGGCACGAGCTTATTGGCTTATCCGATGGACAGGGCGGCATACGCACGGCTGTCTACCTTGCTCACCGAAGGCAATAGGCGCACCGAAAAAGGAAAATGCCACCTATACAAGTCGGATGTATACCGACACGCCCAAGGCATACAGTTCGTTGCCGTACCTCCCGCACGGCTCACCCCGGCCTTTGCCCTGCCCCAATCGTTTGTGGATGACCTAACCGAATACCGCGACGTGCTGGGGCGCGGATTGAGCATAGGCACCACCCAAACCTACTCGGGGCATGATGCCAAGAAGCTTTTCTTGCTCAACCGGCTCTGCGAGCAGTTAGACGCCCCCTTAGTGGCCCTTGGCGATGTCCATTACCACGTGGCCGAACGTCGGGAATTGCAAGACGTGCTGACCTGCATTCGGGAAAAATGCACCATACAGCAGGCTGGCTACAAGCTACACCCCAATGCGGAGCGCTACCTCAAGCCACTGACCGAAATCATGCACCTCTTTCGACAGTATCCGGATGCACTCCGCCACGCCGCGGCAATCGCTGAATCTTGCCAATTTTCGCTGGACGAGTTGCAGTACGTCTATCCCGTAGAGCTCACCAGCGAGGGCCGAACGCCCCAGCAGGAACTGGTGAAGGCAACGTGGGAAGGCGCCCATGAACGCTACGGCCAGGAAATCCCACAACGCGTGCAAAAAGCCTTGGAATATGAGCTCCAGTTTATCGAGCGTAAAAACTATGCCTCCTATTTTCTGACGGTATATGATTATGTGCGCTTTGCCCGCAGCCGGGGCATCCTATGCCAAGGGCGTGGATCGGCGGCCAACTCGGCGGTTTGCTTTTGCTTGGGCATTACCTCGGTGGATCCCCTCAGATTCCAGTTGCTGTTTGCGCGTTTCATGTCGGATGCACGCGACGAACCACCAGACATCGACGTCGATTTCGAACATGAGCGCCGCGAGGAAGTCATCCAATATATCTATAGCAAATACGGACGCCACCGCGCGGCCATCGTGGCCACCGTCACCCAAGTGCGGGCTCGAGGGGCCATACGCGATGTAGGGAAGGCGATGGGCCTATCGGTAGATGCCGTAGGGCGCTTGGCAGGCATCATCGGGAGCCATTGGGATACTCATGTCGATGGCAGCCAGCTTGCCGAACAGGGCTTCAACCCGCAAGACGCCCACCTGCAGAAAACATTGGAACTAACACAGGAATACATTGGCTTTCCCCGACAGCTGGGGCAACATACGGGCGGGTTTGTCATCACCCAAGGCAACCTGCATGAGCTTTGCCCCATCCTCAACGCCCGCATGGAAGACCGTACCTGCCTGGAATGGAACAAGGACGACCTAGAAGCCTTGGGGTTCCTGAAAGTGGACGTATTGGGACTGGGGATGCTCACCTGCATCCGCAAGGCATTCGAATTGGCAAAGGCACACTACAATTTAGACCTGACGCTAGCCAACGTGATGCAGGAGGAAACGCCCGTGTACGACATGATCTGCCGTGCCGACACCATCGGGGTTTTCCAAATCGAAAGTCGGGCCCAAATGTCCATGTTGCCGCGATTGCGCCCCCGCAGTTTTTACGACTTGGTCATCGAGGTGGCCATCGTTCGCCCCGGTCCCATTCAAGGCGATATGGTACACCCCTACCTACGGCGGCGCAACGGCGAGGAAGAAATAGACTACCCTTCGGAGGAGATTAAGGGCATTTTGAAACGGACGCTAGGCGTACCCCTGTTTCAAGAACAAGCGATGGAAATAGCCATGGTAGCCGCGGGGTTTACCGATACGGAGGCTGACGAACTCCGTCGTAGCATGGCCACCTTCAAAGCTAATGGCGAAGTCAGCCGCTTTCGCGAAAAAATGGTCACGGGCATGGTCAAGAGAGGATACCAAGAAGAGTTTGCCCATCGGGTATTCAAGCAGCTGGAAGGTTTCGGCAGCTATGGCTTCCCCGAGAGCCACGCCGCTTCTTTCGCGCTGCTGGTCTACGTGTCCAGCTGGCTGAAATGCTATTACCCCGACATCTTCGCCGCTGCCTTGCTCAATAGCCAACCCATGGGCTTCTACCATCCTGCGCAATTGGTTGCCGATGCACGCAAGCACGGCGTAACGGTGTTGCCCGTAGACGTAAACCATTCGGCATGGGACCACACGCTATGCGGCACCCGCGGCACGGACCTGCGGCCCTTGCGACTGGGGTTCCGCCTGGTCAAGGGCCTGCCCATGGAGGAAATGCACGCGCTGGAAAGCGGGCGAGGCAGTGGGTACGGCAGCTTGCCTGCCTTGATGGATGCGGGCGTTTCCTTGGCTGCCCTGGAAAAACTAGCCGATGCGGACGCATTCCGATCGCTCGGACTCGACCGGCGGCAGGCCTTATGGGAAGTGGCAGCCCTGCATGACCGCCCGCTGGCCCTCTTCCAGGGCCAGCCTTCGGAAAGTGCCCGCGAAGGCCAGATTACGTTGCCCTTGATGAGGCCCAGCGAGCATGTAGTACAGGATTATGCCAGCATGTCCTTGTCACTCAAAGCGCATCCGGTGAGCTTCCTCCGGTACCAGCTAGACCTGCTACGCGTTACCCCTGCTGCTGAACTCGCAAACCTAGAAAACGGCGAGCCAGTGAAAGTCTGTGGCCTGGTGACGGTAAGGCAACGCCCGGCTACGGCCAAGGGGGTGCTGTTCGTTACTATCGAAGATGAAACAGGCTGTGCTAACCTCGTGGTTTGGGCACAAACTTTCCAAACGTATCGCCGGCAAATCTTGCAGTCAAAACTATTGCTTGTGGAAGGCCAGGTCCAACGAGAGCAGGAAGTGATCCATGTCGTGACCCGACGGTGCTACAACCTCAACACCTGGCTGAATAGCCTAGCCGCTCCCGAACAAGGAGCCGATACGGATCGGTTTTTCCATAAGGGGCGGAATTTTCAGTAAAACGAGGCAACCTGATTGTCAATTCATTATATTTTTATTAACTTCCCCATATGGAAAAGGAAACAACCAGATTCTCTGTCTGTACAGATGAAGAGCTTGTAAAATTATTTAACGACGATGTCAACAAACCTGGCTGGGTTCAGGCTCGAGCTATTTTTCTACATCAACTCAGAGAAGAATTCGTCCGTAGAAACATTGATATATCGGCTGTTTTAAACGAAAGCGGCGGATTCAATCTGAATCGAAAAGTAACCTTATTAAAAAACCGGCTGGTTGTAATTTAAACAATACAATCACCTAACTCCCACCATTCATTCTTAAAATGCTGCAACATATCAAAAAGCAACAGCATTTTCGGATGAAATCTTTTTCCGCGGCTATAATTTTATATAATCTGGCCAACGTCAAATAGCAAGGCTCACCTGTCGAGGCGACGGCCTTACTATGCATCACCTACCTTTACCAAATCTTTAACCGATTTTTCCGCACGCCCAGCTTCGCCAAGCTTACCCGTAAGTAAATAAAAAAAGCCCTTACTTACGCAAGAGCTTCGATTGTATTGTCGGGTTGGCGGGATTCGAACCCACGACCTCCAGCACCCCATGCTGGCGCGATACCTGGCTACGCTACAACCCGAACATTTGATTGGGGACGCAAATATACAAATTCACCTCACATCCAGCAAAAATCTTTTCGCTCCACGTTTTTTGATCCGAAACTCAAGCTGGAGAGCCGAAGTTCGGTCCGGCACCTCAAAAAGCTTCACAAGAATCCATGGCATACCAGATTTCGTAAAACGACTAAGGCCAGCG
>Ga0079224_100000738_pt1 | contig 34202 bp, 22 predicted proteins | sample Stecom2015_FD_80414 | JGI IMG/M metagenome (GOLD analysis project Ga0079224, IMG submission 80414) | Agricultural soil microbial communities from Utah to study Nitrogen management - Steer compost 2015 | ecosystem: Environmental > Terrestrial > Soil > Agricultural land | place: USA: Utah... | reverse complement strand
GGACCGGAGGGAGATCCGAAAGACGCGGAAGCGCTGGGATACCCTTTTGCGGGGGGCGGGGTTGTCCACGACCGACTGCCGTGCCGTCTTTATGCAGGCCCTGGGTCTGCTGAGTGAGCGCGGTCGGAACCCCTCGCTGACGCTGTCGGAAGATGTTTCACAGCAAGTGGTTCAGGTGCTGAAAGCGTGGCACACGGCGGTATTCCGGAATCTGCCGGAAATGCTTATTGCCCATGCAGCCTCAGGAAACGCAAAGCCGGCAATCGGTGCAAGGCGGCCCGGCGTTCCGGGTGATTCACATCGTGATAAAACGGCGGGATTCGAACGGGACGCCCCTGCGCAGGAAGAAAGCGGCGAATCAGGAAGCTCCGCGGATCAAGGCATGGTTGTCCGGACGGACTGGAACCGGTTGCCGGCCCATGAGTCGGTATATATTTCCAATGCGGGATTGGTTTTACTTCATCCCTTTTTGCATCATTTATTCGAAAATATCGGCCATACGGTGAAGAACGCCTGGAATTCACCTGAATTGCGGCACCGGTCCCTTGTGTTGACCCAATACCTGGTTCACGGAAAAGACGAATATGCCGAGCAGGACCTCCTGCTGAACAAGCTGCTCACCGGTTACCCTCTGGAAGCACCCCTGCCGCTGGATACGGTGTTAAGTGATTTTGAAAAGAAAGAAGCGGAAGAATTGCTTGAATCGGTCATCGCCCATTGGAAAGCGTTGCGGAACACGGGGATTGCGGCATTCCAGGGGACTTTCCTGCAGCGGGCCGGAAAACTTTCCAAGCGCGACAAGGGCTGGTTATTGGAAGTGGATCAGCAGGTGCAGGACGTATTGCTTGGAAAGATCCCCTGGGGTTTCTCCACGATCAAAACACCCTGGATGAACGAAATACTAGCGGTCGAATGGGCATGAAAACCAATACACGATATGAAACTACTTAAAAAAGGAATGGAAGGCGACGAAGTCCGTCAGCTTCAGGAAATTCTCCGGGAATTGGATTATGACGTGCCGCTTAGCGGCGTGTTTGATCAGGCCACCTACAAGGCGGTACAGGTTTTTCAAAGCCGGCATCTGGATAAGCACGGCGTCCCTCTGGTGGTGGACGGGCAGGTGGGACCGCTTACCTGGTGGGCACTGCAGAATCCCCGCAGTAAGGTGGAAACCGGCAGCACATTGTATAGTGAAATGCCTCCGGATTCCATGGGTGGCTCTTTTTTGGGACGGAACGCATTGCAGGAAGCAATCAATGAAATGAACGCCGGTGCGACCGAAGTGGGGGGGAACAACCGTGGACCCTGGGTGAAGAAGTACCTACAGCCGGCCGGTCTTGGCGAGGGGAACCCCTGGTGCGCCGCATTTGTCAGCTGGTGCTTTTTGCAGACGGTGGGCGAAGACAAGAGCGATATGCCGTTCCGGTATTCGGCAGGCGCCCGGAATATTTTTCAGCAATTTAAAGACAAGGGATGGGCACTGGATGAAAATGCCACACCCGAGCCGGGCGACATTGTATGCTGGTGGCGGATCAGCAAGCCTTCGGGCTTCGGCCACATCGGTATTGTGCACCATTGCAAAGACGGGTTCCTTTACACGATCGAAGGGAACAAGGCCGCCAATGTCGCCGGATTTTCGTATGTGAAGTCACGCATGGATAAATTACTCGGTTACGGAAGGATCCCCTAAAACTACAGGTATGAATTATCAAGCGGAACGAAAAAAATCGGATTCAGCTTCGGCTCCGGGAACATCTTCTTTCTTCCCTGCAGCCATTGTGCAGCCCAAACTGCGTGTAAATGCACCGGGTGACCGGTATGAGCAGGAGGCCGATGAGGTGGCCGACACCGTGGTGAATGGACAGGAAGTGGCGGACGGGGCCTTTCAGGTCCGGCCTACCCCCGGTGTGCAGCGGAAATGCGCCCATTGTGAGGAGGAGGAAGAAAAGGAGGTACAGCTCAAGTCCAATGGCAAATCGCCTGGCCGCGTACTGGATCCCCAGCTCATCCAATCGCTTCAGGCCAGCAAAGGCGGCGGGAAACCCTTGCCGGGCGATGCCAGGCAGTACATGGAAAGCCGGTTCGGTACGGATTTCAGCGGCGTAAACATTCATACCGGCGAAAAAGCGGCCCGGTTAAGCCGCCAACTGAATGCGCAGGCGTTTACCCACGGCCGCGATATTTATTTTAACGAAGGAAAGTTCGCGCCCCATACCCAATCGGGAAAGCACCTGCTGGCCCATGAACTGACGCATGTCCTGCAGCAGACCGGCGGCGCGGGTTCTGCCGGGCAGGTCATCCAAAGGCAGGAAGAGGAGGCTTCGCTGATGCAGCGGGCCAGCATCGAGGTCCTGGATTTCCTTCTTCCATTGGGCAATGGATTTTATTTTGAGGTGACCGGAGGAATTACCTGGGGATATCCCATTTATACCGGGGGATCGGCCGTTATTTATGTCACCCGGGCAAGCCAGAGCCGGCTGCATATTCTGGTCCGGAAGCAGGGGCGGCTGGCCTTTGACACGGGTGTGGGCGGCTCGGTTATGCTGGGACGCCGTGGCAGGGCCGGAACCGGAGAGCGGGGATGGGGCGTAGGGGCGGAAGCAGGCGCGAATTTCATGGCAGGTGCGGTGGGAACTGTCCTGGAGGAATATTCCATTCCAACGGGTGAACTGTTGAGTTTTATGGGATCTCAGGCAATTGATACGGTCCTGTCGGCCACCCTGGTGACCTCCACGCTGAAGGGACCGGTGCAGGACCTGCTGGGCGCGGCAGCGGACCAATACATGACGCGCCAGCAGATCGAAGGAGGACTGTTTGCCCAGGGAGACGCCGAAGCGGGCATTGGACTGAGAAGACCCACCGAACGCTTCAACGAGCGCGTGGGTGATTCCGACGGCAGGCACTTGCGGGGCAGCGCCTGGGGCCCGGGAGATGACCGTGATTTCCAGGGTACCACCTCCACCTGGGATCCCCTGACCTTCCTGAACCGTTTTCTGGGGGTCTTTTTGAGCGCGAACGCCAGTGCCCAGGTTGTGGGAGGGTATGAGCAGCAAATGGAGGGGAATTCCCAAACCCATGCGATTTACCTGGAAGGACAGATCGGTGCGATGATCGGGATACCCATTCCGGTGGTCAGCCAGATCCTGGCTTCCCTGCCTCCCGATGCGGGCGGCGGAGTTCGGCTTGAACTGGTGGAGACTCCGGGCGAACCGACCCAGATCCGGGCCGTTGTCTATCTGAAACAGGGGGAAGATCAATATTATGCCGGTGCCGCGGGGCAGCAGAACATGGTATTTAATCTCACCAATCTTATTTCGGTGGAAGAGCTGGCCGAAGCGCTCCGGACCGGGCGGCTGCCTTCGGTGGGGGCGCTTTCTTTTGCCAACCTGATGGAAAAAGTATCCTTCTTCAGCCGGCTTACACTGGGGACACAGAGCCGGAGGCTGGCGCGGTTTATAGGCCGGCAATCCGGAACCCGCTCACTTCTTTCCGATGCGGCGCTTAGAAAAGCGAGCTATACGGGGGGAGGCGAACTGGAGGTATATCTGGACTACGCCGGAGAAATGAACGGAACCGATTTTATGCGTGTTGCCGAACGTCTGCTTCATGCCGGGGGACAAGCCGTGGATGCGGTTTCCAGTGCGGAGGATTTTTCTTCAGCATATGAAAAGCTGTCCCAGTTCTTTTCGGGATACCTCGATTCGGAAGAGTTCGGCGAACTGACCGATGACCTAATGGACCAATTGACGATCACCACCGCCAAACTACGTATACAGCTCGGACTGGGCGTGGGCGCGTCCGCCCGGCTTGCCAAAGGGGCAAAGGTTCGGGGAGACATCAGTCTGGTGGGTGGGAATTTTTGTGAGCTGGATATCGCGGCCCTGTTCGGCGGCCGTATCACGCTGCGGAGCCTGCTTGAAAAAGTCGGAGAGATTGTGAATAACCCCGTTTCCTATCTGCCCAACTGCCCGATTCTCAGCCTGATCTACGGTAGCGGAGGCGGGGGGGCGTCCGATTCCAGCGGATCGGAAGGGACCGCCGGCGGTCCCGCCTCGGGCAACAGCGCTTCGGGTAGGGACTCGGGTCCGGCTGCTTCGGGCGGAACCACTGGAACAGCTTCTTCGCCTTCCCGAAGCCGGCGCCGGGAGGGGGCGCAGGCACAGTCCCGCAGCGCATCCTCCGGCGAATACAATGTCACCCAGAACTATCCCCCGGATGTACCTCCGTTGGTACTCCAGATATTGGAAGTGTACGGTCCACTGCATCTGAATACGCCAAGAAATGCCCGGCTGGAACTTACCATGCTCATGACGACCGAGCATGTGGCCCGGCCGTTCCGGGTCAGGGTACACGTTAAAGTTATTGAAATCGGCGACGGCCAGATCGTGCTGGAGCTTACCCGGGCCTGGTGGATCGAGGAGTTGCGTGTCGGATCGGACCAGGGTGTCCGGTATCACCTTGAATACAACAATTGAGATATGGAAGTAGTACGGAGCGTGCCCTCCCTGAAAACCGCGGATTCGTACCTGGTCACTGCGCTGGATTACCTGAAACGATTCGTGGAATGGCGTCTTCGGACTCATTTCGGCGAAGCGGACCCTTGGGGGGAGGATCTTTGCCTGCCTCCTGAGGAGGACCAGACCTCTTTTGCGGGTTTTGTCCGCCGCCTACAGCCTTCTTCTGAGGAAATGATTCTATTGCTTACGGCCCTGGTCCCGCACCTGGTGCCTGGTTTTTTTGATAAGATCATCGGGCAGTTTCTGCCCCGGGGAGGTGAATTTCCCGAGTTCGGAGGCCAGAAGGGAAAGAATCACCGGGGGACCCTGCCCACAGGCGAAACGGCGCTGTTTCTTTTGGCAGGACTGGACCCCGGAGCCAGACTGCAGATGCTTCCTTTCTTTGATCCGGAACACGATCTGTTCAGGAACAGGATCCTTTCCCTGGAGCCGGTTGCAGCGCACGAACCGGCCCTCAGCGGAAGATTGATATTGGAAAGGGAATTCGTGGAAGTATTTACCACGGGCAAAGTGGGACTTCCCCGCCTTAGTATTCATTTCCCGGCGCAGCATTTAACCACGCAGACAGTATGGGATGACCTGGTTCTGAATGAACGGATCTGGCAGCAGATAGGGGAATTGAAAAGCTGGATCAAATACCACGACCGGCTTTGGTCGGAATGGAAAATGGGGAGGAAACTCAAACCTGGCTACCGGGTGTTGTTCTACGGGCCGCCCGGTACGGGGAAAACATTGACGGCCACGCTGTTGGGCAAGTACACCGGACGGGAAGTGTTTAAGATCGACCTTTCCATGGTTGTATCGAAATTTATCGGGGAGACAGAGAAGAACCTGGCCTCGCTCTTCGACAAAGCCGAGCATAAGGACTGGATCCTGTTTTTTGACGAAGCCGACGCGATATTCGGAAAGCGGACCGGAGTACGGGATGCGCACGATAAATACGCCAACCAGGAAGTGTCCTATCTTTTGCAACGGATCGAGGCTCACTCCGGGCTGGTGATCCTTGCTTCAAACTTCAGGAATAACATCGACGAAGCATTTATCCGACGATTCAATTCGGTCGTCTATTTTCCACCCCCATCGGCGGAGGAACGGTTCCGGCTATGGAAACAATCCTTTCCCGATGAAGTGCGCCTGGCAAAGGAGATCGACCTGGAAAACATTGCAGCGGAATATGAGCTGACCGGTGCCCACATCATCAATATTGTCCAATACCTGTGTCTATCGGCGCTGGAGAAAGGCAGCAGCGCGATTTCCCGTGCGGATCTTCTGCGCGGAATACGACGTGAACTGGAAAAGGAAGGGAAATAGGCTGGATGCTGTTCAATCCGTATATTAGCGGATATGCATCACACGCGCTATCGTAATTCCCAAACCGGCCTTTTGGGTGGCGTCGCCTCGGGGCTGGCCGAGCAATTCAAGGTTCCGCCGTTTCTATTCCGCTTGTTATTTATTATCCTGTTGATGGGGCTGGGTTTGGGACTGTTTTTGTATCTTGCTTTATGGATCGTGTTACCTGATAAGCGAAACGGGCGTCGTATCGTAGATCAAGTGTTAAATCAAGTTCAAAAATGGAAAAAAGACTAGTCAGAAATATTCCGGACAAAATGATCGGTGGTGTCGCCGCGGGGCTGGCCGACTACCTGGGGATTGATATGACGGTGGTGCGGTTGCTGTTTGTGGTGGCTACCTTTTTACACGGTTCGGGCCTCTTGGTTTATATCGTATTGTGGATCGCGATGCCGGCAGGCGGGTCCGGCCCAGTATACGCCGGGAATCCGGACGCAATGAATCCGGGCGTACCCGAAGCGGGTACTTCGCCTCCAGGGACTCCCGGGAGCCCGCCGCTTGAAAGAAAGCGGTCCGAGAACAGGACGTCGGTACTGATCGGCTGGATCCTGGTGGGTTTCGGAGTGTATTTCCTGATGCGTGAATTTCTGGGCAGGTGGCTTTCGGAATTCTTTTACTGGTTCAACTTTGGCAGGATCTGGCCGGTTATATTCATCATTGTTGGGGTACTGATTATTACCTCCGCCAGGCGGAAGCACGCAGCGCCGTCTTCAGGAAACGGCGATCAGGCCAGCCCCCCGCCGGAACCCGCTGGAGGTCCTTCCAGCACCGGACCGTCTTCCGGACCGGGCGGACCGTCTCCGGATCCAACTGGACCTTCCGGACCGGCCGGACCGTCATCGGGGCCGACCGGATCCAATCCAGGCGCCCCTGCGGGGCCAACCGGACCGTCTCCGGGATCCGTGGGGCCGCCGTATTCCCACCGGTCTCCCGATCCTTCCGATAAGAGTCACAACACTGAACTATGACATCCCGTGATACGATGAGATCCCGAGATATTTTTTGGGGAATTTTCTTTATTCTCCTGGGTACCCTGCTTATTCTGGAAAAGTATCATCTCATTGAGATCTGGTGGAACATGCACGACATCTGGCGGCTATGGCCGCTTATCCTGGTCGTAATCGGAATGAATCTGATTTCCCGGCGCACCGAGGTGATTTACAAGGTGGCCACTGTGCTGCTGCTGCTGGCGTTTGGATACATTGTCGTGTACGGTTACCAGTTGCAGAACGGATTTTAAGGGGTAGGGAGGATCAGCCGGCCAGCAAGCCGCTCAGAATGGTTTGGACTTCGGTCAGGGGGATCCCCTTTAGAAGAACCTGTTTTTTTCGTCCGGTTTCGCCTTTCAATAGGTCGACTCGGGACGCGGCAAGTTCAAAGGTTTTCGCGATGAACCTGACAAGCGCTTTGTTCGCCTTTCCTTCTACGGGAGGAGCCTGAACGCGGATCTTCAGGGACCCGTCGTGCTCTCCCGCCACTTCGGTCCTGGAGGCGCCGGGTTGAATGTAAAGGTACAGGATGACCCCTTCCGGATGTAACTTGATCATTTGCGAAAATTAAGCAAAAATAGCCTATTTTTACACGATTCCAGGATGCACCGCAAGATCATTCATATTGATATGGATGCGTTTTACGCGTCGGTTGAGCAGCGGGATTTCCCCGAATACCGTGGCAAGCCACTGATTGTGGGCGGACCTCCCGAAGGAAGAGGCGTGGTGGCAACCGCCAGCTACGAAGCCCGCAGATTCGGCGTACGCTCGGCCATGCCCAGCCGGAAGGCCCGCGAGCTGTGCCCCCATGCCCTGTTTGTCGCGCCGCGATTCGAAGTGTACAAACAGGTGTCTCACCGGATCCGGGAAATATTCCGCCGATACACCCCATTGATTGAACCGTTGTCACTTGATGAGGCTTATCTGGACGTGACCGAGGATACGCAGGGGATTGGTTCCGCCATTGAAATTGCCGGTCTCATCCGCAAGGCCATCCGCGAAGAATTGCAGTTGACCGCATCGGCCGGTATTTCAGTCAATAAGTTTGTAGCCAAAATCGCATCCGATATGAATAAGCCCGATGGGATGACCTTTATCGGACCTTCCCGGATCGAGTCCTTCATGGAACAATTGCCCGTGGAGAAGTTTTTCGGCGTGGGCAGGGTGACCGCTTCCAAAATGCGGCAAATGGGTTTATATACCGGGATGGATGTTAAAAAGCTGTCCGAAACGGACCTGGTCCGGCATTTCGGGAAAGCCGGTCAATTTTTTTACAAGATCGTCCGGGGGATCGACGAGCGGGTGGTAAAACCCAGCAGGGAAATCAAGTCGATCAGCGTGGAAGATACCTTCCGGCACGATGTGGAGGAATCCGGAGCCCTGCTGGATGAGCTCCTGCAACAAGCCGAAAGGCTATCGGAACGCCTGGAAAAAAGGCAATTAAAAGGGAAAACCCTGACCCTGAAAATCAAATTCAGCGACTTCAAACAGATCACCCGGAGCCGCACCCTGCCCCAGGCAGTTGCTGATCCGGAGACTGTAAAACGGGTCGGGGCGGAGCTGCTGGAAGGGCTTCAGCTTGGGGGACGGCCGGTCCGTCTGCTGGGACTGGGCATTTCCAATTTTCATCGCCACGTGATCCCATCCCCCTCCGAAGCGCTGCCCGGTCAGCTCCGTTTGTTTTAATATCCGGTAAACCGGGAACGGGTTCGGCTAAAAAATATAGCAAAAAGGTTTATATTTGCATGGAACCAGGAAATGACAAACACTACCCAAATAAGATGTCCCAATTGCGGTACTTCGGTTGATGTGCAGAATATTCTGTCCCATCAGCTCGAGGAAGAGATCCGTCAGAAATACCAGGCCCAGCTGGCTTCGGAAAAGAAACGCTTTGAGCAGGAACAGGAAAAACTGAACCAGGCAAAGGAAGCATTCGAACAAAAGAAGCGGCAGGAAAACGAGTTATTCCAGGAACGCCTTGAACGGCAGCTCAAAGAGGAACGGCGTGCGTTGGAGGTGCGGCTAAAGCAGAAACTGGCCGAAGAGCAGTCCGAGCAGCTTCAGGCACTCCAGAAGGAACTGACCCAGAAGTCCGAGCAGATCCGGGAACTGAATCGTACCAAGGCCGAAATCGAAATCCTAAAACGGGAAAAGGCTGAACTGAGGGAAGCCGTGGAAGCGGAAGCTCAGAAAAAACTGAACGATTTGTTGCTTGCCGAGAAGGAGAAGATTAAGCGAGCGGAAGAGGAGCGGAACGAACTTCGGATCCGCGAGCTGCAAAAGCAGCTGGACGATCAGCGGAAGCTCACCGAAGAAATGAAACGGAAGCAGGAGCAGGGTTCCATGCAACTTCAGGGGGAAGTGCAGGAACTGGCTATTGAAGAATGGCTGGCCGCGCAGTTCCCGCTTGACCTGATCGAGGAAGTCAAAAAAGGCGCCCGCGGCGGGGATTGCATTCAGGTGGTTAATACCCATACCCGTCCGTGTTGCGGCCGGATCTATTATGAAAGCAAGCGGACCAAAGATTTTCAGCCCGGCTGGATTGAAAAATTTAAAGCCGACATGCGCGAAAAAGGCGCCGACGTCGGTGTGCTGGTAACCAACGCCATGCCTGCGAACCAGGAACGCATGGGTATCCGTGACGGGATATGGATCTGTACCTACGAAGAATTCAAGGGACTCTGTACGGTGCTCAGGGAATCGGTGATCCAACTGAGCCTGGCCATCGCTTCCCAGGAAAACCGGGGGGACAAGATGCATATGCTTTATGATTTTCTTACCAGCAACACCTTCCGGATGCAGGTGGAAGCGATTGTAGAAGGGTTCGCATCCATGAAAAACGCGCTTGAAAGCGAAAAGCGGTCCATGCAGCGGATCTGGAAGGAGCGCGAAAAGCAGATAGAAAAGGTGATTACCAATACCATCGACATGTATGGCTCCATCAAGGGCATTGCCGGGAACGCCATTCAACCCGTAAAGGCGCTGGAATTACCCGAAGGCGATTACGGAAACGATGAAATCGATTAAAACATGACGAAAAATCAAAATTCCCCCATCCGCGTGCTCGTGGTGGGCTGCGGTAACATGGGCGCTTCGCACGCCACTGCCTACCATACCCTGGACGGCTTTGAAATCTGCGGTCTGGTTTCCACTGGGAAAAGCAAGGAAGTACTGAATGAAAAACTAGGCGGGGGCTATCCGCTTTACAGTGATTTTTATCAGGCATTGGAAGTGACAGCACCCGACGCGGTCTGTATTTCAACCTATCCCGATACGCACGAGGAATACGCGATCCGCTCCTTTGAAAAAGGGTGCCATGTATTTGTTGAGAAGCCGGTTGCCGCAACGGTGGAGGGTGCTGTGAATGTGGTGGAGGCCGCCCGCAAGGCCGGCCGGAAACTAGTGGTCGGTTACATTCTGCGCCATCACCCTTCCTGGGAACGGTTCATTGAAGAAGGACGTGCACTGGGCAAGCCGCTGGTCATGCGGATGAACCTGAATCAGCAAAGCGATGGACCCATGTGGAATGTGCATCGCAACCTGATGAAAAGCCTGAGTCCCATCGTGGATTGCGGAGTCCACTACATCGACGTCATGTGTCAGGTGGCCCGTTCAAAACCTGTGCAGGTAACAGCCATCGGCGCCCGGCTGAGCGATGAAATCCCCGAATGGAACTACAATTACGGCCAGCTTCAGATCCGCTTTGAAGATGGATCGGTAGGATGGTATGAAGCGGGGTAGGGCCCGATGATGAGCGAGACGGCTTTTTTTGTCAAGGACATCATCGGTCCGAAAGGCTCGGTCTCCATTGTAGCGAAAGAAGCCGCCGGGGAAGGGAAATCCGATTCGGTGGAATCCCATACCCAAACCGAATCCATTCGGGTTCACCATGCCGAACTCGATGAGGAAGGCCGCCTTGCGCGGGAAGATACCTGGATTGACCTGCAGGATGAGCCGGATCACCAGGAACTATGTAACCGCGAGCAGCGCTATTTCCAGCAAGCGATCCTACACGATACCGACCTGAGCGATCACATGGAAGACGCGGTGAACAGTCTCCGCATTGCTTTCGCCTGCGATGAATCGGTACGCACCGGGAAGGTCGTTTTATTGTAGGATCAGGGGTTCCGCTTCGCGTTGCAGCTCATTTCCACGTAGTTTAGTATACTCCTGGATCAACCGTTGAAGTGTATCGGGTTGAGCCTGGGCGAGATTCTCTTGCTGACCGGGGTCGTCTTTAAGGTTGAACAACTGGTATTCCGGCGCGTTCCCAAGTTCAATGTTCACGTCCTTTTGGATGGCGGGGCCCGTGTACGGGGGAATCAGCGCCCAATCGCCGTAACGTAGGGCCGTGCGTTTGCCCGCTTCAAGGATCAGGGAAGTCCTTCCCTGATCGTGTTTCCCAAGGAATACGTCCAGAAGATCTTCGCTGTCGCGCTTGTCGGCGTTGACGCCTACCAGTTTTGCCAATGAGGCCAGCAGGTCCAGCTGGCAAACCAGGGCGGGGGAAACACGGGGCTCGATCGTGCCTTTCCAATACGTGACAAAAGGAACCCGCGTGCCCGCTTCATACAGACTGTATTTTCCGCCACGCAAGGGCCCTGCAGGCTTATGGTCGCCAAGCAATTCAACGGCCTGATCCAGGTATCCGTCGTTGACTACCGGCCCGTTGTCGCTCGTGAAAATGATGAGCGTATTTTCCAGGATCTCCTGCTCCTTGAGTGTTTTAATCAATTCCCCGATGCACCAATCGGCTTCCACGATCACATCGCCCCGTGGCCCGAGTCCGGTGGCGCCTGCGAAACGGGGGTGGGGTGTGCGTGGAACATGCGGCTGCTGGAGCGCGTAATAAAGGAAAAACGGACGATCTTTGGTTTGGAGAATGTACTCCCGTGCCTTGGCCAGAAACGTATCGGCCATGTCCTCGTCCTTCCAACGGGCAGCTTCTCCTCCCTTCATAAAACCGATCCGCGGTATGCCGTTTACAATGCTGTTGTTGTGTCCGTGATGCCACTTCATGGTCAGCAATTCAGGATTATCCAGTCCGGTGGGTTCTCCGTCGAAATTTTTTTCGTAACTGACTGAAATCGGATCGGCAGGGTCCAGTCCTACTGTTCTGCCATTTTCAATATAAACGGTGGGCACCCGATCCTGGGTAGCTGCCATAATGAATGAATAGTCAAAACCTACTTCGTTCGGTCCGGGAGCAATCGTTTCATTCCAGTTTACCTGGCCATTCCCTAGGCCAAGATGCCACTTGCCTACTACCGCTGTTTGGTAGCCGGCTTGTTTTAGCATCTTGGGCAAGGTCGTCAGCGCGGTGTCAATCAGGAGCGGGGCAGTGCCGGGTAGGATGCGGGCATCCTCATTCCGCCAGGGGTAAATGCCGGTCAATAAGCCAAAGCGACTGGGGGAACAGGTGGCCGAGGTGGCGTAGCCATTGGTGAAACGGACTCCGCCCTGGGCCAGGAAGTCCATATTTGGTGTTTGAAGCTCGGTTGCGCCATAGGCGCCTACATCGCCGTAACCCAGATCGTCCATGTAAATGATGATGATATTCGGATGGGTGGCGCCGTTTTGACAGGCGCTTAGCAGTGCCGCAGCCAGCAAGCCGTAAACTAAGGATTTCATAGAGGTCTTTTTTTCGTGCATTTGTATAAGTGTCTTAATTCGTTTCCAGTGCGCCCAGGCCAGGAGGATTTCCCGTTTCTCTGCCGGCGAAATCTTCGGGCAGATACAGGCCCTGCATCAGCCCAAAGGCATCGCCCTGCAAATACGGGACCCGCACACCCTTGCCTTTAACCAGCTTCGTGTTGCGGGGCAGGTAATCGGAAGGAACCAGGCTTCCTTTCCTGACAAATTCCGGATCGCCGAAAAAAGGAGCGCTATCCTGGATGGGAAGATCCCCAGGCCAGTTTTGCGGTTTCAGATAGAGGTTATTTGTAAAGATAATACGGTTTAAGCGTTTTTCCCCTCCTTGATCCGGCTTGTTTTGGTCGCCCAGAACGGTGAGGGAATTACCTGCAATGTAGAAAATATTGTTGGCGATCAATACGCCATCGGAACGTTCGTCAATCGCGAATTTGGCGGTAATCGTTTCATCGACGAAAATTGTATTGTTATAAAAATAGGTGTTTATCGGTCCCTTCCGGTCTTTGTTGTTGCCCTGGTAGCCACTTAGCCAGAATGTTTTTCCTTCCTGGAACGCTCCGTTTTCTCCTTTTACCCGGTGGCCGTCATTCACGCTGATGTTATAGCGGTAGGAGCAATTGTAAGTATTTCCCAGGATTTCACAGAACCCTCCGGCGTTGTAGGCGCTGAAATTATACTGAAGTACCACGTTGTCGCAATTGAAGTCAATGTGCGCGCCGGCGGAATCGCCCGGCCCGCTGGCGTACATGAACCGGTTTTTTTCGATGAGGATGTGGGACGAGCTCCAGGTCCACAAACCGCTGCCGCGTCCCCATTTCCGCGGATCTTCTGAACTTCCGGAATACGTAACCTCGTTATTGCAAACATGAACAAATCGAACGTTTGACATTTGAATCCCCGGCCCCCCCGTACGGGTTACCAGGTTGTCCTGAAGCCATACGCGGTTGATATTCTGTTGGGTTCCGGTTAGTTTAATGCCGGTATGTTCAATGTTTTCGATCCGGCAGTTCCGGATACGGATGTTCTCTATCCGCGCAGATTCCGCCTGGCTGATGATGCGGATACCCCATCCATAGGATTGGGTCCCGTTGGGAGTCCGCACCTCTCCGGCTGGCCGGCTATAGCCCGGATTTTCATAAAAGATATCCCGTATATCCACCTTGTCCAGGACGATGCCTTCGGTCCGCTTACCGGCGGTGGCTGTCACCAGGATTCCGCACCGCATGGTGGATTCATCGTCCTTTACCCGATACCCATTGGCCCGTATTGCCAGAAAATCAATGTGAATGTATTGACAATCCTGTAGAAGAAGTCCGTGTTTAAAGCCTTTTGCATCGATCCGCGCCGGTTGATCACTATCGCTGCCGCTGCCAGGCCATGCCACCGAAGTGATCGTGACCGGACGATCGGGCAGGCCCCGGACGTTAATCAGCTTCAACGTACCGGGGTATTGTGCACCGGCAGCCAAAAGCAGGCGGTCTCCCGGGCCAAGGGGCAACTGCGCGGCCCGTTCCAGTGTGCGCACCGCCTGGCTAGGGGACCGTCCCGTATGGTCATCGCTGCCTTGTAGGGGATGTACGTAGTAATCGGTTCCCATTGCCGACGACAGGGTCAGACTTAAATACACCAGCTGTAGGAGAAATCGTGTAAGGCTCATGCGGTTCCGTATTTCTTGAAACCCCAAAACTAAGGAGAGGCTCCCTTTGGGGAGGGGGGAGGCAAACCAATTTAAGGGGGAGATGGTTCAAAGATCGTGTTGGGGAGCGTATTCAAACTTTAATGCTTGTTTTGTGCTGCTTTAGGTACTCCGACGGCGTAAGCCCGAATTGCTGCTGAAAACTTCTCCGGAAATGCTTTAGATCATTGAAGCCGGTTTCGTAGGCAGCTTGCGTAATATTGAATTTTCCGGATTTCAGCAGCGCCGCGCTTCGCCTCAACCGGACCAGTTTGATGAATTCTGAGCCGGATAATCCGGTGATCGCTTTCAGCTTCCGATAAAAGGTTGAACGGCTCATGTTGGATGCACTCGCCAGCATATCGGTATTAAAATCCCGCGAGCCCATGTGTTCCTCGGTATAAGCGATCACTTGCTTGATAAAATCCGCTTCGTAGGAACCTAGCTCGTTCTGATCCGGCTCCAGGTTGATTTGCCGGGCGAATTGGTCCCGGAGCCGCGTGCGAAGTGTGATCAGGTTCTTGACATACGACTTCAGGACCTGCGGATTGAATGGTTTGGTTAGATAAACATCAGCCCCCTTGTCGATGCCTTCTATGTAAGCGTCGTCGTCCGATCGGGCGGTCAGCAGAATGATGGGTATATGGGAGGTGCGCTGATCCTGCCGTAATTGCTGGCACAAACTGAAGCCGTCCCGCACAGGCATCATGATGTCGCTGATGATCAAATCCGGAAGTGCGCTGCATGCAAGTTCCATGCCCTGTTGTCCGTCGCTGGCCTGGAGGACACGGTAGAGCCTGCCCAGCAGGGAAGCCATGTATTCCCTGATCTCGGGATTGTCCTCCACAATCAGGACCTGGTTTTCATTTTCCGGAACCGCCGCGGCCTCCACCGCGTCCGGATCCTGCCCGGGAAGTTCCGGATCCGATCCGGTTGCCGGAAGCGTCACCCGGAAGGTGCTGCCCCTGTCAGGAGCACTGTTTACGGCTATCTGTCCCCCATGCAGATCCACTAATTCGCGTACAAACGCCAGCCCTACGCCGGTTCCGGTTATGTGGTTAGTGGCTGAATGGTCGCAGCCGCGGTAAAAGCGTTCAAAAATACGCTCCTGCTCTTTTTCCGTGATTCCGCTGCCGGTATCCTTCACCTCGATCGTGCAATACGCGTCTCCGGTGTCGGCCAGGGACTTGCGGGCGGACAATGAAACGAAGCCTCCATCCGGCGTAAATTTAAAGGCATTGGAAAGCAGATTATAGAGGACGATCTCAATCTTTTCCTTGTCGAAAGAAAAATAAAGCGAGGCCGGGCTGTCCACGGCAAACCGGATGTTTCTGCGTTCGGACTCGTCTGAGAACGCATCGGCGACATAGCGGAGCACCGAGGTTAGATTATGGCGGTGAATATGCAGCGAAAGATTGCTGGCGTCGGCTTTCTGGACTGCAAGAAGTTGGTTCACCAGGTGTAACATCCGCCTGGCGTGATTGAGAATTCTGTTCAGCGTACGCTGAAGTCCCTGTTCCAGCCCGGAATTGTTGGCCAGTTCGTGTAATGGGCCCATCATCAAGGTTAGCGGCGTGCGGAACTCATGCGACACATTAGTAAAAAGTTTAGACCGGACTTCCGCAATTTCCCGCTCCCGCTGGTAATTCAGATTCGCTATTTCGAGATTATTCCGCAGCTTGATCCGGCTGATGCCAATGGAACGGGATATCCAGAGGAAGGCGATGATCAGCACGAGGTAAATTGCGTATGCCCACCAGGTTTTCCAAGGGGGTGGGAGTATCCGGATTTCCAGCGTGGCGCCCTCTTCATTCCAAATCTTATCACTATTGGAGGCCATTACCGTGAACGTGTAACTACCCGGAGGCAGGTTGGTATAGGTAGCCTGGCGGTGATCTCCGGCATAAACCCAATCCTGATCAAACCCGGACAGCTTGTATCGGTACTGATTCTTATCCGGCGCATGATAGTCCAGGGCCGCGAACGACAAGGTGACGATATTCTGTTTGTACGATAAGGTAATGCTGCGTGCAGCGAAAACCGCGGTGGAAAGAACCCGACGTCCTGCCACGGTGTCTCCCACCGTAACCTCTTCATTATTCACCTTGAGGCCGGTCAGGTAAACCGGCGGGACCTGCCCGTTTAAACGGATGCTGTCGGGAACAAAAGAAGTGACCCCTTTGGAATTGCCAAAGAACAACAGGCCTTCTTCCGACACGAACGAGCTGTTTTCAGAAAAAATATTACTGATCAGGCCATCCCGGGTATCAAAATTATGGAACTCGTTACGGGTTACGGTATACCGGACAATACCCTGATTGGTGCTCATCCAGATGTTGCCTTGCCGATCGGCCTGAATAGCATGAATGTAGTCATTGGGGAATCCATTCCTGGCGAAGTAGGATTCAAAATGATAGTTTTCCTTCCGATCTCCCCGAAGCCTGTTAAAACCGTGTTGGGTGCCAATCCAGATGTCTCCATGCCGATCTTCCGTGATGCAAAGGACGGCGTTGTTGCTCAGGCTCGAGGGGTCACCTTTACGCTGACGGTACACCCTAAACTGGTCGCGGGCATGATCATACAAGTGCAGGCCATGATAGGTTCCCACCCAGAGCCGCCCCTTGCTATCGGAAAGCATACAGCTTATCCGTTCATTCTGAAGGGCGTCCGGTTTTCCAGGTTGGGGCAAATAACGCTTGAACCGAGGGATGCCGTCCGCGGTCATGCCGATGACCCGGTTTAAACCCGATTCCTGGGTTCCTACCCAGATCACACTGTCTTTATCCCGGACGATCGTATTTACTTTGGGGCCGCTCAGGCTTTCGGGGTTGTTTCGGTCTGGTAATACAGCCCGTTGCCGACCAGTGACCACCCAATCACTCAGAATAATCAGGCCCAGGTCGGTACATACCCAAAGATCGGGTCCGTTTTCAAAGAAGCCCCTAACCGAGCGGATGGGGATGGAGGTGGGGACTTTTTTGAATCGCACCCCATCCTGGGAAAGGTAGATGCCGTTTGTCCTGGTTCCCACCCAAAGGCCTTGCTTATTTGAAAATACAGCCCGGATATAGGTGTCCTGCAGCTGTTCTTCGGGCCGGGTTGCGAACGCGATGTTATTGAAGCGTTTTCTGCGGGGGTCCACCTTGTATACTCCTCCGCCATCGGTTCCTACCCAAAGGATGCCGGAACGGTCCTGCATGATTGAGAGCACAATGTGCCCCGGCGGAATTCCATCTTCCTGTGCCGGGAGTTCATAGCGATGAATCCGCTGCTTTTTTGTGTCAAGCAGATTGAGCCCACCCCCCCAGGTTCCGATCCACAGGTTTCCGGATTCATCCAAAAACACCCGGTACGCGTTATTGTTGCTTAACGACCCGGTGTTGCCAGCCTCGTGTTTGTATTCGCCGATGACACGCCCTCTGCCGGGATCCGCGACAAGAACCCCCTTCCTCCAGGTACCTAGGTAAAGAATGCCCGAGGCCGGATCTTTGGCAATCGACGTAACCTGCACCTGACCTGGCATGTCCCACCGGGCCTTCCGCAGTTTTTTCTGCGGGATTGAATAATGGAACAATCCGGTAGCGGTTCCTATCCATAGCACCTCGCCGTCGGATAACAAGGACAGAACATTCAGATTGGCCGTGATGCAACGGTAGTTCAAGGTGGATAGATCGTAAAGGTATAACCCGCTCGATGAGCCGATAAACAACTGTCCGTCGGTTTCCTGCAAGGCTTGGATATTCTGGATATTGAAATCCAGACTATCCGGAGGAATGTGGTGCCGGATGGTGTCCAGCAGCATATCGTATCCGTTGAGACCGGAATTTTTTGTGCCGATCCACAACGTGCCGCTTTCCCCTTCATGGATTACTTCAATATACTGGCTTGTGAAATTATTGCCGGATTCAGGCGGATTCCGGATTAACTTGAATTCGTACCCGTCGTAACGATTGAGTCCGCCCCGCGTACCCATCCATAGAAAACCAAACCGGTCCTGGCAAAGCGAAGTGACTTCGTTGTTTACCAGCCCCTGTTCTATGGTCAAAGAAGAGATCAGCTCCCCTTGGGCCTTTGCTTCTGAAAGACTCAAGGCGGTTGTCATCAGGATGACGAGGAGATGCTTTGCTGTAATCCAGTATCCTGGTTTAAGGCTCATCACTCAAGATAATTAATCCATCCAGACTGTCCAAATAACTTCCAAGCCCCGCCGCTATCCGGCCGCAATTTATAGAAGGAAGATTATCCATAAACATAAACCGACAATGACTACATAAATTAGCCATTCTATGGCCGATAGCTTTCTCATAAGGCGGTCCGTTGATCTTTTCATCAAAGATAGGTCTTCCAGGGAGGGAGGCCAGGGGCGGGGAATTCAGAAAGCGGGTCGTGTGTTTCAGATTGGCCCAGGCATGCGGTTATCAATTGTCGATTCGTTAAATTAGTTCCTATGATTCTGAAGACCACTGTTTTTCTTTTGATTCTGGTAGGGTGCTTTCATCCATCACATAGCCAGCAACAGAGTCCGGGTCCTTTTAACGTGGTGATTATCCTGGCCGATGATCTGGGTTACGCCGATGTGGGATTTAACGGGTGCAAGGACATTCCCACCCCGAACATCGACCGGATTGCGCAGAATGGAGCTAAGTTTACAAACGGATACGTTACCTACGCGGTGTGTGGTCCCAGCCGGGCGGGATTGCTCACCGGTAAATATCAGGACCGGTTCGGTTTTGGCCGGAATCCCCTGCTGGCTCCCAACGATCCGGATATGGGGCTCCCCTTGTCTGAAAAGACCCTGGCAGACCACATGAAGGCCTTCGGGTATCAGACGATGGCAATCGGGAAGTGGCATCTGGGGGCGCATACGTCCCTGCATCCCAACAATCGCGGCTTTGATGAATTTTTTGGCTTTTTAAGCGGCGGACACCGGTATTTTCCCGAAGAGTGGGTATTGAACGACGAATTTGAGGCGCAATCGCAGTACGACGGCTACCGCACCAAACTATTGAGGAATTTTGAACGGGTGGAGGAACGTGAATATTTGACCGATGCGCTGTCGCGTGAAGCCGTACGGTTTATCAGAAACAATGCCCGCACATCCTTTTTTCTATACCTTGCCTACAACGCGCCGCATACGCCATTGCAGGCAACTTCAACGTATCTCGAGCGCTTTTCTCACTTATTCGATAAAAAAAGACGCACCTACGCAGCCATGGTCAGCGCCCTGGACGATGGGGTAGGACGTGTCCTTGACGAATTGGAAGCGCTGGGTATTTCGGACAATACGCTGGTCGTATTTCTCTCTGATAACGGCGGGCCTGAATCCGCGAATGCATCCGACAACGGGGTTTTACGCGAAGGGAAAGGGAGCTTTTTTGACGGCGGGCTGCGCGTCCCCTTTGCAATGCAATGGCCAGCCCGGATCCCATCGGGAACGGTTTATCAGGCGCCGGTGATCTCCCTGGATATTGCGGCTACCCTTCTTGAAAATTTGGAGCCGGGAGGTGCACTCAAGCGGGACCTGGATGGCATCAATTTATTGCCTTTCCTGGGTAATCCGCGTGTGAAAGCGCCTCAACGCACGTTTTTCTGGAGGAATTTCGATCGAAACTGGCAGGCGGCGCGAAGCAGCGAGTTCAAACTGGTCATCCGGGAAGGGGAGAATCCGCAATTGTACCGGATCACGGAGGATATCGGGGAAAGAACGAATGTCCTCCCGGAAAACCGAACGGTTTATGAAAAAATCGCTGAAACTTGGAACGCATGGGAAGCAAGCCTGCAGGATCCAGCTTTTCTGGGATTGTCCCAGGATCGTGCCTATAATCAATTGCATCCGGATCGATTTGTCCGATCCGGCGGCCCGGAATAACCGGCGGACTCACTCAGTCCTTATGGTGAATATCAATCGGGAGAGGAACAAAATCGCGATAACGTATCATCCATCGGTTCAGGGCGGTCAGAAGCTGTTTTTGAATATCCTTTAACTCACTACACCCGTAGAGGTTCTTTAACTCATACGGGTCTTCCTGCAGATCGAACAATTCAAACATGGGACGCGGATTGGCAAAAAGCAGCCTGCTGAACGTGGAATCCAGCGATCCGCTTCTGTTCAACGCCGTAAGCTCTTTCCAGAAAGCCTGGCCATTCACATCGACCGGAGCATAGGGCAGGGTGGGCAGTACATTGTAGATTAATTTGTACCGGGTTCCGATCACGCAGCGCGAGAGGTCAAAGGCTACCGTTGACCGGGGCAGCATGTCGGCATGCGCGCCCCGCTGGGCGTATACAAACTCGTTCGCCCCCTGGTTTTTGCCATCCAATAAGGCGCTGAAGCTGGTCCCTGACATGTGTTCATGGGGCGGCAGGCCGGCCAGTTCCAAAATCGTGGGAGTCAGGTCCTCTCCGGAAAGCAACGCGTCGCTGACAAGGCCCGCTTTGATCCGGCCGTCCCAGCGAACCAGTAGCGGAACGTGTAATCCGGTTTGGTAAAGCGTGCCCTTTCCCCGTAGCAGCGCGGCACCGTTGTCACCCATGAAAATAAGCAACGTGTTTTCCAATAATCCGCGTTGTTTCAGTTCTTCGAGCACCTGTCCCACCCATTCATCCAGTTGCTGGACTTCCGCATAATAGGCCGCCAGGTCGTTCCGAAGTTTTTTTGTGTCCGGATAATCAGGCGGAAGGACCAAATGAGCCGGGTCGGGTTGGAATCCGGCGGGAGCCGTGAAGGGGCGATGCGGATTGCTGTAATTCATCCATAGAAAAAAAGGCCTGCCCTTGGGCACCTGATCCAGGAAGTAGTTCATGGTTTCAAGGTTGTCTTCATCCAGGCCGGTATGGAGGAAGTCCACCCGGTGCCGGAACGTGCGTAACTGAAATTCTTCAAAGACGGCTGCGGCTTCGGGAGATTGACGACCGGAGCCGTCCAGATGATAATTTCTTCCCTGAATACCGGTGAAATAGCCTGCCTCCCGAAGCAGCTCAGGAAAGGTGATCACGTCCGCCGGCAAGGGTGCTGAAAAGCGGGTCATTTGGATATCAAGGGCGTTCCTTCCCGTCAGCAGGGTTGCACGGGACGGCACGCATTGGGGCGAGCCAACGTACATCCGGGTGAAACGGATGCCCTGGGCCGCAATCGCGTCCAGATTAGGCGTCCGGACGTTGGGATCGCCATAACAGCTGAGGTGGGGGGCGCTGTGGTCATCGCTTAGAATGAAAAGAATGTTGGGGCGCTGATATCCCTGGCAGAAGGCGATGGCCGGCATCAGAAGGACGAGCAGGACAAAGCGCGCCGTACGTGTATTCATGGTGGATATGCGTTATTTCCAGGCCTCGTGTTGCTCCAACGCCCGGTTGGCATCCAGTTCGCTTAGGGGAATCGGAAAGGATTCCGACCGCTTACCCTGATACCGTGGGTTGTAGCCGTTCAGGTTATCGGCAATCATCCGGTCGTACGCTTCCTGCATGGTTCCCCATCGTTTCAGATCAAAAAAACGAAGTCCCTCAAAAGCCAGTTCCACACGACGTTCGTGCCGGAGGATTGCCCGTAACTGTTCTTGATTGAGCGCACTGCCTTCTGCTTCCTGCACCGTGGGCATGTTTACACCGGGCCGTTGTCTTACCTGATTAATCAGTGAATAAACCTCTTCCCCCGTCTGTCCGCTTTCAATCAGCGCTTCGGCGCGCATAAGGAGCACGTCGGCATACCGCAGAATATAAAAATCCTGACCGCCCGGCTGCGCCGGGCTGGTGCCTACCTCGGAGGTCCTCTTGCGAAGGTATTTTTTAAGACCGTATCCGGTCACGTTATTTCCGTTAAACGACTTAACCTCGTCCTCGATATACACGTCTCCTTTAAAGAGGATCGTGGCGGATAAACGCGGGTCGCGGTTTTCCTTCGGATTGGCCGGGTTATACAAGGGAGAAGTGCTGATGGGCCGCCCATCAATGCAGTAGAAATCAGCGGCCAGGTTGGGCATCGGTTGTTTATCCACTTTAGGCTGGCCTACATAAGTCGCGGAAAAGGTTTCGCCGGTGGAAAAACCCGGCGCATCCAGAAAACGGGCAGCAAAAATTACGTCACCGGATGTTTCCCCGGATTCGGTAAACTGGGTGGTAAAGGGATGATTCAAATTGTATTGTTGAAGATCAATAACCCGCTGGGCGGCTTCCGCAGCGTTGTTCCATTGGCCGTCGTACAGAAACGCGCGCGCAAGCAAACCCAATGCCGCCCCTCGGGTGGCATGTCCGAAGCGTTCGGCAGGCTGCACAGGAGGAAGCAAGGTGGAGGCGTTTTGCAGGTCCGCAATGACCTGGTCCAAAATGGCCCGTTGGGAAGCTTTTGGGGTTTGTGCTATCTCCAGGGTCTGTGGCTCGGTAATCAGCGGAACATCCTCGTAATAGACCGCGAGATTGAAATAGAACAGAGCCCTCAGAAAGAGCGCTTGTCCGGTAAGGTTCTCCCGCATCGGTTCCTCGATCTGTTCTCCGGTCATCTTCGCCAGGTTGGCAATGGCTTCGTTGCTTCTGACAATTCCCCGGAAATTGGCGAGCCAGAAATCCTCGAACATGCCGCCGGTGGAAGCCGATACGTTGCCTTCCACGTAATTTCCCGGACCTTCCCATTTCCAGTTGTTGAAGCTGTTATCTGTAAAACTATCGTGCATCGGAATCCCGGCCGGGCCATTCAGGTTGCCACTATAGAGCACACGGGCCTGCAATACGTCATAAATGCCATTGATTGCAAGTAAAGCATCCTTCTCGTTTTGCCAGAAATTATCGGCAGCCAACTGGGTCAGGGAATGTCTGTCCAGAAAACGTTCAGAACATCCCATGAACAGGGAAGAGGTGGCAAGTGTTGCGATGAATAGTATTCTCATGATGGTGAATCTTTAATTTAGAAGCTGACATTCAAACCGGCCGTGATGGCTTTATAAATCGGAGCATTTCGTGCGTTCGCATTCCCAGTGGCGCGTTCGGGATCGAAATTTTCCATTTTGGTGAACGTGAGAAGATTTTGACCGGAGACAAATACCCGGATGCCGTTGACCTTCATCTTGTGTAGAATATCCTGTGGAAGTGTGTAACCGAGCTCAATGTTCTTCAGACGGAGATACGAGACGTTGTGAATGTAGAAGGAAGAAAGAATGTGATTATTGGCCCCGCCCATGCGTGGGAGCGTCTGGCTTGGATTTTCAGGTGTCCACCGGTTGATCCAGTAGCTGAGTCCGTTACTCCGTTCATCATTTAATGGTGTTTGTCCGTTCCCGATAAAAATCCGGTCTACCTCTCCAATGCCCTGCATCAGCACGCTCAGGTCCACCCCCTTGAAATTCAGACTCGCATGAAAGCCGTACAGCCATCGCGGATAGGGGTTTCCGATAACGGTCCGGTCGAACCCGTCAATGACTCCGTCCGGGACCCCCTCCGGCCCGCTTAAATCGGCGTAACGGATGTCTCCCGGCGCGGTACGCGGACTGCCGAACTGAATAGGCGCCGCTTCCACTTCCGCTTCGGTTTGAAATATGCCTTCCATGACGTAACCGTAGTAGGCCTGGTAGGGTGCCCCTTCCCGAATGATGGTATTGCCGTCGATCGTCTGAACCCCTGAGCCCAGACTTGTTACCTCATTTTCCGCAAAATGGGTGAGGTTGACACCCACGGTGTAGCGGAATTCACCCTGCCGGTCGGTAAAATTCAGATTCATTTCAACACCCTGGTTAACCATTTCAGCAGCGTTTTGGGCAGCTAGGCTGCTTACACCCAACGAGCCGGGAATGGGAAAGTTGGTGTAGAGTATATTGTAGCTCCTCCGGTTGAAGAAGTCCGTTTCCAGGCTGAGCCGATTGTTCAGGAATGCGGCGTCCAATCCAATATTGTATTGCTCGCTGGTTTCCCATAAAATCGTGGGGTTCGCCAGACTGGTCAATGCGACTCCGCTGACGACCACGTCGTTGCCCAATACATAGTCCAGCCCGGCGTTATAGGTCTGATCGTAGATGTAATTTCCGATTCCATTGTTTCCGGTGCGGCCCCAGCTTCCGCGCAGTTTGAGACTGGTCAACGCCTGGCTTGAAGCCAGCCCTTTCATAAACGGTTCTTCGGAAATTCTCCACCCTGCTGAAAACGAGGGAAATGTGCCGTACCGGTTACCCGGGCCGAATTTGGACGATCCATCCCGGCGGACATTCGCCTCAAAAAGGTAACGTCCAAGATAGCTGTAGTTTACACGGCCGAAAAAGGACTGCATGGCCTCTTCACTTCCGCCACCGGAAACCGTCGGATTGGCAACCCCGCCTGCATTGAACTCCTGCAGGTTGTCCGAGGGGAAGTTCTCCAGCGATCCCTGGAAATTGTCCCATCGGTCATAGATAACCGAATGTCCCGCCATGACACCCAGCCGGTGATCACCGAAATCGGAATCGTACCTGATTAGGTTTTCGTTCATCAGCCGGTAGTGTTTATTGAAACTGTTGGTCAAGGAATTCTGGTCGTTGAAACTGATGATGTTGTTATCGTAGTCCCTCTTTTCGACCGTGGGACGGAAATTGGATTCGTCGCGGAAGTCGAGATTCACCGTTCCCGCGGACTCCAGGCTAAAATTACCGAAGGCAGCCTTCACACTCAACCGGTCGTTGATGCTGTAATCATGCGAGACAAAATCTCCCAGATAGCCCAGTTGAAGCGGTTGGAATTCGGTTCCCAGCGATGGATTCACGTTCTGCCAGGCGCCGTCCACGTATCCATATCCGCCATGGGAATAATAGGCCGGGATGGTAGGAGCGTTCCGCCGGAACGAGTAAATCATATTGCTTACCACTCCTGAACCCCCGGAAGGGCCTTTAAATTTATTCAGCGATCCATTGAGGTTGTTGTCGAGACTCAGCCAACTTTTGATCCTGGACTGGACATTGGCCCGGAAGTTATACCGGTCCAGGTGAAACTTCCCCGTTACCACGGCTCCTTGTCCCATGTATCCCAATGAAAAGCGGTAGTTTGTCTTGCCACTGCCGCCAGTCAATGCGAGGTAATGATTCTGTAGGGGGGCGTCCCGGAGTGTCTCTTTGGCCCAGTCTGTATTGGCGAACTGATCGGGGTTCGAGCCATCGCGGATTTGCTGAAGCTGTTCGTCGGTATACCTCGGATTATAAGGTTTACCGTCCGCTTCATTTTTGAATTTCTCGTTCATCAGCTCAGCATATTGCACCGCGTCTAAATACCGGGGCATGATCGTGGGCCGCTGGAACCCGAAGTAATTATTGTATTCAACCCGGAAATCCGAATCCCGTCCCTGTTTGGTGTTAACGACAATGACGCCGTTTGCGCCGCGTGCACCGTAAATGGCTCCCGCCGATGCGTCCTTGAGCACCGTGATGGATTCAATGTCGGCCGGTGCAAGTCGGTTAAACTCACCCAGCCCGTCGAATTGCATTCCGTCGATCACAACCAGCGGGGCGGCATTCCCGAACGTTCCCAGTCCCCGGATATTGATGGACGAGCCGTCTGAACCCGGTAAACCCCCACCCTGGGTAAGTTGCACGCCCGAAAACCGACCGTACATCAATTGGGCGGAATTGGTCACCGGAATGTTTACGACACTATCCATTCTAAGCGTCTGCACCGAACCCGTCAGGTTTATCTTTTCCTGCACGCCGTAACCGATTACCACGATCTGGTCGAGTTTCTGGCTGGAAAGGGTCATGGTCACAGCTAAATAGGTCCGGCCGTCCAGTTCAATATCCTGAGGCGCGTAACCGATCATGGAAAAACGAAGGGTGCTTTGCGGACCGTTGACTGTGAACGTGAAATTCCCGTTCTCATCGCTGGCGGTTCCGTTCTGGGTACCGACTTCCGTGATATTCACGCCAGGGAGCGGAGTCTGGTCGGCACCGTCGGTGACCGTTCCCTTGATGACAACCTGTGCGTGAAGTGTTCCTGCCGATAGCAACAGGAGGGATAGGAGTTGCCACCTGTACAGGCTTCGGATTGAAAATGTAAAAAATCGCATAATATTTGGACTAGGTTATAATAGCATGGAAACAAAGATAGCCGGAGTCGTCCCGCCATGCGGGGTATCTGCGTTCAAAAAGAGGGAAGGACGATTCAAATACAGCACCGGCGGCTTGGATGAGCGACTCCGTGAAATTCTTTGTACTTTTGCAAAAAGAATTTTCTATGACCGGAGAGGATGAGGTAAACACCGTGCTGGCTGGAAGATATTGCAATTCCCTTCTGGAATACGCTCGTTTCCGCACGCGCGAGGTAAAGATCGGGGACCTTCCCCTGGGGGGCGATAACCCCATCCGGATTCAGTCCATGACCACCACCAATACGATGGACACACTGGCCACCGTGGAGCAGACCATCCGGATGGTGGACGCCGGCTGTGAATACGTCCGGATTACCGCGCCTAGTATAAAAGAAGCGCAGAATCTGGAGGCAATCAAAAAGGAACTGGCCCGCCGCGGCTATCGCGTTCCGCTGATTGCCGACATCCATTTTACCCCCAACGCCGCTGAAATCGCCGCCCGGATTGTGGAAAAAGTACGGGTTAATCCCGGAAATTTTGCCGATAAAAAACGTTTTGAAACCATAGAGTATACGCCCCAGGCATATCAGGCGGAGCTGGAACGCATCCGTAAACGCTTTGAACCGCTGGTGCGGATCTGCAAGGAATACGGAACCGCCATGCGGATCGGGACGAATCACGGATCGCTTTCCGACCGGATTATGAGCTGGTATGGCGATACGCCCCGCGGAATGGTGGAGTCGGCCATGGAGTTTATCCGGATCTGCGCGGATATGGATTATCACGAGCTGGTCATTTCGATGAAGGCCAGCAATCCGCAGGTAATGGTGCAGGCCTACCGGCTGCTGGTGGAAACGATGGTGGCCGAGGGGATGCATTATCCCCTGCACCTGGGTGTTACCGAAGCCGGGGATGGGGAAGACGGCCGTATCAAGTCGGCAGTGGGAATCGGAACCTTGCTGGAAGACGGTCTGGGTGATACGATCCGCGTTTCCCTGACCGAAGAACCCGAACTGGAAATACCCGTGGCGCGTCAACTCGCCGAACGGTACACCGGTCGGAAAATAGGGGCTGCCCCGCGGTCCTTCATCGCAGGGGATTTATCTTTTCCGGCGGGCTTCGATCCGTACCAATACAATAAACGCGCATCCGCCGAGCTGAATACCTTCATCGGCGGCGCCCAGGTGCCCCGCGTTGTCCTTGACATTTCCGCTGACCATCTGAAAAGTCCGGCCGTGCTGGATGCGGCGGGATACCGGTATTCCCCGTTGCTTGACAAGTACCACATGGGTGAACAATCGGTAGATTTTGCTTATCTCGGGAGCCGGCTGCCCTCGTTTACCATGCCGGGAAATCTGAAACAACTTTACGATTACCCCACCTGGCTGAAACTGGCGGACAAAAGGAATTGCCATCCCCTGTATACCTTAAAGGAATACACCGCCGCAGGAAGCCAGCGGGATGTGACGCTAAATCTGGTGCGCGTCACGTTGCAGGATTCGGATACGGAAATTTTCGGGGAGCTCCGGGCGGATCCCACGCTGGTTTTTGTGTTGGAAGTTGCCGAGTCCGCCCGGCACGGCATGGCCGAGCAGCGGGCCTTCTTTTTCAAGTTGATGGAGGCCGGACTGGACATCCCGGTGATCATACGGAGGTCCTATTCGCCGGAGGACGATTCCCTTTCCAGGTTTCAGCTTTACGCGGCTACCGACGCGGGAGCGCTTCTGGTGGATGGATTGGGAGACGGCCTGTGGCTGGATGCTCCCGGATTTTCCCGGGAAGAAATTGTGAGTACCGCATTTGGTATCCTGCAGGCCACCCGGTCGCGGATCTCCCGGACAGAATACATTTCCTGTCCTTCCTGCGGACGGACCTTATTCGATCTGCAAGAAACCACCCAGCTCATCCGAAGCCGTACCAGTCACCTGAAAGGAATCAAGATCGGGATCATGGGCTGCATTGTAAACGGCCCAGGGGAAATGGCGGACGCCGATTACGGGTATGTGGGTACCGGGCCGGGCAAAATCACCCTGTACCGGGGTAAGGAAGTGGTCCGCAGGAATGTAAATACCGAAGATGCCGTGGATGAATTGATCGAACTGATTCGGGAAGACGGCAACTGGATTGAAGTGCAGGAAAATAAAATGTAAGATGTTGTTATTTCCGCCACTGGAGCGTAAAACAACAACATCTTACGGGTGATTAGCGGTTGGGTTGGGGAGTATAACGCAGATAAGGCTTAATCCGGGTATGCCCTTTCGGGAAACGCTCCGGAATTTCCTCGTCCTTGACAGCTCCCGTAATGATCACATCCTGTCCATCCTCCCAGTTGGCAGGAGTGGCCACTTTGTATTCGGCGGTAAGCTGCAGGCTGTCGATCACCCGCAGGATTTCGTTGAAGTTACGTCCTGTCGATGCCGGATAGGTAAGCGTTAATTTTATTTTCTTGTCCGGTCCGATAATGAAAACAGAACGTACCGTTGCGTTTTCAAGTGAATTCGGATGGATCATGTCATACAGATTGGCCACTTTGCGGTCGTGATCGGCGATCAACGGGAAGTTGACTTCCGTATTCTGCGTTTCGTTGATGTCGGCGATCCAGCCATGATGCGAATCCAAGGGATCCACGCTGACCGCTGCAACCTTCACGTTCCGTTTTTCGAATTCTTCCTTTAATTTGGCGGTTGCTCCGAGTTCGGTAGTGCAAACTGGAGTATAGTCTGCGGGATGCGAGAAAAGAACGCCCCAGCTATCTCCCAGCCATTCGTGAAAACTGATGGGGCCGGCGGTTGTTTCGGCCTGAAAATCGGGCGCGGTATCGCCCAGTCTGAGTGTTGCCATTTTTAGATTGATTTAATTAGTCTATGGATTAAGTAGTTATTAGTTCGTTTATTGAACATCCAATTTAAATAAATGTTTCGAAGTGCAACAAAAAACCCGCAAAGAATGTGCACAAACTGTTATTCTCACTATTTAGAAGTATTCTAAATAATGGATCTGACAATCGGATGACAATGATCGTGGGAAGGTTTGGCATCTTTGTATGCGAAAATGGAAGAGCTGGGAAAACTCAAGATAATAGCTTTCACGCACCGTGATTTTAAGCTGGACGACGTTGGAAAGTTGGTTCTTGCGGAAGAGGAACGGCCCGCAAGACTTCAGGAGCTGAAAAACCGGTTTGGCTGGTCTGAATTAATGATGATCGCCACCTGCAACCGGGTCGAATTCATCTTTGTCAGTGAGCTCCCCGCCCTGGGCGCCTCAAACCACGCGGCAATCACTCCGGAATCCACTGCAGAAATTCTTCAGTTTCTTTATCCCGGGCTGGACGGGACAGAGATCGCGCAATTTGCGGAAAAGGCGGCGACGTTCGCCGGGGTGCCTGCGCTGGTCCATTTGATGAAAGTCTCCAGTTCGCTGGATTCGCTTGTGGTAGGTGAAAAAGAAATTCTGCTGCAGGTACGGCAATCGTACGAGGCTGCCCGCGGCATGGGGTTGACCGGGGATTTGCTGCGTCTGGTCATGGACCGTGTGGTAAAAGCCGCCAAGGAGGTTTATACCCATACGCGGATTGCCGAAAAGCCGGTTTCGGTTGTTTCGGTGGCATACCGCCTGTTAAAATCACAGAAAACGACCCCCGAAGCCAGAATATTGATCATCGGTGCCGGGCAAACCAATAAACTCTTCTCAAAATATCTTCGAAAGCACGGTTCTACCAACTTTACCGTTTTTAACCGGACGCTGAGCAAAGCCGAGGAACTGGCGGCCGAACTGGGTGGTACCGCTCTCTCGCTGGAACAGTTGACCTCGTACAATAAAGGATTTGATGTAATCATCACCTGTACCGGCGCGGCGGGTCCAATCATTACCCCGGCCATTTACCAGAGCCTGTTGGCAGGGGAAACCTCCACCAAGACGATTGTCGATCTGGCGCTGCCGTCGGATACGGCCGAAGAACTTCGGACGGCCGAGGGTGTCCAGTATATCGGAATGGAGTATTTGCAGGACATTGTCCGGCGGAATATGAACGAGCGATATCTGGAGCTCGAAGCGGCTGAAGCCATTATTGACCGCAATGTGCGGGAGTTCCGGCCGGTGCTGAGGCAAAGGCAGATCGAGCTGGCAATGCGGGAAGTTCCGCACAAGATCAAGGAAATACGGGCATCCGCATTGAACAACGTATTTGTTGAAGATATTCAGCAGCTGGATCCGAATTCGCGTGAAGTGCTGGAAAAGGTATTGAACTACATGGAAAAACGATACGTCAGCGTTCCCATGGTCATGGCGAAGGATATCCTGCTTAGCAAAAGCAATTATTAATCTTAATTTAAGTGTGGGTACGGCCGGATATTTGCTATAGACGGGCCGGGGGATAATTATGCAGCGTACAATTATAATTGGAACCAGAGGAAGTAAACTTGCCTTATGGCAGGCCAATCATATAAAAGATGAATTGGAAGCCGTGGGTGTTCATTCCGAGATCCGGATCATCAAAACCCAGGGTGATAACTTTGTGAACCTTACATTCAGCAAGTTGCTTGGCAAAGGATTTTTCACGAAGGAACTGGAAGAAGAACTGTTGGCCGGTACCATTGACCTGGCCGTGCATTCGCATAAGGACTTGCCTACCGAGCAGCCGCCCGGATTGGTCATTAGCGCTGTCTCGGAACGGGAAGAACCTTGTGAGGTCTTGCTGATTCATCCCGAGGCCGTGGATGTTTCCCGTCAATTCTCCCTGCGGGACCGGGCCATTGTGGGAAGTTCTTCTGCCCGGCGTCGCTCTCAGTTGCTTTCCTACCGTCCGGACCTGGAATTGGCCGACATCCGTGGAAACGTTCCCTCGCGGGTCCAGAAACTCCGCGACAGGGAATTTGATGCCATTCTGCTGGCCAAGGCCGGCCTGAAACGTTTGGGAATTGATCTTTCGGGCCTACACGTGGAGGAACTCGATCCGCAGGTAATTGTTCCTGCCGCCGCCCAGGGTGTGCTTGCCCTGCAGATCCGGGAGGAAGACACGGACCTGGCTGCCACGTTGCAGAAGATCCATCATCCCGAAGTGCAGGACACCATCCGGATCGAGCGGGAGATCCTTCATCTGTTTGAAGGGGGATGCCGCATGCCCATTGGCGCCTACTGTGTCAAAGAAAACGACGAGTACCTGGTTTGGGTGTCCCGTGCTGCAAACGATGACGAGTATCCCGTGCGGTATCATACGCGCGCTTACGACACCACCGGACTGGCCCGCCGGATCGTGGATAAATACCTGAAAAAAGACAAGGCGATAAAAAGCGTCTTCATTACCCGGGACCTTTCCGAAGACAGTTATTTTTACCGCTCGCTGACCCGGCAGGGAATCGAGGTTACCGGAAGTTCCATGATCCGTACCTTCCCGATCATTACCACCTTCAGCTCATCCATATTGAAACGGGTGGATTGGATATTTTTCGCCAGCCGGAATGCGATCGATTACTTTTTCAAACTGAATCCGCTTATTCCAAAAAAAACGAAGATCGCCGTCATGGGACGCGGTTCGGAAAGCCAGTTGCGCGAACACGGCAGACAACCTGACTTTGTGGGGACCGCCTCCGATACGCCCGGCGTCGCCCAGCAATTCAGCCAAGTGGCGGCCGGTCAGACGGTGCTCTTTCCGGCAGCCAAGGACTCCTTGCGGGGGATACAGCGCCGGCTGGGAAGCGATATCAAGATCATCGACCTCCCGATTTACGAAACCGCCGCCAAAGAAAACGCGGATGCCTCGGGTGCCGACGTATTGGTGTTTACAAGCCCCTCCAATGTGGAAGCATACCTGGGGCCTTATCTGATCGATGCGCATCAGAAGGTGATCGCCATTGGCAAGTCCACGGGGCAGAAATTGGAAGAATATGGAATTACCAACTACCTGATGCCGTATTGTCCGGATGAGATCGGATTGGCGGAAAAGGTGTTCGAACTGACTTAATTGATACGGAATGATCCAGCGTCCGCGCAGACTGCGCAAAAACCAGCTTATCCGGGATATGGTTGCCGAAACGAAGCTTTCGGCAGATATGTTTATTTATCCCTATTTTATAGTTCCCGGAAAAGGGGTGAAGCACCCGATTCCCTCCATGCCCGGCATTCATCATTTTTCAATCGATGAATTGCTGAAAGATGTGGAGCGTGGACTGAAATACGGGGTGAACCGGTTGCTTTTATTTGGCGTAGGGGAAGAAAAGTCCGAACACGCCCAGGGGGCCTACGATCCGCACTCGGTGGTGCCCGAAGCGTTGCGACAGCTTCGGCACAGCTTCGGCGATGAGCTTTATCTGATCACCGACGTATGCGTATGCGCTTATACGACGCATGGACATTGCGGGATCCTGGAGGACGATTACGTGCAGAACGATCCCACGCTGGATGTGCTGGCAAAAATGGCACTTACCCATGCCCGGGCAGGGGCCGACATGGTAGCTCCTTCGGATATGATGGACGGAAGGGTAGGCGCGATCCGCCGTGCGCTCGATCAGGAAGGGTTGGTGAATACGGCCATCATGTCCTACGCGGTGAAATTCGCGGGCGCCTATTACGGGCCTTTCCGGGAAGCAGCCGATTCGGCACCCGGAAAAGGGGATCGCAAATCCTATCAGCTGGATTTCCGGAACGCCCGGGAAGCCCTCCGCGAGGCGGCCCTGGACGAAGAGGAAGGGGCCGATATTTTGATGGTCAAGCCGGCCTTGGCTTATCTGGACCTGATCGCTTCATTGCGCAATGCCACCCATCTTCCCGTGGCCTGTTATAATGTGTCGGGGGAATACTCCATGGTCAAGGCGGCCGTGATGAATGGCTGGGCCGACGAGCGGGCCATGGTCATGGAAAATATGTACGCATTCGCCCGTGCCGGCGCGGGAATCATTATCAGCTATCACACACGGGATATCGTAGAGAAAAACTGGTTGTAAGATATGTTAGGACTTTTCAGAAAGGAAAAAAAAGAAGATACCTTTTCTACCCTGGCTGGTCCCCCGGAGATCAGCCGTTCGCGTTCGGATGAACTCTATGAAGCGGCAAAGAGCCATTTCCCGGGCGGCGTGAATTCGCCTGTACGGGCCTTCAAGTCGGTGGAAGGCGTTCCTTTGTTTATCAAAAAAGGGGAGGGCTGTCATATCTGGGACGAGAACGAAAACCAGTTCATTGACTTCTGCTGTTCCTGGGGACCGCTGATACTGGGCCATAATCACCCGGCAATCCGGGAAAGCATCATCGAAGCGGTCGCGAACGGCACCACCTTCGGGGCGCCCACCCGATTGGAAAATGAGCTGGCGGAACTGATCCGGAAACACAATCCGCATATCGAAAAGCTGCGTTTTGTAAGTTCAGGTACCGAAGCGGTCATGTCTGCAATCCGGTTGGCGCGCGGGTATACCGGGCGGGATAAGATCCTGAAGTTCGAAGGCTGCTATCACGGGCACGCCGACAGCTTGTTGGTGAAGGCGGGTTCAGGCTTGGTCACCTTTGGGGAGACTACTTCCGCAGGAGTTCCCGAGGCCTTTGCAAAGGAAACCCTGGTAGCCCCCCTGAATAATATCGACGCGGTAAAACAAGCATTTAAAGACCATAAAGAAGGTATCGCGGCGGTGATTATTGAGGGCGTTCCGGCTAACAACGGACTGCTCATCCAGGATCCCGAATACATGCAGGCGCTCCGGGAGATCTGCACGCAGCAGGGAGCCTTGCTGATTTTGGACGAGGTGATTACCGGGTTCCGGCTCGGTATTGACGGAGCAGCCGGGTATTACGGGATCCGGCCGGATTTGGTAACCTACGGAAAAGTGATCGGCGGCGGCATGCCGGTAGGATGCTACGGAGGAAGCGCCGAGATCATGAACAGCATTTCCCCCGACGGACCGGTGTACCAGGCGGGCACCCTGTCGGGAAATCCGGTGGCCATGGCAGCCGGGATTGCCCAATTAAAGGTGCTGCACGGCAGTAATTTTTACAAAAATCTGAATAACAAG
>Ga0079224_100000737_pt1 | contig 34217 bp, 37 predicted proteins | sample Stecom2015_FD_80414 | JGI IMG/M metagenome (GOLD analysis project Ga0079224, IMG submission 80414) | Agricultural soil microbial communities from Utah to study Nitrogen management - Steer compost 2015 | ecosystem: Environmental > Terrestrial > Soil > Agricultural land | place: USA: Utah... | reverse complement strand
CGTTGATCCCTGCGCCGTTGATCCCTGTGCCGTGGAGTCCTGCGGCGCCGCGGCGGTGTCGTCGGCGGGCGCCGACGCGGCCGCACCGAGTGCCGCGGCGTTGGCGGGGGCGGACGGCACGACCGGGGTGATGCCGACCTCGGTGTCCTGTTCGGCTTGCTGCTGTTCGCGCGCCTGGGCCTGACGCCGCTTGCGCCGCCAGTTGGCCAGACCCGCAGGCGGCTCGTCCGACCGGACCGGACCGGACGCCGCGACCGGCGCAGCCGTGGACGTTCCCGCGTCGGGGTCGTCGGAGACGGCGGGAATCTGCTCGGTGTGCGATTCGGGCTCAGGGGCGGGCGCGGGTCTGCCGCGCCACGGACGTCGCCTGCGCAGCGGCGGTGCCGGCGGCTGGGGCGCAGGCGACTGGGCTGCGGGCGGCTGGGGTGGTGGTGCCGCGCCGGACTGCGACGCCGCGGGACCCTCCGGGGCTTGCGCCTCGTCACCCTCGTTCTGCGGCGAGAAGAAGAACCCGCCGGAGGACTGCTGGGGCGCGGGGGCCTGGGGCGCGCCCTGGCCTGCCTCCGCGGGCGGCACGGCGTGCGGCCCGGACTGCTGTGGCGCGCCGCCACGCGCGGGCGGCGCGGGAAACCCGCCGGAGTTCTGCTGCGGACCACGCGGGGGTTGAGCCGGGGGCTGTTGCGCCGAGGGTTGTTGCGCCGGGGGCTGTGGTGGCCGGCCAGGCTGCGGCGGTCCGCCCGCCTGGGGGTTCGGCGGGCCGGGCTGTGGTGCTCCGTTCTGGGGCGCACCGTTCTGGGGTGCCCCGTTCGGCTGCGGCGGCCCACCGGCAGGCGGCGTGCCGTTCGCCGGAGGAGCACCGTTCACGGGGGCGGCCCCGTTGGCCGGGCGCTCTCCCGCCTGCGGCTGCTCACCCGAGGCGCTCTCGCCGCGCACCCGTTCGATGATGGCCTGCGGAGCCGTGTCGGTGATGCTCGGCTGCTCACCGGTTTCGTCGGCAGCGCGACGTCGCCGACGACGGGGAGTCCCGCCACCGGTCTGTCCGCCGTGTTGGGCGAGCAGTTCGGCAACTGTCTTCTGCTGCCGCTCGCCGTCGCTGTCTCGAGTCATCCCTTCCACCGTGCCCGTCGCCAGTTGTGTACGTCCAGTGTGACCCGAACGCGTCTCATCCCCGGCCCCGCCCGGTCATCAACGCAGTCTGGTCTTCGCCGTTGGAAAGGTCCAGCCTGCGCAGAATCACACCTTCACGCAGAGCCCACGGGCAGATCTCCAACCGCTCGAGCGACAACGCACGCATCGTCGCCTCCGCGACGAGCGCGCCGCCCACCAGTTGGTGTGCCCTGCTGGCGCCGACCCCCTCCAGTTCGGCGACATCACCCGAGGACATCCGGGTGATGAACGAGATGAGCTGCCGAAGTCCGGTGGCGGTGAGGGTGCGCAGCACCCTCGGGCCCGCCGACGACGGTGCCGCACCCGTCAACCGGGCCAGCGACCGGAACGTCTTCGACGTCGCAACCACCCGATCCGGTTCACTCAGCTTACGGATGCGCTTGGCCAGACCGGACAGCTCGTCGTCCAACCACGCCGTCGTGGCGACGATCTCGGAGCGCTTCGGCGGATCGTCGGAGAACCGGGTGCGCGTGATGCGGCCCGCACCGAGCGGCAGCGACTCGGCGAGGTCGGGGCGCTCGTCGATGCCCATCGCCACCTCGAGCGAACCGCCCCCGATGTCGAGGACCAGCAGCCTGCCCGCCGACCAGCCGTACCAGCGGCGCGCGGCGAGGAACGTCAACTTCGCCTCGTCGGCGCCGGTCAGCACGTGCAGGTCCACACCGGTCCGCTCCGCGACGGTCGCGAGCACCTCCTCGGTGTTCGTCGCCTCGCGCACGGCCGACGTGGCGAACGCCATGACGTCCTCGCAGCCGCGCCGCTGCGCGGACTCCTTCGCCGACTCGACCGCGTCGACCAGGGTCGAGATGCCCCGTTTCGTCAGCTCGCCGCGGGAGTTCAGCTGTTCGGCCAGCCTGAGCACCGTCTTCTCGGAGTGCATGGGCGTCGGATGCCCACCACGGTGCGCGTCCACGACGAGCAGGTGGACGGTGTTGGAACCGACGTCAAGAACCCCTAGGCGCACGGGTGTCCACGGTACCGGGCCCGCGGATCACGCCTCGAACTTGTAACCGAGCCCACGCACCGTAACCAGGTGTTGCGGCTGGCCGGGGTCCGGTTCGAGCTTCGAGCGCAGCCGCTTGACGTGCACGTCGAGGGTCTTGGTGTCACCGACGTAGTCGGCGCCCCACACGCGGTCGATCAGCTGGCTGCGGGTCAGCACCCGGCCGACGTTGCGCAGCAGGTACTCGAGCAGGTCGAACTCCTTGAGCGGCAGCGAGATGTCCTCCCCGTCGACGGTCACCACGTGCCGCTCGACGTCCATCCGCACCGGTCCCGCCGACAGCACCAGCGGCGCCGCCTCCGGTTCGGCCGCGGCCGCCTCGCCGCCGCGGCGCAGCACCGCGCGAATGCGGGCGACCAGCTCCCGCGCGGCGTACGGCTTGGTGATGTAGTCGTCGGCGCCCAGTTCGAGGCCCACGACCTTGTCGATCTCGCTGTCGCGCGCCGTCACCATGATCACCGGAACCGACGAGCGGGCCCGCAGCTGCTTGCAGACGTCGGTGCCGCTCATGCCCGGCAGCATCAGGTCGAGCAGCACGATGTCGGCACCGTTGCGGTCGAACTCCTCGAGCGCCTGCTGGCCGGTCGTCGCGAGCGCGGCCGTGAACCCCTCCTTGCGGAGAAGGAAGGCCATCGGGTCGGCGAACGACTCCTCGTCCTCGACGATCAGAACCCTGGTCACTGCGTTGTTCCTCCCGGTTCGGTGCGTTCCCGCACGCTGGAGACCAGGGGCTGCTCGGGTGTGTTCTGCCCCTGATCCGAGGTCTCGGACGCCGGCGCCGCTGCCGGCTCCTGCGCCTGGGTGGACACCGTCGCGTCGGCGGCGGTGTCCGAGGTCTCGGCTGTGGTGCCGGCGGTGGCTGTGGTGCCGGTGGCTGTGGTGTCGGCGGTGTCGGCGGCTGGGCTCTCGTCACCCTCGGCGGTGCCGCCGGCGGGGATGCGCACGGTGAAGGTGGACCCGACGCCCGGCCTGCTCCAGAGCTGCACCTCGCCGCCGTGGTTGGCCGCGACGTGCTTGACGATCGCCAGGCCCAGACCGGTGCCGCCGGTGGCGCGCGACCGCGCCTTGTCGGCGCGGTAGAAGCGCTCGAACACGCGCTGCTGTTCGTCGAGCGCGATGCCGATGCCGCGATCGGTGACGGCGAGTTCGACGTGGCCGTCGGTGATCCGCCTGCTGATCGACACCGGACTGCCCTGCGGCGAGTAGGCGATCGCGTTCTCGAGCAGGTTCGACAGCGCGGTGACCAGCAACGTGCGGTCACCGTCGACGCGCAGACCGCTCGGGCCGTCGGTCGTCACCGTGATCTCCGCGGTCTCCGCGGCGAGCTTGGTGCGGGACAGGGCCTCGGTGACGACGTCGTCGACCTCCACGACGGTCAGCTCGGGCAGACGCTCCGCACCCTGGAGCCTGGACAGTGCGATCAGCTCGGTGACGAGCTTGCCGAGACGGGTGGACTCGCGCAGGATCTTCTCGCTGAACCGGCGGGCCTCGTCGGTGTCGTCGGCGTCGAGCACGGCCTCGGCGAGCAGGGCGATGGCGCCCACCGGGGTCTTGAGCTCGTGGCTGACGTTGGCGACGAAGTCCCGGCGCGTCGCCTCCAGCCGGGCGGCCTCGGAGTGGTCGACGGCCTCGACGATCGTGAAGCCGTCACCGAGCCCGCGCAGGTGCGCGGCGACGGCCTCGGGCTGCCTGCCTCGCACCTCCTCGGGGGAGATGTCGACCTGGGCCGGCCCGCCCTCCTCCACGATCCGCAGTGCGGCGGTGCGCACGCGGGAGTCGACCTGGCCGACCCGCAGCAGGCCGAGTTCCTCGGCACGGGCGTTGCTCAGCACCAGGTCGCCGAAACGATTGAGCAGCACCACGCCGGTCTCCGACGAACGCACCGAGCGCAGAAGCAGTTCCGCGGTGGTCGGGCCGACCGGCGGAGGCGTGTCCCTGCCTCGGGTGCGGAAGAAGAAGAAACCGACAGCGATGCCGACCACCAGAGCGGCAGTGGCCAGCAGGACCGATCCGGACGCCGTCACGCTTCGCATCGTAAGCACCCGGGAGGGGCGTTGTCCTAGGCTTGGCGGCCGTCCCGTGACCGGCCTGACACTCCTGGGCCACGTGTTCGCTACCAGGCAAGATCCAGTTCACCTGGAGTACGCCCAAGCCCCCGTGAGACATCGCCCGAACGAGTTGCCGGAACCCACCGATCGTCGGACGAGCGAGCCAGAGCACCGCGTGGGAATCCGGGGCGTCCGCCAGGGCAAACACGCGCGGGCCCGCACTCGAGTCGAGTGCGGGCCCGCGGAGTTTCGGGAATGCCGGGTCAGCGACCCTGGTTGGCGACCGCGGCCGCGGCCTTCTCCGCCGTCTCCGGGTCCAGGTAGGTGCCGCCCGGGTTGGTGGGCTTGAGGTCGGCGTCGAGGTCGTAGCGCAGCGGGATGCCCGTCGGGATGTTCAGACCGGCGATGTCGGCCTCGGAGATCCCGTCCAGGTGCTTGACCAGCGCACGCAACGAGTTGCCGTGCGCGGCCACCAGCACGGTCCGGCCCGCGCGCAGATCCGGGACGATGGACTGCTCCCAGTACGGCAGCAGCCGCTCGACCACGTCCTTCAGGCATTCGGTCAGCGGCAGCTCACCGTCGATGCCCTGGTAGCGCGCGTCGGCGTCCTGGCTGAACTCGCTGCCGGGCTCGATCTCCGGCGGCGGCGTGTCGTACGAGCGACGCCACAGCATGAACTGTTCCTCGCCGAACTCGTCGGCGATCTCCTTCTTGTTCTTTCCCTGCAGCGCGCCGTAGTGACGCTCGTTGAGCCGCCAGCTGCGCCGCACGTCGATCCAGTGCCGGTCGGCGGCGTCGAGCGCGATGTTGGCCGTCGAGATGGCCCTGCGCAGCAACGACGTGTGCACCACGTCCGGCAGCAGGCCGGCCTCGGCGAGCAGCTCGCCGCCGCGCCGTGCCTCCTGTTCCCCCTGGTCCGAGAGCGCGACGTCGACCCAGCCGGTGAACAGGTTTTCCGCGTTCCATGTGCTCTGCCCGTGTCGCAGCAGCACGAGAGTCCCAAGTTCGGCCATAGTACTCAGCCTGCCAGAGGAGACCGGATCGACTGGCGCGACCTCCGCCACTGCGCTACCTCGCGTTCGCGCGCTCGCGCGCGCTCTACACAGAGTGTCGCCAACGCAGAGTGAAAACGCCCCTAACTCTCGATCGGGGCGTACACCTTCGTGTCAATAACGTTAACAAGACCGCAGTGTGTTCAACGCAGCCACTAAATTCACTCGAATAGAGTAGCGAGTAGTCTTGTGATTACAGTGCCGAGTCTGACAAGTTGACACTGAACCCGCGCGGCCCGGAAACCACGCACTCCCCGGGCCGACCCACGCGGGAACAGATCGCAGCTCGTCTCCCCCCTGCCGAGCTGCGGCCCGCCGGCCCCGTTGGCATCCCCCTCGTCACCGGGTCCACACGGGCGGGAAGGTCCACGGGGCGGCTCGAGTTCGCGACTCCCCCCTCCCTCGAGCCGCCCCGTCGACCGCTTGGGAGCAGTGTGCTCACCGAACACGCTCGCCTGCCGCGGTCTCCTCGCTGAACCCAGGGGGCCGAGCCCCCTGCAACCCCCACGGCGCGAGCTCCTCACCCCCGGCACCGGGCACGATCCCGTACCCACCAGCACCGCTTACCGCTCGCTTCGCCACCGGCGTTTCGCATGCGCTCCGCTCACGCAACGACCGCTTGGGAGCAGTGTGCTCACCGAACACGCTCGCCCACCGCGGTCTCCTCGCTGAACCCAGGGGGCCGAGCCCCCTGCAACCCCCACGGCGCGAGCTCCTCACCCCCGGCACCGGGCACGATCCCGTACCCACCAGCACCGCTTACCGCTCGCTTCGCTCAAGGTCTGCACCAGGGGCGGCGACATCACGGTCGGCACCCCGGCGGCGAAAAGAGCGGCTAGTCGTCCGTCAGAGCGCCCGGCTCGTGGTCGCCACTCGGCTCCACCAGATGCTTGAACGCCTGCAGGTTCGCCAGCGACTCGCCGCGGCTGACCCGCCAGTCCCACTCCCTGCGGATCGAACTCGCGAACCCCAACTCCAACAACGTGTTGAAATCCCCGTCGGCCGTCTCCAGCACCTGCCCGAGCAGCTTGTCGATCTCCTCGGCCGACACCGTGCCCAACCCGAACCGGCCCACCAGATAGATGTCGCCCGCAGAGTCCAACGTGTACGCCACGCCGTAGAGCTTCGCGTTCCGCCGCAGCAGGAACCGGTAGACGTCCTCGTGCGCCTCGTCCGGCCGCCTGCACACGAACGCCTCCACGGCCAGCGAATGCTCCCGCACCACCAACCACGCGTTCGTCTGCAACTTCTTCGTCCCGGGCAGGGTCACGAAGTAGACACCCGCACCGCGCCGGTCGTACGGCACCTCCGCAGCGTCCAGCGCCGCGCGCACCGTCTCATCCGCGCGGGCCACGGCATCCGACGAACTCACACCGCCACCTCCAACGCCGCGCGGCGGAACGCGCCGCGCGCATCGGCATAGCTTCCCAGCAACGCGTCCGTCGTGCGCTGCCACGAGAACCGGCGCGCATGCCGCACCGCACCGTCAGCCAACTCACCGCGGCGCCGCAACGCCGCCTCCGCCAACGCCTCGGCCCACTCCGGCGCGCGGTGCGACCCGACCAGCAGACCCGACACGCCGTGGTCGACCGCCACCGGCAGGCCGCCGACCGACGCCGCCACCACCGGGGTGCCGCACGCCTGCGCCTCCAACGCCACCAGGCCGAACGACTCGTTGTGGCTCGGCACCGCCACCACGTCCGCCGCGCGGTACACCGTCACCAGGCCGTCGCCCGCCTGCGGTGGAAGGAACCGCGTCAGATCGTCGATACCCAGCGACACCGCCAGCGCCTTCAACGACTCCGGCTGGTCGAGACCGCTTCCCGACGGCCCACCCGCGACCAGGACGACGAGCCTGCTGCGCAGTTCCGGCCTGGTTCGCACCAGTTCCGCCGCGGCACGCAACAACACGTCCGGCGCCTTCAACGGCTGGATACGGCCCGCGAACGCCAGCACCACCGCGTCGCGCGACAGGCCGAGCCGGTCACGGGCCTCATCCTGCGAACCGGGGCGGAAACGCTCGAGGTCCACACCCGGTGACACGGTCCGCACCGCGCGCGGATCGGCGCCGTACAGCTCGACCAGCTGGTCCGCCTCGACGCCGGTGTTGACGATCAGCTGGTCCGCCTCGTCGACCACCTGCTGTTCACCGATCACGCGGGTACGCGGCTCGGGGGTGTCGCCCTCGGCGAGCGCGGCGTTCTTCACCTTCGCGAGCGTGTGCGCCGTGTGCACCAGCGGCACGCCCCAACGGTTCCGCGCCAGCCAGCCCACCTGGCCCGAGAGCCAGTAGTGCGAGTGGATCAGGTCGTAGTACCCCGGTTCGTGGAACGCCTCGGTCCGCAGCACGCCGTTGGTGAACGCACACAGCTGGGCGGGCAGCTCCGAACGCGACAGCGGTTCGAACGGGCCTGCGGGAACGTGACGCACCAGCACACCGGGCGCCAGTTCGACCACCGGAGGCTGATCCGAGGCGGTCGCGCGGGTGAACACCTCCACCTCGACGCCGCGTCTGGCCATCTCCTGGGCCGTCTGCGCGATGTAGACGTTCATCCCGCCCGCGTCACCGGTGCCCGGTTGCTCCAACGGTGAGGTGTGTACGGACAGCACCGCCACCCGGCGCGGCTGCTGCGTCACTGCGGCCGGCCGGTACCAGGAGATCGTCACCGGTTCACCTTTCTGTACGCGTCGCGGGTGAAGGCCGCCAGCTCCTCGTCGAAGGTTCGGACTTCCTCTGCGAAAGGAAGATGGCCCACCCCAGGCAACCAACGCGTGCGGGCCCCCGGAATCTTCCCTGCCACGTACTCGGCTGCCGTGATGTCGACAACGGCGTCCCGTTCGCCGTGGACGACGAGCGTGGGCACGTCGATGCCGCCGAGGACGCCGGCCGACGACACCGTCCTGCGGAACAGCCCTGCACGGACGTGGGCGGGCACGGCGAGGATGTCGTCAACGAACGCCTCACCGCCGGAGCCCACCGTCATGCCGCCGCACAGCCTGCGGACCGCGGGCCGGGCGACCTCGTCGTCGGCGGAGAGCGCATCGGGCAGGGCGTTGCGCATCGCCGGGCCGACGACACCACCCGGTTGGTCGCGGCCCAGTTCGGTGATGGCCCCGGCGTAGACGATGCCTGCGAGGTTCGCGGTGCCGTGGACCCGCACGTAGTCGGTGACCACGAGGCCGCCGTACGACCAGCCGACGACGACCGCCGGAGCGCCTGCCAGCTCGAGCACGGCGGCGAGGTCGTCGGCCCACACGCGGGAGTCGCCGTACGCGTCCGCGCCGGGCACGTCGGAACGACCGTGGCCGCGCAGGTCCATCGCGACGAGGCGGAAGTGCTCGGCCAGTCGCGGATCGGACAGCTGCAGCTCCCATGCGTCAGCCGACTGCGCCCAGCCGTGGACGAACACGATCACCGGCGCCGGGCTCGCCGGCTCCCCGTGCACGCCTTCCACGCGTACGCCGATCCGGACCCCGTCTGCACCTCTGACCTCGGTTCGCACCCCGGCAGTCTCTCACTCCGGCGGAGCGGGGCCGATGGCCTCCGACGGCGAGCGACTGGGGCCGCGTCGCCTGCACCGCCGGGCTACGAACCCCCACCGACAATTCCGGCGAATCCACCCCTGACCAGGCGTAACGCCCAGGACGTGACGAGATTCGCTCCCCGTTCACCCGACCCGGGCTGGCGCACGCGCGCGGAGTGTCGGACACTTGCTGTTCGAGGGGAGTACTTCCGCCCTGGGCCTTGCCGGTCAGTACGAACGCACCGATCGCGTTCTCGGCAGGCCGCCCGGCCGAGCCGGGCGAAGGAGACCTCGAACGTTTCGACATGCGTTCGTGGAGGTCTTTGTGGGTTCGCCCGGCCTGTGGGCCATCAGCATCGCCGTGCTCGTCGGCTTGCTCGTCGCCGACTTCGTCATCACCCGTAAGCCGCACGAGGTCTCCATGAAGGAGGCCGTCGGGTGGTCGGTGTTCTACCTGGCGTTGCCGTTCGTGTTCGCCGTCTACGTGTGGCTCGCGTTCAGCGGCGCGGAGGCCACCGAGTTCGTCACCGGCTTCGTCGTCGAGAAGTCGCTGTCGGTGGACAACCTGTTCGTCTTCATGCTCATCCTCACCGGCTTCGCCGTGCCGGCCGCGGTGCAGCAGCGCGTGCTGCTCTACGGCATCGTCGGCGCGCTGGTGCTGCGCGGCATCTTCATCGCGCTCGGTGCGGCCATGCTCAAGGCGGGCACGTGGGCGTTCCTGGTGTTCGGCCTGATCCTGTTCGTCTCGGCGGTGAAGATCCTGCTCGAGGCACTGAAGGGCCACCAGGACGAGAAGGACCCCTCCGAGATGCGCTCGGTGAAGCTGATGCGCCGCATCATGCCGGTCACCGACGACTACCGCGGCACGAAGATGACCGTTCGCGAGGCGGGCAAGCGTGCGCTGACGCCGCTGGCGATCGTCGTGGTCGCCGTGTTCGCCACCGACATCGTGTTCGCCGTCGACTCGGTGCCCGCCGTGTACGGCATCACCGAGGACCCGTACCTGGTGTTCGCGACCAACGCGTTCGCGCTGCTGGGCCTGCGGGCGCTGTACTTCGTGCTCCAGGCGGTGCTGGCCAAGCTGGTGTACCTCAACCACGGCCTCGCGCTCATCCTGGCGTTCATCGGCGTGAAGCTGGTGCTGCACTGGGCGCACACCGTGTGGCCCGCGGTGCCGACCGTGCCCACGCCGGTGTCGCTGCTGACGATCGTCGTCGTGCTGACCGTGGTGACGGTCCTGAGCCTCCGGGTCTCGCGCCGCAGGGAAGAGCAGGAAGCAGCCCGCTCCCAGGCGTAGACTGAGGTGGTCAGGCCCTCAGCGCCGAGGAGTCGACCATGTTTCTCGAGATCCTGATCATCGCGATCGTCGTGCTCGCGGCCATCATCACCGCGGGGTCGCTCATCGAGGTCCGCGACAAGGACAACCACCACGTCGGGCACAAGGACTGACCGGCGGCCCCCTCTACACGAACCGGCCCCGGTGGGCGCTCCCGCAGCGCCCACCGGGGCCGTGCTGTCCGTGGCGGCCTGCGCCTGACCACCGGACCGGTCACAGGGCCGACTTGGACTTCCACGTCTCCCAGTCGAGCAGCCAGTCCATGACGTCCGACGTGGTCGGGAAGTCCGCCTTGGAACCGGTGACCTCCACCGGATCGCCCAGCATGGCCGAGTCGAAGTAGGCCTTCGCGTCGGCGGCGAACAGGTTGACACAGCCGTGCGAGGTGTTCGCCTTGCCGATGTTGGCGGCGTTCTCCTCGTTCTCGTGGATGTACTCGCCGTGGTTGGAGATGCGGCAGCACCACGTCTTCTTGACGTCGGTGTAGCCGTACTGCTCGTTGTCGAAGATCGACGTCGGCTCCTTGGTCATGACGATGACCGTGCCGTTCGGCGTGTTCAGGTTCGGATCGGCGTCCTCACCGTTGCTGCACGGATAGTTGGCGACTTCCTTGCCGTCGCGGTAGACGCGCATCCGGTGCTCGGGCGTGTGCACCTTGACGACCTGGTTACGGCCGATCCGGAACGAGGTCGACACGTCGGCCTTGCCGTACGCCCCGCCGCCGTAGTTCACGCCGTAGAGCTTCGCGGTGACCGTGACCTCGGTGTGCGCGGGCCAGTACTCGCGGGGGCGCCAGTCGACCTGCTGGTCGTTCAGCCACGCCCACGCGCCCTCGACCTCCGTCGACGTCTCCACCGACAGCGCGCGCTGTGCGGCGGCACGGTCGCTCACCGGGGCCTCGAACTTGACGGTGATCGGCTGGCCGACGCCCACCTCGGCGTCGTCGCCCGGGTACAGCGTGGCGCGGACCACCGACGCGGGCTGGACCGTGCCGAAGGTGCCGTCGAAGGAGGTCTTCTTGCCGTCGGAGCCGGTCGCCGACGCGGCGTAGGTGTACTTGCGGCCGTAGCCGAGGGGTTCGCCGCTGACCCATTCGGTCTTGTCCTCGTTCAGCGAACCCTCGACGGTCTTGCCGTCCTCGTTGGTGACCTTGACGTCGTCGAACGTGCCCTCGGCGACCGTCAGCTTCACGGGCGAGGTGACGTCGACGTCGGTCGCGTCGGGCTTCGGGTCGGCCGTGATCGAGGCGACCGGACGAGACTCCTGGCCACCGCCGTCCCCGCCGCTGCCGCCCGCACCGTCGGCGGCGTCGTCACCGGAACACGCGGCCAGCACACCCGCGGGCGCCGCGATGGCAGCCGCCTTCAGAAGACTACGGCGCTCGACCATCCGTGCGATTCCCCCGCCAAGCCGGACGTTATGCCGGAAATTCACGTGTTCGTACCTCCCTGACCCCACCGGATCCCCCCGTCAGCACTCCAACATTACCTGGCAACATGCGGGCATGAGCATGAGAACCGCAGTCATCACAGGCGCCAGCGCCGGAATCGGCGCAGCCACCGCCAGGTCGCTCGCCCAGGCCGGATTCCACGTCGTTCTCGGTGCCCGCAGGCTCGATCGGATCGAGGCACTCGCCGAGGAGACGTCCGGCACCGCCCTTTCTCTTGACGTCACGGACGCCGATTCCGTTGCCTCCTTCACCGACCGGATCTCCGAGTGCCACGTGCTCGTGAACAACGCCGGCGGTGCGAAAGGCCTGGAACGCGTCGACGCCGCCAACGAAGAGCACTGGCGGTGGATGTGGGAGACCAACGTCCTCGGCACGATGCGGGTCACGAAGGCGTTGCTGCCGAAGCTGGTCGCCTCGGGGGACGGCCACGTCATCACGGTGACGTCGATCGCAGGACACGAGGTGTACGACGGCGGTTCGGGCTACACGTCGGCCAAGCACGCGCAGTCGGCGCTGCACCGCACGCTGCGCACGGAGCACCTGGGCGACCCGGTTCGCATCACCGAGATCGTGCCCGGCGCGGTCGAGACCGAGTTCTCGGTCAACCGGTTCGACGGCGACACCGACCGGGCGGCGAAGGTCTACCAGGGCTACGAGCCGCTGACCGCCGACGACGTCGCCGACGTGATCACCTTCGCCGCGACCCGGCCGTCGCACGTGAACCTCGACCAGATCGTCATGAAGCCACGCGCCCAGCTCAACGGCAGCCGCTTCCACCGCGAGTAGCCGGTGGGGCGGGTGTCGCGTCGGGTGCCACCACGGTGACCTCGATGGCACCCGACGCGGCACCCGCCACCGTCGCGGCCTCGCGGTTTCACGACTTGGCCGGGGGTCACAGGCGGCAGCCGATGAGCAGCGGCTCGGGCCGCAGCTGCACGCCGAACACCTCGCGTACGCCACCCGCGACCTCACGGGCCAGCTCGAGCAGGTCCTCCGTGCTGGCGCCTCCCCGGTTGGTGAGCGCGAGCGTGTGCTTGGTCGACAGCGACACCCTGCCGCCCGGCCCCTGATGTCCCTTGCCGAATCCGGCACGTTCGATCAGCCACGCGGCCGAGAGCTTCACACCGCCGTCTGCCGGGTACTGCGGCACCGCGACGTCGGCACCCACGACGTCGCCGATCCGCGCGAGCACGTCGCCGACCTGCTCGTCCGGCACGATCGGATTCGTGAAGAACGAGCCCGCGCTCCACGTGTCGTGGTCGGCGGCGTCGAGCACCATGCCCTTGCGCCTGCGCAGTTGCAGCACCGCGTCGCGCGCCTGCGCTGCGGGCACCCGCTCTCCCACCTCCACCCCGAGTGCACGCGCCAGTTCGGCGTAACGGATGGGTGCCGACAGTCCGTCCTCGTTGAGGCTGAACCGCACCGACAGCACGACGCCCTGGTCGGTGCCCTTGAGCACGCTCGTGCGGTAGGCGAAGCCGAGCTCGTCGGCCGGGATGGTGCGGATCTGCCCCGTCCCGCGGTCGTACAGCTCCACCGAGTGCAGCACCTCGCTGATCTCACAGCCGTAGGCACCGACGTTCTGGATCGGGGTCGCGCCCGCCGAGCCAGGGATGCCGGACAGGCATTCGAGCCCGCCCAGCCCTTCGGCGACGGTCGCGGCGACGTAGGCGTCCCAGTCCTGGCCCGCCGACACCGTGGAGCCGTCCCAGCCGGTGTTGGCGATGCGGACCACCACCCCGTCGAACCCGGCGTCGGCGACGACGAGGTTCGACCCGCCGCCGAGCAGCAGCACCGGCTCGCCTGCCGCGTCGAGTTCGCCGACGGTCTCGGCCAGCTCGGCAGCCGTCCGCGCCTCGACGAAGCGGCGCGCGGGACCGCCGAGCCGCAGCGTGGTGTACGCGCGCAGGTCGTGGGAGGTGGGCGTTTCGACAGTGCTCACAACCCGCAACGGTACTGTCCTGCACATGGCTTCCCGTATCGAGCACCGGGCGACGTTCCCCGCCTCCGTGGCCGACGTCGTCGCCGCCCAGTCCGACGAGGCCGCGTTGCGGGCGCGGCTGGCCGAGATCGGCGGCCCGAACGCCGCACTGGAATCCCACGAGGTGGACGGCGACCAGGTCCGGTACACGCTCGTGCAGGGCGTCCCTGCCGACAAGTTGCCCTCGGTGGCCCAGAAGTTCGTCTCGGGCGACCTGGTGGTGCGCAGGGAGCACACGTTCTCCGGAGGGACCGGCAGCATCCGCGCGCAGGTCGACGGCGTTCCGGGGCAGATCACCGGCACCGTGTCGATCGAGGAGGACGGCGACGGCGCCCGACAGGTGACCCGCGGCGAGGTGACGGTGCGGATCCCGCTGGTGGGCGGCAAGCTCGAGGGGCTGATCGCCGAGCAGGTCACGACACTGCTCGAGCGGGAGGCCGAGTTCACGACGTCGTGGCTCGCGCGCCGCTGAACCCGGCCAAGCCGGTCGGTTCGCCCACGCGCGGCACCACGAATCCGAACCGGCTGCGGCGGATCGACCGCTGGATGGTCGCCGATCTCGCCGTGCGCAGGGCGTTGCGTTCGGAGTCCTCACCGTTGGTCGTCGACCTCGGATACGGCGCGTCCCCCGTGACGACCGTCGAGCTGGCCACGCGCCTGCGCGCGACATGCGCCGACGTCCGCGTGCTGGGACTGGAACTGGATCCGGAGCGCGTCGCCGCGGGCGCGGCCGTGGCTGCACCGCCGGTGCTGGAGTTCCGGCGCGGCGGTTTCGAGCTCGCCGGGACGCGCCCGGCGGTGGTGCGCGCGTTCAACGTGCTGCGCCAGTACGCCGAGGCGGACGTCGAACCATCGTGGCTCTCGATGCTCGAGCGCATCACTCCCGGCGGCCTGCTGGTGGAGGGCACGTGCGACGAGATCGGACGGATCTGTTCCTGGGCGACGGTGTCCCACGACGGCCCGGTTTCGCTGACCCTCTCGTGTCGTCCGTCCACACTGGACCGTCCGTCCACTGTGGCCGAACGGCTGCCGAAGGCGTTGATCCACCGCAACGTTCCGGGCGAACGGATCCACGCCCTGTTGTCGCGGATGGACGCGTGCTGGGCGACGGCGGCGCCGTTCTCGGCCTACGGCCCGCGGGCGCGGTGGACGGAGACGGTGCGACTGCTGGCGGCGTCCGGTTGGCCGGTGCTGGGCCGCCCCGCCCGTTGGCGACTCGGCGAGCTGACGGTCCCCTGGAGCTCAGTAGCCCCAACCTGACCCGTGTTGCGTCCCCAGGTGCCCGTGTTGCGCCTTCGGGGAGCCGTGTTGCGTCCCCAGGTGCCCGTGTTGCGTCCCCAGGTGCGCGTGTTGCGCCCTCAGGTGCGCGTGTTGCGCCTCCGGGTGCGCGTGTTGCGTTCCTCGGGAGTCGACCGTAGGGACCGGGCTCTCGGAAGAGGTGACGAGCGATGGTGGGGCTAGCCCCACCTCTGGGGTCGGGGACCGCCCCGAGTTGTCCCTGATATCGCACGTCACGCCTGGTCAGCGCCACGCCGGCGGTGCTTTTCTCCACCTCGTACCCCTCTGAGGAACGGAGACCGCCATGCCCGTGTTGTCGACCGCAGCGACGCGGACCTACACGGCCCGCATCGCCGACACCCGCGACGAGATCCACGCCGCGCAACGACTCCGCACCGCCGTCTTCCGTGACGAGCTGGGCGCCGACCTCACCCACCATGCCGACACGCCCAACGTCCCGAAGCCGCAACACAACGTCCCGACGACGCAACACGCGACCCCGAACCCGCAACACGGGCCCCTGGAAGCACAACACGGGCCCCCGAAGGCACGACACGGGCCCCCGAAAGCGCAACACGGCACACCGGCCTCTCCACCCGACACCTCTCCACTCGACACCTCTCCACTCGACGGCGCGCCGCTCGACACCGACCGGTTCGACGACGTGTGCGATCACCTCGTCGTGACCCACGAACCGAGCGGTGCGGTCGTCGGCACGTATCGGATCCTGCCGCCGCACCGCTCCGACGTCGCCTACTCCGCGGGCGAGTTCGACCTCGCCAACCTCGCACCCCTCGCCGGCGACCTCGTCGAGGCGGGACGGTCGTGTGTGGACCCGGCGCACCGCAACGGGTCGGTCATCACGCTCATGTGGTCGGCGCTCGCGCGGTACACGCTGCTGTCCGGACATCGATACCTGGGCGGTTGCGCGTCGGTGCCGCTCGCCGACGGTGGTCACGCCGCGGCCACGGCGTGGCACCTGGCCTCGACCCGGCACGCCTCGCCCGCCGAGTACCGGGTCCGCCCGCATCGGCCCTGGCTGCCGATCGGACGCGTGGAGCACCCGCGCTACACCGACCTACCCCCGCTGCTGCGCGGATACCTCCGCCTCGGCGCCTGGGTGTGCGGACCGCCCGCCCACGACCCGGCGTTCGACGTCGCCGACTTCTACGTGCTGCTGCCACTGGACCGCGTCGACGAGCGCTACCTGCGCTATCTGCTCGGAGACGACCGGTGAGTGCCGAGGGCAACCATCCGTGGCGGGCGAGTTCACCGTGCACTCCCCGTTGCGTCACGCACCGGTTGCCGGCGGTGCCGACCATGGAGACCGTGCGGCGAACCGCGGCGCTCGCGAAGGCTCTGACCAACGAACCGGCGACCACCAACGAACCGGCCGGCACCGACCACGCCCGCCTGCGTGCGAAGGCGCAGGCGGTACTCGGCGCACTCGGCATCACCCTCGAGCACCGCAGGCACGACACCGGCAGCCTCGAGCACAGCCGACCGGGGAACGCCCACGGCACCGGGACGCTGGTCGTGGCCAACCACGTCTCGTGGCTCGACATCGTGGCGCTGCTCGCGGTCGAACCCGTGACGTTCCTGGCCAAACGCGAGGTCGCCGGGTGGCCGTTCGTCGGCCCGTGGGCCAGGCGCGCCGGAACGCTGCTGCTCGACCGTTGGTCGCTGCGCGGGCTTCCCGGCGCCGTCGACGCGGTCGCCGCCCGGCTGCGTGCGGGCGAGTCGGTGGCGGCCTTCCCCGAGGCGACGACGTGGTGCGGCCGGCCGGGAGGACGGTTCCGGCGGGCGGTGTTCCAGGCCGCCGTCGACGCGGGCGCGCCGGTCCGCCCGGTCACGCTCACCTACCTGCAACGGGGTGAACCGTCCACGGTGGCCGCGTTCGTCGGCGACGACGGCCTGGCTGCCTCGCTGGGCCGGGTGCTGCGGGCCCGCGAGCTCACCGTGCGGGTCGACACCCACGCCCCGCTGCCGCCGACGGCCGATCGGCGCACCCTCGCCCTTCACGCCGAACGGGCCGTCCACGGCGAGGCCGCGCATGTTTGACGTCCTGCACGACATCACCGCCGTGCTGCAGAGCCACCTCGACGAACCGTGGTTGTGGCTGCTGGTGTTCGCGGTGGCGGGCCTGGACGCGTTGCTGCCGTTCATGCCGAGCGAGACGACCGTGATCACGATGGCGGTGCTGCTCGGGCACGGTGACATCGGCGGGCTCGTGCTGCTCACCGTCGTGGGCGCGGTCGGAGCCTGGGCGGGCGACTGCGGCGGCCACTGGCTGGGGCGGACGTTCGGACCGCGGGGCATCGCACGGATGCTGCGGCACGAACGCGGCAGACGGAACTTCGCGTGGGCCTCGGACAAGCTCCACCGGCACGCCGTGGTGCTGATCATCGCGGGGCGTTACGTGCCGGGTGGCCGCGTCGCCTCGGCGCTGGCGACCGGCAGCCTGCGGTATCCGTTCGGCAGGTTCGCGCTGCTGGACATCGTCGGCACCACGGTGTGGTCGGTGTACTCGGTGCTCATCGGCGTGCTGGGGGCGGCGAGTTTCGCAGGCGACCCGGTCGCGGGACTGCTCGTGGCGTTCACGCTGGGTCTGGTGCTGATGGCTTCCATCGAGATCGGCAGGCGGATAGCGTCGCGCCATGCACGACGACACCAACGGGACCCTGACCTACCCGGCGCATCTGACGGCGTTCGACGAACACACGGAGGCACTGAGGAAGGCGGCGCTGACGGCGGGCCCGGAGGCGACGGTGCCCACGTGTCCGAACTGGACAGTCGGACGTCTCGTTAGGCATCTCGCCGCGGTGCATTCCTGGGTACTGGCGTGCATCGCCGACCCGCACGGCACCGAGACACGCGGCGAACGCGCGCCGAAGGAGTGGGACGAGCTGCTGCCGTGGTGGGACGAGCGGAGGAAGGAGCTGCGCGCGGCGTTCGACCGTGGCGCGGACACGCCCGCACAGGTGCCGTTCGGCTTCTACGAGGCGAATCTCGGCTCCTGGGCGCGGCGGCAGGCCCACGAGGCGGCGATCCACCGGATCGACGTCGAACTGGCCGCGGGTGCTGAACCGACGACGTTCGACACCGCGTTCGCCACCGACGGCGCCGACGAGGCACTGTCGATGATCCTCCACCGGCGCACGGCCGACTGGTCGGCGGTCGAGGCCGCGGGAACCGTTCTCGTGCACGCCGAGGACGCGCGCACGTTGTGGTCGTTGACGCTCACGCCGGGCGAGCGGCCCACGCTGGGTGGCCCCGCCGAGCCCGACGTGACGCTCAGCGGCGACGCCGACGCGGTGTACAAGCGGCTCTGGCGCAGGCCGGCGAACGTGTCGATCACCGGCGAGCAGACGTTGCTCGACGTGCTGGAGACCCCCTGACCAGCGCCGACGTCGACGGGCGATAATGGGAAGCCGTGCCCGACACGCGTAAGTACGTCATCACCTTCGGCTGCCCCGACCGCACGGGGATCGTCGCCCGCATCTCCTCGTTCCTGGCCGAACTGGGCGGGTGGATCACCGACTCGGCCTACCACACCGACCCGGACACGGGGTGGTTCTTCACGCGCCAGGTGGTGACGGCCGAATCCATCCCGTTCGAGATCGACGAGCTGCGCGCGCGGTTCGCCGGCATCGCCCGCTCGCTGGGTGCGGAGGCGAACTGGAAGATCTTCGACAGCGCCGAACGCAGGCGTGTGGTGATCCTCGTGTCGAAGGAGGGGCACTGCCTGTACGACCTGCTCGGCCGCGTCGCATCCGGCGAGCTGGACGTCGACGTGCCCGCCGTGATCGGCAACCACGACAACCTCGCCGACATCACGCGGGCGCACGGGATTCCGTTCCACCACGTGCCCTTCGGCAAGGACCCGGAGGAGAAGGCCGAGGCGTTCGCGCAGGTGGCGAAGCTGGTCGCCGAGCACGACCCGCACGCCGTGGTGCTGGCGCGGTTCATGCAGATCCTGCCTCCGGAGTTGTGCGAGGCGTGGGCGGGCCGCGCGATCAACATCCACCACAGCTTCCTGCCGTCGTTCGTCGGTGCGCGGCCGTACCACCAGGCCGCGGCGCGCGGGGTGAAGCTCGTCGGCGCGACGTGCCACTACGTGACCGCCGACCTCGACGCGGGTCCGATCATCGAGCAGGACGTGCTACGCGTGGACCACACCGACTCGGTGGACGACATGGTGCGCAAGGGCCGCGACGTGGAGAAGGTGACGCTCTCCCGCGGCCTGCGGTGGCACCTAGAGGGCCGCATCCTCGTGCACGGCAACCGGACCATGGTCTTCTGAGCCGCCCTCGCCCGAACCGCGCCGTGCTCTTTTCTGCCGTGCCGCGGGAACGATCATCGGGGTGCCGGTCTCGGGGTCGTCGACGACCCGGCAGCGCAGGCCGAACACGTCCTCGACGAGCTCGGCGGTGACGATCCGCGACGGATCCCCCTGCGCCGCGACCGTACCGCCGGGGCGCATGACGACGAGGTTCGTGGCGTAGCGGCACGCCTGGTTGAGGTCGTGCAGCACGGCCACGAGGGTGTGCTCGCCGCCCGCGTGCAGATCGGCGCACAGGTCGAGCACCTCGATCTGGTGGGCGATGTCGAGGAAGGTCGTCGGTTCGTCGAGCAGCAGGATCGGTGTGCGCTGGGCCAGCACCATCGCCAGCCACACGCGTTGCCGCTGCCCGCCGGACAGTTCGTCGACGACCCGCTCGGCCAGTCCGGCCACGCCCGTCAGCCGCATCGACTCGGCGACGACGGCCTCGTCCTCTGCCGACCACTGGCGGAGCACGCTCTGGTGCGGGTACCGGCCGCGGGCGACGAGGTCGCCGACCGTGATGCCGCCGGGCGCCGTGGACGACTGCGGGAGCAGGCCGAGCCGCTTGGCCACGTCCTTCGACCGCTGCGAGGTGATCGCCTTGCCGTCGAGCTGCACCACTCCGGCCTGCGGTTTGAGCATCCTGGCGAGGGCCTTGAGCAGGGTCGACTTACCGCACGCGTTGGGCCCGATGATCACGGTGAACGAGCCGTCGGGGATCTCGACCGACAGCCCGGTAGCCACGGTGGACTGTTCGTAGGTGAGCGTGAGGTCGTCGGCGCGCAGCCTCGTCATGCGTATCTGCCCTTTCCGCGCCATTCGGACGCCAGCAACCAGATCAGGTACAGCCCGCCGACGCATCCGGTCGCCGTGCCGACGGGCAGCTGCGCGGCGGGGAAGAGTTGTTGCACCACCAGATCGCCCGCCGAGAGCAGCAGCGCACCGACCAGCGCCGTCGTCACCAGGCCGGGCGCGGACGAGCGGGTGAGCCTGCGCGCGAGCTGCGGTGCGGCCAGCGCGACGAACGAGATCGGCCCTGCCGCGGCGACCGCGAACGCCGCCAGCAGCACGCTCACGCCGATGAGCACGGTGCGGTCGCGGCCGGTGTGCACGCCGAGCGCACCGGCGGTCTCGTCGCCGAGTTCCATCATCGACAGCGACCGCGCACGCGACAGCGCGACGGGCAGCAGCACGGCGAACGTGACGGCGGCCGCGACGACGTGTTCCCAGCCGCGGGAGTTGACGCTGCCCACGAGCCACGCCTGCGCGGTGAGCGCGTCGTGGAGGCTGGCCCGGGTGATGAGGAACGCGTTGGCGGCCACGGCGAGTGCGTTCACGCCGATGCCCATCAGCACGAACCGCAGCCCGCTCACGCCGCGGTGGTAGGCGAGCACGTAGATGAGCAGCGCGGCCGTGATCCCGCCGGCCAGCGCACCGAGCGAGACCTGCAGCATCGTGCCGCCGACCACGGTGATCACCACGAGTGCCCCGGTGGCCGCACCACTGGTGAAGCCGATAACGTCGGGGCTGCCCAGCGAGTTGCGGGTCACCGTCTGCAGGATCGCGCCGCTGACGCCGAGCATCGCACCGACGAGCACCGCGACGAGCAACCGCGGCAGCATGAGCGTGTAGACGACGAAGTCGCCGGTCTCGTCCCCCACTCCGGCCAGCGAGGCCAGCACCTGACCGAGGCTGAGCGAGTACTCGCCCGCGGTGAGGGTCACGACCATGACGAGGGCGATCAGCACCGCCGCGGTGAGCGCCACGGCGAGGGTGCGTGGCGCGACGCGCACCGACAGCCCGCCCACGCGCACGACCCGGCCGGTCACGGGCGCGTGCACACCCGGTGCGTTCGCGGAGGTGTTCGCGGGGGTCGTTGCGGGGGTCACAGGGAGGCCAGCTTTCGCTTGCGGCACAGGGCGAGGAACACCGGAACACCGAGGACGGCGGTGACGATGCCGACCTGGATCTCGGCGGGCGGTGCGATGATCCGGCCCACCAGGTCGGCCCCGACGAGCAGGGTGGGAGCCAGCACCAGCGAGTACGGCAGCACCCACCGTTGGTCGGGTCCGGCGATGAACCGGGCCACGTGCGGCACGGCCAGGCCGACGAATCCGATGGGGCCGACGGCCGCCGTGGACGCGCCGCACAGCAACGTGATGGCCACGGCGCCGGCGACGCGGATGCGGTCGGGATGGGCGCCCAGCACGCGGCCGAGGTCGTCGCCCATGGCCAGGGCGTTGAGGGGCCGCACGAGCAGCAGTGCGGCCACGATGCCGACGGCGATGAACGGCAGCACGGGCACGAGCACGTCGTAGTAGCGGCCGGACAGCGAGCCGACCTGCCAGCGCCGGAACTCCTCGAACGCGTCGGGGGCAGTGAGCATGAGGCCGCTGTTGACGGCGAACAGGACGGCCGTGACGGCGGCACCCGCGACGACGAGACGTTCGGGCGTGGCTCGGGCCGATCCGGCGCTGCCGAGCGCGTAGACGACGACGCTGGCCACGGCGGCGCCCGCGAAGGCGAGCCACACGTAGCCGAGGACGCTGGTGATGCCGAACCAGGTCAGGGCCAGTGCGACACCGGTGGAGGCGCCCATGGTGATGCCGAGCAGGCCGGGGTCGGCGAGCGGGTTACGGGTCAACGCCTGCATGAGCGCCCCCGCCAGCCCGAGGCTCGCGCCGACCAGCATGGCCAGGATCGTGCGCGGGATTCGGTACTCGTGGATGACGACGGCGTCGTCGGAGCCGTCGTAGTGCCACAGCACGTCCCACGTGTGCAGGAACGCGATGTCCTTGGAGCCCAGCCACACGCTGGCCAGGGCGAGCAGTGCGAGTGCGCCGAGCGCGACCGCGAGTCCCACGCCGCGCACCACGGTGGCGCCCGCCCCCGACCGGGCCCCGGAGCCGGATGCGGTGCCGGCTGCCGAGTCGGGTGCGGAGCCGGGTGCCGAGTCGGTCCGGGAGCCGGCCTCGGACGGAGACGGCTCGGGGTCGGCCGCACTGACGGTCGGGCACATAAGGTGAGGCTAACCAATCGGGTGATCGCCCACGATGTGTGCGTCCCCACGCAGAGCGCCCGGGCCCCGTGTTGCGCACTCAGGGACGCGTGTTGCGCCTTCGGGGGCCCGTGTTGCGCATCGGGGAGCGCGTGTTGCCGATTCAGGGGCCCGTGTTGCGGACTCAGGGTGTCGTGTGGTGGATCCAAGAGCCCGTGTTGTGGATCCGAGGGCCCGCAACCGGTGGCGGCGCCGCGGAAATCCGTTGCGCCGGACAGCCGAGCCGGCCCAAAGTGCGCGCATGACCTGGCCACCCACATTCCGTCCGCCATCCATCGACCGCGCACTCCCCGAGCGCCGCGGACTCCCCGCCGTCGGGGTCCCGGCCGCGCGCGGGGTCGTGGTGCAGCGACAGCGGCAGTACGTCGGAAGGTCGACCGCCACGCGGCGATGACCGGCGGTTCCGCCGTGGGCGGAGCACTATTGGCCGGCCTCGCCGCGGGATACGGCATCGCGATCCCCGTCGGCGCGGTCGGCGCGTACCTGGTCACGCTCGCGGCCCGCAGCCGCCGCGACGTCGCGATGGCGGCGGCTCTCGGCGTCGCGACCGCGGACGGCGGATACGCCGTGCTCGCCGTGCTCGGCGGTCGCGCCGTGGCCGACGTCCTGGAACCCGTGGCGACGCCGCTGCGCTGGACGTCCGCGGTGGTGCTGGTCGCAATCGCCGGCCTGATCGCGGGCTCGGCGGTCACCCGGCACCGGCGGCAGGCGAACACGCGTCCGGCCGCACCAGTGCACAGCAGCCTGTCGACGCGTGACGCCCCGCCGACACACGGCACCCCGCCGGCACGCGGTATCCCATCGAGTCCCGGGCGTGCCTACGTGGCACTCCTGGCGCTCACCGGCCTGAACCCGACGACGGTCACCTACTTCGCGGCGTCGGCGAGCTGGCAGCTGGCGCTGGCGTGTGCGGGTTCGGCGCTCGGCCGCATCGTCTCCGGGCCGCGCGGCCGCCTGGTGACAGCTGTGGTGTCGAGCACCATGGTGATCGGGCTCGCTGCCCTCACCGCCTTCGACGTGCGAATATGGTCGTGAACCCGGCATTCGGGTTCCCGGACGAGGGAGCCGTACCCGGACGCGCGACAAGACGGCCACGGAAAGGGGTTGTCATGTCGTGGCTCGTGTTGATCCTGTCCGGGCTGTTCGAGGCCGTGTGGGCCACTGCCCTCGGCAAGGCGGCGGGATTCACCAGGCTGTGGCCGTCGCTCGTCTTCGTCGTGGGACTCGCGCTGAGCATGGGCGGACTGGCCTACGCGATGCGTGATCTGCCGACCGGCACCGCCTACGCCGTGTGGGTCGCGATCGGCGCGGTCGGCACGGCGGGCTACGCGATGCTCACCGGCGACGAGGCCGCGTCGGTGCTGAAGGTCGTGTTTCTCGCCGGCATCATCGGCTGCGTCATCGGCCTGAAAACGGTCAGCTAGCGGATGCTCGCCGGCCGGAGGTCGGTCCAATGGGTGTCGATGTAGGACAGACACGCCTGCCGGGAGTCCTCACCGAACACCACGCGCCATCCTGCCGGCACATCCACAAAGGACGGCCAGAGCGAATGCTGGTCCTCGTCGTTGACGAGCACGTAGAACCGGCCCTCGTTGTCCTCGAACGGATTCATGGTTCTTTCCAGCCTTTCAGGACTGTCCACTCGTGACGAATGTCGGCAACACACGTCCGCTTCGGCGCTGCAGCACCGAGTCGAGGATCTCCCCGGAACGGATCGCGTTGTTCGACAGCAGCGACGAGGTGATGCCGTGCGTGTGTTCGGTCGCCCCGCCCTGGAGGTAGATCCCGGCCGACAACTCGCCCGGCGCGTGCACGCGGTAGTCGCGTTCGATGCGGGGCCTGCCCGTCGTGTCCCTGCCCACGTACGGGGCGAGCGCACCGAGCTGGGCGTCGATGTCGGCCGACCGGTATCCGGTGGCGTACACGACGACGTCGGCGTCGAGCACGGTTTTCTCCCCCGTGCTCAGCGATTCCACGGTGGCCTGCACCCCTCCGGAGGTCTCGACCACGTCGGTGGCGCGTGAGGCGTGGAAGAACCGCAACCGCTCGCGCCCGAGCACGCGCTCGCGGTACAGCCGCCGGTACAGGTCGTCGATGAGTTCCAGGTCGACCACCGAGTAGTTGGTGTTGGCGTGGTAGTCCATCAGCCGGTCCTTGACGTCCTGCGGTGCGCCGTAGAACTCGTCGACCGCGTCGGGGTCGAAAATGCGGTTGGCGAATCCGCTGTCGTCGGAAGGGCTGTAGCCGAACCGCGAGAACACCGAGCACACCTCGGCATCGGTGAACGTCGAGTGCAGGTGCGCCGTCACCTCGGCGGCACTCTGACCCGCGCCCACGACGACGAACCGCGCGGCATCGGAAGGCGTCTCCCGGATGCGGTGCAGCAGCTGACTGTTGTGCCAGATGCGCTCCGACAGCTCGACGCCCTCGGGCACGCGCGGCACCAGTCCGGTCGCGAGCACGACGTTGCGGGCGCGGTACACCTCGCCGGATGCCGATCGCACGTCGACGTAGGCGATCTCCCCCGCGTCGAACACGGGCTCGAGCCCGACGACGTCGGCTCCGTAGGACACCATGTCGTCGACCTGCGCGGCGGCCCACTCGAAGTAGTCGTGGAACTCGGCGCGCAGGGGGAACAACGTCTTGTGGTTGACGAAGTCCACGAGCCTGCCCCGGTCGTGCAGGTAGGCCAGGAAACTGAACCCGCTGGTGGGATTCCGCAGCGTGACGAGATCCTTCAGGAACGACACCTGCATCGTGGCGTCGTCGATCAGCATCCCGCGGTGCCAGCCGAACGACTCCTGCCGCTCGAGGAAATGCGCCGTCACCGGCTCGACGTCCGCGGCGCGATTGTGCTCGGCCACAGCGATCGCGAGCGCGAGGTTGGACGGCCCGAAACCGACACCCACCAGGTCGTACACCGGGGTGTCGCCTGCGAGTCCCTGTGCCATACGTGTCCCATCGCCTAGTCAGCCAGACGGAGGCTACCCTAACCTAACTAAGGTGGGCCTCAGTTAGACCTTCCGAGGGTGATCCTCGACTCCGCCGAGAAGGCTTGTCAGATTAGGCAAGCCTTGCTTCACTGGGCCGCGTTTCGCACGCGACGTTACGGAGGACCGATGCGGGTCGTCATGTTCGGGTACCAGACGTGGGGGCATCGCACCCTGCGTGCGCTGCTCGATTCGGAGCACGAGGTGGCGATGGTCGTCACGCACCCGAAATCCGACCACGCCTACGAACGGATCCTCGCCGACTCCGTCGAAGACCTCGCCAGGGACAACGGCATCGAGGCCGTCCTCGCGCAGCGTCCCGACGACGAACTCGTGAACAAGCTCCGCGAGGTCGAGCCCGACCTGATCGTCGCGAACAACTGGCGCACGTGGCTTCCGCCGGAGATCTTCGAACTGCCCACCCACGGCACGCTCAACGTGCACGACTCGCTGTTGCCTGCGTACGCGGGCTTCTCCCCCATCATCTGGGCGTTGATAGGCGGTGAGTCCGAGGTCGGCGTCACCGCGCACATGATGAACGCCGAACTCGACGCAGGCCCGATCGTCGGCCAGAAATCGGTGCCGGTCGGCCCGCGGGACACCGCGATCGACCTGGTGCACGCCACCGTGGACCTCATCGAACCGCTCGTGGCCGAGGCGCTCGAGTTCATCGCGAACGGTCGCACCGACTGGAAACCGCAGGACCGTTCCAAGGCCAGCTTCTTCCACAAGCGTTCCCTCGAGGACAGCCGGATCGACTGGACCTGGCCCGCCGAGGATCTGGACCGGTTCGTCCGCGCGCTCGCCGACCCGTACCCGAACGCCTACACCTACTACAGGGGCGAACGGATCCGGATCATCGAGGCGTCGGTGTCGGACGGCAGGTACGGCGGAACGCCCGGCCGGATCTTCTACCCCGAGGGCAAGGGCGTCGTGATCGTCGCGGGCGCCGACGCACGCTTCGGCCGCAACCACGGACTGCGCATCGACCGCGTACGCACCGAGGACGGCACCGAGTACGTGGGCACCGATTTCTTCCGCACCATGGGCGGATATCTGACGTCCCACCCGTGAGCGGGTGAGCCGAACGCGTCTCCGGCGCGTCCCCACCCTCCGGACGCGCCGGAGACGACCAGCTTCAAGCCCCCGAGGGCCCCATGGTTGCGTTGAACGCAACCATGGGGCCCTCGGGAGCTTCAGAGGCGGACCAGCATTTTGCCGGTGTTGGAACCGGCGAGCAGGTCGAGGAACGCCTGGGGTGCGTTGCGGATGCCGTCGACGACGGTCTCGCGGTAGGCGATCGACCCGTCGGCCACGAGCGGTGCGACCTCCTCGATGAACCGGGGCCGGGCGTCGAAGTGGTCGCCGACGAGGAAACCGCGCATCGTGAGTCGCTTGGCGATGAACTGCACGAGGTTGCGCGGGCCGGGCTGCGGTTCGGTCGCGTTGTACTGCGAGATCATGCCGCAGATCGCGATCCGTCCGCCCAGGTTCATCGAGCCGATCGCGGCCTCGAGGTGGTCACCGCCGACGTTGTCGAAGTAGACGTCGATGCCCTCACCGGCTGCGTCCCGCAGTTGCTCGGCGACAGGCCCGTCCTTGTAGTTGAACGCGGCGTCGAAGCCGAACTCCTCGGTCAGCTGCCGCACCTTGTCGGCCGAACCGGCGCTGCCGATCACCCGCGACGCGCCGCGCAGCTTGGCCAGCTGGCCGACGACCGAGCCGACGGCTCCTGCCGCGGCCGAGACGAACACGGCATCGCCCTCGCGGAACTGCGCCACGTCGAACAGGCCCGCGTACGCGGTCAGGCCCGTCATCCCGAGCACGCCGAGATAGGTCGAGACCGGAGCGGCCTGCGGGTCGATCTTCGTGGCGCTGTCGGCGTCGACGAGTGCGTGGGTGCGCCAGCCCAGCTGGTGCAGCACGGTGTCGCCGGGCGCCAGGCCGTCGGCGTTCGACTCGACGACCTCGCCGATCGCGCCGCCGGTCATCACCTCGCCGACCTCGTACGGCGCCGCGTACGACTTGGCCGAGCTCATGCGGCCACGCATGTACGGGTCGACCGACAGCCAGGTGTTGCGCACGAGCGCCTGTCCCGGCCCCGGCCGGGGCACGTCGACGTCGACGATGTCGAAGTTCTCGAGGGTCGGCTCGCCGTGCGGACGCGACGCGAGCCGGATCTCCACCGCGGAATCGGAAGTGTCGGTCATGTCAGGCCTTGGCCACCTTCTCCAGATTGTCGAGCACGCCGTCGTAGATGCGCTTGAGCCCGCCGGGGGCGAACGTCTTCTCGAAGAAACCGCCGATGCCACCCGCGCCCTGCCACGTGGTCTCGATCCGCACGGTCGAGCCTTCGCCGGCCTCGGTGACGGTCCAGGTGGTGACCATGCTCGAGTTGGCGTCGGTCTCGACGATCGTGCCCGGTTTCGGCTCGGTGACGGTGGCGACGACGTCGCGCACCCGCTTCGACGTGGCCTGCAGCTTCCACCGCGCGACCGTGCCCGCACCCGTGCCACCTTCGGTCACGGCGTAGTCGCGGTAGGCCTCGGTGAGGATCTTCGGGCGGGTGTCGGTGTAGTCGGCGACCAACGCGCGGACCGTGTCGGCGGGAGCGGCGATGGTCCGCTCGGCGGTCGCGGTGACCTGTCCCATGCTGTTCTCCTAGTGATCGGGTTACTTGGCGAGCCCGTCGACGACCTGCGCACCCGGCAGCGCCGCGAGCGCCTCGCCGGTGACGAGGAGTTTGCTGCCGCGGATGCCGCTGCCGATGACCAACTCGGGTGCCTGCGCCACCGCGGAGTCGACGAGGATCGGCCAGTCCGCGGGCAGACCGACCGGGGTGATGCCGCCGTAGGCCATACCCGTCAGCTCGACGGCCTCGTCCATGGGTGCGAAGGACACCTTGCGCACGTCCATGCGTTTGCGGATGACGTTGTTGACGTCGGCACGCGTGGTCGCCAGCACCAGCGCGGCGGCGTACCGCAGTTCGCCCGCGCGTTTGCCTGCGACGACGACACAGTTGGCCGACGCCTCGAGCGGCGACGAATAGGCCTCGCAGAACGCCGCGGTGTCGGCCAGGTCGGGGTCGATCTCCGCGATGCCCACTGGGGCCTTGACGGACTCGAGTGCGCCGGCCACGGGTTCGGCCATGAGGTCGGGGCGCTCCACGGCGGGCAGGACCGTCAGCGTCCCCGCGATGTTCCAGTCGTTCACGCAGCCACCGTAGGACACGCCGGCCGCACCGGGCCCGGGAGCGTCACCAGGCGGAACCGCCGCGCTGGACCTCGATGAGCTTGGGGCGCACGTCCACGATGTAGACCAGCGCCGCGACGATGCCGGCCAGCCAGAAGATCATGCCGGGGCCGTAGAAGCTGAACAGCAGCATGGCCAGCGTGGCGCCACCGGTGATGCCGAGCCACATGGGCTTGGTGTGCCGGTCGGCGGCGGTGTAGGCGTCGGAACGCTGCATCAGCGCATGCACGAAGGCCACCAGGCCGGCGAGCGTGCCTGCCCAGTCGATGACGAACACGATCCAATACGCGAGGTACGGCACGTCGCCCACCCTACGTCAGAGTCCGGACATGGTTCAGGCTCCGGTCGTCGGCGGACGACCGGAGCCTGAACCGGCGAACGTCTGGCGGGCGCCTGTCTCGGCGCCTCAGCTCACTTGTCGGACTTGGTGGTGCCCGAGCCGCCGGAGGTCTTCTTGGCCGCGGCGCCGGTCGTGGTGCGGCGGGTCGTGGTCGACTTGCCGGTCGACGACTTCGCCGCCGACGAGGTCTTCGGCTTCGCCGCGGTGGCGTCCTGGACGGTCTCCTCGGCCTTCTCGGCGGTGTCGGTGATCTTCTCGGCGGTCGCGGTGACGACCTGGCCCGCCTCGTCGCCCGCGCCGCGGACGGTCGAGGTCACCTTGGAGACGACGTCGTCGATGCCCTTGCGGACGTCGGTGGTCGCCGAGTCCACGCGCACCTGCACGGTCTGGAAGGTCTCACCGAGCTGCTCGGTGGCCTTCTTGACCTGCGGCTGGGCGAGCAGCTTGTCCCACGCCTCCTCGCCGGACTCGGCGAGCCGGTGGTACAGCTTCAGCGCGGCGTCGGTGTACTCGTCGAGCAGCTTGCGCAGCTCGGCCGGCTCGAGCTTGCCCGCCAGGCCGCTGAGCTCCGAGGGAAGCTCCTCAACGTTCTTCTTGGCGTCCTCGACGCCCTTCCGGAAGGTCTCGCTGCTCTCGGAGTAGCGGCTGCGGGCCTTGGTCAGCGCGTCGCTGACGGCCTGGCCCGCAAGGTTGCCCGCGCCGAGCGCGGCGAGCAGCGGGGTCTTGATCTGGTCGACGGCCGTCTTGCTCTCGGACGTGGCGGTGTTGTTGCTGCTGGTGTTGCTGGCGTTCTGGGTAGCCATCTCGGCTCACTCCTCGGCGTGCGGTTCGTCGGATTCGGTTCCGGGCGTTTCTGCTTCGCGGTTCTGCCTGCGGAACGACTCGTAGACGTCGAGCAGAACCGTCTTCTGGCGCTCCGACAGTTCGGTGTCGGCGCGGATCGCGTCCGGCACCGGGCCGCCGTCGGGCAGGTCGAGGATCCCGGCCTGCACGTACAGCGCCTCCGCCGAGATTCGCAACCCTTTGGCGATCTGCTGCAGAATCTCCGCGCTGGGCTTGCGAACCCCGCGCTCGATCTGGCTCAGATACGGGTTGGAAACACCGGCCAATTTGGACAGCTGTCGCAGGGAGATCTTGGCGCTGCTGCGTTGCTGACGGATGTACGAACCGATGTCCCTGCCGATGTCGGCGACCTTGTCCATCGGGCCGGACTCGTCACCGTGGGCCTGGTCCGACTCGTCCGTCACACCTGCCACCTCCTTGCGACACCCTCGACGATACCGACAGGTGCTAGCAGTTGCAAGCACCCTGCTTGCACCCTTCGCGTGTGATGCGGAGCACTCGCAACCGGTCCGGTGCTCCCACTGAAGCGGCGACCATCGGCACATTTCGGGCGTTATAGTCCCGTGCGGCATCCCGGGGGGAGCGCGAACCGCGCGGGGACACGAGGAGGGGGTCATGAGCGACGGCCACGCAGACCGCACGCACCCGGAACCCGCGCCCTACCAGGCAGGATAGGCGACACCCACCGAAGGCCCCGGCGAACGGACACCGCAGTGACCACTCCCTACGCTCGCCTCCACGCCATGGTGGCGCACAGCCTGCAGGCGAAGCCGTTCACGTGGATCGACGCTCGCCAGGCACACATCCCTCCCGTCGAGATCACCGCGCTGGCCCACAGCCTCGGCGCGGAGGTCGTACGCGCCTTCGGCAGCTCCCCCAAGAAGTCCGCCGTACTGCTGAGCCGCATGCCGATCGGATCGCTCCGCGACACCGTCCCACCTGCCATGCGCACACCGGGATTCCGCTCGTTCCGGCGATGGGCGATCGGACTGGGCCTCGTCCTCTGCGCCTTCCTGGTCCCGATCGCGGTGGTCGTACCCGTAGCGATCGTGTCTCCCCGTGAGCGTTTCTTCGGCGGGCCCGGCTCGTCCGACGGCGACGGCAGCGCGCTTGGCGCCTTGCTGGGAGCGTCGGTGATGCTCACGTTTTTCGGGGGCCTCATCGCCGCGTGTTTCCTCTACTACAGAACCGCCGGGCCGACACTCGATCAGCGCATGTCCGTCTACATCGGCCAGTTCGACGGTTCCGAGAAGGTGCGCATCTTCGCGCCGCACTTCCGCTTGCCGGACGTGATGGCCTACACCGGCATCGCCCACGAACTCGGCTACGACCTGCACCGCCAGTACAACCGGCTCGTCTTCGTTCCCGACGACTACTACCGGTTGTACGTGCTCTCCTTCCGGCGATGCACCTGCGGCCACGCGTCACCACACGCCTGATCACCACGCGGCCGCACCGAACAGCCCCACGATCCACTCAAGTTGGGTTGAGGTCTCAGCAGGCGCACAGGCAGAACGGATGGCCGTCCGGGTCCGCATAGACCCGGAACGTCTCCGGACCGTCGTCCAGCAGTCGCGCGCCGAGTGCGAGCACGCGTTCGTGTTCGGCGTCCAGATCGGAGACATCGAAGTCCAGGTGTGCCATCTGCGGCAGCTCGTTGGACGGCCATGTCGACGGGCGGTACTCCGGGTCCCGTTGGAACGACAGGTCGGCGCCGCCGTCCGGGTTCACCAACGTCACCCAGTCGTCCGCCGGCGTGTCCCCGCTCCGCACCTCCCATCCGAGCAGGCGCCCGTAGAACCCGGCCAGGCGATAGGGATCAGGACAGTCCAACGCGACACAACCGAGCGACAACGACGTACTCATCAGGCGCCTCCTCGTTCCGCTTCTCGCGACCGGTTCCCGGAGCCGGCCTCACAATTCGCTCCATAACCGCTGACAGGAGTATGCCGGTTACCCGGGCCGGATACAACCACCGTTTCTCATACACTGGTGACGTGGATGCGGACGTGACACTCGTGCTCGACTTCCTGAACACGGTGAACATCGACGAGGGGACGGACGTTCTGCGGTCCACCGCCGACTGGCACGCGTGGGCACACCAGCGGAACCTGACCCCCGATCCACTCGACGAGGCGGCGCAGGCACGCCGGGCGCTACGCGCGGCGGTCGGCGAGCCGGCTCGATCCGAGGACGGCCGATCCGGGCAGGCTGGATCCGAGGACGGCGAGCCCGGGAGAGACGAACCCGGGAGAGACGGCCCCGGGAGCGGTCCACTGCGCATTCCCGTGGGCATCTCGATCGACGTCGTGACCCGAGCCGACCCGCACCTGGTCGCCGACACCGCGGTCGGCGCCGTCTACACGGCCGCACTGCGCCTTGCCGTCCTCGGCACGTGGCAGCGGGTGAAGATCTGCCCCGCCGACGACTGTCTGTGGGCGTTCTACGACGAGTCCCGCAACCGGTCGCGCACCTGGTGCTCCATGAGCGTCTGCGGCAACCGCGTCAAGGCGCGCACGTTCCGTCAACGGACCAGCGCGAGCGATGACGCAGAGTCCACACACGGTTGACCACAACCGCCTCAACCTGTGGATAACTACGTGGACAACTGCACCTACTGTGGACAACCTCCCCCGGGCGGGTGGCGTAGGCCACACCGTCGGTGGATCGGACCAGTCTCGGCACCGCCACGCGGCCGAGCGGGCGCTCACGCACAGCCACCGGCGAGCACCGCCCGCACCGCCCCGACGATCCCGATCAGCCGAAGAGCAGCTCCGCGACGGTGTAGATGACCAGGCCGGCGAGCGCGCCGACGACCGTGCCGTTGATCCGGATGAACTGGAGGTCGCGGCCGACCTGCAGTTCGACCTTGCGCGAGGTCTCCTCGGCGTCCCACCGCTCGACCGTGTCGGTGATGATCGTCGTGATCTCCCGCGAGTAGTGCCGCACCACGTACGCAGCGGTGCTCTCCACCCAGCCGTCGACCTTGCGCGCCAGTTCCGTATCGGCCTGCAACCGCTCGCCCAGGGTGCCCAGTCCCTCCCGGACCCGGGTGCGCAACTCGCTCGACGGGTCCTCCGCAGCCGTGAGCAGCATGTCCTTCGCCGTCGCCCACGCCGAGCCGATGAGCTTCTGCACCTCCGGGTGCTCCACGAGCTGCTGCTTGACCGCGTCCGCCCGCGCCATCGTCTCCGGGTCCTTCTGCAGGTCCTGGGCGAACTCGCCGGCGAAGCGGTCCAACGCGAGCCGCATCGGGTGGTTGACGTCGGTCTTGACGGCCCAGGCGAACGTCAGCACCTCGCCGTAGACCTTGTCGGCGAGCATCGCGTCGACGAACCGCGGTGACCAGGACGGCGCCCGTTCCGAGACGACCCGCATCACCGTGGCATGGTTGGTCCGCACCCACTCGTACGCGCGGTCACACATGAGGTCGACGAACCGGTAGTGCGCGCCGTCGAGCAGCACCTGTTCGAGGAGCTTGCCGAGCGGCGGCCCCCATTCGCGGTCGACGACCCTGCGCACGACGGCCTGTTCGAGAACCGCCTGCACGTCCTCGTCGCGCAGCACGGTCACCGCCCCCCGCACGACCGACGCCAGTTCCGACGTGACCCGCTCGGCGTTGCCGTCCGCCGTCAACCACTCGCCGGTGCGCCGGGACACGTCGAGGCGCTGCAGCTTGTCGCGCACGACCGGTTCGGACAGGAAGTTGGTGCCGACGAAGTCGCCGAGGCTGTTGCCCAGCACGTCCTTCTTGTTCGGGATGATCGCCGTGTGCGGGATGCGGATCCCCAGCGGATGGCGGAACAGCGCCGTGACGGCGAACCAGTCGGCGAGGCCACCGATCATGCCGGCTTCGGCCGCGGCGCGGACGTAACCCACCCAGGCAGGCCACCCTTCGCTCTCGGCCCACCTGGCGAGCAGGAACACGGCCGCCGCTCCCAGCAGGAACGCGGCCGACACCCGCTTCATCCGGCGCAGGCTCTGCCGTTTGGCCTCGTCACCGGCCAGGGCGCCGGAGGTCACGCTGTCACTCGGTTGCTCCACACCCCCATTGTCCGTGAGGATGATGCCTCGTGCGTGAACCTCTCGTCCCCCGCCTTCAGCCGTTCACCTCGACCGTCTTCGCCGAGATGACGGCGTTGGCGACGCGCACGGGCGCGGTGAACCTCGGCCAGGGCTTCCCGGACACCGACGGTCCCGCCGGCATGCTCGACGCGGCCCGCGACGCTCTGTACGGCGGTGCGAACCAGTATCCGCCCGGTCCCGGCCGCCCCGAGCTGCGGCAGGCCGTCGCCAGGCACCGCACGCGCTACGGACTCGAGTACGACCCCGACACGGAGGTACTGGTCACCGCCGGCGCCACGGAGGCGATCGCGGCGTCCCTGCTCGCCCTGGCCGACCGGGGCGACGAGGTCATCGCGATCGAGCCGTACTACGACTCCTACGCCGCCGCCATCGCCATGGCCGGCGCCGAGCGGCGCACGGTGCCGCTGGTCTCAGACGGCACACGGTTCGCGCTGGACATCGACGCCCTGCGGGCCGCGGTCACGCCCCGCACCAGGGCGGTGCTG
>Ga0079224_100000736_pt1 | contig 34225 bp, 39 predicted proteins | sample Stecom2015_FD_80414 | JGI IMG/M metagenome (GOLD analysis project Ga0079224, IMG submission 80414) | Agricultural soil microbial communities from Utah to study Nitrogen management - Steer compost 2015 | ecosystem: Environmental > Terrestrial > Soil > Agricultural land | place: USA: Utah... | reverse complement strand
TTGAAGTGCGCGGGCGTTCCGCCGGGATCCCGGGAGACGTCGGTCACAATCCGGCCGCCTGCGCCTCACCCAGCTCGGACAGCCGATCACGTAGCCGAGCGGCTTCGGCCGTCGGCAGGCCGGGAATCTTGGCATCCGTGGCCGGCGAAGCCGTGTGCAACTGGACGGTCGCCAACCCGTACCGCCGTTCCAGCGGACCGGAGGCGACGTCGACGTACTGCATCCGCCCGTACGGCACGACGGTGAGCTGCCGGTACATCACCCCTCGGGTGACCAAGAGGTCGTCCAGCCGCTCGGCGTAGCCCCAGGCGCGCCAGTTGCGCGGGATGAGCCACAGCCCGAACGCGAGACCGGCCAGACCCGCCGCGATGGCCGCGGCCACGCCCCAGCCGCCGAGCAGGATCCCCAACCCGACCGCCAACGCTGCGGTGAGCGGCGTCAACGTCACGACGAGGACGAGCCGGCGCAGGTCGACGAGCTTGTGCGACACCTGCTGCCAGGCCTCCCCGGGAGGGGCGAAAAGCGAGTCCTGGTCCACGGGATCCGAGGCTACCGCTACCGACGCTCGGGCGTGGGAGGCAGGAGTTCACCAGCAGACACGTCGGTGGCCAGGGTGTTGCCGGGCGGCGCGAGCGGGCAGGCCCAGGCGGAGTCATAGGCGCACGACGGGTTGTAGGCGAAGTTGAGATCGACGACGAGGCCGTCGGCCGGGGTGCCGCCGAGGTCGGCGCCCTTGACGGTGTCGATCAGGTAGCGCCCGCCGCCGTAGGTGGCCCGCCCCGCGGAGGCGTCCTTGAGGGGGACGAACACGCCGCCGCCGTAGGAGTCGAGCCACCAGACGTCGAGGTCGCCGACCGGCAGGTGCAGCCGGCCCACCCGCTCGAACGGCACCAGTCCGTCCGTGGCCGTCTGGACCTCCAGCCGGTGCGGGTCGACGTCGGTGTCGACCGGCGCGACGAACCGCAGCGACGGGTCGTACGGAGCATGCCGCAACCCGGCCCTGACGCCGTCGACGGCCGGTACCGGCGACGCCGGGTGGGTGCGGAACAGCTCGTCGCGCTCGGCCACCCACGCGGCGTGCGCCTGCGCCGGGTCCGTCTCGGCCCGGACCCGCGCGTAGAGCGCGTGGACCCGGCGGCGCCAGTCGAGGACGTCGAGTGCGCTCAGAGCAGTCCCTTCTCCTCGAGGTAGGCGACGGCGACGTCCGCCGGCTGCTGCCGCTCGGCGTCGACCTGCGCGTTCAAGGCGGCGAGGTCTTCGGTGGTCAACGTCTCGGTCAGCGGCTGCAGCGCCTCGGCGACGGCATCATCGCCGGCAGTGTCGGTATTCACCACCGGCACGAGGTTGTCGGCCAGCTGCAACTGCTGATCGTCCTCGAGGAGGACCAGCCCGAACTGCTCGAGAGTGCCGTCGGTGGTGCCGACCAGCCCCAGCTGCGCGTCGCCGCGCTGGACCGCCTGCTTGGTCTGCGTCGTGCTGAACCCGAGCGCGAGCGGCGGATCCACGATGTCGATGCCGTACACCTCTTCCAGCCCTGGCTCACAGAACGGCCGGTCGGGGCATTCCTCGACCGCAGCCAGGGTGATGGGCTCGCCGAGCTCACCGAGGTCGGACAGCGTGGTCAGATCGTTCTGATCGGCGAACTCCTGCGACACGGCGAAGGCGTTCTGGCTGGCCGCTTCGGCGGGTTCGAGGATGTCCAAGCCGATCTCTTCGGCCAGCGGCCGGGCCGCGTCGACGGTCTCTTGCGCATCGGTCGTGGCGATCGGCGAGTCCTGCGGCGCGTCGGCACCGTTGATCTGCGCGTTGACGAACTCGGCGAACGTGGCCGCGTACTCCGGCACGATGTCGATCTCGCCGCTTTCGACCGCCGGCAAGTAGATCTCCCGGTTGTCGACGGCCTGAATGTCGACGGTGAATCCGGCATCCTCGAGCAGCGCGGCGTACATCTCCTTCATGATGTTCATCTCGGTGAAGTTCGCGCCGCCGACGGTCAGCTCACCCGAGGCTTCGGCGGCCGTGTCGCCGTCACCGCCGTCACCGCCCTCGTCGAACACGTCGTCGCTGTCACCGCACGCCGCGAGCGTCATCATCAAGCCCACACCGGCCACCGTGGCCGCGAGCATTCGTCGTTTGATCATCTATCTGGCACCGCCTTCCGGGGTGTTCACCTTCTGTGTCCCGTGGCGGCCTGCGGGCCACCACGCGTGTCCGGCGAGCACCGGCAGCGCCCGCGTTCGACCAGTCAACTACGAAGCACCGACAGCCTCTTCCCGCGAAGCGAGGGTTTCCGGGTCACGATCGCGTCTCGATGTCGCGGAGGCCGATCGCCGGCGCGCCCGGCGGACCGGATCGGCCGCCCGTTGCGCCCACTCCATCAGTCCCTCGACGACGAGCGCGAGGACCGCGACGAGGATGGCGCCGGCCACGATCTGCGGCAGGTCTTGACGGCCGAAGCCGCTGGTGATGATGCGCCCCAGGCCAGGCCCGCTGACGAACGCCGCGAGGGTCGCCGTGGCGACCACCTGCACCGCGGCCAACCGCACACCGGTCATGATCAGCGGTACCGCCAGCGGCAGCTCGACCTTGCGCACGACCTGCCACGCGCTCATCCCCATCCCCAGCGCGGCGTTGCGGGCATCGGGATCGACTTCACGCATGCCGACGTAGGTGTTGGTGAGGATCGGCGGGACGGCGAAGAGCACCAGCGCGATGATGGTCGTCCACACCGACAAGCCCAGTGGGGTCAGGAACAGCAGCACCAGGATGGCGAACGTGGGCACCGCCCGACCCACGTTGCTGATGTTGATGGCCAGCGTGCCGCCACGCCCGACATGACCCAACCACAGCCCGATCGGCAACGCGACCGCACACGCCAGGGCCAGCGCCACCACCGTGACCAGCAGGTGCTCGCCCAGCCGTGTCGGTATGCCCGCCGGGCCCTGCCAGTTCGCCCCATCGCCGAACCAGCCGAACGCGTCGATCAGCGCACCCATGTCAGCTCACCTCTCGTCGCCACGGCGTGCGCCAGCGTTGCAGGCCCACCAGCACCAGATCGGCGACCAGCGCGAGCACCACGCACAGCACCGACGCAGTGAGTACCTCGGCTTTGAAGTTGCTGTCGAGCCCGCGGTCGATCAGATTGCCGAGACCGCCGTGCCCGACGATCATCCCGATGGTGGTCATCGCCACTGTCGACACCGTGGCCACCCGCAAGGCCGCATAGATGGCCGGCATCGCCAGCGGCAGCTCGACCTTGCGCAGCAGGCGTAACCCGTCGTATCCCATCCCGACCGCCGCCTCGCGGACCTCGGGAGGAACCCCTTCCAGCCCGGTGAGAATCCCGCGGACCAGGATGGTCAACGAGTACAAGACGAGACCGACGATCACCGTCGTCACCGTCAACTTGGTGATCGGCAACAACAGGCTGAACATGACCAGCGACGGGATCGTGTAGAGCACCGTCGACGTGCCGACGATCGTGCCGCGCAACCGGGGCCACCGCCGCGCCAGCACCGCCAGGAGCAGCGCCAGGACGAATCCACCGAGTACCGAGACCGCGGTGATTCCGACGTGCTCGACGAGCGCGTCGACGATGTCGGACGAGCGGGTGCGGACATACTCCGGGCAGACCCAGTCGTTGCGAACGAGGCAATCGTCGGACAGGGTTGCGGTATGAGTGGGCCCGCGGAACGCCATTCGCACGACAGTACCGAAGAGCTGATGATTCGTCTCGAAGGCGTATCCAAGACCTACCCGGACGGCACGACGGCCGTACACGAGCTGTCCCTCGACGTACGCCGCGGCGAGCTGGTGGTCCTCGTCGGCCCGTCGGGGTGCGGCAAGACCACGACGATGAAGATGGTCAATCGCCTGGTCGAGCCGACCGGCGGACGGATCTTCGTCGACGGTCGCGACGTCACGAATGTCGACCCGGTGGAGTTGCGCCGCGGCATCGGCTACGTCATCCAGAACGTCGGCCTGTTCCCCCACCGCAGCATCGAGGACAACGTGGCCGTTGTGCCCGAGCTGATCGGCTGGTCGGGCCGGCGTCGCCGCGAGCGCGCCCGCGAGCTGCTGGAACTGGTGGGCCTCGACCCGGCCGTCCACGGCGGGCGGTACCCGCACGAACTGTCCGGCGGACAACGCCAGCGCGTCGGGGTGGCGCGGGCGCTGGCGGCCGACCCGCCGGTCCTGCTGATGGACGAACCGTTCAGCGCGGTCGACCCCGTCGTCCGCTCGCAACTGCAGGACGAGTTCTTGCGATTACAGGACGATGTGCGCAAGACGATCCTGTTCGTCACCCACGACATCGAGGAGGCGGTACGGCTCGGTCACCGGATCGCGGTGTTCAAACAAGGCGGGCTGCTCGAGCAGTTCGACAGTCCGGCCGCGATCCTGGGCGCCCCCGCCACCGATTTCGTCGCCGACTTCGTCGGTGCCGATCGCGGGCTGAAGCGGCTGTCGGTGACCCCGGTCACGAAGGCCGACCTGGAGCACCCTCCGGTGGTTCACCTCGACGACACGCTGGCCGAAGCCGGCTCGGCGATGCAGCCGTCGCGGTGGGCGGTCGTCCTCGACACCGAAGGCCGCCTGGCCGGCTGGGTCGGTCAGGAGATGACCTCGGCGCCGGGACGCGTGCGCGACCAGGCCCGCCGGATGGAGGCCTGGGTCGCCCTCGACGACAGCCTCAAGGTCGCCTTCGCCGAGATGTTGCAGTGGAACGCCGGCTGGATCGCCGTGCTGGACGACGACGACCGCTACCTGGGCGTGCTCACCCCCTCGACCCTGCACGCCGCACTGCGACGCTCCGTCGAGGCCGACGCCCAGGACGTCACACCCGCCGAGGTCGTCCTCGAAACCGTCCAGAACGCCTGAACTGACGGCCGCTACCGCGGTTGCCTCATGATCGTCGCTGCGAGGTGATCATGAGGCGCCAGCGGCGTGGCTCGGGCGCTCCGGGCGGAGAACATGCGGCGGCTACGGCGCTATCGCGCCGCCAGGTGCTCATGATCGGCTGTCGTTGATCGAGATGACTGTCGCAGCCGGGTTAGCTGTCGGCGGCGGCCTCACCGGCACGCCCTGAGCACCTTGAAACACGCCCTGCCGGTTGCCCTCGGTTGCCCTCGGGGACGAGTGCTTGGCCGGGCAATCGCGCCGTCTCTACCGTCACGGTCATGGCCACCAGAATCCGCCCGAGCAATGTCGTCACCGTCCTGTTCACCGTCGCGGCTACGCTCGCCGTCCCCACGGCACAGGCCTCACCGGCAACGTCGGCCCACGACGCCGAGTGCGGGGCAGCCCGGCTCGAGGCCGGCGTCGTCGGCTACGGCTGCGCCGACGAGCGCGTCGGCTCCGGCCGAAGGGCCGATCCCACGTGCGAGATCAGCGCGCCGGCGCGGTACTGCATCGGCGACCTCGCGTGCTGGACGGCCCTGCCCTCACCGATCCCCGAGTCGGCCTGGCCGACACCGGCGCCGGCTCCCGACGCGGTGTGGACCTACCGGTTCTGCGCCGCACCCGGGCAGGGCTACCGGCCCTACTTCCACTGGCACCTGCCGCGCACCGAAGAATCGTGGCAGGCCGCCGGGCACCTGGCCGCGCCCGACTTCACGCTGCGCAGCAACCCGCCGGGGCTGTCGGTGGTGAATCTGGCGACGTGGTTCTGGGCCGACGGCGTGGACGACGCGACGATCCGCGGCACGTCGGCGGCCGGGCTCGTCGTCGTCGGCACACCGGCGCACATCGAGCTCGATCCCGGTGACGGCAGCCCGACGCTGCGCTGCGCATGGAGCTATACCGCATCGGATCGGTGTACGCACACCTACCGGCACGCCTCCACCGATGGCCCGGTCACGGATCCGAAGGGACGGCCGGCGTTTCGAGCGCGGGCACGGTTGGTGTACACGTTGCAGGCCCGTCGCGACGGACACGCGGTCGACCTGCCCGGACTGCCCGACGAACTGCGCGGCGCGTGGTCGCCCGCGCCCATCGCCGTCGCTGAGGTGCAGACCGTCACGACCCGTGGCCGTGGCTGAAGTTCGGGACGCTCAGGCGCTGCGTTCCTCGGGCTCGGCCGGGTCAGTGGCGTCGGACGCCGGCTGCTGCGGCTCGGGCAACAGGTCGCTGTTCTTGTCTGCCCACTTGATCAGGTCGACGACCGTGGGCGCTTCGCTGAGGTCGGGCCACAGGTCGTTCCACTCCGCGCCCTCGGCCAACCGCGCCAGTTCGTTGCTCGGTGTGGAGGCACCAGGACGAGCGCTGCGGGCTGCGGCGATCTCGGCCTCGAGGGTGTCGAGGCGCGCGCGCATGACGTCGATGCGCTCGGAGGCGACATCGAGCAGGCCGACCATGTGGTCGGTGAACTCGCGGTGCTCCTCGGAGTAGCGGGCATGGGCCTCGGAGTACTCGGCGGCCTGTTCGGCCCGTACGGTGGCCACCTCGACGCGCAACCGTCTTTCCAGTCGCAGGATGAACCCGCCGAGCACGGCGGAGATCAGCGCTCCGGCACCGGCCGCGAGTCGCGGCCATGGCCCCTCGGTGACGAACGCGACCGCGACGAGCGCGACCGCCAGGACGGGGGCGAACACTGCCAGGACGCGAACGGCGTTCAGGCGACGACGGTGACGGACGGAGGCCATGGGCGTCACCGTACCTTCTTGTACGGCACGAAACGGACGTCACACGCCGGGGCCGCGTCGGCGTTTCGCCGAACTCGGGTCGTCAGGCCCCCCGACTCCGACGACGCCGCCGTGAGGATCTCGCCGCCTTGGTCAGTCACCAGCACGGTGTCGGACAATGCCGGCCGGCATGCCGATGTCAGCCGGCCGTGGCCGAGCGCAGCGCGCGTTCCCAGGCCTCGAGGCCCTCCTGTACCTGGGCGGGACTGACGATCAGCGGCGGGATCATTCGCACGACGTTGCCCCACGCGCCGCACATCAGCAGCAGCAGGCCGTTCTCGTGCGCGGCCGCCTGGGCTCGCTGCGCGGTCGCGGCGTCGGGTTCGCCGTCGGCGGTGACGAACTCGCACCCGACCATCAGGCCGAGTCCGCGCACGTCGCCGATGCCCGGGTGATCGCTCGCCAGGCGCTGCAGGCCGGTGAACAGTTCGGCCCCCATGGCAGCGGCGTTGTCGACGAGCTTCTCGTCCTCGATGACGTCCACCGTGGCCAGCGCCGCCGCGCACGCCACGGCGTTGCCGCCGTACGTGCCGCCTTGCGACCCGGGCCAGGCCTTCGCCATCAGCTCCTCACGAGCTGCGATGAGCGAGAGCGGGAAACCGCTGGCCAGACCCTTGGCGCTGACGAGGATGTCGGGCATGACGCCGAAATGCTCGTGCCCCCAGTACGTGCCGGTGCGGCCCCACCCGGTCTGCACCTCGTCGACGATCAGCAGGATGCCGTGCCGGTCGGCACGTTCGCGCAGACCCTGCAGGAAGCCGGGCGTCGCCGGGATGTAGCCGCCTTCGCCGAGCACGGGCTCGACGATGAACGCCGCGGTCTCCTGCGGTGCGGTGACCGTATTGAGCAGGTAGTCCAGCTCTCGCAGCGCGAACTCGGTGGCGGTGTCCTCGTCCCAGCCGTAGCGGAAGGCGGTGGGGAACGGCGCCACGGCCACGCCGCCCATGAGCGGGGAGAAGCCGGCGCGGAACTTCAGCCCCGAGGTCGTCATGGAGGCCGCGCCGAAGGTGCGGCCGTGGAACGAGCCGTGGAAGACGACGACATTGGGCCGCCCGGTGGCGTGGCGGGCCAGGCGCAGGGCCGCCTCGACCGACTCGCTGCCGGAGTTCATGAAGAACAGGGAGTCCAGACCAGCAGGCAACACGTCACCCAGCCGCTCGGCCAAACGCAGGAGGGGCCGGTGCATGACGGTGGTGTACTGCCCGTGGATCAACGTGGCCACCTGTTGCTGCGCGGCCTCGACCACCCGCGGATGGCAGTGTCCGGTGCTCGTGACGCCGATGCCGGCGGTGAAGTCGAGGTACCGGGTGCCGTCCTCAGCGTAGAGATAGCAGCCCTCGCCACGAGCCGCCAGGACTGGCGTCGCCTGCTTGAGCAGTGGGGACAAGGTCGCCATGGCAACTCCCGTTCGCATCTGATTGTTAGATTGTCGACAATCCCACTCTAAGCCTCCCTACGGTCTCGACGCGAGGGGTAGTTTCGACCCATGACGACAACCAACCCGGACATCGTGTCCGCTGTGCCGACTCGTCTGCTCATCGGCGGCCAGTGGCGCGACGCGACCGAAACGGCGACGATGCCGGTCGAGGATCCCTCCACCGGCTCGACCCTGTGCGACGTGGCCGACGCCTCCCCGGCCGACGCGATGACGGCGCTCGACGCCGCCGTGGCCGCCCAGGAGTCCTGGGCCGCGCACCCGCCCCGGCAGCGCAGCGAGATCTTGTACCGCGGGTATCGCGCCCTGCTCGATCGCCAGGACGAGCTGGCCCGGCTGATGACGCTCGAGATGGGCAAGCCGCTGGCGGAGTCGAAGGGCGAGGTCGCCTACGCAGCGGAGTTCCTGCGGTGGTTCTCCGAGGAAGCCGTGCGCATCGACGGCGGCTACGCCACGGCGCCGGACGGCAAGAGCCGGTTCCTGGTGATGCGTCGTCCCGTCGGCCCGTGCCTGCTCATCACCCCGTGGAACTTCCCGATGGCCATGGGTGCCCGGAAGATCGGGCCCGCCATCGCCGCCGGCTGCACGATGGTGATCAAGCCGGCGCCGCAGACCCCGCTGTCCATGCTGGCCTTGGCCGAGATCCTTCAGGAGGCCGGGCTGCCGGACGGTGTCCTCAACGTCGTCACGACCTCCCGGGCCGGCGAGGTCGTGGAACCGTTGCTGCGCGATCCCCGCACCCGCAAGCTGTCGTTCACCGGCTCGACCGCCGTGGGACGTATCCTGCTCGAGCAGTCGGCGCAGAACGTCATCCGTACGTCGATGGAGCTGGGCGGCAATGCCCCGTTCATCGTGTTCGACGACGCCGACCTCGACCGCGCCGTCGAGGGCGCGATGCAGGCGAAGATGCGCAACATCGGCGAAGCGTGCACCGCGGCGAACCGGCTCTACGTGCACGCCTCGGTCGCCAGCGAATTCACCGCTCGTCTGACCGCGCGGATGAGCGAGTTGCGGGTGGGCCGCGGCGTCGACGACGGCGTTCAGGTCGGCCCGCTGATCGACGAGGCCGGCCGCTCCAAGGTGCAGCGGCTGGTGGACGATGCCGTCGCCCGCGGCGCGAAGGTCGAGGTCGGCGGCGCCCCGCTGCCGGGACCCGGCTACTTCTATCCGCCGACGGTACTGACCGGCGTGGCCACGGACGCCGAGATGCACCACAACGAGATCTTCGGCCCGGTCGCACCGGTGACGACGTTCGAGACCGAGGACGAAGTCGTCACAGCGGCCAACGCCACGCCGTTCGGACTCGTCTCGTACGTGTACACGCGAGATCTCGACCGCGCCCTACGGCTCAGCGAGGCGCTCGAGACGGGGATGCTCGGCATCAACCAGGGCATCGTGTCGACCCCGGCGGCGCCGTTCGGCGGAGTCAAGCAGTCGGGACTCGGGCGCGAAGGCGGCCGGGTGGGCATCGAGGAGTTCCTCGAGATCACCTACGTCAACATCGGCTTGGGCTGATTGTCCGAGACCAGCCGAGCCAGCGCGTCGTCCATGTGAGCGGTGATGATCTCGTCGAGGCGTTGTGCATCGCGCGACCGCAGCGCCTCGACGATGCCCCGGTGCTCGTCGACGACCCCCTCGGGGCGCTGGTACGTGCGCTCCAGCTCGGCCATGCACATCCGGGTTTCGACCAGCAGCGTCTGATGCATCCGGCGCAGCCGCGGGCTCTGCGCGAGGTCGACCAGGACCTCGTGGAAGGCGAGGTCCGCGTCACTGAGGGCGCGCAGGTCCGGGCCGTCAGCGGCCTCGACCATCTGGCGTAGCGGTTCGTGCAGCGCCGCGACGGCTTTGTCGGTGTCACGCTGCAGGATCGCTCGCACGGCCGCACGCTCGATGGCCGACCTGGCGAGGTAGACGTCGCGGATGTCGTCGTCGTCGAGCTCGATGACGAACAGTCCGCGGTTCGGTTCGCTGCGGACGATGCCTTCTTGCACCAGGCGTTGCATGGCCTCGCGCAACGGGCCCCGGCTCACCTTGAGCTGCGCGGCCAGGGCCGCCTCACCCAACTGGGCACCCGGCGGCAGGGTGCCGTACATGATGGCCGTGCGCAGCTCGCGCGCGATGTAGCTCGCTGTGGACTCCCGCGCGACCGGAGAGATCTCACCGCGCCGGCTCATCACCGCTGTCCCTGTGGCGTCACGTACACAGCCTCCCGGAACAGCCTACCGAGTCCCGGGCGCGAGGATGCCGCCCCGACCAGGCGCAAAGCCTCCCAGACCGTCACCTGGTTCGCCGTCAGGACCGTCTTGCCGACGTGCTCCTCCAGGTCGTCCAGCCAGGCGACGCTGTGCAGGGCCGTGTCGGGCATGAGCACCGCCTGCGCGTCCGGGTGATCGTAGGAGCGCGCCAGCGCGAAGACCTCGTCACGGCCGAGCCGGCCGACTTCGGCGGCGGTGATGATGCCGTGGCTGGACATGCCGACGACGTCGACGCCCGCGGCGGCGAGGAACTGCACGAATCGCTGAGCAACGTCGTCGGGGTAGGTGGCGGCCACGGCGACGGAGGTCAGCCCCAGGGCCTGCGCGGCCCGCGCGAAGGCCAGCGACGTGCTGGACACCGGCACACCGAGGATGGCCTCCACGCCCGCTGCCTGCTCGTGCGCGCCCTCCCAACCGAACACGAAACTGCCGCTGGTGCAGGCCCACATGACGGCGTCGGGATCGTGGCGGCGCAGCGCCTCGGCCCCTTCGGCCAGCCGCTCCGGCCGGCCGAGGTCGAGCAGCGCATCGACCCGGTGAGCATCCTCACCCACCGACGTGTGCACCAGCGGCACGGCGACGTCGCCGAGGCGCTGCTCGATGGCCGGATAGTCGTCCTCGGCCGAATGACCCGGGTACAGCATTCCGAGCGTGGCAGTGACAGCCATGTGCAATCCCATGAGATCGATACAGAAATTGTCGACAATCATACCGTGTCGAGCACGGCCTGGCCCGGCCCGACGGCAGCCAGGCCGATGTCGCGCAGTGCTCCCCACGCGGTGACCTGATTGGCCGTCAGTACCGGCTTGCCCAGCTCCTGCTCGAGCGAGGCGATGAGGTCGTAGGTGGGCAAGTTGGTGCAACTGACGAAGATCGCCTCGGCCTCCGGGCGATCGGCGTCCTTGATCAGCCGGTACGTCGTCGAGTAGGGCACGGTCCAGATCCGTCCTTGCAGGCCCAACTGCTCGGTGGCCACCGTCTGCACGCCGGCGGCGTCGAGGAAGCCCAGCAGCGCGTCGGTGACCTCCCGGACGTACGGCGTCGCGATGCCGATGCGCTGCACCCCCAGCGCCTCCAACGCGGCGAGCAAGGCGCCCGACGTCGTCACTGCCGCGGCACCGGCGGCCGCGCGGATGGTCTCACGCAGGTGCAACTCGCCGTCGATGCCGTGCACAAAGCTGCCCGACGTACACGCATAGGCGATCACCTGGGGTTCGCTGGCCATCAGGCTGCGCGCGGCCGCGACGATCTCCGCGTCGCCGCTGACCTGGTCGGCCTGCTCGACACTGACCGGCCCGTCGACGAACGGCGTCCGAGTGATGCGCAGCGACACCTGACTCGGCACCCAGCGCCAGAGCTCCCGGTCGAGAACGAAGTCGTACGGAGCGATGACCCCGACACCGAACTGCGCGGGTGGGCCGGGCGGGCCGGCATAGCCTTCCGGGATCGTCAACGCGACTCCTCGTAGATTGTTGACAATCTGCTAGCGCCTTTCTACCGTGAAGTCGGCGTCCACGTCGAGGTATCCGGCTAGGAGAAGGACGGCGATGTCCACCCCCACATGGCCCACCGTCGTGGTGCTGTACGCCGACCAGCGCCCACCAGGTATGCACGCGGTCGAGAAGCACGCGAACGTGCGGTACGTGACCGTCGAGCAGCTCTCGCACGCCCTGCGCGGCGCCGACGTGCTATTCGTGTGGGACTTCCTCTCCGAGGCACTGCGCGACGCCTGGCCGGCGGCCACCGACCTGCGCTGGGTGCACATCGCCTCGGCCGGGGTGGACCGGCTGCTGTTTCCCGAACTGGTGGACAGCGACGTCGTGGTGACCAATTCGCGCGGCGTCTTCGAGCGGCCGATCGCCGAATACGTCCTGGCCACCGTCCTCGCCTTCGCCAAGGATCTGGCGATGACGTGGAGCCTGCAGGTGCGGCGCACCTGGCACCATCGCGAGACCGAACGAGTCCAGGACACTCACGCGCTCGTCCTGGGAACCGGGCCCATCGGCCGTGAGATCGCCCGGCTGCTGTCGTGCGTCGGCATCCGCGTGGCCGGGGTCGGACGCACGGCACGCACCGGTGACCCCGACTTCGGTGTCGTGCACGCCTGCTCCGAACTCGGTGAGGTGGTCGGTGCCGCGGACACGCTCGTCATAGCCGCTCCGCTGACCGAGAGCACGCGCGGGCTCATCGATGCCACCGTGCTGGGCCGGATGAAGCCCACGGCCCGGCTCATCAACGTCGGCCGCGGGCCCATCGTCGACACCGACGCCGTCCTCGAGGCGCTGCGGTCCGGGCGGATCGCCGGCGCGGCGCTCGACGTCTTCCCCGAAGAGCCGCTGCCGGCCGACCATCCGCTGTGGACCACCCCCGGCGCGGTCATCTCACCGCACATGTCCGGTGACGTCGTGGGCTGGCTCGACACTCTGGCTGACCTGTTCGTGGCGGCGTTCGACCGCTGGCGGCGCGACGAGCCGTTGCCGAACGTCGTCGACAAGCATCTCGGCTACGTCCCCACGGAGAGTGCCTCATGACCGAACCGGCCGACCTCAGCGCCGTCGACCTCCTGCGTGCCTATCGCGCCGGACAGTTGTCGCCCGTGGAGGCGACCCAAGCCGTCCTGCAGCGTATCGACGACACGAACCCGGAGCTCAACGCGTTCTGCCTGGTCGATCACGAACGCGCGCTGGCCGCCGCGCGCGAATCGGAGCACCGGTGGCACCGCGGCGAGCCGGTGGGACTGCTGGACGGCGTGCCCACGTCGATCAAAGACCTCGTTCTCACCGCGGGGTGGCCGACGCTGCGCGGCTCGCACCTGATCGACCCCGACCAGTCGTGGGACGAAGATGCACCGGCCACCGCCCGGCTGCGTGAGCACGGCGCGGTCCTGGTCGGCAAGACGACCTCGCCGGAGTTCGGCTGGAAAGGGGTCACCGACAGTCCCCTGCACGGCGTCACCGGCAACCCGTGGAACCCGCAGCGCACCGCGGGCGGCTCGAGCGGCGGCAGCGCAGCGGCCGTCGCGCGCGGCATGGGGCCGCTGTCCATCGGCACCGACGGCGGCGGTTCCATCCGCATCCCGGCCGGGTTCTCCGGCATCTTCGGGATCAAGCCCACGTACGGCCGGGTCCCGCACCATCCGGCCAGTCCGTTCGGCACGCTGGCCCACGTCGGCCCGATGACCCGCACGGTCGCCGACGCCGCGCTCATGTTGGACGTGCTCGCGCTGCCGGATCCGCGGGACTGGTCGGCGCTGCCGCCGACCACCGTGGAGTTCCGCACCGCGATCGAGACGCCGATCGAAGGCCTGCGCATCGCCTACAGCCCCGACCTCGGCTACGTCGACGTCGACCCCGAAGTCGCCGACGCCGTGCGGCGTGCGGTGGACGTCCTGGTGCGCCTGGGCGCCGAGGTCGAGCAGGTGGACCCGGGATTCACCGACCCGGTGGAGGCCTACGAGGCGCTGTGGTTCAGCGGCGCCGCCAAGGTCGTGTCGGCCTTCGGCGAGTCCGCCGTCGAGAAGATCGATCCCGGCCTGGCCGCCGGCGTCGCTCGTGGCCGCGACCTCACCGCGTCGGACTACCTGGATGCCACCGCTGTCCGAGTCGAGCTGGGCCGACGGATGGGCCTGTTCCATCAGCGTTTCGACCTGCTGGTGACGCCGGCCCTGCCGATACCGGCCTTCGAGGCAGGACATGACGTCCCGCCCGGTTCGTCGCACCGGGAGTGGACCGGGTGGACGCCGTTCAGCTACCCGTTCAACCTCACCCAGCAACCAGCGGCGAGCGTGCCGTGCGGCTTCACCTCAGACGGGCTGCCGATCGGTCTGCAGGTCGTGGGTCCGCGCCACGCCGACGCCACCGTCCTCGCCGCCTGCCACGCCTACGAACGGGCGCGGTCCTGATCAGCCGCGGCTAGCCTTTCGCGCCGTTCACACCGTTCTCGTCGGTGTCATCGGGTGGGACGACACACGCACGTTCCAGCCGGATCGCCGCGGTCGTCATCGCCACCGCGCACACGACCACCCCGGCCGCCAGGATCGCGCGTTCGCGGCCCATCGGCGATTGCAGCATCGTGAGCGCCAGGGCGCCCAGGCCGGCGTAGAGGCCCGTGGCCACCGCGCCGAAATACGCCATGGCCTTGGCCAGGGCCACCGCCCGAGCCACCCGCAGTGGATCGATGCACCGGTAGTAGCGGCGTTCTTCGATCCACTGCCGCACGGCGCGCGCCCCGGCGAACGCACCGATGGACAGGAACAGCAACAGGAACGGCAGCACCCAGGGAATGGGCGGCAACGCTCCGGACCACACGTCGATGATCTGGCTGAGCGACCAGCCGATCGGGGTGGCGATGAGTGCGGTCCACACCAGGGTGCTGACCTTGGTCTTCTGCACGGGACGACGGAGCCGGAGTCAGCTCGGGAACTCCAGCCGCTCCTCCAGGCGGCGCACCCCGGTGGCGTCGACGCCAGAGCTCAGGTCGATCACCCGGCCCAGGCCGGGCACGTGAAAGTCGGGATCGACGTCGGCCCACGGAATGAGCACGAACGCCCGCTCGGCCAGCCGCGGATGCGGGACGGTCAGGTCTTCGTCGTCGGCGGTGACGTCGCCGACGGCCAGGACGTCGATGTCCAGCGTGCGCGGGCCGTTGGGCACCTCGCGGGTGCGGCCGTACGCGCTCTCGGTGGACTGGGCACGTTCCATCAGCGAACGCGGTGACAGGGTGGTGTCGACGACCAGCACGGCGTTGTAGAAGTTCGGCTGGTCCTCCGGGCCGCCAACGGGTTGCGACTCGTACACCGGCGACACGGCGACCGGGACGATCTCGGAGGAGTCGGTCAGTGTGTCGACAGCGGCTTGCAGATAGTCCAGTCGGTCGCCGACGTTGCTGCCGAGGGCGAACGCCGTCCGGCGTAACGGACGCAGATCGCCGGTCAGCGTGTCGGCGTCGACGACGTTGGGGTTTGGCACATTGGTCACGTTCGAGCCCTTCGAATCGTCACGGTCACATCACCGAACGGCACCGGCACTGGCGCCTCCGGCTTGTGCACGGTCACTTCGACATCCTCGACTCTGGGTTCATCCAGGCAGAGGTCTGCTACGCGCTGGGCGAGAGTCTCGACCAGGCGGACCGGCTCCCCCGAGACGAGATCGACCACCCGTTCGGCCAGACTGCCATAGTCAACCGTTTCGGTCAGGTCGTCGCTCTCGGCCGCCGCACGAGTGTCGACGCCGAGAGAGACGTCGACAATGAACGTCTGGCCGTTGTCCCGCTCGTGCGGGAACCAGCCATGATGTCCACGCGCGGTCAGACCACGCAGCTCTATACGGTCGGGCACGCCACGACCCTAGTCCCAGCACCGTCGATGTGGCTTCCCCCGGGTCGGTGGTCTTCGCCACGATCATCGGCCCGCCTTCTGGTATTCCTCGCCCAGACGCGCGGCGACATGCACGGCGTCGAGCGTGGCCGGGACCGTGTGCACCCGGACACACCAGGCCCGATCCAGCGCCGCCGGTACCGTCAACGCGTCGGTGGCCGCGTCGCGCCCCGCCGGCGGGCGCCGTTCGCCCGTGCGCGGGTCCGACAGCAGGACGCCGAGGAAGGTCTTTCTCGACGCCGCGAGCAGGACCGGGAAATCCATCGCCACAATCTCGCGCATCCGGCCCAGCAAGGTCCAGTTGTGGTCCCACGTCTTGGCGAAGCCGAGACCGGGATCGATCGCGATCCGGTCCGGCCGCACGCCCGCCGCGACGGCGGCGTCGATCCGGGGCCGCAGCTCGGCGATGACGTCGGTCACGACGTCGTCGTACCTGGTCAGCTCCTGCATCCGGTCGGAGTGACCACGCCAGTGCATCAGCACGATCGGGATCTCCGCCGCGGCCACGACGTCGAGCATGTTCGGGTCGGCCAAGCCGCCGGACACGTCGTTGACCAGGCGCGCTCCGGCCGCCAGAGCCTGCTCGGCGACGGTGGCGCGCATCGTGTCGATCGAGACGACGGCGCCCGCGGCGGCCAGTTCACGCACGACCGGGATGACCCGGCGGAGCTCCTCGTCGACCGAGGGCCGCTGCGCGCCTGGCCGGGTGGACTCGCCGCCCACGTCGACCAGGTCGGCGCCCTCGGCCACGAGTTGCAGCCCGTGGGCGATCGCGTCGGAGGTCTCGAACCAAGAACCGCCGTCGGAGAAGGAGTCCGGGGTCACGTTCACCACGCCCATGACCAGCATGCGCGGAGGCTGCGGCAGATCGGCGACATAGCGCGCCGGACGTCCGCAGCTGGCCGGATCCGTCATCGTGGCACCGCGATGTCGCGTCGGTGGTGGCTGCCGTCGAGCTGGATGTGGCCGACTGCCTCGTAGGCGCGAGAGCGAGCGTCGCGCTGATCGCGGCCGACCCCGGTGACCGAGAGCACCCGGCCCCCGCTCGAGACCAGCACGCCGTCGCTGTCGATGCGGGTGCCGGCGTGCAGAACCTCGACGCCTTCGACGGCGGCGGCCTTGTCGAGGCCGCCGATCTGGTCGCCGAGACGAGTCGCCTGCGGATATCCGTGCGCGGCGATCACCACGGTGACGGCCGCGCCGTCGTGCCAGATGGGTCGCGGGTGTTGGGCGAGGGTGCCGGTGGCTGCTGCCCGCAGCAGCCCGCCGAGCCCCGAGCGGAGCCGGGCCAGGACGGCTTGGGTCTCGGGATCGCCGAATCGGGCGTTGAATTCCACGACCCGGATGCCCCGCGACGTCAGGGCCAGCCCGGCGTAGAGCAGGCCGGCGAACGGTGTGCCGCGGCGGTGCATCTCGGCCACGGTGGGCTGGATCACCCGGTCCATCACGTCGTCGACGAAGCCGTCGGGCAGCCAGGGCAACGGGCTGTAGGCGCCCATGCCGCCGGTGTTCGGGCCCTGATCGTCGTCGTAGGCGCGCTTGTAGTCCTGGGCGGGGGCCAGCGGGACGGCGGCCATGCCGTCGGTGACGCAGAACAACGAGACCTCGGGACCGTCGAGGAACTCCTCGATGACGACCCGGCCGCACGCCTCGGCATGCTGCACCGCGATCGCGCGGTCCTCGGTGACCACGACGCCCTTGCCAGCGGCCAGGCCGTCGTCCTTGACCACGAACGGCGCACCGAACCGGTCCAGTGCATCCGCCACCTCCGCGGGCGTGTCGCAGACCACCGCCATCGCCGTCGGCACACCGGCCGCGGCCATGACCTCCTTGGCGAAGGCCTTGGAACCTTCGAGCCGGGCGGCCCGCGCCGAAGGGCCGAAGCAGGCGATGCCCCGCGCGCGGACGGCGTCGGACGCGCCGGCCACCAGCGGCGCCTCCGGTCCGATGACCACGAGATCGGCATCGAGGCGGGCGGCGAGATCGGCGACCGCCTCGTCCCGGTCGACCTTGACGGGGTGGACGGGGACCTCAGCGGCGATACCGGCGTTGCCCGGCGCGGCATGCACCTCGGCGACCTCGGGATCGCGCAGCAAGCAGCGAACGAGCGCATGCTCGCGGGCGCCGGAACCGATGACGAGTACCTTCACGGCCGCCGAGCCTATCGGGCATCGCGGCGCGCCGAAGGCGGTCGGGGGCTGTCGGTGGGACTGATTATGGTGAGGACGATGACACAGCGTTGGATCGACCTCATCGGTGCCGTCAACGTCCGCGACCTCGGTGGCCTGCCCACGACCGACGGCGGCACGACCCGGTTCGGGCGGGTTCTGCGCTCGGACAACCTGCAGAGTTTGACCGCTCACGACGTCGACCGGCTGACCGGCGCCCTCGGCGTCACCGACGTCGTCGACCTGCGCACCACCGTCGAGGTCGTCTCCGAAGGGCCAGGCCCGCTCACGCACGAGCCCTCGGTGACGGTCCACCATCTGTCGCTGTATCCGGAAGTCGGCGAACGAACCGATGTGCAGGCCGACCCGCTGTTGCCGTGGAACACCGAGGACGGCGTCAAGATCTGGGAGTCCGCGGGCGTCTACTACACCAACTATCTGCGTCATCGACCCGCCAACGTGGTCGCCGCGCTGCGCACCATGGCCTACGGCGCCGGAGCCACCATCGCCCACTGTGCCGCGGGCAAAGACCGTACCGGCGTGGTCTGTGCGTTGGCTCTGTCCGTCGCGGGCGTCGAGCGCGACGCGATCGTCGACGACTACGCCCAGAGCGGCGAGCGCATCGAGCAGATCATCGGCCGGCTCAAGGCCTCGCCCACCTACGCTCCCGACCTCGACGACCGGCCCGCCTCCAGTCAGCGCCCGAACGCGCAGGACATGCACACCTTCCTGCGCCACGTCGACGCCGATTTCGGCGGCGCACTCACCTGGCTGCGCCAGCACGGCTGGACCGCCGCCGACACCGACGCGCTGCGCGCGCGGCTGGTCAGCTGACGGCTCGGTCCGCGGTCAGCGCCGCGGTCAGGCGGTCGCGGACCGGCGGCCACTCGCCGGCGAGGATCGAGTAGTAGACGGTGTCGCGCCAGCTTCCGTCTGGCCGCCGGATGTGGTGGCGCAAGGCGCCCTCACGCACGGCGCCCAAGCGCTCGATCGCCCGCTGGGAGCGGGTGTTGAGGTGGTCGGTCTTCAGCGCCACCCGTTCGAGGCCGAGCGTGTCGAAGGCGTGGCCGAGCACGAGCAGCTTGGTCGCGGTGTTGACCTCGGTCCGCCACCAGGCCGGACCGATCCAGGTCGAGCCCAGCTCGACCCGCAGGTTGGTTTCGTCGATGTCGAGGAAGGACGTGGAGCCGACGATCCGGCCGTCGGCGCGTCGCCGGATCGCCCACGGCACGACCTGCCCGGTGCGGCCGCGTTGCACGATCTGGGCCACCGCGTCGGCCAGTCCGGCCGGGCCTGGAGTCCACGTGGTCAGCCACCGGAACAACTCGTCGGGGTCGGATACGGCGGCATCCAGCTCCGGCGTGTGCGCCTCGGTGAGCGGCTCGAGGCGTACCCAGGCGTTGTCCAGCGTGACGGCAGTGATGGCGACCATCGGGTCATCATGGCAGCCCGGCCGATTGCGTAGCATGGCCGTCCGTGACCCGCAGCGCCCCGACTTCACTCATCCGCCCGTATCGGCCCGGCGATGACGACGCGCTCTACGACATCTGCTTGCGCACCGGGGACAGCGGCGAGGACGCCACCCATCGCTACACCGATCCCCGCCTGATCGGCGAATTGTTCGTGGGGCCGTACCTGCGCTTCGAACCGGAGTTGGCGTTCGTCATCGAGGAGTCCGGCCAGGTCCTGGGCTACATCCTCGGCGCACGCGACACCCGCGCCTTCGAGGCGGCGTGTGAGCAGCACTGGTGGCCGCCACTGCGCCGGCGCTACCCGCTCGACGCGTTCCCGTCCGACTCCGCCGACGCGTCGCTGGTGAATCACATCCACCGGCCCGGCCGCGCAGACGACGACGTGGTGGCCGACTACCCGGCGCACCTGCACATCGACCTGTTGCCACCGGCGCAGGGCCGTGGCCTCGGGCGGGCCCTGATGCAGCGGCTGCTGGCGGCGTTGCGCGAGGCCGGTGCTCCCGGCGTGCATCTCGGTGTCGGCGCGGCGAACGAGCGCGCCGTGGGCTTCTACACCCGCCTCGGGTTCGAGGTGTTGAAACGTCCGCCACGCGCGCTGGTCATGGGCCGGTCCACGGCGATGTGACCGAGCCTGTCGGCACGGCCGGTCACCGGATGAGGTCGCGCACCGCCACGATCTGGTCGCGGCCCGGGCCGACGCCCACCGCCGAGATCGGCGCCCCGCACATCTGCTCGACGGTCTCGACGTAGCGCCGCGCGGCTGCGGGCAGGTCGCTGAGCGTGCGGGCCTCGGTGATGTCCTCATGCCAGCCCTCGAGGTACTCGAAGATCGGCACCGCGTGGTGGAACTCGGTCTGGGTCAGCGGCATCTCGTCGTGGCGGACGCCGTCGATCTCATAGCCCACGCAGACCGGTACCGGGTCGTAGCCGGTGAGGACGTCGAGCTTGGTCAGCACAAAATCGGTGGTCCCGTTGACCCGCACCGCATAGCGGCCGATGACGGTGTCGAGCCAGCCGCACCGGCGCGGCCGCCCGGTCGTCGTCCCGAACTCGCCACCGGCCTTGCGCAGCCGATCGCCTTCCTCGCCGTGCAACTCGGTGGGGAACGGCCCTTCGCCGACGCGGGTCGTGTAGGCCTTCATGACGGTGATCACGCTGTCGATGCGCGTCGGCGGGATGGCCGACCCCGTGCACGCTCCGCCGGAGGTCGCATTCGACGAGGTCACGAACGGGTAGGTGCCGTGGTCGACATCCAACAAGGTGGCCTGGCCGGCTTCGAGAAGGACGGTCTCGCCGGCGTCGAGCGCCTTGGCCAGCAGCAGCCCGGTGTCGGTGACCATGGGGCGCAGCCGGTCGGCATAGCTCATCAGCTCGTCCACGACCTCGTCCACGCTCACCGCGCGACGGTTGTAGACCTTGACCAACAGCTGGTTCTTCTGGTCCAGTGCGCCTTCGACCTTCTGCCGCAGGATCTTCTCGTCGAACAGGTCCTGCACCCGAAGGCCCACCCGGGCCATCTTGTCCGCGTAGGTCGGGCCGATGCCCCGGCCGGTGGTGCCGATCTTGCGCTTGCCGAGGAAACGCTCGGTGACCTTGTCGAGTACGCGGTTGTACGACGGGATCAAGTGCGCATTCGCACTGATGACCAGCGACGACACGTCGACGCCGCGAGCGTCGAGCGCCTCCAGCTCGTCGAACAGGACACCGAGATCGATGACGACACCGTTACCCACGACCGGCGTCACCCCGGGGGTGAGGATGCCGGACGGCAGCAGGTGCAGGGCGTAGGTCTCGTCACCGATGACGACCGTGTGCCCGGCGTTGTTGCCGCCGTTGAACTTCACGACGTAGTCGAGGTGGCCGCCGATGAGATCGGTGGCTTTGCCTTTGCCTTCGTCGCCCCATTGGGCTCCGACCAAGACGATCGCGGGCATGGTGAGACACCCCTAGTGAACGGATGGTGAGCGGGTGGTGAGCGAACTGCGGCCGCTGCAGAGGCTACCTGATGGGCCGACGGCGAGGTCAGCTCAGCTCGGTGGCCGCCGTCGGGCTGGAATCACGCAGGAACTGCGCACACCGGGTGGCCTCGTCGGACTCGCCGATGGCCTCAGCTGCCCGCCCCAACGCGAACAAGGCCCGAAGGAAGCCACGGTTCGGTTCGTGTTCCCACGGCACCGGGCCATGCCCCTTCCAGCCCGCCCGCCGAAGCTGGTCGAGGCCGCGATGGTAACCGGTACGGGCGTAGGCGTACGACGTGACGGCGTCGCCGGCAGCAAACGCCCGGTCCGCGAGCTCGGCCCAGGCCAGTGACGACTCGGGGTGAGACGCGGCGACGGTGGCCGGATCGACCCCCGCCGCCAGCGCCTCATGCGGTTCCGGATCGTCGGGCAGCCGCGTCTCCGGTGGCTCGCCGAGTAGGTTCTGACCTACGGTCACGACATCCGCTTTCCGGCCGAGCGCAGCTGCTGCGCCGCCTCGACGACCCGCTGCGACAGGCCGGCCTCGGCCAGCTTGCCCCAGGTGCGCGGGTCGTAGGTCTTCTTGTTGCCGACCTCGCCGTCGATCTTCAGCACGCCGTCGTAGTTCTTGAACATGTGGTCGACGACCGGACGGGTGAAGGCGTACTGGGTGTCGGTGTCGATGTTCATCTTGACCACGCCGTAGTCGACCGCGGCGGAGATCTCCTCCTCGCTGGAACCGCTACCGCCGTGGAAGACCAGGTTGAACGGCTTGTCCTGGCCGACTCGCTCACCGACCGCCTGCTGAATGTCACGCAGGATCTCCGGGCGCAGCTTGACGTTGCCCGGCTTGTACACCCCGTGCACGTTGCCGAAGGTCAGCGCGGTCAGGTAGGTGCCGTGCTCGCCCGTGCCCAGCGCCTCGGCGGTGGCCAGGCCGTCCTCGACCGTCGTGTAGAGCTTCTCGTTGATCTCGTGGGCCACGCCGTCCTCTTCGCCGCCGACGACGCCGACCTCGATCTCGAGGAGCGTCTTGGCCTCGGCGGACAGCGCGAGCAGCTCACGCGCGAGCTTCAGGTTCTCATCGAGCGGCACCGCGGAGCCGTCCCACATGTGCGAGCCGAACAGTGGATTCTCACCCGCCTTGACCCGCTCGGTGGACGCCGCGAGCAGTGGCTTCACCCACTTTTCGACGGCATCGACGGGAGCGTGGTCGGTGTGCAGCGCGATCTGCACGTCGTAGCTCTTGGCCACTTCGTGCGCGAACGCGGCGAAGGCGATGGCCCCGCGCACCCGGTCTTTGACTGTGGGACCGGAGAGGTACTCCGCACCGCCGGTGGAGATCTGGATGATGCCGTCGCTCTCGGCGTCGGCGAAGCCGCGCAATGCCGCGTTGAGGGTCTGCGACGACGTGACGTTGATGGCGGGATACGCGAACGAGCCTGCCTTGGCCCGGGCGATCATCTCGGCGTAAACCTCGGGATTGGCGATGGGCATGAAAGCTCCGTTTCGTTCTACGGCAGCAGGCCGACTGTTCTGGATCGCGTCCCACGTCGGCGGGGAACGGTCGTGTCACTCACCAGTATCACCGCGACGGCGCGCGCATGCGAATGCGGGACACTGGAGACCCTGGAACTGCTACAGCCGTCGATTGATGACGCGGCAAGCGATAGCCTAGACTCAAGATCACCACTCTTCCCCTGGGGGCACCCTGTGCCAGAGCGCCGCACTGTCGTCGCGAGCAAGGCCGGACTCCATGCCCGGCCTGCCGCCGTGTTCGTCAAAGCCGCCGCCGAGCAGCCCACGGCGGTGAGTATCCGTAAGCCCGACGGCGACCCCGTCGACGCGTCCAGCATCCTGTCGATCATGACCCTCGGCGTCGAGCAGGGTGACGAAGTCATCCTCTCCGCTGAAGGCGAGCACGCGGACGAGGCCCTCGACGCTCTCGTCGAGCTGCTGGAGCGCGACCTCGACGAGTGACTCACAGGCCGAGCTCCTCCAGGACCGGCAGCTGTGAGCGCACCTCGGCGCGCGCCGCTCGCGCGTCCGCGGCCTCCAGCGCTACCTCGGCGAGCCGCCCGCACTCCTCCCGAGACACCGACAGCAGCACCTCGGCCACGTCCGGAATCGCCCGCGCAGTCATGGACAGGCTGGTGACCCCGAGACCCACCAGGACCACCGCGAGCGCCGGGTCGGCGGCAGCTTCCCCGCACACGCCCACCGGCCGGTCGTGCCGCTCGCCCGCCTCGGCGGTGCGGCCGACGAGCTGGAGCGCCGCGGGTTGCCAGGGGTCGTTCAGCTCGGCCAGCTCACCGTGCAGCCGATCCGCGGCCATCGTGTACTGCGTCAGGTCGTTGGTGCCGATGCTGACGAACGACACGTGCCGCATGAGCAACTCCGCCCGCAGGGCGGCGGCCGGCACCTCCACCATGATCCCGGGCGTGTCCAAGCCGTGGCGGCCCACCGCGGCGGCGAACGACTCGGCTTCGTCGGGCGTGGCCACCATCGGAGCCATCACCCACACGTCGGCAGAGCTGCGCCCTGCGGCCACGGCGATCGCTTCGAGCTGGTGTTCCAAGACCTCCGGATGCGCCACGACGGTCCGGTAACCGCGCACGCCGAGCGCGGGGTTGGCCTCGGAGGTGTCGGTGAGGAACGGCAGCGGCTTGTCCGCCCCGGCGTCCAAGGTGCGGACCACCACTTTGCGTCCCGCGAACGGCTCGAGGACCGCGGCATACTGCTCGGCCTGGTGGTCGACGTCCGGCTCGGTGGTGCGGCCCAGGAAGCAGAACTCGGTCCGGAACAGCCCGATGCCCTCGGCCCCGGCTTCAGCTGCGGCGACAGCGCCGGCCGGGTCGCCGACGTTGGCGAGCAGCTGCACCCGGTGCCCGTCGCTGGTCCGGCCGGTTCCGTCGAAGTGCCGCTGCCGCTGCCGCGCCGCCTGGACCTGACGGACTTTCTGCTCGGGCGGGTCCGGCTCGACGGTACCGGCGGCGCCGTCGACGAGAACGACCGTGGACTCGGCGATGTCGAGCACGCCGGACGCGGCGACCACCGCCGGCAGACCCAGCGATCGGGCCAGGATCGCCGTGTGCGAGGTCGGCCCGCCTTCGGCGGTGACCAGGGCCACGCACGTCGCCGGGTCCAACGTCGCGGTGTCGGCGGGCGCGAGGTCGCGGGCGGCCAGGACGAACGATTCGGATCTCACTGGCACGCCCGGCGCGGGCAGGCCGCTGAGCTGCGCGATGATGCGGTCTCGGACATCAGCGACGTCGCGGACTCGCTCGGCCATGTAGCCGCCGAGCGACTCGAGCATGGCCGCGACTTCTTCGGCTGCTTCCCACACCGCGCGGGTCGCGGCCGTCCCCGCGGCGACCCGCTTCTGCGCCGCGGCCAGCAACGTCGGGTCGGCGGCCATCAGCGCCGTGGCCTCGAGGACCGCCTGCCCGTCGCCGTGCGCCCGCGCGGCTTTGGCGTCGAGGTCCTGCCGGACCTGCTCGGTCGCCGTCGCGATGCGCGCGGACTCGTGCTCACGGTCCGCGTCAGCCGGCAGCTCGGCGTCGGGCGGGGGCTCCGTGACCGGCTCAGGCATGTGAACCAGCGGCGCCACCGCCCGTCCCGGGCTCACACCTATACCGTTGATCATGAGCCCGCCGACGTCCCGCCGCGTTCGGCCGAGCTCTTCGCGCGCTCCTCCTGCACGATCTCGGCGGCCTCCTCACCGAGCGAGGCGCGCACTTCCTCGACGTCCTCTTCCCGCCCGGGCGTGCGCAGGTTCCACTTGGTGATGACCCATCTGAACAGGAAGTAGTACACGACGGCGTACCCGAGACCGATGACGATGAGCCACAACGGCCCCTCGGCGATCCGGAAGTTCAACGCCCAGTCGATGAAGCCGGCGGAGAACCCGAAGCCGTCGCGCAAGCCGAGGGCGTTGGTCAAGGCCAGCGCCGACCCGGTGAGCACCGCGTGGATGAAGTACAGCGGGAAGGCGACGAACAGGAACGAGAACTCCAGCGGCTCGGTGACCCCGGTGACGAACGACGTCACCGCGGCCGAAAGCATGATGCCGCCGACGACCTTCTTCTGCGCCGGGCGCGCGGTCTGCCAGATGGCCAGCGCCGCAGCCGGCAGCGCGAACATCATGATCGGGAAGAAGCCGGTCATGAACGTTCCCGCCGTGGGGTCGCCTTGCAGGAAGCGCTGGATGTCTCCGACGACGACCTCGCCCCCGGCCGCCTGGAACTCGCCCAGCTGGAACCACGGGAAGGCGTTGAGGATGTGGTGCAGCCCCAGCGGGATGAGCAGCCGGTTGGTGAATCCGTAGAGCCCGCCGCCGACCACGTCGTTCTCGGTGACCCACTCGCCGAAGTTCGACAGCGCCCAGTCGAACGGCTTGTACACGAAGCTCATCAACACGGCGATGAACACCGCAGCAACGGCGGTGATGATCGGCACGAAGCGGCGTCCGCCGAAGAACGCGAGGTACGGCGGAAGCTTGATGCGATAGAACCGCTGCCACAGCATCGCCGCCGTCAGGCCGATGACGATGCCGCCGAGAACGCCGAAGTTGATCAGCTCCTGCTCGGCGCCTTCGGCCGGTTCACCCAGGATGTGCGGCGACATCACCTCGGTGACCCCGCTGAAGACCAGGTAGCCGACCACCCCGGCCAGCGCGGTCGAACCGTCGGCCTTCCGGGCGAACCCGATGGCCACACCCAGGGCGAACAGGAGCGGGAGGTGGTCGAATATCGCCCCACCGGCCGCACCGATGACCTCGGCTACCGGCTGCAACCAGCGCAGCGCCTCGTACTGGGCCAGACCGGCCGGCAGCCCCTCGGGTACCGTACCGGGCTCGCCGCCCAGCATGTCGTTGGAGCCCAGGCGCAACAGCAGCGCGGCAGCCGGGAGAACCGCGATCGGCAGCATCAGGCTGCGCCCGATCCGCTGCAGCACGGCTAGCCCTGGGAACCCCTTCTTCTCCGTCGTTGCCGTCGTACTAGCGGCGCTCATCGATTCTCCTCACATTCGTGCCGAGCCAGGACTGGCCGGTCCGGTGTGCAATGTGCGTTCCAGGGTCATGTGCACTTGATATCGATCCGCCCGATACCACGACGTGACGTGCTCCATCGGGCGTCCCGCGGCGAACGACGTCTTGCGAAACACCAGCAGCGGTGCTGCTGGCGGTACCCGCAGGAGCCGGGCGCGTAACGGGTCGGCCCCCTCGGCCCACACCGTCTGCGCCGCCGAGTCGAGAACACGCCCGTAGTCGTGGGCCAGAATCGAGTAGACCGAGCTGGTCAGGTCACGTTCGAGCAATCCCGGCAGCGGCGCGGCCGGTAGCCAGGAGACCTCGTGGGCCATCGGCGCGCCGTCGGCCGAGCGCAGCCGTTCGATCCGGAACGCGCGATCGGTGACGTCGAGGCCCAGAGCCGCGCGGGCCGGCGGCGGGGCGGCGGTCTCGTCGGCACCGAGCACGACCGTCGACGGCTTGTGCCCCCGGCGGCGCATGTCCTCGGTGAACGACGACAGATGCATCTGGGATTCGATGCTCGCTGCCGCCACGAAGGTCCCCTTGCCGCGCACCCGATAGAGCCGACCTTCGGACACCAGCCGGCCGATCGCCTCACGCACCGTGGCCCGGCTGACGTTGAACCGCTCCACGAGCTCGCGCTCGGACGGGACCGGCGAGTCCGGGACCAGCTCGCCCTCGATCAGCGCGAGCAGGATGTCGCGGAGCTGTCGGTGCTTGGGCACGGGGCCGTCGACCACGCTCACGGGGGCCTCTTTCAGCAGATAGATCGGCACTGGTCTAGATGTCTTGACCAGTTGGCCATACAATGTTGCCGCACACCGCTGTTGTCAAGTGGTGAGCGACAAGCGATCCCCGGCCGCCCCGGCCCCGACCCGTGTGAGCTTCGTGCTGCCTGTTCGCCGAACGACCCTCAAGCACCTCCAGGTGCGCGACTACCTCCGCGCCCTGGTGACCGGTGAGCTCAGCGCCGGCGACCCGGTGCCGTCGGAGCGGATGCTGTGCGAGCGCTTCGGCGTCTCGCGGATGACGGTACGGCAGGCGGTCGACGCGTTGGTCGTGGAAGGCCTGCTGGAACGGATCCAGGGTCGCGGCACCTTCGTCGCCCCACCCAAGGTCGATCTGCAGGTACGCCTGGCTTCGTTCACCGAAGAGATGGTCCGCCGCGGGATGACGGCCTCGGTGAAGGTGCTCACGGCCGAGACCGCCCCGGCCCCGCCGGACATCGCCGCTGCCTTGGACATCGCCGTCGGTGACACCGTGATCCACCTGTACCGACTGCGCTACGCCGATGACGCACCGATGGCCGTGGAGCACACGTGGTTGCCGTCGGACCGGCTGCCCGCGTTCCTGGAGCACGGCGTGCCGTCTAGCGTGTATGTGGAGCTCGGCGAACGAGGCCTGACGCCCGACTGGGGCGAGGACACCATCGACGCCGGCGAAGCCGACGACGAGGAGGCCGAACTGCTGACCATCAAGCCGGGCAAACCCGTGCTGCGCATCACGCGCCGGGCCTTCACCGGCGACCAGGCCATCGAATACGCACAGTCGGCCTATCGTTCGGACCGGTACACCCTGTGGGTACCGGTCTCCAGGCCGAACGCGCCGGTCGTCCCCCGCAGGCGGACGACCACCCAGAACACCGACATCAATCCCAACACCACGCCCAACACCAAGCCCATCAGGAGTACTACGTGACCGAAACGACGATGGCTCGCGAGATCGCCGAACAGCCCGACGCCCTCGCCCGCACGATCGAATCGCTTCGGCCGTTGCGCTCCGACCTACGTTCGCTGGCCGACCAGCGCCGCGCGGTGCTGTTCGTCGCCCGCGGCTCGTCGGACAACGCCGCCGTCTACGGGCGCTACCTGGTGGAGGTGCACGCCGGGTTGCGGGGTGGGCTCTCGGCGCCGAGCGTCGCCACCCACTACCACGCCGACCTCGACCTGTCCGATGCCGTCGTGGTCTCAGTGTCGCAATCGGGCGAGACCGGCGAGATCATCGAGGCCCAACAGTGGGCGAGCGAGCACGGGGCCCGGACGATCGCCGTCACCAACGACGGCGGCAGCGCCCTCGCGCAGGCAGCCGACCTCGCCATGATCACCCAGGCCGGTCGCGAGCTCGCGGTTCCGGCCACGAAGTCGTACACGGCGCAGCTGGCGGCCATGGCGGTGCTCGCTGACGCCTTGTCACCGAAGCCCGGCTCGCTCGATGCCGACCTCGACCGGGTGCCGGGCGAGGTGCAGCGCCTCATCGACGGACGTGCCGGTGTCGATGGGGCCGCCGAACGGCTGGCCTCGACTCCGGACGTGCTCGTCAGCGGCCGCGGCATCACCTTCGGCACTGCGCTGGAAGCGGCGTTGAAGCTGGAAGAGACCTGCCTGCGGCCGGTACGCGGCCTGTCCTACGCCGACCTGCGGCACGGACCGATCGCGGTGGTGGACGACGAGCACGTGGCCTTGCTGGTCTCGGCCGCCGATGGTCCGATGGTGGCGGGGCTCACCGAGCTGGCCCACGACCTGCGCCGACGGGGCGCTGCGGCGACAGTGGGTATCGGTGGCGACAGCACGTTCGCCGCCGCCGTGGATGTCGCCGTGGCCGGCCCGGATCTGCCCGAACTGGTCTCGCCGCTGGCCCTGGTCGTGCCCGCCCAGCTGACCGTGGAGGCCCTGGCCCGTCGACTCGGCTTGAACCCGGACGCTCCGCGCGGGCTGTCCAAGGTCACCCAGACCGACACCGCGCCCGAGTAACTCGACCGGTCGTCGACCGGGCAAACCACCGCGACCACAGCGACCACAGGGAGGACACATGGACAAGGCCGAGCAGATCCTGGCGGCTCTGGGTGGGACCGACAACATCGTCGAGATCGAGCCCTGCGCGACCCGCCTGCGCACCGAGGTGCACAACTCGTCTCTGGTGGACGAGAAGGCACTCAAGGCCGCCGGTGCCTTCGGGGTGATCACCTCCGGCAGCGTCGTCCAGGTCGTCGTAGGCCCGGAAGCCGACACCATCGCCACCGACATCGAGGACCTGATGTGACAACCGGCTCGGAGGCGCCCACACCGGTGCTCGACGTCATCGCTCCGACGGCAGGCCAGGTGATCGACCTGGCCGACGTGCCGGACCCGGTGTTCAGCGCGGCTCTGGTGGGGCCAGGAGCGGCGATAGACCCCGAGCGCAGCGCGAACACCCAGGCGCTGGCGCCGGTGACCGGCACGCTGGTCAAGCTGCATCCGCACGCGTTCATCATCCGCACGTCGGACGGCGCGGGGATCTTGACGCACCTGGGCATCGACACCGTCCAGCTCAACGGCGACGGGTTCCAGCTGCACGCGGCCGAAGGCGACGAGGTCGCCGCTGGCGCGGTGATCGTCAGCTGGGACCCGGCAACCGTCGAAACCGGCGGACGTTCCCCGATCGTGCCGGTGATCGCGCTGGACGCCAGCACCGAGGCACTGACCGTACGGCACGAACCCGGCCCGATCAAAGCCGGAGACGTGCTGTTTCAGTGGTCGCGCTGATCAAGCCCGGCCGAAGGACTGCGGCAACGGCTGCAGGCCCGGCGGCGGATCGTAGCCCGGTTCCCACGGGAATCGGCCCCATCGGTCGTCCCAGACGCACTGCAGGGCCGGCACGGGATCGTCCTGCCGACGTTCGTAGAAGCGCTGGGCCGAGATCAGCACCGGCAGGTCGCCATCATCGCGAAACGGGAACAGGTGAATCCGGTGCGGCCAATTGTCGAACGTCTGCAGCTCGCCGGGCACCAGCATGTGGCCTCGACGCACCCGTTCACCGAGTTCGTTGAGCACGCCCGCGGCGCTGTCGTCGTGCATGCCGTAGATCAGCAGCTCCGGGTGCCCGAACCCGAACAGCCCGATGGTGTACGCGAACGGCGGAGAAACACCGCGCGGACGGCCACATGAGCACGACGGCGAACCCCAGCATCCATCGGCCAGGACCGATTGCACGGCCCACCCGAACGACCGGACGGTGTCGCGCATCCAGGCATCTTCTTGATCAAGCCACTGCTGGCGCTGAATCTCGGTCGTGATCGGCGGTTGACTCCGGGCCATGACGTCCTCCTCGAGGTAGATCCAACTACCCGTCAGACTAGAGGTCGCCACCGACAATCCATGCTTGCCAGAGAGATAGATCGATCACCCGTACGAGTGCGCGCGCTCGCGCTTCCGCCTCACTCCTCGCCGGCGAGCTTGAGCACGCGCAGGCGCTGGCCGGCGTACCAGGTGGCCAGGATCGTCACGGCGGCCAACAGCACGCCGGCCACAGCCAGACGTACGTCCGAGGACACCAAACCGGGCTCGGCGATCCGCTCGGCCACCGACAGCGCCCACTGCTGCACGCTGAGCGTCCGGGCGCCCGGCACGAAGCCGCCGATCAGGCTCTCCCAGATCAGCGCATAGGCCAGCCCGTACACCACCGCATGCCGGGTGACCACGGCCAGCAGCAGGAAGATCGCGCTGTAGGCCAGCGAGGCCACCAGCGCGGCCACGGCGAACCCGAGCGCGACACCGCTGGACAGACCGGACATGATCACCCCGGCCAGGAACGTCGGCACCGTGGCGAACACGATCGTGGCGACCACCGCCACGGCCAGCTTGCTCAACACGATGGACGGCCGCGGCACCGGCTTGGCCAGCAGGTAGATGATGGACCCGTCGTCGATCTCGGGGCCGATCACGCCGGTACCGACGATCAGCCCGAACAGCGGCACCATCGTGCCCAGCGCGACCGCGCCGAGGAAGTCCGCGCTCACCTGGTGGTCGACGCCGATGCTCAGGCGCAGCAAGACCGCCAGCGCCACCAGGATCACCGACAGGGTCAGCAGCAGCAGCGCTCGTCGTCCGCCGAACAGCGCTTTGCCGGTGAGCCTGGCTACCGTTGCGTTCATCGTGTGCGTCCTTCTAGTTCGCGACCAGGTAGGAGAAGACGCTCTCGAGGGACTCGTCAGATGGCGACACCTCGTAGAGGCGGATGCCCGCGTCGTCGGCGACTCGAGGCAGCAGTTCGGTGAAACGCAGGAACTCCACCGCCTGCACCCGCAGGACGCCGGCGTCCTCGTCCATCTGAACCCCGGCGGTGGACCCGTCGGCGATCAGTGCCGACGCGAGCGCGCGGTTGTCGTCGGAGCGAATGACGTACTGGTGCGGCCGGTCGGTCATGAGGCGGCGGATCTCGCGGAAGTCACCTGACGCAGCATGCCGGCCGGCGACCATCACCTCGATGTGCTGGGCGAGTTGCTCGACCTCTTCGAGGATGTGCGAGCTGAACAGCACGGTGCGGCCTTCGGCACCCATCCGGCGAAGCAGATCCATCAGATGCAGCCGCTGGCGCGGGTCCATGCCGTTGAACGGTTCGTCGAGCAGCAGCACCCCCGGATCGTGGACCAGCGCCGAGGCCATCTTGACCCGCTGGCGCATGCCTTTGGAGTAGTCGCCGACCTTGCGCTCCTGGGCGTACTCCATCTCCACGGCCTCGAGTGCTCGCCGTGCCGCGTCGCCTGGCGAGGCCAAGCCGTGCAGTTCGGCGTTGGCCAGCACGAACTGCCAGCCAGTGAGGAAGTCGTAGGCGGCCTCGCGTTCGGGAACCAACCCGATGACACGGTAGACATCCGGGTTCTTCCAGATGGTCGCGCCGTTCAGCGTGACCGAACCGGCCGACGGCGGGAGGAACCCGCCCAGCATGTTGATCAGCGTGGACTTGCCGGCGCCGTTGGGCCCCAGCAGCCCGGTGATCCCCGGGCCGATGGACATGGTGACGTCGTTGACGGCCACCACGTTGGCGAACCAGCGCGACACCGCGTCGATGGCGAGGGTCGAGCCCCCCGATGGAGTGCTCATCAGATCGAGACCTTCCGGTAACGCAGGTTCAGCAGCCCCCAGCAGGCGCCGATCAGGACGAAGGTCACCAGCACGAACCCGATGCCGCCGACGGTTCCAGGTGGTGGCGCGACGGCCGACGACGTCGTGTCGAACACCCACATCTGGAGCCCGTCGACGAGCGTCACCGGCGAGAACAGGCCCAGCCAACCGGCAGCGGTCGGGTCGTTCTGGGCGTAGCGCAGGATGCCCTGCAGCGAGGTGACCGCTCCGTAGCTCAAGGCGAGGACCGTGATGATGGCCGCGACGCCGAACCCGCGCCGGGGCGTCATCGAGGCGATGAGCAGACCGATGCCGGACAACACGATCGCGAACACCGCAGCGCCGAGCAGGGCGACGGCGACCTCGCGGCTGTGGGTCACCACCGAGAACTCGGCCAGCAGCGCCCCGATGTACATGATCAGCAGCGGAACCCCGATCAGGATGAACATCGCCGCCGACATCGCGGCGAACTTGGCGCCGATGTAGTCGACTCGCTCCAGCGGCCGGGAGAAGTACAGCGGCACCGTCTTGAACCGCAGGTCGCGCGACACACTCTGCGGCGCCTGAGCGGCCAGGAAGATGGTCAGCACGCCTTGGGTGGTGATCACGTACCGCTCGTACGGCAGCGGCAAGTCGCTCAGATTGAGCGCGCCGACATTGGCGATGACGGCGATGATGAACGCCGGGATGCACATGATGGCGAACAGCGACATCGGCAGGATCTTCGAGCGCGCCGAGCGTCCCAGTCCGTAGGCGCCGCGCAGGCTGTGCCAGAACAGCGCCCGGGTGATCGCTGCGCGCCCCAGCCGGTCGCCGTCGTAATGGCGATACCCGATGTCGTGGATGACGCCCGCAGGAGCGCTGTCAGGATGCGCCGGCATCGGCGTGCTCCTCTCCGAACCACTGGTCACGTTCCGAACACCTCGACGATGTGGTGACGACGCTGCTCCAGGCGGATCAGTCCGACGCCGAGGCGAGCCACGGTCGAGCGAATGAGGTCGTAGTCGGCGTCGTCGGACAGCTCGACGGCCAGCAGCCTGCGGTCGCGCTCGACCTTCGCTCCGGCATCGGTCAGCGCCGCGGCTACGGCCTCGACCTGGTCGGTGACTTCGACGACCAGCGTCCGACTGGTCCGGGTGAACTCCGACGTCGACGACGATCGCAGCAGCCGCCCGCCGTCGATGACGACGACGTGGTCGCTGATCCGCTCGAGCTCGCCGAGCAGGTGCGACGTGACGAGCACCGAGATGCCGAAGTCGGTGCGGATCCTGCGGATCAGCCCCAGCATCTCGTCGCGGCCGACCGGGTCAAGACCGTTGGTCGGCTCGTCGAGCAGCACGATCTGGGGGTCGTGCACGAGCGCCTGGGCGAGCTTGACCCGCTGCTTCATGCCGGTCGAGTAGCCCCCGATCGGGCGGTAGCGCTCTTCGTAGAGCCCGACGTGGCGCAGCGTATCGGCGGTGCGTTCACGCGCGGCGTTCGCAGGTAGGCCCGACATGCGGGCCATGTGGACGACGAACTCGGTCGCCGACACGTCGGCGGGTAGGCAGTCGTGCTCGGGCATGTACCCGACCTGCTCGCGGATGCGCGACCCGTCGGTGACGACGTCGAGATCCAGCATCATGGCCCGCCCGGACGTCGCTGGGGCGATTCCGAGCAGGATCTTGATCAGCGTCGACTTGCCCGCGCCGTTCGCACCGACGAGCCCGATGACACCGGGAGCGATGTCGATGCTCAACCCGTCCAGCGCGGTGACGCCGGGGAAGCGTTTGGTCAGCTCCTCGGTGCGGATGACAGCCACGGGATGAACCTACCGTCGTCGGCCTCGTGACGGCGTCACTCCCACGAATGACCTTGCCCTGATGTCGCCGTCGGGGAATACCCTCAGGTGCACGGCCCCGGCACCACGACGGCCGGGATCCGAACGACCGACGAGAACCACAGCGGCGGCCGCAAGCATGACCGGCGCGAA
>Ga0079224_100000735_pt1 | contig 34244 bp, 31 predicted proteins | sample Stecom2015_FD_80414 | JGI IMG/M metagenome (GOLD analysis project Ga0079224, IMG submission 80414) | Agricultural soil microbial communities from Utah to study Nitrogen management - Steer compost 2015 | ecosystem: Environmental > Terrestrial > Soil > Agricultural land | place: USA: Utah... | reverse complement strand
TCGACGCGTGCCTCGGCTGCCACGACGACGAGCACAGCAGGGCGTACGTCGACTCGCCGCATGCGCTGATCCCCGACGGCGAATCGAGCGGCGACGGATCCGGTCATGGCGGATCCGGCGATCGCGATGGGCGCGTGACGTGCGCGACCTGCCATATGCCGCGCATCGAGCAGTCGTACGACTGGGGCGCCTACGTGCACGTCCTCGTGCAGCACAACCAGAGCGACAACCTGCGCCCGAACGAGAAGATGGCGCGCGACGTCTGCATGACGTGCCACGGGCTCGAGCTGACGCTGAGCGCGCTCGCGGACCCGGCGCTCATCCGCGCCAACTTTCGCGGCGCGCCGCAAGCCACGGTGCGCAGCTTCGAGCTCGCCGAGCAGCGCCGACGCGACGCCGAGCGCGAGCGCGAGCATCGGCTCGCGGAGCCCGCGGATCCGGTCTTGCCGCCGAATCAGAGTCCTTGACCGCAGCCTAAAGGAGAAAAGTGAACATGAAACATTGCAAGCGATGGGCCGGCTCCTGCGCCGCCGTACTCGCCGTCGTCTCGACCGCGTCCGCGGAGCCGGGCGACACGCCTGCTTTCACGCCGAAGCAGCTCGCGGACATGCTTCATCTCGTCATGGAGTCGGATCGCACCGTCTATACCCGTGTGATCGTCAATCGCCTGACGCTGCAGGACAAAGTGATCACGGCGAGCGAGCACTTCGAGGACGACAAGGCCCTCGCGCTTCCCGCGCAGATGTTCCGGTTCGGCGCGGAGATGGTCGCGTCGAAGAGCGACGATTTCAGCTACTCGCTGCAGTCGCAGTGGGCCGTGAACAAGCAGAACCCGCCGCGTACTGAAGCCGAGCAGGCCGGACTCGAGTACGTCGCGGCGAATCCGGGCGAGCGCTACTACGCCGAGGAGACGCTCGGCGGGATCAAGTATTTCACGGCGGTGTATCCGGACGTCGCCGTCGCGCCCGCGTGCGTCAGCTGTCACAACGACCATCCGGACTCGCCGCGGCGCGACTTCGAGCTCGGCGACGTGATGGGCGGCGTCGTGATCCGGATCCCGCTCGAGTGAGCATTCGCAGGAGAAGCAACATGACACCCCGACAGATCGAGCTCGTACGCGTCAGCTGGTCGCAGGTTCTACCGGTTGCGGAGCAGGCCGCCGCATCCTTCTACGGGCGCCTGTTCACCCTCGACCCCTCGCTCGCGTCCCTGTTCAAGAGCGACCTCAGGGCTCAGGGCCGCAAGCTCACGTCGATGATCAATACCGTCGTCGCAAACTTGAGCAACTTGAGCACGCTCGTGCCGGCGATAGAGGATCTCGGGCGCCGGCACGTCGGCTACGGCGTGAAGTCCGCGCACTACGACACGGTCGGCGAGGCGTTGCTGTGGACCCTCGAGACCGCGCTCGGCGACGCGTTCACGGCCGACACCCGCGAGGCATGGACGCGGGCCTACGTGATTCTGTCCGAGGTGATGCAGAGCGCGGCCGAGAGGCACGAGAATGCGCGGGCGTTAGCGAGCTGATCAAAGCGGCTCGTCGATCCCCCAGTCGCGGAGCGCGGCGTCGGCGTCCCATCCCGCGGGCTTCGGTCCGTGCCGGATCCTGCCCGGCGTGCGCGAGAAGCGGGGCAACGGTGCGGGGTGGGGGACGCCGTCGATCCGCACGAACGCCTCGCGCTCGACGTTGTGCGGATGCGCCGGCGCCTCCGCCATGCTCAGCACTGGAGCGAAGCAGACCTCGGAGTCGGCGAAGAGCGCGCACCACTCGTCGCGCGTGCGCGTCTTGAAGATCGGCTCCAGCCGGCGCTTCAGCTCCGGCCACTTCGCCTGATTCATCTGGTCGGCGAAGTCGGGGTCGCCGTCGAGGCGGAGCTTCTCGAGCAGCGCGGCGTAGAACGGCGGCTCGATCGAGCCGATCGAGATCCACTTGCCGTCCGCGCATTCGTAGTTGTTGTAGAAGTGGGCCGCGCCGTCGATGATGTTGCTCTCGCGCGAATCCTCCCAACGCCCGGCCGCGTGCTCGCCGTAGAGCATGCCCATCGTCGAGATCACGCCTTCGCTCATCGCGCAGTCGATGACCTGGCCCTCGCCGTGCCGATCGACGTGACGGAGCGCGGCGAGAACCCCGAACGCGAGGTAGAGCGCGCCGCCGCCGAAGTCGCCGAGGAGATTCAGCGGCACGGCGGGCTTTTCCTTCGGGCCGAGCGCGTGCAATGCACCGCTGAGCGCGACGTAGTTGATGTCGTGCCCCGGCCGCGCGGCGAACGGTCCAGTCTGCCCGAAGCCCGTCATGCGGCCGTAGACGAGCCTCGGATTGCGCGCGAGCGCGTCGGCAGGACCGAGCCCGAGGCGTTCCATCACGCCCGGCCGGAAGCCCTCGATCAGCGCGTCGGCCTTCTCGATCAGCGCGAGCGCGATGCGCTTTCCGCGAGGCTCCTTCAAATCGAGCACGATCGAGCGCCGGCCGCGCGTATCGACGGAGTATTTGTCGTAGCGGCGGCCGTCCTTGCGGTCGATACGCAGAACGTCGGCGCCGAGATCGGAGAGAAGCATGCCGCAGAACGGCACCGGGCCGAGCCCGGCGAGCTCGAGCACTTTGAGACCTTCAAGGGGACCGCTCGGATTCGTCATCGAATCACCGAGCGGAGAGCCGGTCGCGCTCGAGCCGGATGCCCGCCGCGGCACGATCCCACGTATCCGCAGTCACACCCTCGGCGCGCAGCACGTGCTTCTCGACCTTCTGCGTCGGCGTCCTCGGCAGCGCGTCGAGGATTCGGATGAAGCGCGGCATCATGAAATAGGCGAGCTTGTCGCGCAGGAACTCGATCAACGCGGCCGGCTCGAGCGCAGTGCCGGGCGCGAGCGCGATCACGGCGAGCACCTCGTCCTCCGAGCCGTCGCCCGGCACGGGCACGACCGCGGCCTCGCGCACGTGCGGATGGGCGAGGATCGCGTTCTCGACCTCGAACGACGAGATGTTCTCGCCGCGCCGCCGGAGCGAGTCCTTCAACCGGTCGACGAAGAAATAGTTGCCGTCCCGGTCGCGCCGCATCAGGTCTCCGGTGTGGAACCAGCCGTTGCGCCAGGCTCGCGCCGTCGCGTCCGGGTCGTTCAGATAGCCGTGACTCAATGTCCACGGCAGATCGGCGCGCACGACGAGCTCGCCCGCCGCGCCGACCGGCACCTCGAGATCGTGCTCGTCGACGAGACGGAGCTCGAAGCCCGGCCGCGCACGGCCGCACGTGCCGGGCACCTTTGGATTCGGGCCCGCCCACAGCGGCACGCTGAGCTCCGTCATGTTGAACTCCGTGTAGGTCGGGACGTTGAAGCGTCGGCCGAAAGCGATCGCGTTCTCGTCGAACGGCGCGATGATGACCGAGCGGAGCGGGTGCTTCTTGTCGTCCGCGGACTCGGGCTGCTTCATCAGAAACTGCGTCATCGCACCGAGCAGCCCGACGGTCGTGATCTCGTAGCGGCGCACGATCTCCCAGAACCGCGACACGCTGAACGACTCGACGACGACGGTCGAGCCCGCGTGGATCAGCGCCCAGAGCAGGGCATACGGGCCGCCGACGTGGAACATCGGCAGCTGCATCAGCGTGCGGTCGCCGGGGCCGATATTGCGGAAACCGCGCGCGGCCGTGTAGCTGTGCACGTACGACGAGAGCACGCCCTTCGACGGGCCCGTCGTGCCCGACGTGTAGATCACCATGTGCGTGTCCCACGGCGCGATGTCGCGAGCGGGCGGCTCGCCGCCGGCGGCGGTCAGCGCGTCCGCCGAGATCAGCCGAAGACCTGCGAGCTTCGGCCGCTCTTCCCCGAGCACGACGACCGCTTCGAGCGATGCGCGATCGATCGCCGCGAGCCGGTCGACCAGCCGGCCGTCCGCGATGAGGAGGCGCGCGCCCGAATTCGCGACGACGTGCTCGAGCAGCTGCCCTCGGTAGCTCGTGTTGATCGGCACGTAGACCGCACCGAGAAAGTTCAGCGCGAGGAACGTCTTGACCGCCGTCGGCCCGTTCGCCTGCCATGACAGCACGAAGTCGCCGGCGCGAACGCCGAGCGCGTCGAGGCCGGCGGCGCAGCGGCGCACCTCGCGAAGCGCGTCCGAGTAGGTCCAGCGCTCGCCGTCGTCGAACAGCACGAAGTCGCGATCGGGATGCTCTGCGGCGCGCCGGATCAATAGCTCGCGGACGACGCATTCCTCGCGGGCAGGAAGACGCTTCGATTCGGGCATGCCCCATGATAGCGGCAATCCAATGAGACGGCCCGATGGGCCTCGGATGCGCCGACGCGGCCGATCATGGATGGCGTCGTGCTCTTCGCCTGCGCAGCACCCACGCATAGATCGCGACGTTGATCGCGACGACGGCGGCGGCGAGCCCAAGCTGATGCGCTCTCGTCAGCTCGCCGGGATAGACGAGCGGCAGCACGTAGTGCTCGACGAAGCTTTCGCCGTAGCCCGACTCGCCGGCGCGGATCCGCAGCGCGTTCTCCCAGGCGGTCAGCGGACAGCCGCGGCCGGAAAGCTCGACGAACACGGCCCACGCGGCCGCGGGCAAGTGCAGGAACAGGGTCTTCGGCCAGCGCGCGACGACGAGCCCGCCGAGCACGACGTAGACGATGAAGGCGAAATGCGCGACGAGCACCGCGTCGGCGGCGAAGCGATAGAGCATGGGGCCATGGTAGGGGATCGTGCGGGCGCCGTGCCTTCTTTGTACCGCGCCGCGGCACGGCGGACGCAGCGCCTTTGGCGTCACCGTCGAGCTCGTGACGATTGCTCGAGCCGCGTCCGGCGCTCTTGCGCCGGCGAGCCGCCGCGTTATCCTGTCCCGCCCTTGCCGAACGGCTCAATGCAAAGGGACCGCATTGTTTACTCCCCGCCGCACAGTCAGCTGCGCTATGACGATTCGTGAAACCGCCCGCGTGCCCGCGGCCTGCGCGCTCGCCGCGGGCCTGTTGCTCGCGCTCTATGCCGCCGCGGACGAGACCGTCGTCGTCGAGGATCCGACCGAGGGCTCCGTCGCGCCCTATGTCCCGACCGTCGAGGAGGACGTCGAGCTGATGCTCGACGTCGCGGGGGTGGGCTCGGACGATTACGTGATCGATCTCGGCTCGGGCGACGGACGCATCGTGATCGCGGCGGCGAGGCGCGGCGCGCTTGCGCACGGCGTCGAGATCGAGCCGCCGCTGATCGATGTCGCGCGGCGCAATGCGAGGAACGCGGGCGTCGCGGAGCGAACCGCGTTCGTCGAGGGCGACATCTTCGAGGCGGACATCGCCGACGCGTCCGTCGTAACGCTGTACCTCTTTCCCGAGGCCAATATCGGGCTGCGGCCGAAGCTCCTCTCCGAGCTCGCGCCCGGCACACGCGTCGTCTCGAATAGCTTCGATATGGGCGAGTGGCGGCCGGACGTGCACGACACGTCGGCGCGCACGAGCGGCGGCATCCTGCTGTGGATCGTCCCGGCCGACATCGCCGGCGAATGGAGGCTCGAGATCGCCGATGCAGGCCCGGACGAGGGTACGGAAGAAGGCGAGCGCACCGGCACCGCCGAGCGTCACGCGCTGCGCATCCGGCAGGCCTACCAGGAGATCGACGTGACCTTCGAGCCGGACGGCGCGGCAGCGGCCGCGACGACCCGCGAGGCGACGCTGCGCGGCGACAGGATCGCGTTCCGAATCGAAGCGGGCGAGCGCTCGTATGCGTTCGCCGGCCGCGCGGCCGGCGACGCGATGAGCGGCTACGTGCATATCCACGACGGCGGCGACACGCTGCTGCGGCGCTGGCGCGCCGCGCGGTAGCCCTTGGCTAGTCGATCAGCGATTTGTCCTGGAACAGGCCCCAGATCAGGATCACGATCATGCCGAGGCCCGTGATCGTCAGCACGAAGTTCAACAGCAGACCGAGCAGCGGGATGTTGATCGCGACGAAGACGAGCAGCAACCCGACGAGCAGCGCGAGCGCGAAGTGCGCGGGGCGCCCGGTGCGGTCGAACACGGCCTTACCGATGAAGTGCGCGACGACGATCTTTGCGAGATAGAGCGCCGCGAGCCAAGCGAGCATGGCAAGCACGGCGATCGGCAGCCCGATCAGCGTGATGCCGGTCATCAGCGCAATCACCGGCACGGCGACGAGCGCCACCAGCCCGATGCCGGCGGACGTGACGGCCTCTCCGGCCGTGTCGAGCGAGATGCGCGCAAGCGGCGGCACGAGCCATAGCAGGATCAGGCCGGTGACGAACGCGGCGCCGAAGCGCACCGCCTGTCCGGCCAGGAACGAGCCGGTATTCTCGGCCGGACGGCCGGCACGGTCCCGAATCTCGTCCGCGACGCGCGTCCGGACTTCGCCGGCGACCGCGCCGGGCGACACCGTAACGGCGTTCTCGTCCGAGACGTGCGCGACGACGTCGCCCGCGATCCGCGCAGGCTCCCGCACGCGGACCGATCCGGCGTAAGCGACGAAGTCGCCGCCGATCGTGCCGGTCGCTTCGAGCTCTCCGGCGAACCCGTACGCATCCTTGCCGACCGTGCCGGCGATCGCGGCGGTCGACGCGAACGCGACGAGGTTCCCGTCGATCTCGACGTCACGGTCGACGGTCACGTCGCGCGCGAAGCCGTAGAGGTTCGACGCGATCATCGCGTCGCGGAGGTTCACCGTCTCGGCCGCGCCGAGCACGCTCCCGCCCAAGGTTCCTTCGATCTCGACGTGGCGTGCGCCCGTCACGAGCTGCCCGTCGACGGACCCGCGGATCACGACCCGCTGCCCGAGCGCGATGAGGTCGCCGGTGACTCGCCCGTTGATCTCGACCTCCCGGCCCATCGCGATCAGCGTGTCGTCGATCGTTTCTCCGGCGGCGACCGATACGCCTCCTTCCGATCGGCGAACCTCGAGCGCGCCGCTCTGCTGCGAGAACGCAATCGCGGCGAGCGCGGCCGAGAGCACCGCGGCGCCCCGGCCCTTGCGCAGCGCGGCGAGCGCCGCGGCGACGAGCAGGGCGACGACGACCGCCGCGCCCGCCGTCTCGATCGTCGACGTCAACATGGATCTACCCTCCGTTGCGATGAAAACCAGCGTTCCGAACAGGAAATCGATCGCGTCGGACCGCGTGAACGGATTCAGCGCGGCGAGCGATTCTGCCCAGCCGAGCGCGCGGAGCACGTCTGCGACCGCGAGCGAGCTCGTCGCGAGACCGATGAGGACCGCGGCGGCGCCGAGCGGCCCTCGCTGCCGCGGCGTCTTACGGAAGGCGGGTATCGCGACTTCCCGCTCCTCGTCGGCGAGCGCGGCCCGCAGCGCCTCTGCTTCCACGCCGAGCGCGTCGACCCGTGCTCGGCACGCCGAGCACGATGCGAGATGCTGCGCGAGACGCGCCGTCTCGGCGGCGGTCAGCGCCTCGTCGACGTACATCGACCACTCGAGCTCTTCGGGACAGGTCATCTCGACTCTCCTTCGCAGGGCTCGAGCATCTTCCGCCGCAGCGCCTGCTTCGCGCGCAGGATCAGCACGCCGACGTGGTTGCGAGTGATGCCGAGCGCGGATGCGATCTCGTCGTAGCTCGCATCCTCGTAGTACGCGAGCACGAGCGGGATTCTCTGCTTGTCGGGCAGCGACGCGATCGCCGCTTTGAGCTCGGCCGCGCGCTCCGACGTGATCAGCGTGTCGAGCGCCGCGGCGTCGTTCGATTGAGGCTCGATGAGCTCGACGTCCTTGTCGTCGAAGAGCCGCGCTGCCTTTGCTCGCCGGCGGACGACGTCGATGCAGTAGCGGCTCGCGATGCTCATGATCCAGCTTGCGAACGGCTGCGCCGGGTCATATCGGTCGAACGCCCGGTAAGCGCGCATGAATGCCTCCTGCGCCGCGTCCTCGGCCGAGCCCGCAGGTCCGAGCAGCTGCCGGCACAGGCCGCGGACGCGCCGATAGTGGCTGCGGTAAAGCTGCTCGAACTTCGCGTCATCCGGCATGGCTGGCGCACGGCGCTCCTCGGTCAAAGCTTCGATCCTTATTGCGGAGTACGAACGGCGCTCGACTTTATTACGCGGTCGCGAGCCGGGGATCCCGGCGGGGCAGCGGGCAGCGAAACGAGGCATAATCGCACGCATTCGGCCGGGGACATTCACGGATCCGGCCGCCGCGAGAAGCTCGGCTCGCCGGCGGCGCTTAGCGCCCCTAAGTTCCGCGCCGGGCGGCGCGTGGGCCTGTACGACGAGGACGACGATGGCGACACGGGGAAAACGCCTGACTCCGGCGGAGCGGCGCCGGCGGCGGCGCCGGCGGATGACGCTGGCGCTCGGCTACATCCTCGTCGCGTTCGGCGTCTCGTGGTATTTCGAATCGCAGGCGACGACGACCGTCGTATTCGTGCGACACGCCGATGTCGACGATCCGCTTTCTCTCGAGAACGATCCGCCGCTCAATGCGACCGGCCGCGCGCGAGCCGATCTGCTGTCCCGTTTCCTGCAGTATCTCGACGTCGTCGGCGGCGTGAATGCGATCTACGCGGCGCCGTACCGGCGGGCGGAGGAGACCGCGGCTCCGCTCGCCGACCGCCTCGGGCTCATGATCATGCCGGCCGTGTTCGAGGACACGGAGGCCTTCATGGAGGAGATCCTCAAGGAGCACAAGGGCGAGATCGTGCTCTTCGTCGTCGACCGCGACGCCATCGCGCCGATGATCGAAGAGCTGCACGGCAGCAAGCGCGTCCCGGAGATCGCGCCCGACGAGTACGAGAACATCTACGTCGTGACCGTGCCGTGGGGCGGCGGCGCGAAGGTCAAGACGCTGCGCATGCTCTATGGCCTCGACTGGAAGCCGCCCGACGGCACGCGGACGACCCGCGACGCCGAACGCGCGCTCGAGGCCCACTAGCCGCAAAAAAATTGGTGTCAGACACCCTTTTTCCCGGAATTGGGAAAATTGGTGTCAGGCACCAATTTCTGGAAAAAGGGTGTCTGACACCAATTTTTTTCGGAGGGTCAGGCCTGGCGGGCCCAGCGGATCAGCGTCATCAGGTTCGGCGGCTTGCCGTGCATCAAGAGACCGATGCGGAACACCTTCGCGGTGAACCAGAGCGCCGCGACGACGGACGCGGCGCCGATCGCGATCGACAACCACACCTGCCACGCGGGCGGCGGCGACGCCGAGGCCATCCTCAATAGCATCACGAACGAGTTGATCGGCGGCACGAAGCTCAACGTGACGCTCAGCGACGAGTCGGGATCGCGCGAGATCGGCATCCAAAGCAGCCACGGCACGACAAGCAGCAGGACGATCGGCATCATCATCGTCTGCGCTTCGCGCATCTCGTTCACGGCCGAGCCGATGGCCATCATCAGGGAGCCGAGCGCGAGATACGTGATCACGAAGAAGACGATGAGGTAGAAGATCAGCGAAAAGTCGAGGAAGCCGAGCAGCGCGATGCCGGCGAGCAGCGCAAGCCCGAGCCCGATATATATACCGAGGCCGACGAAGCTCACGGCCATGTTGCCGAGCAGCTTGCCGGCCATCAGCTGCATCGGCGACACGGCGGACAGCAGCACCTCGATCACCCGGCTCGATTTCTCCTCGACCGTGGAAGTCAAGAGCGCCTGGCCTCCGGTCATCACACCGATGAAGAGGAGTGCGACGAAAGCCATCGGCAGAAGCATTGCGAGCACCTCCGAGGCATCGCGCTCTTCGTCGGGACTGACCGACACGGCACGGACACGAGGCACCGCCATGAGGGCTCGGATCGCGTTCGGATCATAGCCGCGCGCGGCGATACGCGTTGCGACGATCGCTTCGTTCACGACGCGCCGGATCTCGCCCTCGATGCGGTTGTCGAGCTTCGGCGGCACGTAGAGGTCGTAAGTACCGAGCCGCAGCGAGCCGTCCGCCGACTCGACGACATCCTCGTGCAGCACGACGAGCGCGAACGGACGCTCGCCCGGCGGCGCCGAGTAAAGCCGCGCCTTCTCGGCTTCGATGTCCGCGCCGGAAGGGCGCTCGTCGAGCGCGAGCACGACGCTCGGCGCGACTTGCGCCATAACCTGCTCGCCGATGAACGCCCGCGCCTCGGGCGGCATCCGCTCGAGCGTGCGCGCCGCAGCCTGCTCCCGGCGCTGCCGGAGCGTCTCGTCCTCGAGCGCGGCGCGGAGCGCCTCGCTGACGCGTCCGTCCGGATCGACGACGGCGATCGAGCCGCGCGCCTGGAAATCGCTTCCGGCGATGAGCTTCGGCATCAGCCATGCCATCAGCATGACCATGACCGGCACGATCAGGAGGCCGAAAAGGAACGCCTTCGACGTGACCGTGACGAAGAACTCCCGCCACGCGACCTGCAGTACCTTGCTCATGCGACCTCGGCCTCCGCATCGACCGCTTTCGGGTGACTCCGGCGCTCGTCGGCGAGCTCGTCTCCGGTGCTCGATACGATCTCGATGAATATGTCCTCGAGCCGCGGCCGCGCGAGCTCGATGCGGGCCGGCGGAACGAGCTCGACGATGCTGCGCATCGCGTCCGCGGGAGAGGCCCCTTCGCTCAGCCGGATCGAGTAGCCCCGTTCCGCGGCGTCGACCTGCTCGATCACGGGCAGCGCCGCGAGCGCACCGACGTCGGCATTCGGGTCGAACGGATCGAACAGGATCGTGCGCGGGTCGAAGCGGCGCTGAATCGCCGGGATCGCATCGTCGAGCACCTTCCGCCCGCGATGAATCATCACGACGTGCTCGCAGAGCTCCTCGGCCTGATGCATGACGTGCGTCGAGAAGAGCACGGTGGCCCCTCGCTCGTGCTCGGCGCGCACGAGCGTTTCGAGCTGCCGCATGCTGACGGGATCGAGGCCGCTGAACGGCTCGTCGAGGATGATGAGATCGGGCTCGTGGAGGGTCGCCGCGACGAACTGAGCCTTCTGCAGCATCCCCTTCGAAAGCTCCTCGCAGCGCTTGCGCTCGACGCCTTCGAGTCCGACGCGCTCGAGCCCGCGGCGCACGCGCTTCGCAAGACCTGCCCCGCGCATCCCTTTCAGACGCGCGATGTAACCGAGGAATTCGCCGACGCGCATCTGCCGGTAGACACCGCGCTCCTCCGGCAGGTAGCCGATCCGGTCCTTCGCTTCGAGCGCCGACGGATGCCCGAGCACCGATATCCGTCCGGAGTCCGGAAAGAAGATCGACATGATCATCCTGATCGTCGTCGTCTTGCCGGCGCCGTTCGGGCCGATGAAGCCGCAGAGGGCGCCGCGAGGCACGACGAGGTTGAAATCGTCGACCGCCTTTTGCGGGCCGAAGCTCTTCGTCAGGCCCTCGAGCAGGATCGCGGCGTCGACGGAAGCGTGGGCGGAGCGAGTCATGCGTTGATCCTCGGAAGGGTCGAACGCGGCGGGCGACGGGCGGGATAGCAAAACTCATTGAAGCACAAAGTTTTTCTTCTTGCGCTATGCAATATCGTGCTCCTCGATGTCGGTTTGCGCCCGCCGTCGTCCCGTTCAGCCTGATCGGCAGGAAGGATGAGCGCCGCGTCGTTTATCATTGGCGTCCGTTCTGCGCCCGGACGGTCCGTGCGAATCCGGAAATGTAGCGTATTTACGGCGGTCTGTCCGAGAAGGGCGAGCGGCAAGGTTGAGAACGATGATCGAAGAGGGGAACGCAGAGCCCGACGCCGTCTCGACGGGGAGCGTCTCGACGCTCGTGAACATCCTTACGGCCCCGCGAGAGGCCTTCGCGGCGCTGGCCGTGCGTCCCACGGTGCTGTTGCCGATCCTCGCGCTGATGGTGATGAATGCGGCGCTCGTCGGGTGGTACTACAGCGAGGTCGACACGGTATGGCTGCTGCAGACGACCCTCGAAGCGGCGGGCCAGGAAGTGCCCCCCGAGATCGCCGAGGCGCAGGGCTCGGGCACGATGGGCCGGATCATCGGCATCGTCTCGGCGCTCGGGGCCGCGCTGCAGATTCTCGTCCTCCTGCTGCTGGCCGCGGGGTATCTGTCGCTCGTCTCGCTCTTCGGCAACGACGGCGTCACTTTCAAGCGGTGGCTGTCGCTCGCGGCGTGGTCGACGATGCCGACGTTGGCCGGCGTGCTTTCTGCCATCGTCAACGTCGCGGTCAACGATGCGACGCATATGCGGCCGACCGAGCTGAACATGCTGTCATTCGCGAATCTGCTCGGCATCGACCCCGCCGGCGACGGCGGCGTCAGCGCCGTGCTGCTGAGCTTGGACGTGACCGCCGTCTGGGCCCTCGCATTGATGACGTTCGGCTATGCGCTGTGGACGCGGCGCTCGGCTGCCGTGTCGCTCGCCATCATCGCGGGGCCGCTCGTCATCGTGCTCGCCGGGCTCGGCCTGCTCGCCGGGATGTGATACAAGCACGGCCGGTGCCGCGAAAGGCCCGAGCGGCCGGAGGCAAGGTCTCGGCTGAGCGCGAATGCGTCTTTCTCCTTCGAGAGCTGAACTTATGTCACGGAAGCTGCTGATCATCCTCGTCGTCGTCGTGCTTGCGGTCGCGCTGCCGATCCTTCGGAACGTGATCGGCGGCGGCAACGTGCAGGCGGTCGAGACGGAGAAGCTCGCACGGCGCAGCATCCAGGCATCCGTGCTCGCATCCGGGCAGCTTGCGCACGAGGAGGAAGTGAACCTGATGTCGGAGGAGATCGGCCGCGTCACGCAGCTCCTGGTCGAGGAGGGCGACCGCGTGAAGGCCGGCGAGCTGCTGCTGCAGATCGACGACGAGGCGCATCGCGCCGCCGTAGAGCAGAATCAGGCTCAGGTCCGGCTTCAGGAGATCGCGATCGAGCGTCAGAGGCTGCGTCTCGAGAACCTGCGAAAGCAGTGGGAGCGCCAGGAGGCGCTCTTTCAGCGCGGCCTCGTCGATCAGGACAGCTTCGACCTCCTGACCAACGAGCTCGGGCTCGCCGAGGTGGACCTGCAGTCGAACATCGAGCAGCTCTCGCAGGCCCGTGCGCAGCTCGAGCAGGCCGAGGACCGGCTGCGCAAGACGCGCGTGTACTCGCCGATCGACGGTGTCGTGACGTCGCTCGACATCAAGGTCGGCGAGACCGCGATCTCGAGCACGACGAACCTGCCCGGCTCGACGCTGATGACGATCGCGAACCCGGACAGCATTCATACCGAGGTCAACGTCGACGAGGCGGACATCGCGAACGTCGAGGTCGGCCAGAAGGCGCACGTCTACGCGATCGCGTACCCGGACGTGCCGATCAACGGCGTCATAGATTCGATCGCCGTGTCCGCGAAGGTCCCCGAGGGACAGCAGGGGCTCAGCTTCGCGGTCAAGATCAGGCTCGATCCGCCCGAGGGCGTGCGCCTGCGGCCCGGCATGTCGTGCCGCGCGGAAATCTTCACGACGACGAAGGAGGGCGTGCTCGCGGTGCCGATCCAGGCGATCCTCGTCGAGGAGAATCGCGTCGAGAACGAGACGACGTATTCGGTGTTCGTGAACGACGGCGGCGAGGCCCGCAAGGTCGAGGTGAAGGTCGGGATGTCCGACGATGCCTATCAGGAGGTGACCGAGGGGCTCGCCGAGGGCGACGAGATCATCATCGGACCCGACCGTGTGCTCCGGACGCTGAGCGACGGCGATCGGGTCGAGCTCGCGGTCGCGACCTGAGCGCAGACGGCCGAGGAGTCTCCGATGCCGGTCATTCAGCTCGAGCAGGTCAGCAAGCACTACGTGATGGGCCAGCACGTCATCAAGGCCGTCGACGCGATCGACCTGACGATCGAGCGCAACGAGTATGTCGTCATTATCGGCTCGTCGGGCTCCGGCAAGTCGACCGTGATGAACATCATCGGCTGCCTCGATACGCCGACGTCCGGCCGCTACCTGCTGAACGGCCGCAACGTCGCAGGCCTGAACGAGGGTGAGCTCGCGGACGTGCGCAACCAGGAGATCGGTTTCATCTTCCAGAGCTTCAATCTGCTGCCGCGGATGACCGCGCTCGGCAACGTGATGCAGCCGCTGATCTACGCGGGCGTGCCGCTCGCCGAGCGGCGCAAGGAAGCGATGCGCTACCTCGAGCGCGTCGGCCTCGCGGAGCGCGCGGACCACCTGCCGAATCAGCTCTCCGGCGGGCAGCGCCAGCGGGTCGCGATCGCGCGGGCGCTCGTGACGGGGCCGTCGATCCTGCTCGCGGACGAGCCGACCGGCAACCTCGACTCGCAGACGACGGTCGAGATCCTCGCGCTGTTCGACGAGCTGCACGCCGACGGTCAGACGATCGTCGTCGTCACGCACGAGCCCGACGTCGCGGCGCACGGCGAGCGCATCATCCGGCTGCGCGACGGCAAAATCGTCGAGGACGTCCGCAACCCGCCGCGCGGCGGCGCGGAGTAGGCTTCGGATGGCGACCGAAACGATCACGGGCTCGAGCCGGCCGGCTTCCGCGGGAAGCGCCGCGCGCAGCGTGCGCAAGACCCGCTCGCCGCTCTGGTTCGCGGTCAGCGAGGGCGTGCGCTCCGCGCTGCACTCGATCCGCGCGCACGCGTTCCGCAGCTTCCTGACGACGCTCGGCATCATCATCGGCGTCGCGTCCGTGATCGCGATGGTGTCGATCATTCAGGGCTTGAGCTACGCGATCGGCCAGCAGTTCCAGGGGCTCGGCAGCAACAGCATCACGGTCACGGCCTATACGCCGATCGAGGAGCGGCTGCAGGGGCGCATCGCACGGCTCACGCCGGACGATCTCGAGCTGATCAGCTATCGGATCGACGGTATCGAATCGATCACGCCGGTCATGAGCTCAGGTATCGGCCAGCTGCGCCACGGAGCGAACACCGCGTCGGCGCAGATCATCGGCACGACCTATACGTTCCAGGACGTCGCGCAGTACTACACGGCATCCGGCCGGTTCCTGTCCGACAGCGACAACGATACGCGCCGGCGCGTCGTCGTGATCGGCGAGACCGTGCGCGAGAACCTGTCGTTGCCGGCCGACCCGGTCGGCGAGTTCGTGCAGATCAACGGCGAGTGGCTCAAGATCATCGGGCTGCTCGAGCCGAGGGGCGAAATTCTCGGCAACGACCTCGACAACCGCGTGCTGCTGCCGTTCAGCACCATGCAGACGCTGACCGGCAATCGCGCGCGTCCGGACATTCAGATTCAGCTCACGGTCGCGAACCGCGACGAGATGGAGTCCGTCGTGCAGCGGATCGAGCGGCTGCTGCGGAGCGCGCACGGGCTTGGCCCCGACGACGACGACGATTTTCAGATCCAGACGGCGGAGGAGCTGCGGAATACGATCGATTCGATTCTGACGAACGTGACCGTCGTCATGGGCGGCATCGTCGGCATCTCGCTGCTGGTCGGCGGCATCGGCATCATGAACATCATGCTCGTCTCGGTGACGGAGCGCACACGGGAGATCGGCATCTGCAAGGCGATCGGGGCGAAGCGCCATCACATCCTGTTCCAGTTCCTGCTCGAGGCGCTCGTGCTGTGCCTGATCGGCGGGCTCGTCGGCCTTGCGATCGGCTATGGGATCGGCGCGCTCGCCGCGTCGCTGATCCCCGGATTCCCGGCCGCGCACACACCGCTGTGGGCCGTGGCGCTCGCGCTCGGCTTCTCGGCGGTCGTCGGCATCGTGTTCGGCATCCTGCCGGCCGCCAAGGCCGCGAACCTCGACCCGATCAGCTCGCTGAGGTATGAGTAGGACTGAGAAAAATTGGTGTCAGACACCTTTTTTCGCCGATTCGCGATGAAGGACGCGAGCGCCGCCCGAAAAAGGTGTCTGACACCAATTTTTTTCAGGGAAACGGTGTCTGACACTAATTTCTGACCGGGGGGGAAGGACGATCAGCACGCATATCGAGGAGGCGTCCTACGTCGGCGAAGCCGAGGTCGAGCCCGGCCGGACGAGGAAGCTCGTCGGGCTCGTGCTCGGCATCGCGCTCTTCGCGCTGATGATCGTGCTGCCGCCGCCGGCCGGGCTCGAGCTCGCGCCGTGGCGCGTCGCGGCGGTCGCGATCCTGATGGCGACGTGGTGGCTGACCGAGGCCGTGCCGATCTCGGCCACCGCGCTGTTGCCGCTGGTTCTGTTTCCGATGTTCGGCGTCGCGCCGATCGACGACGTCGCCGCGCCGTACGCGGATCCGCTCGTCTTCCTGTTCCTCGGCGGCTTCCTGATCGCGCTCGCGATCGAGCGGTGGAATCTGCACAGGCGTATCGCGCTGACCGTGCTGTCCGGCGTCGGTGCCCGCGAGGACATGCAGATCGGCGGCTTCATGCTCGCGACGGCCGCGATCAGCATGTGGGTCAGCAATACGGCGACGGCCGTGATGATGCTGCCGGTCGCGCTGTCGATCGTGCCGAGGAGCCCGGACGGCGCGCTCGAGCCCGGCAACGAGCGGTTCGCCGTCGCGCTGCTGCTCGGCGTCGCGTACGGCGCGAGCATCGGCGGCATCGGAACGCTGATCGGCACGCCGCCGAACGCGCTGCTCGCCGCGTTCATGAACCAGAACTACGGCATCGAGATCGCTCAGTTTCAGTGGATGCTGCTCGGCGTGCCGGTCTCGGCCGTGATGCTCGTGATCACGTGGCTGATGCTGACCCGGCTGCTATTGCCCGTGCGCCGCACCGAGCTGCCGGGCGCGCGGGCGGCAATCCGCGGCCAGCTCGCCGACATGGGCCCCGCATCGCGGGCGGAGAAGCGCGTCGCCGTCGTGTTCGGGCTCACGGCGCTGCTGTGGGTCACGCGTCCGCTGCTGAACCGGCTCGTCCCGGAGCTGCAGCTGTCGGATACCACGATTGCGCTCGCCGGCGCGCTGCTGCTGTTTCTGATCCCGAACGGCATCGAGCGCGGGCGTTTCCTCCTGACGTGGCAGCAGGCCGAGCGCCTGCCGTGGGGCGTCCTGCTGCTTTTCGGCGGCGGCCTGTCCCTCGCGTCGGCGGTCTCGGGCTCGGGCCTCGCGGCGTGGATCGGCGCGCAGCTCGAAGGGCTCCAGGGCGTTCCGCCGATCGTGCTCGTGCTGACGGTCTGCGTGCTGATCATCTTTCTCACGGAGCTCACGAGCAACCTCGCGACCTCCGCCACGTTCCTGCCCGTCGTCGCCGCGCTCGCGGCGACGCTCGACGCGCCGCCGCTGCTGCTGACGATCCCGACCGTCCTTGCCGCGAGCTTCGCGTTCATGCTGCCCGTCGCGACGCCGCCGAACGCGATCGTGTTCGGCAGCGGCTACCTGACGGTTCCGCAGATGGCGAGGGCCGGCATCTGGCTGAACCTCGTCGGGATCGCAGTGATCATCGTGATGCTGTATCTGCTGATGACACCGGTCTTCGGGGTGTAGCCGCCTTGGTCATCGTCGTGATGGGTGTCAGCGGCAGCGGCAAGACGACCGTCGGCCGCGCGCTCGCTGCCGCCGTTGGCGGGCAGTTCGTCGACGCCGACGATTACCATCCGCGGGAGAACATCGAAAAGATGACGCGCGGCATCCCGTTGACCGACGAGGACCGTGCGCCGTGGCTCGACGTCCTGCGCGAGCTCATCGACGAATGGCGAACCGGCCCCGAGATCCTCGTGCTCGCATGCTCGGCGCTGACCCGATGGATCAGGCAGCGCCTCGGGCTCGACCGCGAAGGCGTCCGAGTCGTGCACCTCGAGGGCGGCGAACATCTGCTCGCGGAGCGAATGCGCGCGCGCCGCGCGCACCACTTCATGCCGCCCGAGCTCCTCGAGAGCCAGCTCGCGCTGCTCGAGCGCCCGCAACGCGCGCTCGTCGTCGACGCCGCGCAGCCCGTCGACCGGCTCGTCGCCGAGATCCGGCGTGCGCTCTCGCTGTAGCCGCCTGGACGCGGAAGCGTGCGGGATGCGTGACGGGCGATCCCTCATGGTATGTTGATGGACGTGACGTCGAGGGAGTCGTAACGGAGAGCGCAGCGGCGCGCGGCAAACCCGGCCGCGCGGCGCCGCAGCACCGGGCGCTGCATGGAATCTGTCGAGCATATCGTCGTCGGCGCGGGGCCGGCCGGCCTGCGCGCCGCGCAGGTCCTCGCCGAATCCGGGCGGGAAGTGGTCGTTCTCGAGAGAAACGCAACGGTCGGCCCGAAGACGTGCGGCGGCGGGCTTTCGACGAAGGCCGTGCGCGAGCTCGAGGCGCTCGGGCTGCCGGCGAGCGCAGGCGTATCGTCAGTCGCTCGCGCGTCGTTCCGCGGCGAGCCTTCGATCGCGCTCGATCCCGTGCACGCGCGAATCAAAACGCTGTCGCGCGAGCGGCTCGGCCGCTACCAGGCGCAGTGGGCCGCTGCCGCGGGCGTCGAGATCCGCACCGACGCGCCCGTCGCGAGGATCGACTTAGACGCGCAAACCGTCTCTTACGACGGCAAGACTCTGCGATACCGCCATCTGATCGGCGCGGACGGTTCCGGATCGAGCGTGCGTAAGGCGCTTCGACTGCCGACTCCGCGTGCGTTCTTCGCGGGCGAGTACAACATTCCCGGCCGTCACGACTGCGATCTCGACGTCGCGTTCGACGCGCCCGTGCTCGCAAGCGGCTATTTCTGGGTCTTCCCGCACGAGGATTACGTCTGCATCGGCGCCGGCGGGCACAAGGGCAAGGTGCGCCCGTCGACGATCCGGCCGTACCTCGAGCGGCGTCTGGCGGCCCTCGGTGTCGATCCGGGGGATACGCCGTACGAAGGCGCGGCGATCGAGGTCGAGTTTGCGGGCTTCGACTTCCCCGGCGGCGTGCATCTCGTCGGCGATGCCGCGGGCCTGCCGTCCGGCCTCACGGCCGAGGGCATCTACCCGGCGCTCGTCAGCGGCGAGGAAGTCGCGCGGCGGATCCTCGACCCCGGATTCCCGATGCCGAAGACGCGGCAATGGCTCGCGATCAAGCGTTCGCACGATCGGCTGGGGCGCTTCTGGCTTCGGCGCGTCGCGCTCGAGATCAGCTTGTCGGCGCTGCATGCGCTGTGCCGCGCGACCGTCGGCAAGCGCTGGATCAGCGCGTACTTCTTGGAGACCTGATGGAGCTTTCCCGTATACCTCGCCACGTCAGCTTCATTCCCGACGGCAACAGGCGTTGGGCCGAGGCCCGCGGCATGACGCGTGCCGAGGGGTATGCACACGGCATCGAGCGCGGCGTGCACCTGCTAAGACTCTGCAAGGAGATCGGCATCGAGGAGGTTTCGATCTACGGCTTCACGAAGGAGAACGTGCGCCGCCCGTCGGACCAGGTCGAGGCCTTTCGCGCGGCGTGCAGCGAGTTTGCGCTGAAGGCCGTCGCCGCCGGAGCGGCCGTTCTGGCCGTAGGCGATTCCGACTCGGCCGTCTTTCCGCCCGCGCTGCAACCGTTCGCGAAGGAGCGCAGCGACGGCGATCTGCGCGTGAACCTCCTCGTCAATTACAGCTGGCAGTGGGATCTCTTCGCCGCGATCGAGCACGCGAAGACGAACGGCGGCGTCACGTACTCGGCGGTGCCGAAGGCGCTCGCGTCGGGCGCCGTCTCGCGCGTCGATCTCGTGGTCCGCTGGGGCGGGCGGCGCCGGCTATCCGGCTTCCTGCCGGTGCAGTGTGCGTACGCCGACTTCTACGTCATCGAGACGCTGTGGCCCGATTCGCGTCCCGAGGAGTTCCTCGACGCGCTGGCGTGGTATCAGCGCCAGGATGTGACGATGGGCGGGTGAAGAGCTCCGCGAAGAGCCCGCGGATCCACTCGCTGCCGGGGTCGCGGTGGAACCGCTCGTGCCAGTACTGGAAGATGTCGATCGACGGTGTCTTCATCGGCACCGGAAAGAGCCGCAGGCCGACGTGCGGCGCGAGCGTCTCGGCCATACCGGCCGGCAGCGTCGCGACGAGATCGGTCATGCCGACCAGGACGGCGGCGCTGACGAAGCTCGGCACCTTCAACACGATGTTCTCTGCCGGCACGGCTTTCTCGATGGCACGCTCCGTCCGCAGGTGCGCGTGTCCGGTGCCCGCCGAGTAGACGAGCACATGTTTCTCGGCCGTAAAGGCCTTGAGGCTCGGCTTGTCCTTCAGCCTCGGATGGTCGGCTCGTGCTACGCCGACGTAGCTCACGGACCAGAGAAACTGCCGGCGGATGCGTTTGCTGAGCCCGGGGAACGAGCCGGTCGCGAAGTCGAGCTTGCCGGACTCGAGCGAGGACTCGAGGCGCGTGACGTCGAGAGGCACGATCTGCAGACGCACGTTCGGCGCGCGCTCCGCGATCGCGGCGATCAGCGCGGGGAGGTGGCGTATCGTGCCCGAGTCGACGCTCGAGAAGCGGAACGTGCGGGCCGAGACGGCGGGATGAAACGGCACGTGCGCCGTGCGCAGCGACGTCATCTGATCGAGAATCTCACGCACGGCTCCGCTCACGTGCAGCGCCTTGGCCGTCGGTTCCATGCGCTGGCCGACTCGGATGAAGAGCGGATCGGCGAAGTAGCCGCGCAGCGCGGCGAGCGTTTTGCTGAGGGCAGGCTGCGTCACGCCGAGGACCTCGGCCGCGCGGGTCAGGCTGTGCTCGCGAAGCAGCACCTCGAAGACGCGAAGATGACGCAGCTCGAGGTCGAGCTCGGTTCGGTCGGGCGGCATAACTCTCGAGAATCGAATCTATATGCTGGTCGTCATAGCGTACCAGCCGCGCCCGCCCGATGCGCGAAGCTCGTCGGCGCCGCGCGAGACCGAGTGCGATCAAGGCTCGAAGCGCAAGCCGGCGCGCTCGCCGAGCCGCGCATGGATCCACGCCGCTGCCGCAAGCGTACGCGGGTCGTCGCCGCGACGGCCGACGACCTGCACTCCGACAGGAAGCCCGTTCGGTCCGATGCCGGCCGGCACGCTGACGGCCGGCACGTGCAGCAGCGTCCAGAGCCGGTTCATGATTGGGCTCCCCGTCGATCCGAGACCGCGAGGCGCCTCTCCGGTCGTGCTCGGCGTGAGCAGCACGTCGCACGCCGCGAGCACGTCGGGGAACGCGTCCCGGCAAGCGCGCGCGAGCCGCTGCGCGTCCTCGTAGCGCGCAGTGTCGACGCGGCGTCCGGCATCGATGTCGCTCCTCAGCCGCTCGCTGAGCGCGTCCGCATGCGCGGCGCGCTCCCGCGCGAGGCTGCGTGCGAGCTCGTAGCCGTAGATGTCGAGGTTCGCGGCGCGAAGGTCCGCGTACGGCGCCGGCAAGTCGATATCGGCGACGGACGCGCCGCCCTCGGCAAGCGTCCGCGCCGCGTCCTCGAGCGCCGCGCGGCCCGGCGCCTCGACCTCGTCCCAATCGTGCGTCCGGCAGATCCCGATGCGCGGCGGCGAGCCGACGCCGCGCAGCCGCAGCAGCGACTCGTCGAGGGTCAGCGCGCCGACGAGGAGGGCCGCGTCGCCGACGGTTCGAGCGAAGACGCCGACGGTATCGAGGCTTTCGGCGAGCACCTTCACTCCGGTGCGCGGAATCGCGCCGAACGTCGGCTTGTAGCCCACGATGCCGCAATAGCTTGCGGGACGAATCACCGAGCCGAACGTCTGCGTGCCGAACGCGAGCGGCACCATGCAGTCGGCGACGGCCGCGGCCGATCCGCTGGACGAGCCTCCCGGAGTGTGGGCGGGATTACGAGGATTGGCCGTGCAGGCCGGCTGAAACGTCGCAAGCTCCGTCGTCACGGTCTTGCCGAGGACGATCGCCCCGGCGCGCTCCGCGGCCGCGACGCACTCCGCATCGGCTTTCGGGCGGTGACCCCGATAGATCGGCGAGCCGTATTCGGTCGGGAAGCCGGCCGTATCGATGACGTCCTTGACGCCGATCGGCAGCCCGTGGAGCGGCCCGACGACCGGACCGTCGTCGAGGACGCGCGCCCGCTCGAGCGCGGCGTGCTCATCGAGCGCCGTCCAAGCGCGAATCACCGGCTCGCGCTCGCGGATGCGCTCGAGGTGGGCCTCGACGACCTCGCGGGCGTAGAGCTCGCGCGACGCGAGGCGGGCGGCCAGGAGGGTTGCGGACGATTCGATCAAGCAGCGCCGCCGCTTGCGTTCGAGCTACAGCCGATTAACGGAAAGCGACGCAGGCGGCATCGGTTTGCGTGTGCTCGACGCAGGCAGCGCCTCGTAGGCGCCGATGTCCGGCCCGTCGCCCGCATAGTCGAGTGTTACGGCGGCGTCCTTGGTCCACTCGGCGCTCTCGGCGAGCGTCACGCTGTTCGACGCGTAGTCGACCTTCGTGACCTTCAACGGCTTGCCGCCGCCGATCCGGATCCGATCGCCCGGCACGATACCGAAGCCGTCGAAGAAGTAGGACGCATCGGCTACCGCTACGACCTTGCCGGATCCCGCGCTCGTCGTGCGCGTCAACGGCAAGGCTTCATCGATGCCGCGGCTGCCCGGTGCGAGGGCGAAATCCGCAGGCGCCTCGGGATCCGCGGTCACGAATGTCGGCGCGGCCAGAACGTTGTTGCTCTTGAAGGTGCCGGCGTACTGCTGCGCCGCCTTCTCGAAGCTCATCACGCCGCCGCCGTCCCTGACCTCCACCTTCACGTCGCCCGAGCCCGTTGCGATCAGATTGCCCTCGATCACCGATTGCCCGACCACGCCCATCGGATTACCGCCGAGCCGGAAGAAAAAGTCCGCGGTGCCGAACTCGGACCGGCTTCGGTTGTTGTAGACGATGTTGTTCTTGAACACGTTCCCGGCGATACCGTCGCCGTTCCAGTACGAGAGCCCCCACGCGGGGCCGCCGTTTCCGTAGATCGTGTTGTGGTAGATGCGGTTGTTCTGCGAAGCCTTCGAGTCGCTGTGTGTCTCGGTCGTGATGCCTTCGTTGATGTTGCGGAAGATGAAGTTGCGCCTGACGATGTTCCACTGGCCTTCCGTCTTCATGCCGGCATTGCCGGGCTCGTCCGCCGAAGCGAGCGCGTTCTTCACGATGTTGCGCTCGAAGAGGTTGCGCTGTCCCATCAGCGTCAGGTTGCGGCCGCCTCGGTCCGCGCCTTCCTTCTCGCTCCAGTCGTTCTCGAAAACGTTCTCGATGACGATGTTGTTCGGCCCGTCGACCTGCAGCAGGTTGTGTGCGCCGCGCGTGATGGTGTTGCCTTGCAGCAGGTTGTGATGCGACCCGCGCAGAATCTGGATCGCGTCGCCGTAGTCGTGGCCCGTGCCGTCGTCGTATTGGCCGACGAAGTCGATCACGTTGTTCAGCAGCTTGTTGTGATGGGCCTCGTAGGTGATGCGGATACCGTGCCAGCCGTTCGCATAGCGGAACGTGCCGTTCGAGATCGTGTTGTAGCTTGCGCTGTAGAGGTTGACGAAATGGTTCACGTGCGCGCCGGGGCCGGGCTTTACCCCGTCGACGTCGATCCCGTCGACGACGACATGGGACCGGTCCGTGAGGTCGATGGCGACGGAGAGGCCTTTCGATTTATTCGACGTCAGGACGGGCTGCTCGCCGGCGTACGCGACGTAGCGAATCTCCGCGCCGGACGTGCCCGACCGGCTCGGCTTGATCGGATCGTCGATATATTGGCCGCCGCGCAGATAGACGACATCGCCCGGCTGGAGCGTCCCGTTCGCCTTGCCGATCGTGCGCCACGGGGACGATGGCGACGTGCCGTCGTTGCCGTCGTCGCCGTTGGGCGCGACGTAATACTCGGCGGCGACGGCGAGATTGGCCGCTCCCGCGGCGATCAGGGCCCAAAGGCACGAAGTTGCGAGGCGGGTTGAAATCACGCTGCCGTTACTCCCACGAATCATTAGACCGTCGACAGAGGCAACGACTCGGCGCAATTCGGACGATTCGCGATCTTCGCCGCGTACTGCTCCCGCTCGGGCGGCGAAGCGATCTTCTTCGACTGGCGGCTCGGCTGCCATCACCGCTTGGCGCGGCGTTAGGCCCGCGGCTTTGCGTCTTCGCCTTTCGACGAATTTGCCCCTGCAGACGCGAGCACCGTAACACGCTGTTTCGGGTGCGGCAACTGTCGTTATTCGTCAACAACGCAGCGTGCGGAAGCAGGAATTCCGCGAGCTTTGCGCTGTGATGCAGTGCAGGTTTTGCATGCGAGATTCGTTGTTGTACAGAGCGCTCGGCGGGTGCGATGACGGCAGCCTTCAGCCGCTCGATAGGTATCGATACGCGAGCTGGCACGCGACTTGTAGCACGGATAGCTTGCGAGAGGTCACCACTATGCCGAAGACGCGCGAAATCGAGCCGATCGAAGTTGCCGGCCGGGAAATCGCGGTATCGAATCCGCAGAAGGTGCTGTTCCCGGCCGCCGGGCACACGAAGCTCGATCTCGTTCGCTACTATCTTGCGGTCGCGGACGGCGCGCTCCGCGCCGCGGGCGGACGACCGAACATGCTCGTGCGGTATCCGGACGGCGTCGACGGCGAATTCTTCTATCAGAAGCGTGCGCCGAAGAAGCGTCCCGAGTGGATCGACGTCGTCGAGCTGCGCTTCCCTTCCGGACGCTCTGCGGAGGAGGTCGTGCCGCGTGATGCGGCCGCGCTCGTCTGGCTCGCGAATCTCGCATGCCTCGAGCTGCATCCGCATCCGGTTCGCGCCGAGGATCTCGAGCATCCGGACGAGCTGCGGATCGATCTCGATCCCGTGCCGGGCGTCGAGTGGCCCCAGGTGCGTCAGGTCGGCGGCATCGTCCGGGAAGCGCTCGACGCGCTCGGGCTCGTCGGCTGGCCGAAGACGTCGGGCAAGCGCGGCCTCCATATCTACGTGCGGATCGAGAGTCGCTGGACATTCGACGACGTCCGCCGTGCCGCGCTCGCCCTCGCGCGCGACGTCGAGCAGCGCGCGCCGCGGCTTGCGACGAGCGCGTGGTGGAAGGAGGAGCGCCACGGCGTCTTCGTCGACTACAACCAAAACGCAAAGGATCGCACGATCGCCGCCGCGTACTCGGTGCGGCCGACGCCGGACGCGCGCGTCTCCGCGCCGGTGACGTGGGACGAGCTCGCCGATTGCGAGCCGCGCGATTTCACGCTTGCCGTCATGCCGGCGAGATTTCGCGAGGCCGGCGACCTTCATGCGGGGATCGACGCCCGTGCGGGCACGCTCGAACCGTTGCTCGAGCTCGCGGACCGGCACGAGCGCGATGGGCGCGGCGACGCGCCGTGGCCGCCGCATTACACGAAACGGCGGGACGAGCCGCCCCGCGTGCAGCCTTCGAAGCGGCGTGCGGCGAAGCCGGATACGGGCGAGCCCGATCTCAGCGGCGGCGCGGCGACGAAGCGCGGAGCACCTGCTCGAGCGCGTAAGGCGCGGTGACCTCGAGCTGATCATAGCGGCAGAGGCGCGGCGGCTTGTCCGGCCGCCACCGCACGAACACGGCAGCGTGCCGGAACCGATCGCCCTGCAGGTGATCGTATTTCACCTCGCAGACGCGCTCGATCCGCAATGGCTCCCACGACAGGTCCTTGCCCGCGCTCCAGCGGCTCTGCGCGCCCGGCATGCGCGTCCCGCCGCCGTTCGCTCGTGCCCAGTCCTTCCACGGATGCTGCTCGAGCGCGTTCTCCCGCAGCGGCGCGAGCTCGTGCACGAGCTCTCTGCGAACGGCCACCTTGAACGACGACGTGACGCCGACGTGATGCAGCACGTCGTGCTCGTCGTAAAGGCCGAGCAGCAGCGAGCCGACGGCATCGCGCGTGTCGCGATACCAGCGAAACCCCGCGACGACGCAATCCGCCGTCCGCACGTGCTTGATCTTCAGCATCGCGCGCTTGCCGGGCCCGTACGGCTGGTCGGCGAGCTTCGCGACGACGCCGTCGAGTCCCGCGCCTTCGAACTTCTCGAGCCATTCGGCCGCGACGGTCCGATCGCGCGTTGCCGGAGTGAGATGCAGCGGCGGCTCGCTGTCGGCGAGCAGCTTCTCGAGCGCATCGCGCCGTTCGGCCTGCGTCGCCGCCATCAGCGACTTGCCGCGGACGGCGAGTAGATCGAACGCGACGAACTCGGCCGGCGTCTCGCGCGCGAGCTTCTCGATCCGCGATGCGGCGGGATGCAGGCGCATCTGCAGCGCGTCGAAGTCGAGGCCGCCGTCGCCCGCGATCACGATCTCGCCGTCGAGCACCGAGCCGCCGGGGAGCCGCTCGAGGAGCAGCGCATGCAGCTCCGGGAAGTAGCGATCGAGCGGCTTCAGGTCGCGGCTCTGAATGAAGACGTCGTCGGCGCCGCGGAAGACGAGCGCGCGGAAGCCGTCCCACTTCGGCTCGAATAGATATTCGCCTTCGGGCGGCAGCGCGTCGGTCAGCTTCGCGAGCATCGGCTCTATTGGCGGCTCGACGCCGATGCCCTTCGGCGGGCGCGGATGGCCGGCGGCCGGGCGGGGCGGGCGGGAGCGCGGCGAAGGCGGCATCGGGCAGCTCTACTCGACGGCGCCGCTGCCGTACGGCCTCGTGATGATCTCGAGGTAGTGGCCGTTCGGATCGTTGAAGTAGAGCCCGCGGCCTCCGTCGTTGCGGTTGATCTCGCGCGGCCGCGCGTGCATCGGATCGGCCCAGTATTCGAGACCGCGCTCGCGGATCCGCGCGAAGATCTCGTCGAACTCGTCTTCGCTGACGAGGAACGCGTAGTGCTCGATCGGCAGCTGCTCGTCGGAATCCTGGTAGTCGAGCGTCACGCCGTTCGCGAGCCGGACCGTCCAGAACGGGCCGAAGCGGGCAGGTGCCGGCAGGCCGAGGATCTCGGTCAGGAACCGAGCCGATGCGAGCGCGTCGCGCGTCGGCACGATCGTGTGATTCAGCTCGATCGCCACGACGTCCCCTCGATCCTCGGCGGCCGCCAATCGCGCGGCATCTTTGCGAAGTCGACGAGCGGCTCGTGATCGCCGGATGCGATCGCGTCCTCGATCTGATCGTAGAAGCCGCGGCCGGCTTCCTCCGAGAACGTGACGCGCACGGTCTCCGCATCGTCGCCGGGCTGCGGCCGCTGCACGTATTCGGGGAACGACGCTTCCGCCGCATCGCCTTCCTCGTAGCCCTTCGCGAACATCTGCTTCACGAGCCCGAAGCCGTCGTGGCGGACGAGCGTCGTGCCGCGCGCGTGGCCGCCCATCGCGAGCAGGTGCCGTCGAAACGCCTCGAGATCGCGGCACGCGAATGCGACGTGCTGACATGCGTGATCGCCGTGACGCTCGACGAACTTCGTCACCTGAGACTTACTCCGCCGATCGATGCCTTCGACGAGCGCGATACCGAAGCCGCCGTAGTCGATGCACCAGAGCTTCATGCTGCTGTCCGGATCGTCGGGGCGGACGTCGTCGATTCGAGTGACCAGCTTTCCGCCCTCGACCTCGATATGAAACCACGCCCACTTCTCGATCGTGCCCTGCGCGCATGCGTAGGTCACATGGTCCACCTTCGTGAGATGCGACATCAAACCCTCCTTCCTCGCGAGGACTGTTCCCTGCCTTCTTTTCAGTCTTCCGACGGGGCGCGAGAGCGAATCGTGCGCTCGCCGTGCCCGGTCGTTCGAAATTCGTCGGTGCCCGTTCCGGCGAGCCGCTCGGCGAGCGCAAGCACCCGGCGCGCGCGCACGAGATGCGGCCGATCGAGCATTCGTCCGTCGAGCCGGATCACGCCGGCGCCGGGCCATGCGGCGAACGCGGCAACGACGGTGCGGGCCCGCTCGATCTCCTCGCGGCTCGGCGTGAAGATTTCGTTCAGGGCGCCGACCTGCGCGGGATGGATCGCGAGCTTGCCGGCGAAGCCGTCGCGCTTCGCGGCGAGCGCCTGATGCAGCAGGCGCGTCTCGTCGACGAAGTCCGTGTGGACGGTATCGATCGCCGGAACCGACGCATCGGCCGCCGCGAGGAGGCACAGCGAGCGCACGAGCTGATACGGCGGCAGCCATTCGCCGTCCGCGTCGACGGCCGTTTCCGCGCCGAGGGCCGCGGACAGATCCTCGGCGCCCCACGTCATCATCGCGAGCCGCGGGCTCGCGCCGGCGTAACGGCCGAGCGCGAAGACCCCGGCCGGCGTCTCGGTCGTGATCGGCAGGATCGCGGTCGAGCCCGCGCGCGTGCCGACGCGCGGCTCGAGGGCGTCGAGCAGCGTGGATAGCCGGGCGACGTCGTCCGCCGAGCGGACCTTCGGCAGCACGAGGCCATCGGGCGCCGCGGGCAGCACGGCATCGAGGTCTGCCCGCGACTCGGGATCGTCGAGCGGGTTGATGCGCACCCACACCGCTGGCGCGCGGTCGCGCGCGTCCCGCAGAAACTCCGCCGCGAGCGCGCGCGCATCAGCCTTGCGGGAGCGGTCGACCGCGTCCTCGAGGTCGACGATCAGCGCATCCGCTTCGGCACCGCGAGCGTTGTCGAGCTTGCGCTCGCTGTCGCCCGGCACGAACAGCATCGATCTCGGTGTGGCCGCCGACCGCCTCTCCATGTCTACATCCTCAATATGCCGAGCGGTCCCTCGCGCGGCAGCGGCGCGTTCGCGGCGACCGCGAGCGATGCGGCGAGGACGTCGCGCGTGTCGACCGGATCGATGATGCCGTCGTCCCAAAGCCGCGCGCTCGCATAGAGCGCCTGCGACTGCCGCTCATAGCGCGCCTTGATCTCGTTGCGAAAGGCCTCGTCGTGCGCGTTGCCGTCGGCATCGTGCCCGCGGCGGCGCACGCGGTTCAGCACCATCGCCGCCTGCTCGCCGCCCATCACTGCAATTCGAGCGTTCGGCCACGTCCACAGGAATCGCGGGCCGTACGCGCGGCCGCACATGCCGTAGTTGCCCGCGCCGAACGAGCCGCCGACGATCACCGTGATCTTCGGCACCCTCGCGCACGCGACGGCCGTGACGAGCTTCGCGCCGTCCTTCGCAATGCCGCGGCGCTCGGCGTCCTTGCCGACCATGAAGCCGGCGATGTTCTGGAAGAAGAGGAGGGGGAGGCCGCGCCGATTGCAGATCTCGATGAAGTGCGTGCCCTTGAGCGCAGACTCCGAGAACAGAATGCCATTGTTCGCGAGGATGCCGACCGGCCGCCCCTTGATGCGCGCGAACGCGCAGACGAGCGTCGTGCCGTAGCGCTGCTTGAACTCGTCGATCTCCGAGCCGTCGACGACGCGCGCGAGGAGCTCGCGGACGTTGTATTGCCTGCGCATGTCCTGCGGCACGATGCCGTAGAGCTCCTCGGGCGGGTAGAGCGGCGGCTCGTCCGATTCGACGTCCGGGCACGCGCTCGCGGCCTCGCCCCGCGCGACGATGCGCCTCGCGAGCGCGAGCGCATCGTCCTCCGTCTCCGCGAAGTGGTCGGCGACGCCCGAAATCTTCGTGTGCACGTCGGCGCCGCCGAGCGTCTCGTCGTCGACGTCCTCGCCGATCGCGGCCTTCACGAGCGGCGGGCCCGCGAGATAGATCGTGCCCCGGCCCTTCACGATAACGGCCTCGTCGCACATCGCGGGCACGTACGCGCCGCCGGCCGTGCACGAGCCGAGCACGACCGCGACCTGCGGGATGTTCCGGGCGGACATCTGTGCCTGGTTGTAGAAGATGCGCCCGAAGTGCTCGCGGTCCGGAAAGACCTCGTCCTGCATCGGCAGATACGCGCCGCCCGAGTCGACGAGATAGATGCACGGCAGCCGGTTCTCGAGCGCGATCTCCTGCGCGCGCAGATGCTTCTTGACGGTGAGCGGGTAGTACGTGCCGCCTTTCACGGTCGCGTCGTTCGCGGCGATCATCACGTGTCGGCCTTGGACCCGGCCGATGCCGGCGACGAGCCCGGCGGCCGGCAGCGGATCGTCGTAGACGTCGTGCGCGGCAAGGAGGCCGATCTCGAGCCACGGCGAGCCGGGATCGAGCAGCCGGGAGACGCGCTCGCGGGCCGTGAGCTTGCCGCGCTCGGCGTGCCGTGCCCGGGCCGCTTCCGAGCCGCCGATCCGGATCTCGTCCGCGAGGCGGTCGAGGTCCTCGGCGAGCGCGCGGTTGAACTCGGCGTTGCGCACGAACTCGTCTGAGCTCGGATCGACCTTCGTGCGGAACGCGGTCATCTAAGCCCCCGGATCCGTCGCCGCGTACAGCTCGCGGCCTATCAGCATGCGGCGGATCTCGTTCGTGCCGGCGCCGATCTCGTAGAGCTTCGCGTCGCGCCAAAGCCGTCCCGCCGGATACTCGGTCGTGTAGCCGTTGCCGCCGAGCGCCTGGATCGTCTGTCCCGCAACCCAGGTCGCCGCCTCGGACGCCTTCAGGATCGCGGCGGCCGCATCGTAGCGGCTGGCCCGCCCGCGGTCGTACGCGTCCGCGACCGCGTAAACGAAAGCGCGCGATCCGTTCATCGCGGTATACATGTCCGCGAGCTTGCCCTGCATCAGCTCGAAGCGGCCGATCGGCCGACCGAACTGCTTGCGCTCGTGCACATAGGGCAGCACGACGTCGAAGCATGCGCGCATGATCCCGAGCGGCCCGCCCGCGAGCACGATGCGCTCGACGTCGAGCCCGGACATCAGAATCTCGATGCCGTCGCCGGGCAGTACGTGCGTCGGCGGAATGCGGCAGCTCGAGAATGCGAGGCCCGACGTATCCGAGCCCCGCATTCCGAGCTTGTCGAGCTTCGGCTCGACGGAGAAGCCCGGCATCGAGCGCTCGACGATGAACGCCTTTATCGGCGGATGCTGCGCGGCAGCGGATGCCGCATCCGATTTGCCGTCGTCGACGCGCGCGTAGACGATCAGCACGTCCGCCTCCGGCCCGTTCGTGATCCACATCTTCGTGCCGTTCAGCACGTAGTCGTCGCCGTCGCGCGTCGCGGTCGTCCGCATCGACAGCACGTCGGAGCCCGCCTGCGCCTCGCTCATCGCGAGCGCGCCGACGTGCGACCCGTCGAGGAGCTTCGGCAGGAAGCGCTGCTTCTGCTCGGGCGTGCCGTAGCGGCGGATTTGATTTACGCAGAGGTTTGCCTGCACGCCGTACGAGAGGCCGACCGACGCGGACGCGCGGCTGAGCTCCTCGACGACGAGCACCTGCGCGAGATAGCCGAGCCCGGCGCCGCCGAGCTCGGGCTCGAGCGTGACGCCGAAGAGGCCGAGCTCGCCGAGCTCGGGCCACAGGTCGCGCGGGAACGCGTTCTCGGCGTCGATCTCCGCGGCCCGGGGCGCGATGCGCTCGGCCGCGAAGCGCCGGACGTGCTCGCGCAGCATCGTGAGGTCCTCGTCGAAGCCGAAATCGAAGTCGAGATCGACCATCACGGCTCCGCCTCTCGCGCCTCGAGGTGCGCGATCACGGCGGCGAGGAAACGCGTCGCCTCGCCGCCGGTCACCGCACGGTGATCGAATGTCAGCGACAGCGGCAGGATCGGATGCACGGCCGGCTCGCCGTCGACGGCGACGACCTCGTCGCGGACACGGCCGGCGCCGAGGATCCCGACGGTCGGCGGCTGCACGATCGGATTCGCATAGCGGCCGCCGAACGTGCCGAAGTTCGACAACGTGAACGTGTAGCCGCGCATCTCCTCCGGCGGAATCGTCCGCGCCTCGACGTCGCGGCGCAGCCGCGCGAGCCCGTCGGCGAGGTCCTCGCGCGTACGGTTGCCGACATCGCGCAGCACCGGCACGAACAGGCCGTCGCCGGTATCGACGGCGATGCCGAGGTGCACTTTCGGCAGCACTCGTCTGCCGAGGGCGTGGCTGTCGAACCACGCGTTCAACGCGGGCTCGACCTTGGCCGCGGCGGCGATCGCGACGATCAGACGCACCATCAGGTCGCGCCGCTCCGGCCACCATGCGGAAAGATCCGCATCGTCGTTCACGGTGACGGGCGCGACCTCGGCGTGCGCCTGCGTCATGCTGCGCGCCATCGTCCTGCGCACGCCGCGCAGCGGCTCGATCGGCCCGACCTCTTTCAGCAGCTTCGCGACGCGCTCGACGTCGCGCGCGGTGATCGTATCGTTCGGCCCGGTCGGCGTGACGACGCCGAGGTCGACGTCGAGCCTGCGGGCGAGCGCGCGCACGGCCGGCGTCGCGCGCACGAGGCTCGCGCCCCGCCGGCCGACCGAGGTCGCCGATTCGCGGGTGATCTCCTCGCGCGACTCGACGCGGCCGACGACGGTGCCGGTGTCGCGCCGCACCGTGCGGCTCGGCCGAGCCGCGCTCGACGCCGTCGCCGCGCCGGCCGCGGTCGCCGCCTCGCGCCACGCTTGCGCGGCCTCGGCCGGCGATCGCTCGGCGACGCCTTCGCCGTCTCCGGGCGTGTCGGCCGCGCCCGGCTCGGCCCGCGCGCGCTCGTCGCGCCGTTCGGAGGCCGTCTCGTCCGCTTCGTCGCCCGCGTCCGCGAACTCCGCGAGCGGATCGCCGACCTGCAGGATGTCCCCCGCCGCGACGAAGAGCCGTGCGACGCGTCCCGCGCGCGGGCTCGGAATGTCGACGACCGCCTTCTCCGTCTCGACCGACAGAAGCGGCTGGTCGACCTCGACCTCGTCGCCTTCCGCGACGTGCCACTCGCGGATTTCCGCCTCCTGGAGGCCCTCGCCGAGATCCGGAAGCGTGAAGATCCTCATGCTGCCTCCAGCGTCTCGTGCACCGCGGAGACGATGCTGCCGACTCCGGGCAGGTAGTGGTTCTCGAGGCGCGCGAGCGGCATCACCGTGTCGTACCCGGTCACGCGCTTGATCGGCGCGAGCAGCGACATCAAGCCCTCGTCCGCGAGGCGCGCGGCGATCTCGGCGCCGACGCCGACGTTGCGCGCGGCCTCGTGCACGATCACGCAGCGGCCGGTCTTGTCGACGGACTCGAGGATCGTCGTCATGTCGAGCGGGGCGATCGTCGCGACGTCGATGACCTCGGCGTCGACGCCGTCGGCTGCGAGGCGATCCGCGGCGAGCAGCGTCTCCCGGACCGACGCGCCCCAGCTGACGAGCGTGACGTCGCTCCCGCCGCGCAGCACGAACGCGACGTCGAGCGGCAGCGCTTCGCCGTTGTCGTCCACCTCCTCCTTGCCGAGCCGATAGAGGCGCTCCGGCTCGAGGAACACGACGGGATCCGGATCGCGGATGGCCGCGAGCAGCAGGCCGTACGCGCGGGCCGGCGACGACGGCGCGACGACGCGGAGGCCCGGGACGTGCGCGAACAGCGTCTCCGTGCTCTCGGAGTGGTGCTCCGGAGCATGGATGCCGCCGCCGAACGGCGCCCGGAGCACCATCGGGCACGTGAGGCGGCCTTGCGTGCGGCGGCGCAGCCGCGATGCGTGATTCAGCATCTGATCGATCGCGGGGTAGATGAAGCCCATGAACTGAATTTCGGCGACGGGCCGCATGCCCTGCGCGGCGAGGCCGATGCTCATGCCGGCGATCAGCGTCTCGGCGAGCGGCGTATCGATCACGCGGTCGGGACCGAAGCGGTCGAGCAGGCCGGCCGTCGCGCGGAACACGCCGCCGTTCACGCCGACATCCTCGCCGAGGACGACGACCCGCTCGTCGGCGGTCATCTCGTACGAGAGGGCGAGGGTCACGGCTTCGACGAGGGTGATCTCAGCCACGGCGCGTGCCTCCCGTCGCGAGGTTGCGGTCCGCGCGGCCGTCGCGCGCGCTCGTCTTCTCTTCTTCTTCGCTGCTGGCGCGTGCGCGCGACGCGAGTGCTTCGCGCTGCGGCTCGAGCGCCGCGGGCAGACGCTCGAAAAGGTGATCGAACATCGACTCCGGCGGACGGACGGGGGTGGCGAGGTAGTCGGCGACCGCCTCGTCGACGGCGGCGCCGATCTCTGCGCGCAGCGCCGCATCCTGCGCGTCGCTCAACGCGCCTTCGGCGGCGAGAAACGTTGCCAGGCGCTTCAGCGGGTCGAGCGCACGCCAGCGCGCGAGCTCGTCTTCGGAGCGGTAGCGGCGCGCGTCGTCGGCGGTCGTATGGTCCCCGATGCGATAGGTCAGCGCCTCGATCACGTGCGGGCCTTTGCCGGCGCGTGCCTTCTCGAGCGCGCGCGTCATCGCGGTGTGCACGGCGATCAAGTCGTTGCCGTCGACCTGCTCGCCTTCGATGCCGGCCGCGATGGCCTTCTGGGCGAGCGTATCGGCGCGCGACTGGAGACTCCGCGGCACGGAGATCGCCCATTGATTGTTCACGATCACGAAGACGAGCGGCAGCTCGAACACTCCGGCGGCGTTCAGCGCCTCGTAGAAATCGCCCTTCGACGTCGCGCCGTCGCCGAGCGCGCAGACGGCGACGCGCGGCTCGCGGCGCAGCGTGACCGCGTGAGCGACGCCGACGGCATGCGTCGCGTGCGTCGCGATCGGCACGCGGATCGGAAAATCCTCGGCCGGAGCTTTCGGGCCGGCGTAGCGGGAGCGCGGCCCGTCGCCGCCCCAGTAAAGGAGCAGCTCGCGCATCAGCACGCCGCGCAGCAGCATCGCGCCGG
>Ga0079224_100000734_pt1 | contig 34275 bp, 26 predicted proteins | sample Stecom2015_FD_80414 | JGI IMG/M metagenome (GOLD analysis project Ga0079224, IMG submission 80414) | Agricultural soil microbial communities from Utah to study Nitrogen management - Steer compost 2015 | ecosystem: Environmental > Terrestrial > Soil > Agricultural land | place: USA: Utah... | reverse complement strand
GGATATTTTTCTTTGTCCATTCCGAAATCGGTTGTGCGGTGTTCTACCAACATTCCGATTTCTTCAAAAGAACCTTCGTCCAATAAATAGTCGATGCGTTCTCTTGCGGTTAATTTCTTTTTCGCGTGTTGCGCCGCAATTCTCTTTTCGCCTCCTCCTAAAAGTGCTTGCGCTTTTTTATCGATTAAAGATTGTATTTTATCGTTCATTTTTAAATTATTCTAAACTATTAAAAACTTATGAATTAAGTTGTTTCATTGATTATTGATTCTAATTCTTCTTTACTTGGAAGAACGGTTTTGTATCTACTTGCAAAAATTTGCTCATTATTCTCAGGAAGAGTGTATCGAACTACTGCTTCACTTTTATTCTGACAAAGGATGATTCCAATGGTTTGGTTTTCATCTTCCAATCGCATTTCTCGGTCATAATAATTGACATACATCTGCATTTGTCCGATGTCTTGGTGTTTTAATTCACCAATTTTTAAATCAATTAGGACGAATGATTTTAAAATTCGATTGTAAAAAACTAAATCTATCCAAAAATGTTTATCCTCAAAAGAAATTCGTTTTTGTCTTGCGACGAATGTGAAACCATTTCCCAATTCCAGAAGAAATTCTTCTAATTTATCGATGATTTCATTTTCTAAATCATTTTCTGAATAACTTGATTTCTCAGGCAATCCAATGAATTCTAAAATATATGGGTCTTTTATGGAATCTTTTGGTTTTTCGATGATCAATCCTTTTTCTGAAAGTTCTTTGACTTTGTCCTTATCTCTACTTAAAGTTAATCTCGTATATAATGCAGAATTGTATTGACGTTCCAATTCGCGTACACTCCAATTGTTTTTTGCAGATTCGATTTCGTAGAACTTTCGCTCCTCTTCATTTTCAATCCGCATCAATTTTATGTAATGAGACCAACTTAAATTGAATTGTAAATTGGGCTTTGCCTTTTCGGAATTGTCCTCGAATGAAATCCTAGACGATGTTTCGGATTTTGATTGATCTGATTTGTCAGACACTGTCTGACTAATTGAATAATTCAGATAAAATTGACGCATCTGTTTTAAATTAGTTTCAGAAAAACCTTTTCCAAACTTTTCGGTCAATTCACTTGACAAATCTTTTAAAATCCCTTTCCCATATTCGGCTCTGTCCTTTCCATTTTGTTCTTCTTCGACAATAATTCTCCCAATTTCAAAATACGTAGCAACCATCGTATGATTGATGGTTTGCACGACATTTCTTCTTGCAGATTCTAATAATTCTACAATTTGCGAAATGTACTTTGTATTGGAAAGATTGTTTGCCATTGAAAGAATCTACGAATTAGGTAACCTAACGATTTTTTTATCTTCCAAATATTGTTTCAATGCGACCATTGCTGCGATTTCTGCTTCTTTGGCAGATTGTTCTTTGATCACTTCCGGATTGTAATATTTCTTCACAAAATTGGTGTCGAAATTTCCAGTTAAGAAAGCTTCGTGTTCAAATACGAATTTTCCAAAAGGCAAAGTCGTTTCGATTCCTTTGATTTTATAGTCTGCGATTGCCTTCAACATAAGATGAATCGCTTCTTCACGTGTCTTTCCGTATGTAATCAGTTTCGCTAACATCGGATCGTAATAAATCGGAACATCCATTCCTTCATCGATTCCATTGTCAACACGAATTCCTTCTCCTTCGGGTAATTGATAAACCTCCAAATTTCCAACGCTTGGCATAAAATTATCCAATGGGTCTTCCGCATAGACACGTAATTCCATCGCGTGACCTTGGATTTTCAAATCTTCTTGTTTGATTGGAAGAACTTCGCCTCTTGCAACACGAATTTGTAATTCCACTAAATCCATTCCCGTAATCATTTCCGTCACCGGATGTTCTACTTGCAAACGCGTATTCATTTCCAAGAAGTAGAAATTTTTGTTTTCGTCCAACAAGAATTCAACCGTTCCCGCACCGACATAGTCACAAGATTCTGCCACTTTCACAGCTGCTTCACCCATTGCTTGACGAATTTCTGGCGTCAAAACAGCAGAAGGTGCCTCTTCAATCACTTTTTGGTGACGACGTTGGATGGAACATTCGCGCTCAAATAAATGAACGATGTTTCCGTGGGTATCGGCCATCACCTGGATTTCAATGTGACGTGGCGAACCGACATATTTTTCAATGAAAACCGAACCATCGCCAAAAGCAGAAAGCGCTTCGGAAGTCGCGCGTTCCATTTGGGATTCAAATTCGGATTCGTTTTCTACGATACGCATTCCTTTACCACCACCACCGGCAGAAGCTTTGATCAAAATCGGGAATCCGATTTCTTTGGCCACTTCTTTTGCTTTTTGAACGTCCGTGATGGCTTCATCCAATCCGGGAACCATCGGGATGTTATAGGCTTTCACCGCTTCTTTTGCTGCCAATTTACTTCCCATTATGTGAATGGCTTTGGAACGAGGTCCGATGAATGCGATGCCATTTTTTTCGGCTTTTTCTGCGAATTCCGCATTTTCTGAAAGGAAACCGTATCCGGGATGAATCCCGTCCACATTTAAATTTTTACAAACTTCAATGATTTTATCGCCCAATAAATAGGATTGATTGGAAGGAGCTTCACCAATCAGAACTGCTTCGTCGGCAAATTTAACATGAGGTGCTTCGCGGTCTGCCGTCGAATAAACCGCAACGGTTTTGATGCCCATTTTTTTGGCAGTTTTCATTACGCGGAGTGCGATTTCTCCTCGATTGGCCACTAATATTTTTTTCATTTTATTCGAATTCAATTAATAATTGTCCTTTGTCCACTGCTTGTCCTTTTTCTACCAAAATAGATTTGATGATGCCGGCGCGAGGTGAACTGAAACTATTTTCCATTTTCATGGCTTCCAACACCAAAAGGCTGTCATTTTCCTGAACTTCTTGTCCTACCGAAACATTGATGTTCAAAATCAGTCCCGGCATAGGTGCTTTGATGGCGTTAATTTGTTTCCCGGCTCCGACCTCAAATCCCATTTCTTTGATGAGTTGATCTAAAGGACGGGCGATATTGATTTTATATTCGTTCCCATTTACTTGAATGGTATAATTTCGGTTTAAAAGGTCTTCTGAAATGATTTCGCTATGGTAAGAAATATGGTCTTTCAAAATCTGAAATTGGTTGTTATTCAATTCAATGCTGTCGAGAGAATTGATTTGATCTTCAGAAAACTCAAAATCATATTGTCCGTTGACGGTGGCTTTGTATGTACCCATAATTTTTTTGCTGATGGTATGAGGGGCTAAAAGTACATAATCTGACTATTATTTGAAAAGTATTTTTGAATTAAAGAGCTAATTGATTTCATTTCTTAATTTGTATTTTTGTGTTCTCCTTAATTTGGGGTCTGATTAAACTCAGCCCGGATGGAAGTGGAATCCTTTTTTCTTTCAACAAAAAGCGAGAAAGCAAAAAAAAGATTTGAACGGACAGCCGGAAAAGCCGCAAAAAATAAATTTGAAATGAATCAATCCAAAGCCTTAGCCATCTTAAAATCGGGACGAAATGTTTTCCTCACAGGTTCTGCCGGTGCGGGAAAAACCTATGTTTTGAACCAATACATCCAATACTTGAAAGAACATAAAGTTCCGGTTGCGATTACGGCATCGACGGGAATTGCATCGACGCACATGAACGGACAAACGATTCATTCCTGGTCGGGAATTGGGATTAAAGATGAAATTTCCATCAAACAAATGTCGAATTTGAAGGAAAAAAAATATTTCCGCGACAAAATGGACAATGTGAAAGTTTTGATTATCGATGAAATTTCGATGTTGCACCGAAATCAGTTGGATTTGGTGAATCGTGTTTTGAAATTTTTCAAAGAAAACGAAATGGCTTTTGGTGGAATTCAGGTGATATTTTCGGGCGATTTTTTTCAGTTGCCACCGATTGGAAATGACGAAGAATCTTCTCGCCAGAAATTTGCTTTTATGTCTGATGCCTGGTTGGAAGCCGAACCCGTGATTTGTTATCTGACCGAACAGCACCGCCAATCAGAAAATGATTTGAATTTAATTTTGAATGAAATCCGTAACGGAAATGTTTCGCAGAAATCGATTGATTTGTTGGAGTCCAGAGTAGAATTTCATCCGGACGAGGGCGAACAGGAAACGAAATTATTTACGCACAATGCCGATGTTGACAGAATCAACCAAACTTATTTGCAGCAAATCGGCAGTTCATCCAAATTCTTTCCGGCAATTTTAAAAGGAAATGAAGTTTTGATGGAAATCTTGAAAAGATCGGTTTTGGCTCCTGAAAATTTGGAATTGAAAACCGGTGCACAAGTGATGTTCATCAAAAATAATTACGAAATGGGTTATGTTAACGGAACTTTGGGGCGTGTGACGGGCTTTACCGACAAAGGAAATCCATTGGTAAAAACGCTCGACAATGACCTGATCGAAGCCAAAGCCGAAACTTGGGCAATCGAAGATGAAACCGGAAAACCTTTGGCTTCTTTTGTGCAGATTCCGTTGCGGTTGGCATGGGCGATTACGATTCACAAAAGTCAGGGGATGACAATGGATGCAGCGATGATTGACCTGAGTCGTGCGTTTGAAAAAGGGCAAGGTTATGTGGCACTTTCACGTTTGCGGGATTTATCGGGATTGAAGTTGAGAGGTTTGAACCAAACTGCTTTGGAAGTAGATTCGCTGGCGATGAAAGCCGATTTTCGCTTTCGGGAACTTTCACAGGAATGGGACGATTCTTTAGACGAAAAAGATTTGGAAAGAGAATTCAAAGGATTTATCATTCATTGTGGTGGAATTACGGACAAGAAAGAATTAGCGAAGCAAAAAGAAAAGTTAATTCAGAAAGAAAAAGCAGAAAAAGTTTCAACTTATCAATTGACCAAAAAATTGGTCGAACAAAAATTAAGTTTGGAAGAGATTGTAATAAAAAGAGGGTTAGGAAAAGGAACGATTCTCAGCCATTTGATCCGCATAGCTGAAATTGATTCGGAAATCAATTTGGAAATGTACCGGCCTCATGATGAAATTTTTGAAAAAGTAAAAAAAGTAGTTGAAAGCCAGTCAAAAGAAGAGAAACTTTTGTTAGGGAAAATTTATGCGGATTTGAACAAAGAAATTTCTTATGACGACATCAAACAAGCAATGATTTTTATGAGTCGAAAATAAGAAAATTCCTTTATGATAAATCGCATAGAAATTATAACCCGCCTCAATCAAATAGTAGAAAATAAAATCCGACAACTTCAAGGATTAATTGAAGATTTACGAAATTCCCATACCGATACCAAAAGCAGTATGGGCGATAAATACGAAACTTCGCGCGAAATGTTGCAACAAGAAATTATGCAGATTCAATGGCAATTGGCGGTTTTTCAGCAACATCAAATTGCGGTGAAAAAACTCATGGAATCAAATTCCGACATCATCAAATTTGGAAGCATCGTGAAAACGACTTTTGGGAATTTTATTATTGTTACAAGTTTGGGAGAATTTGAATTAAATGTAGAAAAATTTATTAGTATTTCGGAGCAAACGCCTTTAGCGGAACAGTTAATCGGGAAAAAATCGGGTGATTTTTTTTTGATGAATCAGAAGATTTTTGAGATTTTGAAGGTGGGATGAAATGAAAACCATTTTTGTGTTCCTAAAAAGAATCAAAAGCCACTAAAGTCCATTCAATAGTGATTTTTTTGGTATCGTTTTTGCGCCGTTATAAGTGAAAACTCAATTAATAATCTAAAATATCAATTATGGCAAATAAAAACGACTCCTTTATTTTATTGACAGGATTATTAATCGGAGCTGCAGCAGGTGCAACAGCAGGTCTTCTTTTGGCGCCCTTTTCGGGTAAAGAGGCAAGAAAAAAACTTTGCGAGGGTTCGGAAGATTTAAAAAGCCGGATTAAAAATCAATTGGAAAATATTTGCAGTAGCGCATCTTGTAGTTCAGAAATAACCGAAGTTCCTGTAAAATCAACTTCGAAAAATACCTCATCCGGAAGTAAATCATCAAAAATTAAAAAGAGAACTCAGAAGAAATCGGGTACTTAATTGTATTTATTCTGCTCAAAAAACTTTCTATATGATTTCTCATATCAAAAAATACATCAGTCATGGAATGGCTTATGCCAAACTGGAAATAACCGATTCTGTCAGCAATATGGTTGGCGCGGGCGTTTTCAGTATTTTGGCAGGGGTTTGTAGTTTGATGATTTTGTTTATGGGTAGTATAGCCGCAGGCTATTTATTGAGCAATTGGCTGGAAGATTTGGGAACAGGATTTTTACTGGTCATGGGATTTTATATACTCTTGCTGGTTATATTCATTCTTTTCCGAAAGAAAATAAAACTTCTTTTTACCAATTATGTGGTTGAAACTGCCATGGAAGCTAGGGATGATGAAGAAACCGAAAATTATGAGAACTAAAGACATCAATACGTTAAGCCAGTTGAGAGAGGCAAAATCTGCGCTCAAACGGAAAATGAAGCGAAAAGACGAAGCGTTGAATAATAATCTTATTTATTCAGGAATCAATTTGTTGCTGGGCGGAAAAAAGAAAAAGCAAGGCTCGGGGGTGGAAAATGCTATTGATTTTTTGGCTTCTAGAACTGTTGATAAAAACAGTGTTGCCAAAATTGTTCAACCTCTTTTATCGGTAGCAACTGCTGTTGCAATCCCGCTTTTGTTAAGGAAAGCTATGAAATTAGTGAAGAAAAAAAAATAAATTTTTCTGATGGATACAATCATTGGCAGCGCAGCAGGAATTCTAACATCGGTGTCGATGATTCCTCAACTAATCAAAGTTTTAAAGGATAAAAATGTCGATGATTTATCGGGTGTAACGCTCATTGTGTTGATTTCAGGATTATCGTTATGGGTTTGGTTTGGGATTATGAAACAGGAATGGCCGATTATCCTTTCCAATTCCTTTGCGGTTTTGGTCAATTTGTGGCTAGGAATTTGTTTGATTATATACAGAAAATAGGCTTAAATTTAATTTTTATATAATTTGAAATTTAAAATCAACAAAAGAAAACTATTCAAATGGATAGGAATCAGTTTAGGTTCCATTCTGGTTTTGCTTATTTTATTGATTTTGAGTCTTAGAATTCCGGCGGTTCAAAATTTCGTAAAAGACCGATTGATTGTTTATTTGGAAGAAAAAATTCAAACCGATGTAGAATTGGAAAAAGTTTATATTGCTTTTCCCAACCGCATTATTCTTGAAAATCTTTATTTACAAGGTGAAGACGTAGACACGCTTCTGGCGGTTAGAGATTTTGATGTAGGGCTGAATATGTGGAAACTTTTGGATTCACAAGCCGATTTTACCTCAATTGACCTGAAAGGTGTGCGTGCAAATGTAGTCCGAAATCCCGACGGAACTTTTAATTTCGATTATATTCTCAATGCTTTTGCGACCGAAGAAAAAGAAGAAGAATCCAAACCCTTTATCATTTCACTAGACAAAATTGAATTAGAAGATATTGGTGTTAGTTTTATTGATAAGCAATCTTCCAATGATATAAATGTGCTTTTTAATCATCTGGAAACCCGTGTTAAAACTTTTGATTTGGAAGAGAATTCCTATGCTTTGGACGAATTGAATTTAGATGGTTTACAACTTAAATTGTATCAGGATTTTGTAGAAGAAGTAGCGGCAAATGTAGAAGAAACCGTTGATTCCTTGAACCAGCAAAAGCCCATGAAGATTGGTTTAAATGGAATTAAATTTACCAATTTCAATATAGATTATGGCAATGATAACACCCGGACTTATGCAAAAGTTCTTTTCAATGAATTGAGTGCCAAGATTAACAAAATTGATTTGGAAAATAATTCATTTGACCTCAATAAAGTCCTTTTTTCGGGCGCAAATCTCAATGCCGAGTTATTCTTGCCTTCCGAAAGTTCCGCTGTAGAAGATACTATTCGAACTGATTCTCCTGATTCCGCAATTTCTCTCGAAGTAGGGGAATTTGTATTGGAAGACGTAAAGGCGGTTTACAGAAATACAGCTGCTAAACCGGCGCCGGGAGGGCTGGATTTTAATGATTTGGATTTATCTGACATAAATTTAGAGTTGAATGATTTCCGTATGGTCAATAATGCATTTTCGGGCAAAGTAAAATCGGCAAAAATTACAGAAAAAAGCGGTCTGAATATTCAGGAGTTCCATACTGATTTTCTGTATGCTTCTTCCCAGGCTTATCTCAAAAACCTTTATCTACAAACTCCTAAAACGGTTTTGCGTGATGAAGTGCTGTTGAATTATAATTCCATTGATCAATTAAGTGAAGATTTGGGCAACGTGGAAATTTTAGCTGATTTGAATAATTCCAAACTTGGATTTTCAGATATTTTGACTTTGGCGCCAAGTCTTAAAAATACGACTCCTTTTAATAAATATCCGAATGCGATTCTCAATTTAGATGCAGAAATTGAAGGGGAAATAAACGATTTGTTGATTCAAAATCTGGAAGTTTCAGGTGTGGATCAATTAAAATTAGATATAAATGGAAGGCTCAAAAATGCGACAAATCCGGAAAATATTTATTACGATTTAAACATTGACGAATTTTCTTCTTCTGCCAAAACCGTTTATAACTTGGTTCCGCCCAATGCGATTCCTTCCAACATCACTCTTCCTTCTTCTTTCACGATTAAAGGGAAAGCGAAAGGAACTACCGAAATAATTAATACCGATTTGAAACTCAATTCTACACTGGGAAATGCAGCTGTTCTTGCCCAACTTGATATGAGCCGAAAGAACCGGGAAATTTATGATGTAAAAGCGAATTTACGTGATTTGCAAATCGGTAATATCATTCAAAATCAGGATTTAGGAGCCATTTCTGCAGATATTTCTGCCAAGGGTGAAAGTTTTGATTTTACTCGTGCCAATGCGGACTTATCGGGTGAGGTTGTCTATGTGGATTACAATGGCTATCGTTACCGGAATCTGGATTTGGAAGGAAAAATTACCCATGGAAATTACCAAATTGAATTGAATTCAAAAGACCCGAATGCTGATTTGAACCTGATTGCTTCCGGCGTTTACAATGAGGAAAATCCAACACTAAAAATGTCGGGAACCATCACCAAGCTCGACTTGAATCAGTTGGGTTTTTATGCAGATCCGATGATTATTGCAGGGAATTTGGAAGCGGATTTCACCAATTTTAATCCGGACGAATTAAATGGTTTTCTTAAGCTTCAAAATTTTGCCATTTCAGATACAGAAGAGGTTTTTCCCGTTCAGGATTTGACATTAAATGCTGTTTCCACAACAGATTCGACCAAAATTTCACTTCGCTCACAAATTGCCGATGTAGATTTGGACGGTAAGTACAAAATCAGTCAGATTTTTGGTTCGCTTCAGCAAACTTTAAATCAATATTATCAATTTCAAACGCCGGGCGATTCCGTTGTCATTGAACCAAACCAATATTTTGTACTCAACGCTAAAATTAAAAATGATGACTTGATTAGAAAATTTCTTCCTGAATTAAAAAGCTTTGAGACCATTGAAATTACAGGTAATTATGAGGCCGATAATCAGAAAATTGAATTGGATGCGAAAGTTCCGCATATTTCTTATGGCGAATATTTGATAGAAAATCTGGGTTTAGAAATCGGAAATGAAAACGAGGCTTTGCAGTACAATTTGGACGTTGCAGCTCTTAACAATGAAAGTTTTGCATTGAATAATCTCAATTTAAAGGGTGAGATTACGGATAATGTCATTTATTATAATTTGACCAAAAAAGACGAAGAGGAAGAAGACCAATTTTTAATTGCGGGAACCGTGGAATCCATGGACGATATCACCGAAATCTCTCTGAATCCTGACGGACTTAAATTAGATTATAAAGATTGGACCGTCGGTGAAGGAAATAAAATCCAGATAGGACCGAACGGTATTTTTGCTGATAATTTCCGGATTTCAAACAAGGGCAATGAAATTTTGGTTCAGTCTGAATCCGACTCACCCAATAGTCCGCTCAACATTGATTTTACGAATTTCGAAATAGAAAATATCACCGAAATCATTAAAAAAGATTCTTTGCTTGCTTCGGGAACAATTAACGGAAATGTAGTTTTGAGTAATTTAACCGAAAATCTGGTTTTTAATTCGGATTTGAACATTTCCGGTTTCCAATTTTATGGTAGTCCGATTGGCGATCTTGCCCTGAAAGTTGATAATGCAAATGAAAACCTTTTAAATGCGGATGTGGCGTTGACCGGAAATGAGAACGATGTTCGGATTACCGGAAATTATAATACAATGGAAGGCAGTTTTGACCTGAATGCAGACATCAACCAAATACAAATGAAAAGCATTCAGGGATTTTCCATGAATGCGATTAAAGAAACCGAAGGTTATCTATCCGGAAATTTGAAAATAAGCGGAACAACCGATGCACCGCGTATTTTGGGTGCTTTGAAATTCAATGATGTTGGTTTGCAGATTGCCCAAACGGGAAGTGATTTTCGAAACATCAATGATGAAATTGATTTCACCGGAAGAGGAATTGAATTTGATAATTTCAAAATCAATGACAAAGACGGGAATTCTTTAAGCATAAATGGACAGGTTCTTACTCAGACCTATCGGGATTTTGCCTTTAACCTTGATTTGAAAGCCGATGATTTCAAAGTGGTGAATTCGGAGAAAAACAATGAGGCCATCATGTATGGTGTGCTTTCTGTGGATGTGGATCTGCGTGTGCGGGGCGATTTGGATTTACCCGTAGTTGATGGGAATTTAGCAGTTGCGGACGATACAGATTTCGTATTCGTACTTCCGCAGGAATCGCCTGGATTGCAGGAAAGAGACGGGATTGTGGAATTTATAGACAAAGACCAGCCTGTGCTTAACCAAACTTTGGTAGACAATACCTTGAATTCCCAAACCAATTTTACGGGAATGGATGTAAACGTTAATATTGAAGTCAGCAAAGAAGCCAAACTTTCCATCATCATTGACAAGGCAAACGGTGATTTTGTGGAACTTCAGGGTGAAGCCGATTTGACGGGTGGGATTGACCCTTCGGGAAAAACAACACTTGTAGGAGTTTATCAGGTCGAAAAAGGAGGCTATGAACTTTCTGTAAGTATGTTGAGAAGAAGATTTGACATCCAGAAAGGCAGCACGATTACCTGGAATGGAGAACCTACAGAAGCCACGCTTGACATCACGGCGATTTATAAAACTGAAGCGCCTCCAATCGACTTGGTAGAACAACAAATGAGTGGAAAGTCCAATGCGGAAATGAATCAGTACAAACAAAGAATTCCATTCAATACTTTATTAAAATTAGAAGGAGAATTATTGAAACCTGAAATTAATTTTGACATCACAACCGATGATGAAAACGCGGCGGTTTCTTCTATGGTTCTGGACGATACAAAGGCCAAATTGCAACAACTTCGAACCGAAGAATCTGAAATGAACAAACAGGTTTTCGCCTTATTGCTTTTAAATCGTTTTGTGGGAGAAAATCCATTTGACAGTGGTTCCGGTCTTTCGGCTGAAACCCTTGCACGTCAGAGTGTGAGTAAGATTCTTTCCCAACAATTGAACAATCTCACTGAAGATTTGATTCAAGGCGTGGATTTGAATTTCGATTTGGAATCAACAGAAGATTATTCCTCCGGACAAAAAAATACACGTACTGACCTGAATGTAGGCATCAGCAAAAGACTTTTAAACGACCGCCTGAAAGTTTCAGTTGGCAGTAATTTCGGGTTGGAAGGAGATGCCCGACAAAATGAGAATACAACCAATATTGCGGGGGATGTGACGGTGGATTACAGTCTTTCCAAAGACGGCAGATATTTGTTAAGAGCTTACCGGAAAGATGAATACCAGGTAGCTTTACAAGGTCAGATTGTGGAAACCGGCGTTGGTTTCATCATTACATTGGATTATGATAAATTCCGTGAAATCTTCCGAAAAAATAAGAGAGAAAAACAAAATAATGAAGTTATAGAATATAAATAATGGGAGAAATTCAGAAGTATATTCGTTTTTGTTTGGTTTCGGGAGTTGCCATTTTGGTTGTTTCTTGTAGCAATACCCAATTTCTCAATGAGGGCGAAATGCTTTATACCGGCGCTGAAATTAAAATTGAAAATGATTCGATTCCGAGAAAAGACAGAAAAGAATTGCAGGAAGAATTGGAAGAGAATTTAACGCCCAAACCCAATTCGACTTTTTTGGGACTTCGTCCTAAATTGTTTTTTTATAATATCACCAAAGAGCCTGAAAAAGACAAAGGATTACGTTATTGGATGAAATACAGGCTGGGAGAGGAGCCGGTTTTATTGCAGGATGTGGACAGGGAATTCAATCGGGAAATTTTGGTCAATTATTCAGAAAACAAAGGTTATTTCACCGCCAATGCTTCTTATGATACGATTGCCAAAAATAAAAAAGCAGAAATTATTTATACCGTAAATCCGGGACCGCAATATAAACTTGGTTTGATTGAATATGAAAAGGATTCAACGCTCATCAATGCAGAAATTCAGAAACTTACCGAAAAATCTTTATTGAAAACCGGCGAAGCTTTTGATCTGGATGTGATCAAATCGGAACGGGAAAGAATTGACCTGAATTTGAAGGAAAAAGGGTTTTATTATTTCAGTGCCGATAATATTATTGTGCAGGCCGACAGTACCATCAGCAATGATCATAAAGTGGATTTGAATGTTAAATTAAAAGAAAATACCCCTTCGCTTGCCAAGGAACAATTTACCATAGACAAAGTGGTTGTTTTTCCGAATTATAATCTTCAGGATGTAAAAGAAGGCCGTTATGGAATACCCACACATGCCGATACACTTTCGGGTTATACTTATGAAAATATATATGTGGTGGATCCGGATCATAAATTTAAACCCAAAATATTTGACCGAACACTTTATTTTAAAACGGGGGATCTGTACAACCGTTCCGACCATAATCTGAGTCTGAGCAGGCTGATAAATCTCGGTGTTTTTAAATTTGTGAAGAATGAATTTGTGATATCTGATTCGGTCAATCATAAATTTGACGCTTATTATTTATTGACGCCGCGAGAGCTTCAATCTTTGCGATTGGAAGTTTTGGGACGAACAAATTCTGCAAATTATGCCGGAAGTGAATTGAACCTGAATTGGACGAACCGTAATATATTCCGCGGAGCTGAGCAATTAAAAGTTTCTGTTTTCGGTGCTTTTGATGTGCAGATGGGTGGTCCGGAAGACGCAGCCAATATTTTCCGTGCGGGCGCCAAATCCCAGCTGTCGATTCCCAGGATTGTAGCGCCTTTCCGTTTTCGGTCATCAAGTGCTTTTGTGCCCAGAACCAATATTTCACTCGGATATGAATTCATGAATCGTACAGAACTTTATACTTTGAATAATTTCAACGCTTCTTTTGGGTATGTCTGGAAGGAAAATGAAAGAAAGGAACATGACCTTAAAATACTGGATATTACCTATGTTTCTTCAGCCCATGTAACGCCTAAATTTGATTCAATTTCTGCCAATAATATTTTTCTACAACGGATTGTACAACCCCAACTTATTTTCGGACCGATTTATTCCTATACCTATACCAATACGATGCTTCCCAAAAAGAATACGATTTACTACAAGGGAATGGTCGATTTGGCAGGAAATATTGCCGGACTCATCAGTGGTGGAAATGCCAAAAAAGGAAATCAAAAGGAAATTTTTGATGTACCGTTTAGCCAATATGCCAAAATTGAAAATGACTTCCGGTTTTACCATAAATTGGATGATAAAAATTCGATTGCAACCCGTTTGATTGCGGGCGTTGCTTATCCGTACGGGAATTCAGAATTTGTTCCCTTTTCTCGTCAGTTTTTCATTGGCGGAAGCAACAGTATTCGTGCTTTCCGGGCGCGCACATTAGGACCGGGAAGTTTTGACCCGCGTACTTTGGATGATGCTTTTTTCTTTGATCAGTCGGGTGATGTGAAACTGGAACTGAATGCGGAATACCGTTTAAATCTTTATAATTTTCTGAATTTTGCCGTTTTTGCCGATGCCGGAAATATCTGGTTGGTAAATGAAGATGTTGAAAGACCGGGTGGAAAATTTTCGAAGGACTGGCTGAGTGAAATTGCAGTAGGAGCAGGTTTAGGTTTGCGATTAGACTTTTCGATTCTGATTCTTCGGCTTGATTTGGCAATGCCGCTTCGGGTACCTTATTTTGAAAATGGAGATCGTTGGACATTTGATAAAATTGATTTCGGAAACAGCGATTGGAGAAAAGACAATTTGATTCTAAATATTGCTATTGGTTATCCGTTTTAGCATTCTTTTAGCATTCGCAATAAAAAACTGCAATGATTTCTCACTGCAGTTTTTCAAAAAGGAAAACGAAAACATAAAACGAATAACTACTATGTATTTACAGGTTTTTGCATTTCGCCCATTCGGTGGGCAGCCATTTCATCTGTAGAAAGATTACTCATCCAAACCTGTAATTTATTTTTTAATCCGGAAATAACTTTATCCTCGCCCTGCATCATGGCATCGAATCCGTCTTTTGCCACTTCTGCCGGATTTGCGAGAGGGTTTTCTAAAATTTTGCTTTCATTCATATCGGCTTTATTGAAGAAATCGGTAGCAGTGGGACCGGGTAAAAGTGTTGTTATGGTAATGCCCTGGTCTTTTAATTCTTCTCTTACTGCTTCAGAAAAAGACTGGATAAAAGCTTTGGTACCATGGTAAACCGAATGCCAGGGTCCCGGTGCTTTGCTTGCGATGGATGAAAGATTTAAAATCCGACCCGATTTTTTAGGTAACCGGTCTTCAATAAAGAGTTTGCTGAGAATGAGAGGTGAAATTATATTCAGACTGATGATGTCCAGTTCACGGTGAATAGAAGTATCCTGAAATTTCCCGTATACGCCTTGCCCGGCGTCATTGACCAAGATTTCGGGACTAATTCCTTTTTGTTTTAAATCGGAATAAATTTCATACGCCATTGTATAATCAAATAAATCTTTTGGATAAATCAGAACTTCGATATCATTTTGTCTGAAAGTCGCTGCCGCTGTTTCCAGGTCTTTTTGGGTTCTGGCTACCAGAATCAGGTTGTAATTGTGTTGTGCCAAAAGTTTTGCCAGTTCAAACCCGATTCCTTTTGAAGCCCCTGTAACCAAAGCATATCTCTTATTGTCCATAATATTTTAAAAGATTAATTTAAATCCTTTGCAATAATAAAAAGACTAAAAGCAGTATGTTATGATTGCAGTCATAAGGCTTCAGATTCAGTATGTATAATATTGAGTAAACATTAAAATAAGTATGGAAACAATTATAAATACTATTCAAAACCGAATCCGTAATAAAAATATATTGATCACAGGAAGTACCACGGGAATCGGAAGAGCAACGGCTATCTTGTTATCGCAAATGGGAGCCAATGTATTGATAACCGGGACAAATGCAGAACATATGCAAGATGCGTTAAAAGATTTAGAAAAAACATCTGGTGGACAAGTTTTCCATGTTTTGGCAGATTTGGGTACCGAAGAAGGAATAAACAAACTTTTTGATGTTGTGGACGAAAATTTTTCTCATTTAGATGTATTGATAAATAATGTTGCTTTGCCTTTTGGTAATATTTCCGAAGGTAATTATGTTGAATGGGAAAGAGTTCTGAATACCAATCTATTGGCGTATATTGCTTGTTGTGCAGAAGGAGTCAAGCGAATGTCCAAACCCGGGCATATCATCAATATAGGTTCTATGAGTGCAGATGTCCGGGAAGGTTCGGGCTCTATATATGTCGCTACGAAATCGGGAATTCAGGGATTTTCTGAATCCTTGCGAAAACAATTGAATAAGGAAGAAATCAAAGTAAGTCTGATAGAACCTGGCGCTGTTGATACCAATATGCAGGAAGGAAGTGCAGAAGAAAAAAGACAAAAAATTGACGCCGCCGAAATGTTGAAAGCCGAAGACATAGCCTGGAGTGTTTTGTATTGTCTTTCCCAATCTGCACGCTGTGATGTGGTCGAACTCAAAATCCGTCCGCATAAGCAATTAATCTGATTTTTTTAGGCTCCAGGTAATCCTGATTTTGGAATCAGCCTTTAAATGAAAATTCCATTTTTGACCACGCAGAGCTGAAACTTTTTCATATGTAGAATTTTGTTTTTGTTCCACCAGAATTTGATCTATTTTCTCATTTCCTTTTATAAACTTCAATAGCGCTGTGAAATCGCCGTGACCGAGTATTTTAAAAGTTATCTTGTTCTTTCCTTGACGCATTGCCTTTAGCGGATAATCCAGAAAAAAGACGATATCTGAATTTTTGATGCGGTGATATTGTCTGGACACAATTCCGAACGGAAGGCCGGCACCATATACTTCTTGTCCGACCTGTCCATTGGGTTCCCATCCATCCTGCAAATCTTCCAAAGGAATCCACAGGTCTTTTTTTATTTCGCCCGTTTTGGTTTTTTCGGTCAGAATCTGTTCCGGCAACTGGATTGGATAATAATAGATCAACCTGCTCGGAGTATATTTGATAAATTCCGAAACCAAAAGTTTGATAGTCGCCGGAATATTTAAACCGTCGGTTAATTTTAAATAATTGTACAGCGCGGCATATACTTCCATTTCTTCATAGGCGGCCGTATAGGGTGCGTCATTCAAAGGATAAACCGCAAAAAAATTCTCAAAAAATTTAGCGTGTCCATAATCGGATTCCCAAATCCGGACGTTTTTAAAAATGCCTGCCAGACAAGCATAACTTATTTCCAGAAAATCTTTATTTCCCGTTTCTTTGTAAAGCTCCACCATCGCTGCTGCTGAAAACGCCGTATTGTTGGCCTGATAAAAAATCTCAAACCCCAATCCTTTTAATTTTTTTGCAGACCGAATGGCTTCATTCAAAAATCTTTTTTCACGGGTGAGTTTGTAGGCCATCAGCATGATGTGTGCATACGAGCCCGGTACATCTTTCTCCCCACCCTCTCCCGGAATGGTTTCTTTTTTTATTACTTCCAAAGTGGTCATTTTATAAAATACAGGCCATTTATAATTGAAATGTTTTGCTACTTTTATTGCATAATCAATGCTTTTTAGAAATAATTTTTCGGCATTCTTGTCTCCTTTCAAAGCAAGACGGGAAAGGTTGAGCAACGGATGGTGCAGGTACCAGGAATCCATTACCATTTCTTCTTTTTGTTCTTCGGATTCATCCAGATTTTTTTTGATAGATGGATGCCACCTTACAATGCTTCGGATGTTTTTATCGTAAAAATCTTCAATGCCTTTTCTTAAATCTTGTACTACAGGGTGTTCCTTTTTTTTCCACTCCAAATATTCTTTCAGCGGAAGCAAAACCGCCAGTTGCACCATGATTTCAGCCGGCGTTTTATAATCCGATACATAGGCGTTCAGAAAAGGCGTCCCCTCAATTTGAATCCAGCAACCTTTATTCTGGTTGAGGTCATCCAGGGCTTTTTCCGCCACAGACGGCCAATCGGTATATGAGGTTTCGGGTTTGGGTAAATATTTATAAACTTCTCCCAAAAATTCAAGATAGGAAAGGCTTATCTCTAAATTGTCTGCCGGAATATTTTCAGTTAAAACAATATAAGCATCAGAGAGAACAAATTCGTGGTTTTCGGAAATCGGTTTTTTGGGATTTAGTGGAAATTGATAATCGATTTCAGGCCAATCTCCTCCCACCGAATCCATAAGCGAAGTTTCACAGCAGTCACAATAACCCGAAATCGCAGAAAGATTTTGGAAATAAAATACCGAACCAACTTTTGGACGGGTCATGCTGAAGTAAAGTTGTCCCGAACGTCCGCCTTCTTGTTTGAGATGGATTTTCCCGGCTGTATTTTGTAGACTTCCTTTTTGCGTCAGGGGAACGATGTCGCGCGGATAAAAATTAATCAGAAACGGAAAATGGGCGGTAAAGCGGGTTGTGTATCTAAATAAATTTTTCCCCGATTCCGGAAGTATCAAATCTATTTTGAAGCTCCCTAAAGAATTGGAAGCAAAGATTTGGAGGTGATTTTCATTCTGGCTCCAGTTTATTTCTTTAAAAGGACTATTCATACCATAAGCCAAGCGGAAAGCAATGCTTCCGCTTGAAGGCCATTGGACAAGCAGCCAAATCGAATCCCCTGTGTTTTTGACTTGGAATCGATAGGAATTGATTTCTATATCTGTCAAAGGCAGGGTTTGTTGAAGTTTTGGCTGAACCGTTGCCGACCAGGGCGTAATCATTTCATCCATAAATTCTTTTTTGATATTGCTTCTATACAATAATAATCTTTGCTTTGAGCCTAGACTTATGATCCGAATCATAAAGAATTAAACTGCTTATTCATAGTCACTTAATCGTTTGTATTAATATTTTGTTAAAGTAAACAGAAAGACTTTACTAGGCTTGTTTTTTGATTTCTCATACAAAAATCAAGATTATGGAATTGTATATTTTAAATTCAGAAACAGAGCATCCAGGGTGTTTCTTTGTAGTAGACGAAGAAGCAATGTCAGTAAAAACGAAAATTGACCCCGAATTTGGTGTTGAAAGTGTTCCTTTCAAAAGGATTCATGAAAAAGAAGAAGAACAAATCCTGAATCTTTACAAAAGAGGGGGTAGCCCTGAATGGGAAATCAGCAGGGGCAATGAAAAGGATTTCTACATTGCCCAGTTGAGAAAGCGTCCGCTTTTCTAAGCTGAATTTATTTCAAATTTGTCCGGTATGAAGAGTTTTTGAGATTAATGAGATACTTCAGTTTTTAAAGTGCTTTATTTATAGTTATGAATAACTTTTTGTCTCATTGGTTTTAAATTAATCTTTCACTCATACCGGACATTTTATTTCTATTTTCTCCTCCTCTCTATGATTGAGGTCATAAGTTCAGGACAGATTCCAATATACATTTGGTTTAAAATATTGAGGTTATGAGAATTATGATTTTTATTTTAATGGTAATTTCATTTTGTGGGTTGAAGGGACAGGAAAAACTAGAGGAAGATATTATATCCGTTCATGATAAATCTTTCGTAGAAGAGGCCACCAAAAGCGGATTAGCAGAAGTGGAAATGGGAAAACTTGCTCAAAAACAAGGAAATTCCCAATTCGTAAAAACTTTCGGGTTTCAAATGGAAAATGATCATTCAAAAGCTAATCGCGAATTAAAAGAGATAGCCGGCCGTAAAAATATTTCTTTGTCCAACACCCTTCCAAATCAACAAATGATGGATAAAATGTCGGCCAAAAGTGGAACTGACTTTGACAAGGCTTTCATGGCACAGATGGTCATAGACCATGAAAAGGCAATCAGTCTGTTTGAAAATTTTATTCAGAATGGTAGAAATACGGAATTGATTAATTGGGCAAAAACGAAGTTACCCGTTTTAAAAGCGCATTTAAAAGAAGCGAAAGAAATTGAAAAATACATTCAAGTTAAATAATTAAAATCAATCGGATATGTTCAGAGACGGTGTTTTGAAAAGTATTTGGCAAGATGAAATTTCCCGTTCCGAAAACGGTACGCTCAAAGACGATTTGTATGATGTGGTAATTGCTGGTGCCGGAATTTCGGGGCTTAGTTGTGCGGTGAGTTTACAAAAAGCCGGGTTGAAATGCATAGTACTGGAAGCCGAAAATATAGGGTTCGGTACCACGGGCGGAACCACTGCTCATCTCAATACATTTTTTGACACGCCCTATGATTCAGTTATCAGGGATTTTGGGCTGGAAGAAGCAAAACTTCTTGCCGAATCAGGGAAAGAAGCCATAGCTTTTATTCAATCCAATGTTGAGGAATTTCAGATTGACTGTGATTTTGAATATAAGGATGGTTTCCTTTTTGCAACCGATGAAAAACAAGCCAAGGATTTGGAAAAATTTTATGATGCTTGCCGGCAGGTCGGTCTTCCTGTGGAATACACAGACAGCACACCATTCCCGATAGAATTTGTCAAAGCTGTTAAAATTAATGGACAAGCGCAGTTTCATCCCTTATTGTATATCAAAGGATTGCGAGAGAAATTTCTGAATTTAGGTGGAGAGTACGTTCGAAAATGCAGGGTTACCGAGTATAAAAATGAAGCCGATCATTTCATCATTTCCACCAGTTTGGGTGAGATAAACGGAAAGAATTTGATTTATGCTACGCATACGCCACCCGGCGTAAACCTTCTTCATTTCCGGAACATTCCGTGGCGGAGTTATGTGATGGCGGTAGAATTGAAAACAGAAAATTATCCCGATGCTCTAGGATATGATCTGGAAGAAATTTATCATTATTACCGTACGCATAAAATGAATGGGAAAAATTATCTCATAGTGGGCGGGAAGGATCATAAAACCGGTACAAAAACCAAAACAGAAGAAAATTTCAAGGATTTGGAAACACATATCAGAAAGCATCTTGATGTGAAAAAAATCAGCTACAAATGGTCGAGTCAATATTTTGAACCGGTGGATGGTTTGCCTTATATTGGACGTCTGCCCGGCGGTTTAGACAACGTCTTTGTTTGTACGGGGTATAATGGAAACGGAATGATTTTCGGGACAGTGGCCGGAATTCTGATTTCTGATTTGATTTTGAAACATGAAAGTCCTTATGAAAAATTATTTAATCCTAGAAGGGTCAAACCCATGGCTGGATTCAAAAAGTTTGTTTCGCATAATACCACTGCTGTTTCTTACTGGATGAAAAATCAATTGTCTTTGGGTGATGTGGAGAAATTGGGAAATTTACCTGTGGATCAGGGACATCTCGTCAAAATTGGTAAAGGTTCTTACGCCGTTTACAAAGAGCTTAACGGAGAGTGCCATATTTTGGAAAACAGTTGTTCTCATGTAGGTTGTTCGGTCGAGTGGAATGAATCTGAAAAGACGTGGGATTGCCCGTGTCACGGTTCCCGGTTTGGAATAGAGGGAAATGTATTGACCGCGCCTGCTGTAAACCCACTCCATCGTAAAAAGATGAGTGAAACAAAACCGGGAAAATCATAAGAATTTCTCTTTAAGTATGAATTAATTTATGAAGCAAAAGTTTTGGATATTTCCTTTTGTTCAGGGGTTGTATTTTTTAATTACAGCCATCTGGCCAATGCTTGATATCGAAAGCTTTATGAAAGTAACAGGACCTAAGACAGATGTCTGGCTCGTTATTTCCGTATCCTATTTATTGATTCCCTATACTTTAATTTGTTTAAGGACGGCCTTTAACCGGAACGAAACCAACCAACTGATTAAATTAAATATGATTTTGGTATCGGTTTTTCTGGCAGGCGTAGAATTTTATTATTATTTAAATGGAACCATACGTTGGGTTTATGCTGTTGACGGTATTTTTCAACTTATTTTTGCCGGATGGTGGACTAGGGAATGGTGTAAAAAATTGATTAAATGATAAATTCATCTGAAAGAATACTGGTCATTCTTTTCATTCTCTAAGGCTAAACTTCTATCTTTGCCCCACGTCCAAAAATTACTTTTCCATCATGAAAATTGCCGTTTTTGTCTCCGGCGGAGGAACCAACTTACAAAACATCATCGATGCCGTTCAGGACGGCACACTTCCCAACACCGAAATTGCAATGGTCATGGCTGACCGAGATTGCTACGCCGTAGAACGCGCCCTTGATTATGACCTTCCGACTTATTTGCTCGAAGACCGAAAAACTTTTTCAGAAGACGCCCAACACAACCTCGAAGGAGAAAACGTAGATTTGGTTGTCTTGGCTGGCTTTCTTTCAATTTTGACTGAAGAATTCGTCAATAAATGGAAAGGAAAAATCATCAATGTACATCCGGCATTACTTCCAAAATATGGCGGAAAAGGAATGTACGGCGCCAAGGTTCATCAGGCAGTTTTAAATGCAGGCGATGAGGTTTCCGGCGCAACCGTCCATTACGTAACTGCCGGAATCGACGAAGGAGAAATCATCTTGCAAGGCGAATTCAAAGTCGAGAAAGGCGACCAAGTTGCCGACTTGCAAAGGAAAGTAGCAGAAATTGAGAGAAGAATTTTAATTCAGTCAATTCAAAAATTAGCAAAATAACCTAAAAGCCTCAGTGACTCTTCGACTGAGGTTTTTTGTTTGTATAAATTAAAAGTTTCACACACATAAATTTAATTCAAAAATGAACAAGCAAGCGTTAATCAGTGTTTCAGATAAGACAAATCTGATTCCATTCGCAAAATTCCTTTCCCAAAAAGGCTACAAAATCCTTTCGACGGGCGGAACCTTCAAACACCTTCAAGAAAACGGAATCGAAGTTACCGAAGTCAAAGACATAACCGGATTTCCGGAAATTTTGGACGGACGAGTAAAATCGCTTCATCCGGCGATTCACGGCGGAATTATGGCGCGTCGTTCCGACGAAAATCACATGAATACTTTGCAGGAACACAACATCAACCCGATCGACATCGTGGTCGTGAATTTATATCCGTTTTTTGCCAAAATGAACACCGGACTTTCCGAAGCCGAAATGATTGAATTCATCGACATCGGCGGACCGTCTATGTTGCGTTCGTCAGCCAAAAATTTCAACGATGTAACTGTGGTTACGGATGCGAATGATTATGCAAAAGTTCAACAAGAAATCGAAGCAAACGGAACGACTTCACTTGAAACAAGAAGACTTCTTGCAGGAAAAGTTTTCAACCTGACTTCTGCTTATGACGCAGCGATTTCAACTTATATTTTGAATGAAGATTTTCCGCAATATTTGGAATCTTCTTACGAAAAAGTGATGGATTTGCGGTATGGCGAAAATCCGCACCAAAAAGCGGCTTATTACGTCGATAAAACCAAAAACGGTTCGATGAAAGATTTCGAATACCTGCAAGGAAAAGAACTTTCTTTCAATAATATCCGCGATATGGATTTGGCTTATAAAGTCGTTTCTGAATTTGAAGAAATAACCTGTTGCGCCGTGAAACATTCCACGCCATGTGGTGTTGCGATTGGAAATTCCGTTGATGAAGCGTACCAAAAAGCGTACGAATGTGACCCTGTTTCGATTTTTGGCGGAATCATCGCTTTCAATGCAGAAGTCAACAAAACGACTGCCGAAGAATTGAACAAAATATTTTTGGAAATCGTCATCGCGCCTTCATTTACAGACGAAGCTTTGGAAATTTTCAAATCCAAAAAGAATTTAAGAATCATCAAAGTTAAAAATCCGGTTTCCGATAAAGTAAGTTACGCAAAAGTTGATGGCGGATTATTGGTGCAAAGTGTCGATAATCAATTCTCAACCGATTTGAAAGTTGTGACCGAAAAACAGCCGACCGAAAAGCAAATGACCGATTTGGTATTTGCACAGAAAATCGTGAAATGGGTAAAATCCAATGCAATTGTAGTTGCCACAAACGGACAAGCATTTGGCATTGGTGGCGGACAAACCAACCGAATCTGGGCAGCGCAACAAGCGATTGAACGTGCGAAAAAAGTTCAAACCGAAGAACTGGTTTTGGCTTCCGACGCATTTTTCCCGTTCCGGGATTCGGTAGATTTCGCAGCGGAGAACGGCATTACCGCTTTGATTCAGCCGGGCGGTTCGGTCAAAGACCAGGAAAGTGTCGATGCTTGTAACGAACACGGAATTTCGATGGTGTTTACCGGAATGCGGCATTTTTTGCATTGAGATTAGATTGAATTTTATAAAATCATACTTCCCCAACCAGTCAGGTCTTTAAGACCTGACTGGTTTTTTTATATTTTTGGAAAACTTTAAATTCCAACTATGCCACTGACATTTATATTTTCTGAAACCAATCCACTCATTTACATTATCGGAGCTTGGCTCAGCATCTTTATTTTCTTTGCCGGAATTTCCTTTGGATTATGGGTTGTAGGAAATCGAAAAAAGAAAGAATTGCTCATGAATCCCGAATATCAATTATTCGAACAAATTGAAATCCACGTAGTCAGCAAAAGTAAATTGTCTTATAATTTTTCAATTCCAAGTAAAATAGACGTTTGGGTTGGAAAAGATGAAATTCATTTTCTGCCCGGAAAATTTAATATTTTTCTGTTGTCGAATTTGGTTCCTTCGTCGGTAAAATCAGTTTCGACCAACGTTCAGGCAGAAATGCAGTTTTCAAAATCCATTCAACTCAAATTCAATTCTGATTCGCTTCAAGCATTTTTCAAACCATTTTATTTGCTTCGCAACGATTTTGAATGTACATTGACTTGCCAAAACGCAGAACAGAGAGAAGAACTTTTTTTAAAATTGAATGTGTTGCGAGTTAAGTTGTGAACTTCATCAAATTTCTGAATAAGAATTTATGGAAAATTAATAAAAAAACTTCAAGAGGTTGATAAATATAAATCAATTTACCTCTGAATCATTAAAATCATAACCTAGAAATAAAAACGGATTATTTTAATTTTCAGAAATCACTAAAGTGATTTTATTGAAATCTGCTGCCGCATTAATTACCGAGCGATATTCTTCAAAAATATCCAACGGATAATCCAATACATGGTAAAATTCAACATTTGTCACGGTAATTTCATTTCCATTTTGAATATAGGAACTAGTAAAAGCCGCTTCCGTTTTTCCGTTGATATTCAGTTTTTTATCGAAATTAAAGCTATCTAAATTCTTGACCGAATAACCTTCGGGTAAAATGATTTTCAGGGTTCGGGTATAGCTGTGCGGATAATAAACTTCAACCGGTAAAATGCGTTTGTGGTTTTGGTACATTTCCATTTGTCGACCAATGGTTTCGCCCGCTTTGAACAATACATTATTGCCTGCTTTCTGTGTCGTACCTTCAAATTCGGCATCCATGACAAAGGGTTTAAAACCTACTAAATCGATTCCTTCGTTTTCAAAATTCAAAGATTTGTATTCCGTTTCAACCGTATAATTCTGCGCATAATCCTTTTTCAATAATTCATATTGATCTTTGGAAACGAAATCTTTCAAGGGTTGGAAATTCAGAGCCGAATAACCGTTGAATTGGTAATTGGCGTGGATCAGCGGTTTTTCAATGTTTTGGGTGAAATCGACTGTGATGTTTTGAATATCGTGTGTCAATTCAGAAGAAGGAACCTTGATTTTTTTAACCGTTCCCATTCCAATTTTAGCACCGCCAAATTCTTTTCCTTTGATGAACAATCCGTAATTTCCGCTGTAATTAAAATTAACCATGGGCAGTCGGTATTCAAGTGACATGATATCTATGTATTCGTCAATTTGCGGGAAATACAAAATCACTTCGTTTAATTGCTCCAGGGTTTCAAAATCTTTATCGAAAAAATTAGTAAATCTTTTGGATGTGAAAACCATTTCGTTTTCAATTTTCATTTGCTTTAAAATCACCGAATACAGTCGCAATGTATAGAAACCGTTGGCTTGTTTGTTGTGGATGACATCTGCCAAATTATTGTTCTGATTAAAAAAGCGATTGAAATTGATGGTCGATTTTACTTTGTTTTCAATGAATTTTAATTGTTCTCTCGGGTCTTTGCTTTTCGGAATTTCTTTCACAAAGTTTTCAATGGCTTTTTGTTCTTTTTTGTCCAATTCTTTGTTCATATTATCATAAACATTCTTTGCGAAATCTAAATAATTATGCAGATTGGAAGAATTTTGTGCCAGATTTTCTTCCAATTTATATTTGAATTTCATGATGTAGCGATCCCAATTGGAGTAGCGTTCGTCATCCAAAATGCCTTCAATGTTGTTTTGAGAAATAAAAAGATTGGATTTTTCAGGCTCAATTGTATTTTTTCCTTCTATTGCTTCGCTCAAACCGTTGTAAGATTTGTATTTAAACACCAAGTGATTGGGATAAATCAATTCGAAACTGGCTTTTACAATCGGGATTTCTTCTTGTATTTTGATGATGTAGCCTTCCAGTTCAGGCGCTTCTTTTATGACAAAAATCTTTTCAATAATTGCTCCTTTACTTAAACCGTTTACGGCGTAGAAATTATAATTCACGCCATTTTCCTCATCGGTTTCTTCTTTTATGTCTTTTGGATTTAATTCGGTGATTTTTCCATTTTCATGAATCACACGTACTTTGTTCAAAACCAAGCTTTCATCTTTTTTGAAAGGAATATAAACGCGGTTGTTTCTTTCAACAGCTTCATCTGAATTCAGTTGTTTTTTCTCATGAATTAAAAAATACTGAACCGCCGAATTTTGGTCTGTCACAATATCAATTTTGACATTTTTAATCAAAATCACTTCATTTTCACCTTGAAAGTTCGAAGGGATTTCAATATTTTCATCTGAAAACGAATAGTTTTCCAATTGGGATTTCTGTCCGAAAACTGCGGAACTAAAAATAAGTATAGAAAAGCTCAGAAAAAAAGTAAATTTGGGTGTCATAATTTAAGGTTCTGTTATAATGATACTTTCGTTATAGAGTGATTTCAATGTGTTCAGGCTTTTTGTCCATAAACTGAAATCTTCTTTTTTTAACATTAATTTTTTAAGTGCCAATTGGAAATCCAACCGGATTTGGTTATCGCCTATCGTATAATTAATGGAATAATCCATCAAGTCATTGGATTCTTTTAGGTTTTCAGGAAAATAAGAAACCTTCATTCCTTCGGGAATTTCCAGTAAAACAGCATATTCCAGATTCACCAAAAAATCAAAATCCACCATGGAAGTCCGGTCATTTTGAAGCGTGAAATTCTTAAAAGGTTTCTCCAAAAATAAATTTATATAGGTTTCTTTTCCCACTTGTACAGCATAATTGTCGAGTTCGAATTGATAGTCGATTTCATAAGGTAAATCCTTGTTTGGGATGTTATTTTCCTTGAAATCAATTAATTGGAATTTGTTATTTCCCAATTCTAGGACCGATTTCAAAATCTCATGTCTTTGTTTATGTTGTGCGTCTCCGAGAAGCGCAATGTATTTGGAGCGCGCCAATCCATCAAAAGAAGTGGACGCATTTCCTTTCAAAAGCGTGTTTTCCAAATTTAATCGGATATGGGTTTTGGTCAAATTATTTTCAGGGTTCACCACCGGAACTTTTACCAGTTTATAAGAACTTCCGTTTTGTACCATCGCTTCTTTTCCCTGAATGAATTCACTTGGCAATCCGAATTTTGTAAAGGAATCCGTGGCATCCAAAAAATAAATCTGTCCGGAAGGGGTTTCATAAGTGGCTATCATGTGGTCGTCCACAGCCGGTGTAGGCACTTCATGGTAAGTGTAAGGAATATTCCGGCTGCCGATCCAAGTCAAATTTACATGGGGAATTTGCGCATATTTGGCCATTTCCGTGATGATGCTCGCCATATCTTTACAATCACCGAATTTTCTTTCATATACCAGTTTGGCCTGTCTTGGAATAAAACCTTCGTAAGCATCTTCAAATGCTACGTATTTAATATTGTCCTGAACCCAATAAAAAATGGCTTTAATCTTTTCTTCATCTGTCTGGAGTCCTTCAACCAGAGATAGAGTTGTGCTTTTTAGATTGGGATCTTCCTCAATGTTTAAATCTTTAGTGAAATTTCTGTAATAATTATACAGCAAATCTACCGAACCCAAAACGGGGAAAGTTTCATTGTGAGACTTATAACTTTCAATGTAAAAAACGATGTGAGGCACTGCGTAGAGGTAGCCGGGATTATATTCCTCATACTTCAACGGCAGATTATTTTTTAAAGTCCAGGAATAGAGATTTTTTCCTTTTTTTTCGGTTTTGCTGAACTGAATGAGATGTTGTGGGTCATTGAAAATTTTAAATCCGATTTGAACCTCTTTATCGGTGAGGATTTCCAGTTTATGCTGCGTTGCGGGAAAATCATTGTTGAAAATGAATTTATGCAAGAGGTAAGGATCTATGAATTCGTTTTGGTATTTGTACACTTTTTTTGCGCCTACGTGCAAACCGGAAAAGGTTAATTTCTTTTCCTTAACGTCGCTGTGAAACACACTGCGTTGATCCAATGGCACATCTACCACTTTGGAAACAGGGATTTTTTTCTCTTTTCCATTTTGGCTTATTACAGAGTAAGCCTCAAAAGACTGTAGGGGAACTAATTGCGAATACACAAAAGATTCTTGGTTGTTATGAATGCCTGTGTCCGATAAAATCACTGATTCATAATAATTATCAGACAAGACCTTTAATTTATCTTTCTCAACGGAAATCGAATAGGACTGAGATTCCTCTACAATGTATTCATTGTAACCGTTGTATTGGGTTTGCAATTCGGTCCAAGATTGGGCTTCCAGATAAAAAGGAAAAAATATGTTGATGAATAGAATGGAACTTTTACAGAACTTCCACCAAGTTGCCTGAATCATAAATTTTTGTTTGGTCTAATTTTCCGTTTTTGTACAATTTTACTTCTCCATGAATGATGTCGTAATAATATTTGATGGAAATATGAGGATTTCCGGCCGGGTCAAATATTTCTACTAAACCGTTGAATTCGCCCGAATCGAAAAATTCTCTTTTGAATATTTTCCCCGTTTCATGGTATTGAAGACGTTCACCCTGAAGTTTGTCTTTTTTATAATTATTGGAAGAAATCGGTTGACCGTTTTCTTCAAAAGCTTCTGATTTACCTTCTCTCAATCCTTTTTCAAAGTTGATGGTAAAAGCGGTTTTTCCATTTGGATATTTGGATTCGATTTGGGCATTTCCACCTTTTATTATTTGGGAATCGCCCAATTCCCTTTGGGCATTTAAGACTTTGTAGGAAACAGGTGTGCCCAATTCATATTGAATGGAAGCAATGGCTTTTCCATCATAATTGAAGAATTTCTTTTCACCATGTTCCAAATCGTTTAATGTCTGATAGGTCACATACACTTTTCCGTTGGGAAAATATTGGATAACATCGCCGTTTTCTTTGTCATAAACATATTGGGTTTTTATGCGGATGTTTCCAAATTGGTCATAATAATTGAATTGCCCATGCGCAACTCCGGAATAATAAACACCTTCTGACGAAAGAATTCCGTTTGGATAGAAAAATTTATAAGGTCCATGGCGGACATCGTTGAGAAATTGAAATTCACTGTTTTTGGTTCCATCCAACTGAAAGACAGTAGTCAATCCGTTTCTCACACCATTTTTTAATTCATATCGGGTTAAAATTTGATTTTTTGGATTTTTAATTTCAAAAACTCCGGTTTTGTTTGCAAAATTAAATTCGCTTTCTACATTCCCTTTTTGGTCATAACGCGTTTCCTGTACGATTTGGTTATCGACATAAGTTTTCTTGATTTTAATATTTCCGTCAATGGTATATTCATAGTAATTATAGTTGCGCTCTCTGTTGACGAAGAAACCCTCTGAACTGATTTTACCATTGGGATAATAATATTTGAAAGGACCATTATTGTTTCCGTCCTTTGAATATAGGCTGAAATACAATTTATCATGCGCAAATGATTCATATAAACCATCAGATCCACCTTCTTTTAAATGGTCTGTATAATTGAGGATATTTCCTTTTTTATAGTCAGTATAAAGACCGTTTAATTGCCCTTTGGAATAATTCTTTTTGGAACTGATTTCACCGTTTTCATAATAATAAATCCATTCGCCATCTAGTTTTCCGTCTTTGTAATTCCCTTTTGCCAACAAAGTACCCTCACTGTCTTTTACTTCAAGAAAAGTATTTTTCAGACTAACTTCTTTTGGTTTTTCGGGATCGGGATAGTGCAATAAAATTTTCTGGATTTCATCATTTTTATAGAACTCGGTTAAATATATTTTTTCTTTGTTTGAATAATATCGGGATTCTGTGGTTTCTCCTTTATCATTGAAGAAAGATTGGGATTGTAAATGGCCCAATAAATCGTAGGATTTATAGTTTGTAAGTTTACCGTTCTGGAAGATTGATTCATTGATAAGTTGGTTGGTTCCCGAATATTCTTTGTAATTATTGGAGACTTCGCCATTTAAATACTCAGAAGTAGTTTTGATTTGTTTACCGTCATAATAAGTAAGGATTTTCCCATCATATAAACCGTTTTTAAAATTCAGTTCACTGGTAATGTCTCCGGCTTCATTATAAACAAATGCAGGTCCCTCAATTTTGTCGTTTACGTAATTATATTCGCTTAATTTCGAACCATTTGGCCAATAGCAAATATTTTTACCATTTTGCGTGCCATTAGTAAATGTGAATTCACACAAAACGCCGCCGTTGGGATAATAACTTTTGTATGCACCATGGTTTAAATCATTTTGAAATCCGCCTTCCAATCGAATTGAACCGTTCCAGTAATAATCCTTAAATGGACCGTTTTTATGACCTTTAACGTAAGTTACCTCTTCGCTTTTTTGAAGATTCGGATAATAATAATGTTGTAATCCGTCCAATTCATCGCTTAAATAATTGAGTTCGCTCAAAGTTTGTCCATATTCATTCATGAATAAATATTTCCCTTCTGACTTTCCGTTTACCGTTTTTCCCTGAGAATAGGGCAGTCCCTCTTTTAAATAAATGGTAACTTCTTCCTGTTTGCCAAAATGCATTCTTTTCCTTTTGGCAAATGTTTCCCAAAAATATTTGGCAACATAATCATCCATAAAGGTTTCTATTTTTTTCTTTTGAGAAGTATAAGGTTTTCCCAATTGTTCTTCCAGTGCAATCAGTGTGTAGTAAGTAAAATGTTCAGTATAATTTTTTCTCGAAATATCAGTTAACCATGGGACATAATATTGGTCAAAAAATCCACCTTTTGATTGATGTTCCGGCAAATATTCCATAATGGCTTGTACTTGTCGGGTATAAATGTCATCAATGGAAGAATTGACTTTATATTTTGGACTCAAAGCAAGCTCATTTTTAAGGATCATTTCTAATTCCGAAAAATCATCGCCAACCGCCGAAAATTTCACAGTTCCTGTGTTTTTTGAAACGCCTCCAAACTTTGTATTGAGTTTGATGATGGCATCAGAAGCATATTGGCCGGTCGGGTCAATCATCAAATATCCCAATAAAGCCAAAGAAGCCTCCACGACTTTTCCTTCTTCAAAAGCCACCGATCCCAGTAAATAATGTGCAGAAACATTGTTCGGATTTAACTCTATCAATTCCATCAAAGTATCGACTCCTTTTTGTTTTTGTTCGCTTCTTAAATACATAATAGCTGTATTAAAAAGAAGACCGTTTGACATAGGAATGATTTTTTTACCTTCTAAATATATCTTTTCCGACTCGTCATATCTTTCCAAAGTACTGAGTAAATTTCCATAAACGATGTAAAGTCCCGGCATTTCCTTTATTTCTCCGGAAACCCTGAACTTTTCCAGCATCGCCTCCAATTCCTCATATTTTTTGAGCATGAACAATGAATAAGCCTTTTCATATTGAGCTTTTAAATAATCCATATCCGGTCTTGCCACTTTGTCATACTGAAAAATGGATTCTTCATATTTTTCATTCTCAAATAATTTCACCCCTTGATTTATAAATTCAGTGGAATTATAGATTTCTGAATATTTCGATTGAGCCATGGAAAATACAGAACCCAATAGGGTAGTGGCAAATAAAAAAGATTTAGAGAAAATCCTTTTTTGGTTTTGGGAATAATACATGATAATGGGACGAAGAGTTTTGAGTTATAATAATTAAGTTTTTTTACTGAGAAAATGATATTTTTCCAATTGCTAATTAGGGAAAATATATTTTATTATCCAAATGATTTGCAACAAATCAACCAAAATAAATCAATCTAAAAGTCTGAATGCGGGAACGAAAAAACTTTCTAAAGCCGATTTTCCCGAAAAACTCTATGGTTTTTTATTAATCGGAATAAATAGAAACATCCAAAAATTTCAATCTGTTTTTTGATGAAATTGATTTTGATTTTTCAATCTTTGTATTTCTTAAGATTATCTCAAAATGAATATAAAATCCACAACTCACAACTCACAATTCACAACTCGAATTCTCATCATCGGAAGCGGCGGTCGTGAACACGCCATCGGATGGAAATTTGCAGAAGATTTCAAAAAGAAAGGCGAAAACCTGGAATTGTTTTTCATTCCCGGAAATGCCGGAACAGCGCAAATCGGACAAAATATTTCGATGAATTCTTTGGAAGAAATGCTCGATTTTGCCAAAGAAAATCAAATCGATTTGACTTTCGTCGGGCCGGAAGATGAATTGTCGCGCGGGATTGTGGATTTATTTCAAGCAGCAGATTTAAACATTTTCGGTCCCGACCAAAAAGCAGCGCAATTAGAAGCCAGCAAAGCATTTGCAAAAGATTTTATGCACAAATACGGCGTGAAAACCGCGAAATACAAAACCTTTCAAGGTCCGATGTTCGCCATCGAATATCTGGAATCGCAAGAATTTCCGATTGTAGTGAAAGCCAGCGGCTTGGCTGCCGGAAAAGGTGTGATTATCTGTCAGGATTTTGAGGAAGCCAAAAAAGCCGTTTTGGATATTATGGAAGATAAATCCTTTGGTGATGCCGGGGCTGAAGTTGTGATTGAGGAATATTTAGAAGGTTTTGAAGCGTCAATTCTTTCGATTTTCAACGGAAAAGAAATCATTCCTTTTGTTTCGGCAAAAGACCACAAAAAAATCGGCGAAGGTGAAACCGGCTTAAACACAGGAGGAATGGGCGTTGTTGCCCCAAATCCATTGTTCAAAAGAGAACATTTTGATGTGTTTGAATCCGATATTTTGAAACCGACTTTGAAGGGGTTGATTGCAGAAAATTTATTGTTTTCGGGCGTGATTTTCTTCGGATTGATGATTACCACAAAAGGAATTTATTTACTTGAATATAATTTAAGGATGGGCGATCCGGAAACCCAAACGACTTTGCCTTTGCTCGAAAATGATTTATACGAAATTGTTTCCAAATCCAATCGGGGTGAGGATTTCAGACTTGAATTTTCCAATCAGCAAGCTTGTTGCGTGGTGATGGTTTCGGGCGGTTATCCTTTGAATTACGAAAAAGGTTTCGAAATCCGCGGACTGGAAAAAGTCGATTGTCCTTATTTCATCGCGGGTGCAAAAGAATCAAACGGGAAAATCCTTACTTCGGGCGGACGCGTCGTCAATGTAGTAGGTTTGGGCGAAAATATGGATGAAGCACGAAAAGTGGCTTACGAAAACATCAAAAAAATCCATTTTGATTATGAATTTTATCGAAATGATATTGGGTTAATTTGAGAATTTGTCAATTTGAAGATTTGAAAATGTTTCAAAAAAATAATTTAATCTCTTTGTGGACTTGTATCTATGGCGGCGGAAGTGATAAATAAATTATGAAAAAACTCTGGAAACTCATTAAACGAACCTTTATTATCGTTTTTATTGCACAATTGGTTTATATCGTTGTGTTGAAATGGATAAATCCGCCGGTTACCATTACCCAAATCAATAGTTTGATGGAAGGAAACGGATTGCACCGGGATTATATTTCTTACGACAAAATGCCAAAATCAGCGAAACTTGCCGTCATCGCTTCTGAAGACCAATTATTTACCACTCACAACGGTTTCGACAAAAAAAGCATCGAAAAAGCTCTGGAATTCAACGAAAAAAAGAAAGGCGAAAAAATCCGTGGTGCGAGCACGATTTCGCAGCAAGTTGCCAAAAATGTTTTTCTCTGGCAAGGCAGAAGCTGGTTCAGAAAAGGTTTGGAAGCTTATTTTACGTTTATGATTGAACTTGTTTGGGGAAAAGAACGCATTTTGGAAATGTATCTCAATGTTTCCGAAACCGGAATTGGCACTTTCGGGATTGAAGCCGCTTCGCAACGTTATTTCAAAAAACCGGCTTCGCAATTAACCAAAAATGAAGCCGCAAGAATCATCGTCAATCTTCCGAATCCGAAAAAATACCGCGTGAATCCGCCAAGCAGCTATGTGAGCAAACGTGCCAGTTGGGTCGAACGCCAAATGCGGAATTTGCAAGGCGATGCGGAAATTAAGAAGTTGGTGGATTAAGAAAAGCCCTGTCAGGGTTTGAAACCCTGGCAGGGCTGAAAACTAAAATTTTCGCATATGATGGGAGATAAAATTCTACACAAAAAATCTTATTTTTGTGCAAACTTCGCACAATGACAAACGGAATCATCATTTTGGACTTCGGTTCGCAATACAATCAACTGATAGCAAGAAGAATACGCGAATTTGGCGTATATGCCGAAATCTTGCCGTTCAACGCTTCGCTCACAGAAATTTTGGAAAAACAACCCAAAGGAATCATCCTTTCCGGCGGACCTTCTTCGGTTTTCGCGGAAGATGCTGCTTT
>Ga0079224_100000733_pt1 | contig 34276 bp, 33 predicted proteins | sample Stecom2015_FD_80414 | JGI IMG/M metagenome (GOLD analysis project Ga0079224, IMG submission 80414) | Agricultural soil microbial communities from Utah to study Nitrogen management - Steer compost 2015 | ecosystem: Environmental > Terrestrial > Soil > Agricultural land | place: USA: Utah... | reverse complement strand
GTATGAATATGGTGCTGTACCTCCTGTAGCAGACGCTGTAGCCGTTCCTAATACACCTCCACAACCTTCATCTGTTGATGTTGTTGTAACTGTTGGTGCTGATGCAGAAGGAGCAACTGTAGCCGTAGCTGTAGCCGAACAACCGTTTGCATCTGTAACTGTAACAGTGTATGTTCCTGCTGTCAAATCTGTTGCTGTAGCTGAAGTTTGAGCTGGAGTTGTATTCCAACTGTATGAATATGGTGCTGTACCTCCTGTAGCAGACGCTGTAGCCGTTCCTAACACACCTCCACAACCTTCATCTGTTGATGTTGTTGTAACGGTTGGTGCTTGTGCTGGAGGATTTATCGTAACCGATTGTGTTCCTGAACAACCATTTGCATCTGTAGCCGTTACAGTATAGTTTCCGGCAGCTAGATCAGTAGCATTAGCTGTTGTTTGCGCTGGAGTCGTATTCCAGCTATACGTATAAGGTGAAGTTCCTCCAGAAGCAGATGCAACTGCTGAACCATTTGCGCTACATGTTGCATGCGTTGGAGTTACGTTAATTGAAATTGTTGTCGTTGCACATGGATCATTTCCACATGAATTGAGCGATGAAATATCATTAATCGTAATAAAAGCACCTCCTCCGTCAGTCACACGAATTGGAAAAGAAGACGGTCCTGGTATATTTGTTCCTGTAGCAAAATCATTCCATGTATCTGTTGTGGTACAAGAAGTTGCTGGCATAATTCCATTCATACACTGATTAATAAACGATTGCCAAGTATAACCACAAGCGGTACATTGAGCTTGGTTCGTAATTTGAACTGTTCCTCCAGGTTGGAAAGTTGACCATGTGTAAGGATCTGCACCTCCAGAAACTGTTAAACTGCCATTTGATTCTACACATACTTCTAATGCACAAGGAGAAACTACCACATTTGTCGTCACAACATACCCACAAGTTGCAGTAAAAGTAATTGTATGTGTTCCTGGTCCTGCTGCAGCTGGAGAAAATGTTCCATTTGTAGCATCCGTAATTCCTGTTCCCGACCAGGTTCCAGCTACCGGAGTTGCACAGCCAACACCAGGAGTCGCAACTAAATTAAATGGTGCATCTGAAATACATACATTTCTAGGAGGTACTTCGGCATAACAACACGCATTTTCCACTATACTCACATCATCAATGAAATAATATGCAAAGTAATTTCCAAAACCAGAACCACTTGCTGGTGCTTTAGTTGTATTGGCATCATTATTAAAATTACCAATTATGAAATATTGCTCTCCTCCTGTTGCCACATAGTCCCACTGTAAACGCACCCAGTTCATCGTATCAGAAATTACACCACAGTTATTTACCAATTGAGGTGTAACATTAATTCGAGATCCTTGAGCACAAGCATCTCGCAGATATTGCGTGTTAGAAAAGTACACATCAATGTCTCTAACTGCCCATGGAGAACCATCAGCTAAACTAACATAAAATGAAACACAATAAGTTTGACCCGCCACTAATGGAGTAGTAGTGTGTCCTTGGATATACTCACGATAATTATCAGCAAAACCAAATGGAGCAGAATAAGCAATAAATCCAGCATGTCTTGTTCCAGTTCTTGAATACTGCCATCCAATTCCAAAACTCGTAGCATCTGGCATCCCCGTAGCTACTGGATTACATGCAGAAAACAAATCTGGTGAAGAACAACTATCCCCTGGAATATTACTATTTGCATTATCCCAAGATGGATATAAATCCTGTCGAAAAGATTCCCCCATGAACCCGCTACAATTGGAATTTGTAATTTCAAAACTCGGGTTAACAACTAAATTTTGAGCGTTAGCATATTGAAAGATCACTAACAAAAACGAAAAAAATAAACTCTGTTTCATAAGTATATTTGTCTAAAAAAAACTTATGAAATCAATTGACATTCTTAAAAGAAACTGACAATCGTGCGAGGAAATAAGTTCACTCTTTCCCCTACGGAATTTCATAAGCATTTAGTTAATGAGTACAATATTAATAGTTTTATTTCAAAAAACCATACTACTTACTTCATAATCAACATTATTAATTGCTACTTATGTTAGATTATACACAAAATTGCCATAAAAAACAATTTTAAAAAAACTCTTCATACCAAAAGTTTCAAAAATTAGCAAAGGGAAACTTTCATATTTCAAATCAACTAACTATATTCGCACCCTTATAACAATTAACATCTTATGGCAATTATTGGAAAAATTCGTGAGAAATCATGGTTGTTAGTCGGTCTAATCGGACTTGCTTTGTTTGCTTTTATTTTGTCTGACTACCAAAGTTGGTTTGGCAAAACAGAACAAATTGGATATGGTTCTATAGACGGAGAAACAGTTGATCCAAAACTTTTTGAGTTAGCTAGTCAGAACTATCAAATGTCTGATGAGCAACAGTATCGTCAACAAGGAAGAGAGTATACGACAAGAGATCAAGCAATGTCTGAGAATAAAGCTTGGAATGCTATTGTTGACTCTATTTTGTTGCAAAAAGAATTCAATGCATTAGGAATATCTGTAAGTGAAAGAGAATTTGATGCTTTCTTATACGGTCATGATGGATTCAATGTAATTCCAAACATTGCTGAAAGCTTCAAAGATCCAGCTACTGGATTGTTTAGTGAGAAATTATTGCGTAAACGAGTTGACGAATTAAAATCTGCTACAGATGCTGATCAAAAATTGGCATGGCAACAAACTAAAACGTCTTTGACTTTACAGCGCTTACAAGAAAAATATTTCCAATTATTGAATCAAGGAGTTTATGTCACAAACCTTGAAGCGAAAGATAACTACGTAGCTCAAAAAAGAACTAAAAGCATCACATTCGCAATTAAGCGTTTTTCTGAAATTCCAGATGCTGATATCAAAATTACCGATGAGGAGTTGAAACAATACTATGAAAAGAACAAAGACGATGTGAAATACAGAGCTAAATCTAACTCAAGAGATATTAAATATTTTGCTGTAAACATCGTTCCTTCTAAAGAAGATTCAGTTGCTTTCAATAAGGAGTTAGATAGATTGAAATCGGATTTCGCAAAGAAAACTACAGCGAAAGAAGATTCAATCTTTGTAACAAAAAATAGCGAATGGCCTTACTATGTAGCAAAAGTTGGATTTAGATCAGAAATTGCTCCGAAAGTAAATCCAAACTTTACATATCCAGCTGCTATGGACAGTGTGTTCTCTAAAGCATCTGTTGGTTCAATCGTTGGTCCATACATGGACAAAGGAAAATACAGAATCGCAAAAGTAATTGGTGTTGACAATACTATCTATTCAGTAAGACACATTTTATTGAGTGTTCAAAAAACTGATACAGTAGGAAGTTTAGCTAAGTTGAAACAAGCTGATAGCCTTATTGCATTGATTAACAAAGATAACTTTGAAACATATGTTAGTCAATATAGCCAAGATCAAGGTTCTGTTCAAGATGGTGGAAAAATTGAAAACTTCATCTACGGAGAAATGGTTGAAGAATTCAGTGAATTTGCTAAAAACAATCCTGTAGGAAAAATTGGACGTGTTCAATCTGATTTTGGTGTTCACATCATCGAAGTGTTAGAAAAGAAAAGCGGACATGTTCCAAGCTTAGCTATCATTGAAAAAACATTGAAACCAAGTTCTAATACGTTAGATGATATCAACTTATTAGCAAACGACTTAGTATCTGAATTGTTGACATTAGTTGAATCAAAACCAACAATCAAAGAAAAGAACGAAGCATTCGATACATTAGCTGTTAAGAAAGGTTACATGCCATTAAGCTTGTCTATTGATGAGAAGAACATCAATATCTATGGTATGAAAACAACTTATGCTGAAGATCGTTTATTAGCATTAGCTTATGGTAGCAAAAACAAAGCTGGTGATGTAAATCTATCTCCAATTAAAGATGAAGATCGTTACATTATCGCTATGTTGTCTATGATTCGTGATAAAGGAACTCCTTCATTCGAAGCAATCGAAGCCACAATGCGCAAAGATTTAATGAATGATAAGAAAGCTGAAATCTTGATGAAGAAAATGAAAGGTAATTCAGTTGAAGAAATTGCAGCGAAAAACAAAGTTGAAGTTCAAAAAGCTGATATTACATTTGCAAACTCTTCTATTCAAGGTGGTGGATATGACCCAGAAATTGTAGGGGCATTGTTCTCAGAAGGAATTAAAAATGGAACTACAACTTTACCTTTGAAAGGAAGAAACGCTGTTTATGTAATCCGTGTGGATAAAACAATTGCTGAGCCAGCAACAAAAGATTACAATACAGAAATTCAATTATTGACTTCTCAATCTCGTAGTTCATTGCAAAATGACATCATCTCTGCATTGAGAGAAAAAGGAAATGTAGTTGATAATAGAAGATTCTTAAGAGCTGGAGTTAGATATTAATTAATCTCTATAAAATTTGAAAAGGCAGTCACTTTACGACTGCCTTTTGTTTTTGTAAATATTTGGATTCAAGCTTGATTAATTTATTTTCATTATGAAAAGAAATAATTCAATTTGAAATGATTTTGACAATTGGCACAACTATTAATGTGGTACAAACGCTGTTATATTATTGGCTTTCAATCAGTTGAGTAGATTTTGATTTTATTACTTTTGTATGGCACACAAGTTGAAAAAGGATAAGCGACAGAATAAGTTCTGTTTCAAGTTTACATAATAGTTGATAGATGATAATTTTTAGGTAAGATTAGGTTAATTAGGTGAGTATAAAAGGCTGCAAATGCAGCCTTTTATTATTTTATTTAAATAAGATCTTTTCAGGTTTACGATTGTTCTTCTTAAAAACTTGACTTCTGAGATATTCTAACTCCAGAAAAACAAAATGAGGAACAACTTTTATCTTGCTTTGGCAAGCTTCTATGATCGCATTAAAAACAGAGCTATTTTCAATTTCTTTTTCAAGTAAAACAGTTATCACATCATTACCTAAATAATCTTTTGAAACTTCTACTTTATAGCAACTAATCTCTTTGAAATTATCAAACACTTCATAAATAGCATTTGGAAATATTGTAGTTCCTTTAAACTTAATCATTTGATTTTTTCGTCCAATGATTGGACCTAAACGAACCGAACTTCTACCACAGCTACACGGTGAACTATGTAAAACTGCTAAATCTCCAGTACGGTAACGAATAAGTGGCGTTCCTTCAACACCAAGCGATGTAATCACGACTTCACCCAATTCTCCATCACTAGCTTGCTGATCATCATCTTTTAAAACTTCTAAATAGAGTAATTCATCATTCAAATGACCTCCTTGCATGAATTCACATTCCGTAAAAGCAGCTCCCATTTCAGTTGAGGCATATGTCGAATACAGTTCAACATTCCAATCATCACAGATTCTTCTTCCTAAAATATTTAATTCAAAATTTTGTTCTCTAATGGGTTCACCTATACAGATAATCTTTTTGACTAATGAAGTCTTATAATTAATGTTATGCTTCTTCGCATAATCGATCAGCGAAATGATGAAACTAGGTACTGCAATTAATACGGTTACTTCATTTTCAAAAATTGATTTCCACTGTAAAGCGGGAACACCCGGTCCGATGCGAACAATACCTGCTCCAATTTCTTGAACACCTAAATAATAAGCCAAGCCAGCCATAAACTGACGATCAATCGTAGTCATCAATTGAAAAACATCAGCTGCATTTGCTCCCGTATTTTGAAGAGCCAATTGCTCATTTTTGGCTAATCGCTGAATGTCATTTTTAGTTAGAAAAACCGTAACAGGATTTCCAGATGTTCCAGATGTTGTCACATATTCTGCAACTTTGGTAAGTGGAACAGCTAAAAAATCACGATTACGTTCAGATAAATCGTCTTTAGTTGTTGGTTGAATTTTCTCAAAATCTGACAACGTAAAATGATCATTCAATTCTAAATCCTTTAATCTTTCAGTATAAAAAGGAGAATTTGATTTAGCATATTTTAAAATAGATAGTAATTCAGGTTTTATTTGCATGTCATTGAACATTAGTTGTTTTCAAATCTTTCATTGATGAGCTGAAGTACATAGTTTAATTGACTTTCACGTGTATGATTTGATGTGTCAACAACTACAGCATCTGCTGTTTGCACCAACGGACTCTCAGTTCTAGTTCGATCCATTTCATCGCGCTCTTCCAAATTTTGTAGCACCTCTTCAAACGAAGACGCTATACCTTTACTTTCAAGTTCGAGTAATCTTCTTTTTGCACGAACTTTCGAGTCTGCGGTAACAAATAGCTTAAGATCCGCATTTGGAAAAACTACAGAGCCGATATCTCTACCATCCATCACTACACCACCATCAGCGCCAAGATTTCGTTGTTGTTCGACCAACTTTTCTCTCACCTCCTTAATTGTTGCAACTTTAGAAACATGTGCAGCAACTCTAGGTTGACGTATTTCAAATTCAACATCAACACCGTTCAACATTAAATGTCTTTTATTTGAAGTAACATTTTTTTCAAACTGAATTTGAATTTCATTCAATCGCTTGATTAAATCCATTTCAAGCACCTGATCATTTTGTATCAAGTTGTTTTGGATTGCAAAAAGCGTCACTCCCCGATACATTGCTCCAGAATCAATAAATGTATAGTCTAACTGATCTGCGAGATCCTTTGCTAAAGTACTTTTACCACAAGCAGAATATCCATCGATAGCAATTGTAAGTCTCTTCATCAGTTTACTTTTTCTTGACACAATTCAACCAAAACACCAGCTGTTGTTTTTGGATGCAAAAAAGCAATCAATTTATTATCTGCACCATCCTTTGGATTGCGTTGAATCAATTGGAACCCCTCTCCTTCAAGACGTTCTATTTCCTTTTCGATATCTTCAACATCAAACGCAATGTGATGAATTCCTTGACCTCTTTTTTCTAAAAATTTGCCGATAGCAGAATCTTGATTAGTTGAAGCTACAAGTTCAATTTTTGATTCACCCAGCATAAAAAATGCCGTTTTTACAAATTCAGACCCAACTTCCTCAATTTTATAACAAGGAGTATTTAATAGCTTCTCAAACAACTTGATAGACAAGTCTAAATCTGCTACAGCGATTCCTAAATGTTCAATTTTTCTCATGAAGCTAAAGTATAAAAAAAGACCTGAAATACAGGTCTTCTTCAAGTATTAAAATAGGTTACTGAAAAATTATTTCTTAACAAATTTCTCATTGATATTGTCAAAATTGATATAATAAACCCCTTTTAACAAATTAGAGCAATTAACGGAGCTTCCCACTCCTTTTTTTACGATATTTCCGTATGCATCATAAATTTCATAACGCGTCTCAACTGGAGTATCATTCACCGTAAAATGAATGATGTCTTTTACGATTGCTGGAGATTTTGTAACTGGTGGAAGCGAAGATTTGAATTTAACTTGCTCTGAAGCTCTTTTTTCTCCAGAGTGGTCAATTTGCACAACTCTAAAAATATTTTCTCCTGAATGTGGGGCAATCTTAAATTCGTACTTGTTCAAACCACCTGTACCAATTCCTTGTACTTCCCCAACTGGAACCCATTTATTCCAACGATATTGTTCAATGATAAAAGGAAGTTTACCATTTTCATTTGTCGTTTCCCATTTAAGTTTTTCATCAGCAGTCACAACGATACTTGCAACTTTGAATGTCGAACGGGGTAATAAAACTTCTGGATTCAAGATCTTTGGTTTACAGCCATCGTGGTGCTCGATAACGATGAAAACAGGTTCTCCAAGCCCAATATTAAAAATCCCAAAATCAATTTCAAAAGCACCTGAACCAGTTCCACCAGGCATGATATCTCCGTTAACTGTAACCTTTGTAGCACAGTATCCAAATCCTTCATCATCTAGTGGGTTTTGAATGTACAGATTTTTACCTTGATAAGTACCTTCGATAGATAGTGTCGCAAAAACATCACTAAAAGTAAATATCAGCAGAATTAGAATTATAAGTTGTCGTCTTTTCATGGTTGTCTTAATACGAATAGCGATTTTAAAGTGATCAACAGGTTAAAGTGTCACAAAATTAATGTCATTTTTTGATAAATCAAAAATGAAATTAAAATTCATGAAACAAAAGTTAGAAATATATATGCATGCATTGTTTTAAAAATCTTCATTACCTTCGTAATACATTCAACAAACGAAATGGAAAATAGAATTACATCACTTTTTAAGATACAATATCCCATCATACAAGCTGGAATGATTTGGTGCTCAGGCTGGGAATTAGCTTCAGCTGTTTCAAACGCTGGCGGTTTGGGGATAATTGGCTCAGGATCAATGTACCCAGAAATTTTAGATGAACAAATACAAAAGTGTAAAGCTGCAACCAACAAGCCTTTTGCAGTTAACTTACCAATGCTTTATCCTGATATTGAAAAACATATTGAGACAATCATAAAACATCAAGTTCCAATCGTATTTACATCCGCAGGGAATCCCAAAACTTGGACGAATCATTTAAAAAGTCATGGAATTACTGTTGTGCATGTTGTATCTAGCTTGAAATTCGCCCTAAAAGCTCAAGAAGCAGGAGTGGATGCAGTGGTAGCAGAAGGATTTGAAGCAGGGGGGCATAACGGTCGCGATGAAACAACAACATTTTGTTTGATTCCTGCCGTAGCAAGAGCAATTAAAATTCCATTGATTGCAGCAGGAGGAATCGGTACAGGAAGAGGGGTATTGGCAGCAATGAATCTAGGTGCTGACGGTGTTCAGATTGGAAGTCGTTTTGTTGCAACACCAGAATCAAGTGCTCACGAACATTTCAAAAAAGCGATTTTGGCTGTTGGAGAAGGTGATACGCAATTGACATTAAAAGAGATTACACCTGTTCGTTTGGTGAAAAATGAATTTTACAAACGAGTAGAACAAGCATATGCAAAAGGTGCTTCTGTAGAAGAATTAGAAAAACTTCTCGGTAGAGGTCGTGCAAAAAAAGGCATGTTTGAAGGAGATTTAATTGATGGAGAATTAGAAATTGGACAAGTTTCTAGTTTAATCGATGAGATAAAACCTGCTAAAGAGGTTGTTGAAGAAATTATTGCAGAGTATAGAGAAGCTTTAGCAGAACAAACCACATCAAAATTTAAATTCTAATGATACACTTTGAAAAGTTTGTATTAAAAAATGGGTTAACAGTCTTGTTCCACAAGGATACGACAACACCAATGGCTGTAGTTAACACATTGTATGATGTTGGGGCGAGAGATGAAGATGAAACAAAAACAGGATTTGCGCATTTATTTGAACACCTTATGTTTGGTGGTTCAATAAATATCCCTGATTTCGATACACCTCTACAAAATGCAGGTGGAGAAAACAATGCCTTTACAAGCAATGATATAACGAATTATTACGATGTTGTACCTGCACAAAACCTCGAAACAGCCTTGTGGTTGGAAAGCGACAGAATGTTATCATTGGCTTTCACAGAAAAAAGCTTGGAGGTTCAAAGAAATGTTGTCATCGAAGAATTCAAACAACGTTATTTGAATCAACCTTATGGTGATGTTTGGTTGCAACTACGCCCATTAGCATATAAAGTACACCCGTATAAATGGGCTACAATTGGAAAAGAAATCAAGCACATCGAAGATGCTACAATGGACGATGTAAAAGCTTTCTTCAAAAAACATTACTCTCCAAGCAATGCTATTCTCTGTATTGCTGGTAACTTTGAGCTTGATTATATCAAAGAAGTTGTAGAGAAATGGTATGGTTCTATTCCATCGGGGAAAAAGTACGCTCGCATTTTGAAACAAGAGCCTGCGCAGGTTGAATATCGAGAAAAAACGATTCAACGAAAAGTACCAGTAAATGCTTTTTATTACGCTTTCAAAATGCCTGAGCGTAAGAATCCGGATTATTATGTTGCAGATGTTTTATCAGATGCATTAGGTCGTGATAAATCATCAAGATTGTATCGAATTCTGAAAAAAGAGAAAGAATTGGTTTCTGAAATTTCTGCTTATATCACTGGGTCACTTGATGAAGGATTGTTGGTTATTTCTGGGAAACTAGTTAACGGAGTTTCATTTGAAACACTAGATGAAGCTTTGTGGAGTGAGTTAGAAAAAATTAAACAAGAAGAAATCAATTCGGTTGAATTACAACGATTGATGATTAAAATCCGTACTTCAAAAGAATTCCAAGAACAGGGAATATTAAACAGAGCTATGAATCTTTGTATCTTCGAGTTGCTCGGAGATGCCAATGGAATAAACGAAGAATGGTTAATTTACAACCAAATAACAGGTTCCGAAATAAAACGTGTAGCAAATGAAATTCTATTGAAAACAAACTGTTCTTTATTAAAAGTTGAATCTCAATCTAATTAGGCACTAAACGGGTTATAATCAATATAATTTTGACAATCACAAATCATGAATTATTTTTGATGTAATTTTTTATTTTTGCAAAAATTATAATTCAAAAAAGTATAAATCTTTAGTATTATCAAGCATGGGAAGAGCGTTTGAATATCGTAGAGCAGCAAAAGAAAAGCGTTGGGATAAAATGTCTAAATTGTTTCCAAAACTTGGGAAAGCAATTACAATGGCAGCAAAAGAAGGGGGGTCTGATCCAGACATGAATGCTGCGTTGCGTACAGCAATTCGAAATGCGAAGGCGCAAAACATGCCAAAAGATAATATCGATGCTGCAATCAAAAGAGCAACTGCAAAAGATGCTGATGCATACATCGAAGTAAATTATGAAGGAAAAGGGCCTCATGGTGTGTTGGTATTTGTAGAGTGTGCAACAGACAATCCTACACGTACTGTAGCAAATGTTAAATCATACTTCAACAAAGCAGGAGGAAGTATTGTTCCAAATGGATCGCTTGAATTCATGTTTAACAGAAAAGCTGTGTTTGAATTTATCAAAACAGACAAAATAGATATTGAAGAACTAGAATTAGAATTAATCGATGCTGGTTTAGAAGAAATTGAAGTTGTTGAAGATAAAATTTTCGTTTATGGAGATTATACTTCTTTCGGAACTTTGAGTGCAGCTTTAGAAGGATTAGGAATCGATGTTGAAAAATCTACTTTACAACGTATACCTACTTCACCAGTAGAATTTACAGAAGAACAACTTGTTGATATCGAAAAAATGTTGGATAAAATCGAAGACGATGACGATATTCAGCAAGTATTTACAAATATTGCCTAACTAATTCACCAACTATACAATAAAGTGCAGTTTTTGGTGTTATTGGTATAAAAAATTGCTGAAGGGAGCTAACCTTACATGAATAGATTTATAAAATTTGGAATATTTACGCTTTGGATTTTAGCGCTTACGTATGCTTGTTCAACTGAAAAGAATACAGCAGTTAATCGCTCGTTTCACTATGTAAATGCACGTTTTAATGGACACTTTAATGCCAATGAACTTCTCAATGTTTCATTAGCATCTTATAGAGCAAATGTTGCAGAAGATTACTACAACGTTCTTCCAATCGAAGCACTTCCAAATGAATCGGAAATTGAAGCGTACTACGCTCCTATCGATACAGCTATTTCTAAGGTAAAAAAGGTGATTACAGATCACAGCATGCCGAGTAATGACAAGCCATCCAAAAAAAATGCTGAACACAACAATTACATTGATGAAAACTGGATTACTATTGGAAAGGCATACTATTATCGTCGTGATTATGAAACAGCTCTAAAGAGCTTCAAGTTTATCAACAAATATTTTTCGAACGACCCATCCAATTACATTGGAGAATTGTGGAGTGCAAAGACAAATATCAAATTAGGAAATTATGCTGAAGCAAAGGTGAGCTTAGACAAGCTTGATGCTGCTTTGGAAATGCAAAAAGATAATAGCGCAGCTAAAGCTGCTGCAAAAAAGCAAAAACAATCAAAAGCTGCTAAACAAAATAACAAAGGAAAATCTAGCTCAAAAAAATCTGACGAACCTGCTAAGTTTCCTAAGAAAATCGAATTTGAATTACAACGAACAAAAGCAGATTTATCGCTCATCAACAAGGATAGAAAAAAAGCAATTGAAGAATTAGAGCAAGCTCTAAAAAAAGCTAAAAAGTCTGAAGATAAAGGTCGCGTTAACTTCATTCTTGGGCAACTGTATGAGTTGGAAGGTAATTCAGGAGTTGCCATTGAAAAATATAATAAATCAATTAAATACAAGATTCCTTTCCAAATGAGTTTCAATGCACAATTGAAATCTTCGATATTGGAAGGTGGACCAAAAATCAAAAAGCAACTAAACAAGATGTTGCGAGATGCTAAAAATGCAGAATACAAAGATCAAATTTATTACACATTAGCATTAATCGATTTGAGAGAAAACAATGAGGAAAAAGCAATGGAAAACTTAACCAATGCAGCTTTTTACTCAACAAATAATACGAGACAAAAAGGAATGGCATACGAAAAGATGGGAGATTTACGCTATGCCAAACGCGACTACATCAAAGCACAAAAATACTACGATTCATGTGCTGTATCTGTTGAAGAGAGCTATCCAAATCTGAAGGAAATCCAACGCAAAGCTGAAAAGTTGTCAAAACTTGTTGAAGCTGTTGAAATAGCTCAATATGAAGACAGTATTCAACGAATTGCACGTATGGAACCAGCAGAGCAGGAATCTTTCTTAAAATCGGTTATAAAGAAGCAACAAGAAGAAGCTGCTGCAAAAGCTAAAAGAGAAGCAGAAAAATTGCGTGAATTGGCAAAAAACAACAATGCTTTCCAACAAGATATGGGAGGTAAAGGTGGTGGATATTGGTCAAATAGCAACTCCATCACTGAAGGAGCTACGCAATTTCAAAAGATTTGGGGTCAACGTGTAAATGAGGACCACTGGAGACGTAGTCAAAAATCAATCTCTGCGCCAACAACACTTGGTGAAGGTGGAGACAATCCTGAAGGAGAAAATGAGCTAGCTGGAAGCGGATCAATGAATAAAAAATCAGAAGGTCCCACGGTTGAATCTTTAATGGAAGGTTTACCAAAAACAGAAGAAGAGTTTACTGCTTCAAACGAAAGACTAGTAAAAGCGCTTTATGAAGCTGGTGTGATTTATAAAGAACAGTTATCAGAGCCTGAATTGGCTAAAACACATTTCCAGCAAGTGTTAGATCGCAAGTTTGAGTCTGAATTCAACCTAATGTCAGCATTCCAATTGTACAAGTTATACGAAACTACTGATCCATCTTTAGCATCTATACAAAAGTCATTTATTTTGAATAATTATCCAAACTCAGATTATGCAAATTATTTGAGAGATCCAGATTTCTTTGTCAAGAGAAAAGAAAGAGAAGCTTTGGCCGAGCAAGAGTATGTAACCGTATTACAACGATACAATCGTAAGTTGTATTATCCTGTTATTGCTCGTGCAGAAACTGTTATGGACAGTGAGCCTGAAAACAAATTTAGATCCAAGTACATGCTCTTACTTGCAATGAGTAAGGGTCAATTGACGAATAACAAAGAGGAACTTATACCAATTTTGGATAGAATAATAACAGAATATCCTGGTTCAGAAGAAGCAACAAGAGCAACAGAAATGCTAGATATTATCAAGAATGGCTATTCTAAATTTGAACCAGCAGTATTTGGAAACAACACTATCTACACTTACGAAGAAAAAGTTCCACAGATTGTATTAGTTTTCCTTTCTGAAAAAGACAACATCGATTTAGCCAAATCTAAAATTTCGGATTTTACACGTGAGTTTTTCCCAAAAAGTAAGGCTAAAATTTCTACAAACTTATTTGGAGGAACGCAAGGTGTCATCATGATTGGAGACTTCCCAACAGAAAGAGAAGCAAAAGAATATATCAATACATACAAGAAAACTCGTAAACATTTATTAGATTTACAAAAAGCCAAAACGCTAATCATTACTCCGAAAAACATGAAGTTGTTATTCGAGACAAAGGAATTGCAACAATACGAGACATTTTATTACGAATACTATTAGTTATGATGAAACGCAAAGAAAAAACCTCGTTTGAAAGTCCTGAAAGATTAAACAGATTAGTTGAAGGAACGAAGATTAAGGGAGATATCTTTGCTGATTCCAACCTGAGAATAGATGGTGAAATCATTGGTAACATCGCTACTTCATCAAAAGTTGTAATTGGAGAAAACGGACGTGTTGCTGGCAATCTTTCATGCCTCGAAGCAAGTATTGAAGGAGAAGTAACTGGAAACATCAATGTAGAAGGCTTACTTATCTTGAAAGAAAAAGCTAAAATTTTGGGTGATATCATCACAAGTAGAATTCAAGTTGAAGAAGGTGCAACATTTAATGGCAAGTGTAAGATGGGTGCAATTTCTGTTGCAGATCAAGTGTCAATGAATGAAATTCAAAAAGACTCAAGCATCGTTTATTAATCCTCAATTTTATATTCATGGAAGCCCTCAAACTGTTTTTTAAGGAATTCTGGTTGGGCTTAACTTCGTATTGGAAAGCATTTAAGTTCATCAAACAACATCGACTTTATTGGTACTTTTTTATTCCTGCATTACTCATGCTATTAATTTATTTTGCTGGGAATAAAATCATGAGTTTGACTATAGAACCAAACTTTTCTACTATGAATGGGATTGTTTGGTATTTCATTCAAATGACAATCAATATATCAATTGCTATTTTGTTAATGAAGTTTGCAAAATACCTAGTTGTTATCTTACTTTCCCCGCTACTTTCTCATCTCAGTCAGAAATGTGAAAAGATTATCACTGGAAACACATATGAAATCAGCTACAAACAAATTATTCAAGATGTAAAAAGAGGTGTTCGACTAGCCATTCGCAATTTGATTTGGGAATATTTTTTCTTCTTAATCATCTTAATCATTGCTTATCTCGGATGGAATAAACCAACAGAATCTCCAATCTTCTATCTAACATTCATTATTGGATTTTACTACTACGGCTTCAGTTTTATTGATTATGACAACGAAAGAAGAAAACTAAATATTCAACAAAGCATCAGCTATGTTCGAATTCATCGTGGACTTGCAATGGGAATTGGGATGATTTATTCATTTTTAATCCTCGTTCCCGTTAAATTAGAAATTTTGTTCTCCATTTCTACCATGACATCCTTTGATTTCAAAGCCATTTTAGCATTCCTTGGCCATCTAATTTTGTGGGCTTTAGCTTCTACTGCTCCAATCCTAGCTGTCGTTAGTGCATCAATAGCTATCGAGGAAATTCGAGAGTCATCAAAAGAAGAAGTTGAATTTGTTGAATAACACCTTTTAGCATTCACTAAGTGAGTTAGCTAATTCAAGAAAAAATTACTTATTTTGTATCAAACTATTTCATTATGATCAAACATTCAATTTATTGCATTTTATTTGGGTTTCTACCTCTTGTTTCGGTTGCAAATACTCGTTTAACTGTTGCACCCCCTGATTCTACCTCAACAATCGCAGAAAAAGCTGCTGCTGTCTATTTGATTGAAGAAGGTAAGGCTTTGTATGCAAAAGGGAGAATGAGAGATGCTATCAACAAATTTAGAGATGCTGCAAAAAAGGATGTTACATCTTGGAAAGCTCCATTTTGGATTAGTAGATGTCACTACGAAATGTATAACTATGGATACGCCCTAAAATACGCAATTGAAGCTGTATTGTTAAACAATAATGAAGTAGACAAAGAAGTTTATGAAGTTCTAGCTGATTCTTATCACAGATTAGGAAAAATTGATTCAGCAATCTACAACTATGAAATGGGTATCAAACTTCTTTCAAAAACTAGAGCAGCTGAACTACGTTTACCTTTGCGATTAGAACAAGCAAAATATGCGAAAACTCAATTGGAAAAGAACATTGAGAATAAACGCATTCGCTTGGAAGGAAACGTAAATTCTGGATACAATGATTACAGTCCTGTTATTTTCAACGGAGGGAAAACAATGTATTTTACGTCTAGAAGAAGTAACACAACTGGTGGTAGACAAAACCCGGATGACCAACAGTTTTTTGAAGATATCTACATTGCAAAATGGGATAGTGAAACAAATATGTGGGATAGTGTTTCAAATAAATTAGGACGAATTAATGATACGGGGTTTGAATCTGTGTCTCATATCTCTGAGGATGGAATGATTGCATACATTACAATCAATAACTCGGCTGTTGAGAATCCAAAAATTGAAACTAAGAGCTCAGATATAGCTGAAGTAAAGTGGACAAAACAAAACCAATGGTCGATTCCTAAGTTGCTCGGAAAAACAATTAATTCTTCGTTCTATGATGGAAATGCAACATTGACTGCTGACGGTCAAACCATGTATTTTGTATCTGAAAGAAATGCAAAAAACAAAATGAGTGACATTTATGTTTCATATAAAAGAGGTAATGAATGGAGTAAAGCAGAAGCTTTACCTGATGCAATTAATTCAAAAGGGAGAGAGACTACGCCATACATTACTCCAGACGGAAGATACTTATTCTTCAGCTCGAATGGTCATGCAAACTCAATGGGTGGATATGATGTTTTTGTAGTTGAGAGAATGGGAAGCAGCTGGGGAGAAGTGAAAAACTTAGGGCCAATTATTAACACTGTAAATGATGATTTTGGATTTAAGATCTACAATTCAATCCAAAAAGCATACATCAACGGTATGGAAATCATTGATGACAAGGCAAGTATCGACATTTATGAGTTTAATATTTCATTAGACGAATTAATCAAATCTTTGGATAATAAATAGTGAAAAGATATTTCTTTGAGATTTCATACGACGGTGGTGCATTTTATGGATGGCAAGTTCAACCAAAACAAATTACAGTACAACAAACCATTGAAGATGCACTAACCAAGTTGAATTCTTTGTGCAAGGTGGAGATTGTGGGATGCGGAAGAACAGACACTGGTGTGCATGCGTACAACTATGTATTCCATGCTGATTTAGATTTGAAAATGACTTGTGAAGAATTTGTTTACAAGCTAAACAAAATGCTTCCAACAACTATTGCCGTACATAAAATGTTTGAAGTAGCGGATGATTTGCATGCACGTTTCAGTGCAACAAAGCGAACTTATCGTTATTTTATCCATCGAACAAAAAATCCATTCAAGCATCAATATTCCACTTATTTTCCATTCGAATTAGACTTGGAAAAGATGAATCAAGCTGCATCGTTCTTAATCGGCAATCACGATTTTACAACGTTCTCTAAAACGAATACGGATGTCAAAACGCATTTGTGTGATGTCTTCGAGGCGAAATTCTATGATACTGAAGATGGTTACTATTTCGAATATACGGCAAATCGCTTCCTGAGAAACATGGTTAGAGCAACAGTTGGAACGCTTTTAGAAGTTGGTCTGCACAAAATTTCTGTTGAAGAATTCGTAGCAATATTTAAATCATTGGATCGAAGTAAATGCGCAAGCTCTGCTCCTCCTCAGGGATTGTACTTATACACTATTGAATACGATTATTGATTAATCACAGTGAGCGGACTGTATTTATTGATGGAATTACCCAAATTGTCCTTCGCTGTAATAATATAGATATAGTTTCCTGGTTCGACAATGTTTCCTGATAAATCTGTCCCTCTCCATTCGAAATCTGGATGGTCGGCTCTAAAAATTACATTGTTTTTACTATCCAAAATTGTAAATTGGAAATCTGTTGTCTCTCCGTTAAATGGAATTGAAAAATAACCTGTTGCATTTAATACAAACACATTTGGCAATTTGGTAATTTCAAATCCATATTTGCTATTTTCAGCTTCTTTTTGAGTCTGATTTACGGTCTGTTCTTCAGTACGAGATTTGGTAATAAGTTCATCCTTACGAATTGGCTGCTCTACTCTTTTCGGTTCCTCTTCTATCAGATTTGGATTTGGCACACTCAAAAAAGTTGGTGAAGTATATTGATCTTTCACTTGAGTAGTTTCAACTGTTTTCGGTTGGTCGTTTACACTCTTAGGCATTGATTCTTCCGTCAATTGGTTAGGCTGATCGTTATCACCCTCCTCGTTTAAATTGACTTGTGGCTTCACCTCTGTAGCTGATTTTTCCTTCTCAAGTAAAATCTCATCGAGCACGTCAGCAGAATCATTAATCTCTTGTTGTTGTGCTACTTGAGTTTTTTCTTCGTTAGAAAACATCAAATAGATACCTGTGCTAACAACAATAGCAGATGCAATTCCTATTATCGATTTTGTAAGTACAGACTTACCCACAGTGCTAGCCGCTGCAGCTGCAGGAGTAGCAATCTGTGAAGAAATTTTCGTCCATAACTCTGGATTTACCGGAGCTTCATGTGAAGCTAATTTCTCAGCAAATAAATCTTTAATTCTATCTTCTGTACTCAATTTCTAAATGTTCTAATTTATCTTTCAAATAAGCCCTTGCCCTTAAATATTGCGACTTAGATGTGCTTTCAGTTATGGATAACAAATCAGCTATTTCTTTGTGAGAATAACCCTCTATTGCAAACAAGTTAAACACGACTTTGTATCCGTTTGGCATTTGATTGATGATCTTCATTAAGTCTTCTGCAGCCAATCCTTCTACTACATAATCGTTGTATTCAATCTTGTAACCTACCTCATCAACATCATCCATATATCCAAATTTGGCATTTTTACGAAGCTGATCCAAAGCAGTATTTACTACAATTCTTCTTATCCATCCTTCCAATGATCCTGTACTTTCGTATTTGTGTAAATAATTAAATACTTTAACAAATGCGTCCTGCAATACATCTTCTGCCTCTTGTGAATCACGCATATAGCGTAAACTCACAGACATCATTTTAGGTGCAAACTTTTCAAACAACTTTCGCTGAGAAATGGAATCTCCCTTCAAACAATTATTTATTAATGCCTGTTCCTCCATTCTCCCAACTTATTCATATAGACTTCTTTTTGTTAAATAAGGTTGCATCCTCATCTAAAAAATGTATTTTGGCATACAAATTAATTAAATTAGTCCATCAAAACAAACGAATGAAATCATTAGCAGTATTTATTTCTTTATTTTTCTGCTTCACAACTGCATATTGTATCAATTTCAAGGCTCCACAAAGCGGTAGGTGGATTGGGAAGTTAAACATTAGTTCAACTGAATCAATCAATTTTGAATTTAAAATTGAAAAAGTAAAATCATCTTTTAGGGTCATTATCTTCAATGATGAGGAAGTTGTTCCGTTAAACGATCCCATATTCAAAGAAGACAGTTTTCATGTGAATTTCAAATATTTTAATTCAGAACTGGTATTTAAACTTTCATCTAAAAAATCAATTGCAGGTCGTTGGATCAATCATTTGAAAAAGGATTATAGCATTCCTTTCGAAGCAACATTGAGCAACGCATCAATTTTTCCAATAGAAGAAGTAACAAGCAACAATGTTTTTGATGGAGAATGGAAAACACGCTTTTCACCAGATGGAAATTCCTTTGAAGCAATTGGTGCATTCAAACAAAATGGAAATAAAATTACTGGGACCTTTCTAACTGAAACAGGTGATTTTCGTTATTTATCAGGAAATGTTACTAATTCCAACAAATTCATGATGTCTGGATATGACGGGTCACATGCATTTCTATTTATAGGTTTACTCGTTGATGGCAAAATTCAGGGAGAATACATCAGTGGAAATCATTACAGAACAACTTGGATTGCTGAAAAAGATTCAAGTTTTAAATTGAGACACGCGGATTCGTTAACTCGTATGGTTGGAAATCCAAATGAATTTTACCTAGAATTTAATAAATTAAATGGTGACAAATTCACGTTTCCAAATCCGTTATTTCAAGACAAGGTTGTCATCATTCAGATTCTTGGTACTTGGTGTGCCAACTGTATGGATGAAACGATTTTTTACAAAGAATTATATGATAAGTACAATTCACAAGGTTTAGAAATTATTTCGGTTGGCTATGAAATTGGAGATGAATTTGATTATTTTGCAAAACAACTGGAAACTTACAAGAAACGATTCAACTTAAATCATCTTGTTTTGGTTGGTGGCTCTGCAAATAAATCAAGTGCCAAAAATGATTTTGGGTTTATTTCTGATTTCACATCGTTTCCTACATCAATATTTATTGATAAGACTGGCAAGGTTGTTAGTATCCACACTGGATTTTCTGGGCCTGGAACAGGAAAATATTACACCGAATACAAGGAAAAAACACAAAATTTAATTGAATCGTTGTTAAAATAATTGCACGAAATTTGTTGCAATTTCTTAAAATTGCATTGATAAACGAAGAACGATAAAATTAGACAAAATGAATAAGGTTTTTATTGGTATTGCAATGGCAGGATGTCTTATTGCATGCTCATCAAATTCGGAAATTAAAGATTTGAGAGGTCAAGAAGTTTCTAGTTCCATCGTTTCTACAACTCAATCTCCAGAAGAAATTGAGCGCAGTTTAGAAAAAATCCGCAAAGAAGAGGAGGAAAAAGAAAAATTGCGTTTGGAGTCACTAACCACATTAAAGTTTGATCGTACTGAACACGATTTTGGAACTGTAAAACAAGATGTTGATAACGTTACAACATTTAAAATAACAAACACAGGTGATAAGCCTTTGATTATTGAAAATGTAGAAGCTAGTTGTGGCTGTACAACTCCTAAAAAACCAGAGAAACCAATTTTGCCTGGAAAATCTGATGTAATTGAGGTTTCATTCAAAGCAAAACCTGGTCAAACAGGAGATCAACACAAAACAGTTACAGTAACTGCAAACACAGCTGAGAATATTTACAAACTCGATATTAAAGCATTCGTAAAATAAAATAGGCTGTCATTTGACAGCCTATTTTATTATTCAAGAGTTTGATGTTAATCTATCAATTTTCCTTTATATTTTTTCACTTGTCTTCTCAAAGCCTCAACAGCTAAATCTGTTGCTTCTTCGAAGGTGCGACATTGCTTTTTAGCAAATAATTCTTTACCTGGTAAAAGGATGCGAATTTCAGCCAACTTATTCTCTTTTTCTTGGTCTTTGTCAACTTTCAAAAACACTTCACTTTTAATAATGTTATCAAAAAACAGTTGCAACTTATTTACCTTGTCATTCACAAATGTTATCAATTTTTGATCTGCTGTGAAGTTCACTGAATTTACTTTTACATCCATGACTAAACTGTTTTGTGCCCACGAGGATGGGCTGATGAATAAATATTGTTTAATTGTGCAAAGGAATTATGCGTGTAAACCTGAGTCGCCGACAAGTTCGCATGCCCCAATAAAGCTTTGATTGTTTCAATTCCTGCTCCATTGTTTAACATATGAGTTGCAAATGTATGACGAAGAACGTGTGGACTACACTTTTGTAACTCCGTTGCCTTACCAAGATAAGCATTTATTTTGCGATAAACAAATTTAGGATACAATTTATTACCCTTATCTGTTAAAATAAGCGATGTGCTTGTAAAACCATTTTCTTTGCATTCTTTGCGATAAATTGCGATTTGATCAACTAGTTCTTTTGAAATTGGTATAATTCGCTCTTTATTACGTTTTCCACGAACTTTAATTTTATTGTCAAAAACACTCGTTGTAGTCAAATCGATTAACTCTTGTAAACGAATACCTGTTTGATATAATATCTCCACCATCAAGGCATCTCGGATCGATAATGTATCAATCAGAGTGTCTTTAGATAGTTCTGTTTCTTTAGCAAATTGTGGTAATCGCTTCTCAATTTTAGGTCCAGTTAGACCTGTCGTTGGATTGATTTCAACCTCACCTATTTTTTTGAGATAACGAAAATAAGTACGCAATGAAGATAATTTACGATTGACACTTTTATTGGTATAACCTGAATTGACGAGGTCAACCATCCAACCGCGAATAACTTTAGAAGTAACTTCTCGAAGTTCTGATGCTTTGTTGATTCCTGTGAAATCAAAAAATTGGGTTAAATCTTTCTGATAGGCCGTAAGTGTGTGGTCAGAGAAACGTTTCTCCGACTGAATATAAGATTCAAATTCGCTATGAAATAAAAAAGGAGCCATTACTGACTCCTTTTACGCATATTCTTTGAAAAAGTTATACCTTATGCCTCGATTGATTGCATTTTTTGCTTGTAAATCGCTTTAATCTTAGCTTGACGATTCAATACAGAAGGCTTAATAAATTCCTTACGGCTACGTAATTCTTTAACAATATTAGTTTTGTCGTACTTCTTCTTGTACTTTTTAAGCGCTCTTTCGATGCTTTCGCCTTCTTTTACTGGTATAATTAACATATTTTCTTAATTTTTAATTTCTTTATCTCTCCAAAATGGACGACAAAGATATAACATTTTTTCAACAATCAATCGTTTATTTCAAAATTTCTCTTGAAATAACCAATTTTTGTATTTCAGATGTTCCTTCACCAATAGTCATCAACTTGGCATCACGCAAATATTTCTCTGCAGGATACTCTTTTGTGTAACCGTAACCACCCATGATTTGAACCGCTTCATTACCACACTTTACAGCAACCTCAGAAGCAAAATATTTTGCATAAGCACCTTGGCGAGTCAATGGCATTTTGTTGTTTTTCAAGTAAGCAGCTTGGAAAGTCAACAATTCAGCAGCCTCAACTTCTGTAGCCATGTCAGCTAATTTGAAAGCGATTGCTTGGAATTGAGAAATTGGTTTTCCGAATTGCTCTCTTTCTTTTGCATACTTCACTGAAGCCTCGTATGCTCCACGAGCAACTCCACAACTTAAAGCAGCAATAGAGATACGACCTCCATCTAATACTTGCATTGCTTGGATAAATCCTTGTCCTACTTCACCAATTACATTTTCTTCAGGAACGCGAACGTTGTCGAAAATCAATTCAGCAGTTTCAGATGCACGAACACCCAATTTATCTTTAATTTTCACAGCAGAGAAACCAGGAGTTCCTTTCTCAATAATGAAAGCTGTGATACCACGGCTGTCCAACAATTCTCCTGTACGAACTAAAACTACTGCAACATCTCCAGATAACCCGTGAGTGATCCAGTTTTTAGCTCCATTAATAACCCACTCATTACCTTCTTTACGAGCAGTTGTTTTCATACGCATTGCATCAGAACCAGTATTTGGTTCTGTCAATCCCCAAGCTCCGATGAATTCACCTGAAGCTAACTTCGGAAGATACTTGCGCTTTTGCTCTTCTGTTCCGTGGTAATAAATGTGTCCTGTACACAAAGAATTGTGAGCTGCAACACTCAATCCTAGACCTCCACATACTTTTCCTAACTCGATTAGTGCAGTAACATACTCATCGTATGAAAATCCACTACCACCATACTCTTCAGGAATATAGATACCTAGTAAACCTAGCTCACCAAGCTTCTTCATTGTTTCAACTGGGAAATACTCATCTGCATCCCATTGGTTAAGGTAAGGCTTTACCTCTTTTTCTGCGAAGTCGCGCACCATTTGCGCAATCATCTTTTGATTCTCGTTTAAACCAAAGTCCATTGTTATTCAGTTTTGGGGTACTTTAACTGTTATATTTTTAATTAATAGGTCGCTAAGTTAACAATATTGTTTGAAAAATTCATCAATTTTGTTTTACCATCTAAAAAATCTAACCCAACAAGGAAATTGAAGCCAACTATCTCACCTCCACACTTTTGGATGAGATGCGCAGCGGCTTCTGCAGAACCTCCTGTTGCCAATAGATCATCATGTATTAAAACTCGTTGTCCATTTGCAACTGCGTCTGTATGCATTTCGATAGTCGCAGTTCCATATTCTAATGAATAGTCATAACTAATTTTGTCGTATGGTAACTTTCCTTTTTTACGGATTAAAACAAAAGGAACACCTAAGCGCATTGCTAACGGAAAACCAAATAAAAACCCTCTACTTTCAATTCCAGCAACAACGTCAACTTGTTGATCTTTATAAATGCTAACTAACTCATCCAAAACCTCTTCAGATACTTTGGGATTCAACATAATTGGCGTGATATCTTTAAACACAATTCCTGGTTTTGGGAAATCGTGCACGTCGCGAATTACGGATTTTAATGTCTGTTCAATATTCATTTCTAACCAAATTAAGTGGAGTTTTAATCTAATCTCAAATACGGTTTGATCTTTTCTAATAATTCCTCCGAAATTAGATCCGACTCCAAAAGCTGGTCGAAATTACTATATTTTTGAGTTTTAGTCCGCATTTTAACAATCGAATTTGCCACATTCCATTTTATGTATGGATGTTTTGCCAATTCTTCAGCTGTTGCTTGATTTATGTTAATTCGCTTAATCTCTTGTTGGTTGATTTCTATTCGATTCTTAATTTTGGCCAATTTTTCTTCGTCAAATTTCCAAATTTCTAACAACTGAGATTCTGAAATAAATCCTCCTAACTTGTCGCGATACTCCACAATCTTCTTAGCATAAAAATCTCCTATGCCTGGAAGTGATTTCAGCTCTTCTTCGTTAGCTTTGTTGAGATTGATTAATCGTTTAGTCGTTATTTTTTGTTCTACTTTCGTTTCATTGAATTGCCTTTTAGGGTAATAGGTCGAGTCTTTAATCAGTTCGAACAGTTCGTCATTGATTACAAAAATCTGTTGCAATTGTTCGTTTGAATAAATTCCTCTTTTTGCAAAATTGAGAATCACGTTGGCCTGTTTTTCGGACAATCCAATTGCCATCCATTCCTGAAGGGTGTATTGGTTTGGATCAAACTTTGCTCGAGGGCGTTTGAATTTACTTTTCTTTTTCTTCTGGTTGAATTCCTGTTTTCTTTGTTGACTCTTGCTCTCAATTTGAGCAATATGTTCTTCAATTTCCTCAGAAGAAAATACGATTGATTGTTTTGGCTTCATCCACAACAGAAAACGTGGAGCCATAATAATTAGAAATAGTAAAAGCAACAAAACGACGGTTCCTCGCTTATTGCGCTTGGATAAGTTGTTAATCATCGGTTAGTCAATATCTTAAAACAAAGATAGTGTTTCCTCGATAGACTTTGGTTGATATGCTAATTTAATTTTTGCTTTAGTTAAATCAAATCCTGTAATTGGAGGTCTTTTGGCTGGTTGATTGAGTGTTTTGCTCGAGATACGGTTAATTTTATCTGTAGAATAATTGTAGAATTGTGCAATTTTTTGAACGATTTCAAACACAGAAAATGTCTCTGGCCCACTCAAATGGAAAATTCCTTGCTCATTCAATTCACAAATTCGAATGCATCCCCACGCTAAATCATCAGCCCAAGTTGGTGCTCTAAATTGGTCATCAACGACATTCATCACTTCACCTTTCGGTAATGCATCTTTTGCCCAAAGGAACATATTTGATCTAGACAGGTTTTCTCCCGTTCCATAAACAATGATTGTGCGTACTATCGAATAACTTTTCAACCTGCTATTCAATAACAGCTGTTCTGCTTCAACTTTAGATTTGGCATATACACTCAACGGATTCACCTCATCCGTTTCACTGTAATTTCCTTTCTCTCCATCAAATACAAAATCTGTTGAAAGGAGCTGCAAATGAATGTTGTGTTTTACCGAACAGTTCAATAAGTTTTTTGTTCCAAGAACATTGATTGCGTGACATTTTTCAGGGTCCAACTCACATGCATCAACATTCGTCATTGCTGCTGTGTGGATGATATGTGTTGGTTGATATTGTTCGATAACTGATTTCACTGCTGCTGCATCAACAATATCTAACGTACAGAAATGCTTTTCGGGACAATTGCTATTTCGATTCTCTCCAAGCGAAGTAGCCAAAAAGGAAATCTTTTTCTTGATCAATTGGGCTACAATCTTTTGCCCTAATAAGCCATTTGAACCTGTAATTAGAATTTTCATTACAAAATAATGTTGTCAAAATTTATAAATCCCAAATTGAAGTCTTTGGTTTTTCTCTTTGCAGTTTAAAATAATGCTTGTGATCGAGTATCCATGCCATAATCAAGTAGATGATTAAAGGAGAACCAAACGTGAAAAACGATGCGTATATGAATCCAACTCGAACTCTATCGGTTTGAATTCCAAGCTTTCTAGCCCACCATTCGCATACACCGAATGAGCGCATTTCAAAGAAAAAAACCAATTTTTGAATCCAACGCATGTAATTGCTTTTAAACAAAATTAGTCATTATTTACTAATGCTAAACGTCGTATAAAATTTTGACCCCAATTTGGCAATTCAAACATTTTTTATGGATACAATATTGATTGTATAATTCTATCAAAGCTTGACTTTCGTATGCATTTTTCGGTAAAATTTGCAACTGCTTCCAGCGATCGATGATGTGATTTTTTTCAGGAGGAAGTGATTCTAAAAAATCAAACACATATTCTTGTAAGACTTCATTTTCTGTGCGTTCAGATTTGAGCCAAAAAAATGGGATAACGACGTTGATTAAGATTAAGTTCAGCATGGAATTTGAAAGTTTATTCAGATCAGAATCTCGTTGTAGAACTTGTTGGATATACATCTTCGCCTCAAGTGGAGATACAAACTGACTGAGCAACTCAAAATCGCAATTTGATACAAAAGCAGCAAACTGTTTGACACGGTATTCAGGATGTGAAGCTGGTCTGAGTCCTTTTCTTTTCCAAATGCTCTGATGCAGGCGATTTGAAACAAAATGATCTTCATCATGTTCCTGTTGAAATAATCCACTAGCAATGAGTATGGATGTTTTTCGTTGGGTTTTATCCAATCGCTTCAGAACAGATAAAGGCAATTGATTTGTAAGTAATTCAAAAGGTATCGCATTGACCTTTGCTCCAAATGCTCGTGCGATGAGCACGTACAAGATTGCTTCTTCCGAAAAATCTGAAAAAGTGTACATCAATTCACCATACTTACGATTCAACCGTTCGATAAGCGCACGATGCATCATTGCATGCACATACATGAAGTCGATTTGGGATATGCCGTTTTCGCAAGGAATTTCTCGCATTGATTTGTTAAACGATATCCAAAAATCGTAATGTTTCCAATCAATTACGTCTTTTAGCTCTACTGTCGGAATTTTGCTCCCATTGACAAATACTTCGCTGTCGTGTTCATAAACAACGTGCAACACAACATTGTTGTAAGCTTGATCGCTATCATGGTGATGCGCGTACCAATCGGAACTTTTCAGATGCATTTCGATTTGTCCTGCCCATTCAATACCATCAAGTGCAATACGTGCATTGAAAAAATCTGGACCTGATTCATGTTGATTAAAAACACCTGTTTGATAAACAAGCAATGGTTTATCATCAATTGTCTTGAGTTGATGAAAAGGTAATCTTTTCATTTTCCAAATGAAATGTAAATAGGCTTCAGTCATCTTTTTAAGATAGGTTTACTTGAATTTAAGAAAATTTATTGGATTATCCCGCTATAATTTTCAGTTTGTTATCTTATTTTCGTTTCATGAATTCCATTGAATCACTTCAAGAAAAGTATGAAAATTTAATTGTTGAGTTAATTCCAGATTATAATCAACGATTACTTGAAGGAGAAAAAAAGAAACATTTGGAACAATTTTATGTTTCAAAACTCATTCAAAAATTGGGTTTTAAAAACGAAATTGATCATCATGACAATGGACAACCATTTCTCATCAATCATCCCGATTTGTTTGTATCTATTTCGCATTCAAATGGATACGTTGCACTAGTTGTTGCTGTTTATCCAATCGGTATTGATATTGAAACGCCACATCCCAGAATTCAACAAGGATCTGATTACTTCTTAAATTCGAATGAACAAATTTTTAGAGAAAATCTTGAACATTTACACCTTATTTGGGGAGCAAAAGAAGCAATTTATAAACTAAAATCAGGTCTAATAACTGACTTGCGGGATGAAGTATCAATCACAAAAATTGACTCCAAGAAGATTTACGCATCATTGAATAATGCCATTTATGAATGTGATTATGTAAGCGGAAAAGATTTTACACTTGTTGTCGTGCAGGAATAATCACCTTGACTTTTTTCACGCGTTTTTTATCCGATTGGTCAACCACAAATTTGAAAGGACCAAAATCAATTGACTCTCCCGTTTTTGGAATTCGGCCAGCAATTTGTGCAATTAATCCACCTAATGTTTCAACATCATCAAATTGTTCGCCCAAAAATGATTCTTCCACCCCCGTTATTTTACAGAAATCATCCAAATGTGCCCACCCCTCAAATAAGAAAGTACTATCATTTATTTGATCATAGAATTTTTCTTCTTCGTCGTATTCATCTGTAATGTCACCAACAATTTCTTCGAGAACATCTTCCATTGTGACCAAACCAGTTGACCCACCGTATTCATCAATAACGATTGCGATGTGAACTTTTTTAGCTTGAAATTCCTTTAGTAAATCGTCAATTTTCTTGTTTTCAGGAACAAAAAACGGTTCTCGAATCAATTCCAACCAATTCACATGTTTTCCTGAAGCAAGAAACGGAATCAAATCTTTCACAAAAATAATTCCTATTACTTCATCAAAGGATTCTCTGAAAACAGGTAAACGCGAATAACCAACATCTACGAATGTTTTCATAACTTCATCCAACGTGAACTTCTCTTCTACTCCGACAACATCCATTCGTGGACACATTACTTGCTTCACATCCGTGTTTCCAAATTTTAAAACACCTTGCAACATGGTGTAATCGTTTTCAGAATCACTGGCATTTTGTGAAAGTGTCAACACTGTTTCCAATGCATCTTGCGAGATTTTGATTCCTTTTCGTTTAGCTCTTCTTTCAAGAATACTAGAACTTTTTGCCAACGGCTTTTTCAACCAAGAAAAAGGAGGAATAATTTGGAAACAATAAATATATGGTGACATCCAACGAACATAGGCTGCCTTATTTCTGAACGCAACAGTTTTTGGGAAAGACTCACCCACAAACACTAAAAAGAGTGTAATTAAAACAACATTAATGACATTAATCAACCACCAATTCACTTGAAAATTCAAGAATAACTTGAGCAATAAAATTGATGTGAGAATTACAAATGCAACATTTAAGAAATTCTTTCCTACCAAAATTGTCGCTAATAATTCCTTCGGTTTTTCTAGTAGTTTTTGTGCAAGCTTAGCTCCTCTTGATTCATTTTTTTTCAGTTGGTCTTTTTCCAATTGAGAAATTGAAAAAAATGCTACCTCAGCACCAGCAAACAATGCAGAAGCACCTAATAAGATGAAATTCAATACAATCAGTACTACGTCCAGCAGTGAAAATGTATTAAAAAACGTGGTGGCCAGAGGTTCGGGGGAAGGATCCATAGTTTAATTAGTTATTATTCTTTTAAAATGGTAAATCATCTATTTCATCCTCTTGCGATGCTGATTGAGGAAAATTTGAAACAATTGACTCAATTGGTGATGGGGCCGCAGGAACTCCTTGAGTAGAGAAATTTGGCGTATTATTTTGCGCAGGAGAATTTTCTGCACGTGTTAACATCGTCATATTATCTGCTAATACTTCTGTTGTGTAACGTTGGTTTCCGTCCTTATCCGTCCAAGAGCGACTTCTCAACTTCCCTTCGACATAGATTTTCATTCCTTTACGAACGTACTTTTCAGCAACTTCAGCCAATCCTCTCCACACAACAATATTGTGCCAATCAGTAATCTCTTTACGTTCACCTGTTACACGGTCTGTATAAGTTTCCGTTGTAGCAATCGGGAAATTTGCAACGATTCCACCATTCTCCAATCTACGAACTTCGGGGTCTCTACCCAAATTTCCAATTAATATCACTTTGTTAACACTACCTGCCAAAACTTATAATTTTTAAATAAATAATCTTCGATTCAAACAAAAATAAAAAAAATCGACAAAAAATCAAATCCGCTCAACTCCAAACTTGTTCAAGATACCGATCTATTAATCGAGGAAGAGGAATTTCCGATAAATCCATTCGATCAACAGTTAAAGATTGCATTGAGTGAGGTATTCCATCACAATGAATAAAATGAACTAGCAGTTTTTGGTGTGATAAAATATGAGAAACCTGATTGGAAATACTTGTAACCTCAATTCCATAGTCTCTTTTCACCAATTCTGTTATGTCATTCAAATCCTGTTGCTCTGCGTATTCCAACAAAGGGAATTCATATAAATGTTGCCAAATATCCTTATTCGATTCTCTCTTTTGGACACAGATTTTACTTCCTTCTTCAAAAAGAAGATAATAGAAATAACGTTTTCTAACTTTAATTTTCCCTTGTTTTACCGGACGCAAAGCAACCGTATCATTGAGTAAACTTTGGCAATTGTTTTGAAGTACACATACATTACAATTCGGTCGAACAGGTACACATTGCTGTGAGCCGAACTCCATAATCGCTTGATTGTGCACATCCGGATTTTCCGTTGAAATCAATTGATCTGCCAATTGCTGAAATGTTTTTTTTCCAATTGTACTGTCAATCGGTGTTGCTATATCAAAATAACGGCTCAAAACGCGATATACATTCCCATCTACCAATGCTTTCACTTCACGAAAAGCAAAACTAGCAATGGCAGCTGCAGTATAAGGACCAATTCCTTTCAATTTAATAATCTCTTCGTAACTAGTGGGAAATTTACCTCCAAAATCCATTGCAACAATTTTAGCAGTTGCGTGAAGATTTCTTGCCCTACTATAATACCCTAATCCTTGCCAATCATTCAATACTTGTTGCTCACTCGCATTAGCCAAATCGACAATTGTGGGGTAATGTTTAATGAATTTTAGGTAATAGTTATAACCTTGATCAACTCGAGTCTGCTGGAGTATTATTTCAGAAAGCCAAATTTTGTACGGATCAGTTGTATCTCTCCAAGGAAGATCTCGTTTATGAATCGCATACCAGTCTATGATTTTACTAGAAAAATCGGTCATTTTTTGTGCTGAAAATGCGAAAATACAAATTAAAAAGTTTGGACTTTGATTTAAAAATTTAACAAATAATCATTTTCACCATTATTTTTTAGGGGTTCATCGAAAAAAATATCGTTCATTTGTCTAATTCTTTGAGCAGTTAGTAGATGAAAATCTGATATTTAAGCTAAAAATAAAAAATTTCTTGTTCATTTTTAGTGCATTAACAAATATGTAATTTACCTTTGTATTTGGAAATCAACAATATTTATCAAATTAGTAATTAAATTTTAGAAAAAATGACTAAAGCAGACATCGTTGCAGGTATTGCAGAGGAAACAGGTTTGGAAAGAGCTGAAGTATTAAAAACAGTTGAGGCATTCATGGCTTCAGTAAAAGGTTCTTTGGCTAAAGGGGAAAATGTTTACTTGCGTGGATTTGGAAGTTTTATCGTTAAGGAAAGAGCTGAAAAAACAGGACGTAACATTTCTAAAAACACAACAATCATTATTCCAGCTCATAATATTCCAGCATTTAAACCTTCTAAAACATTTGTAGAGGAAGTAAAAAACAAGGTATCTGTAAAATAAGAACGGATTATTTTAACATAAAATAAAAATAATTCAAGAGATTTTATTAGTTTTGCACTCCCGTGAATTTTGCGGGAGTGTTTTTTTATCAAAAAAAATCAGGAATTAAGTAGATAATAATAATTTAAATTATATAGTTATGCCAAGCGGTAAAAAAAGAAAAAGACATAAAATGGCTACGCACAAGCGTAAGAAAAGATTGAGAAAAAATCGTCATAAGAAGAAAAAATAATTCTTTGTGAATTTATTAGGAATAGACTTAGCGGGATAATCTTGCTAAGTTTTTTCTGTTTATTAACATTAAAATACAGCTTTCGTGAGTTTAGAACTAGTAGTCGATGTGCGCTCAAATGGCATTTGGCTTGCTCTGTTGCGTGATGGAAAGCTAGTTGAATTACATGAGGAACAAGGAAATACGGACTTTGCTGTAGGAGATATTTATCTTGGCAAGGTTCGTAAGGTTGTGCCTAGTTTAAATGCAGCGTTTGTTGACGTTGGGTATGAAAAAGATGCCTTTCTGCATTATTTAGATTTAGGTCCTCAATTTAATTCGTTAAACAAGTTTACCAAAGACACTTTGAAGAATAAACAAAGTGTTTCGGATTTACAATATTTCAAAATTGAAAAGGATATTCCGAAAGATGGTAAGATTGCTGACATTGTATCCTCTTCTTCGCCAATTTTAGTACAAGTTGCTAAAGAGCCGATTTCGAGTAAGGGTCCTCGTTTAAGTGCAGAAATTACACTTGCGGGACGTTATTTGGTTTTGGTACCTTTCTCAGACAAAGTATCTATTTCTCAGAAAATTAAAGATCCTAAAGAAAGGGAGCGATTGAAAGATTTAATGGAAGCCATAAGACCAAAAAACTTTGGTGTCATTATTCGTACAGTAGCAGAAAAGAAAAATGTTGAGCAAATTGACCAAGACCTAAAGGATTTGTTAGGGAAATGGCGCAATATGCACAGTAACTTAAAAGTTGCAACACCTCCAAAAAGAGTGTTAGGTGAAATGGATAAAACAACGTCCATTTTAAGAGATATGTTAAATGCTGACTTTACGCATATCCACATTAACAACCAAACAACTTTCAATGAATTGAAAGAATATGTCAGCGGAATCGCTCCAGAGCGAGAAAAAATATTGAAATTGTATGATGGCAAACTAGGAATGTTTGAAAAGTTTGGTATCAACAAGCAAATAAAAACACTTTTTGGGAAGAAAGTCCCATTACCTAGCGGTGGTTATTTGATTATTGAGCATACTGAAGCAATGCACGTCATTGATGTCAACTCTGGAAACAGAAAAGGTGCTGATGGTCAAGAAAACAATGCTCTATTAACGAATATGGAGGCCGCAGAAGAAATTGCACGTGTATTACAATTGCGTGATATGGGTGGTATTGTTTGTATCGATTTCATTGATATGCACGACAAAGCGAATAACAAAGCATTGTACGAGCATCTAAAAAATGTCATGAAATCAGATCGTGCGAAACACAATATTCTACCTCCATCTAAGTTTGGAGTAGTTGAAATAACGAGACAACGTGTTAGACCGGAAACAGAAATTAAAACAGCTGAAACGTGTCCAACATGTAAAGGTACTGGTGAAGTACAAGCAAGTATTTTGTTTGCAGAAGAAATCGAGAATAATTTGAATTTCTTGATGACAGAACGAAATGAAAAACATGTTACTGTACTTGTTCACCCTTATTTAGAATCTCATTTCAAACGTGGTCTAATCTCTAGACAATTGAAATGGTTTTTCAAATACAAAAAGTGGATTCCTGTTAGAGGTGTTACTGCGTTTCAACTTCTTCAGTATTCATTTATGGATAAAGAAAATCAAGAAATTGCGCTTTGATCATGGAATCAAAGTGCAATTTTTCCTTTTTACAAGCCAAAAACAAAATAGAAGCGTTTTGTGCTTATCAAGATCGCTGTCATTTTGAAGTTTCCAAAAAATTAACTTCGTGGGGTATTGTTGGTGAGCAGCAAAACCAATTAATTGCCGATTTAATCGTGAATCGTTTTCTTGATGAAGAACGGTTTGCTTTTTCCTTTGTGTCGGGTAAATTTAGAATCAAACGATGGGGACGAATTAAAATTCGCCAAGAACTCAAACTAAAACGCATTCCTGAAGCCATTATCAAGAAGGCACTTTTATCCATTGATGGGGATGAATACTCAGAGACTTTGCTTCATTTAGCAACGCGAAAATCAACTGAACTTTCAAAAGAATCCGACCCATGGAAAAAAAAGGTAAAAATCGTACGTTTTTTAGCTAGTAAAGGATTCGAACAAGATTTGATATATGATGCTTTAGAACAAATTGAACACTAAAAAAGGCACTCAAAATTGAGTGCCTTTCTAGTTTTTATAACTTGACTTCTTAGAAGTGGAAAGTTAAGTTCAAACGTCCAACTGGTCCGAATAATGGGTTAACCAACGCATTATCTAAACCAAATGAAGTTGTTTTGTCTCCTTCACGAGTAATTGTATGAACAGTACCTGAACCAGCAGCAGAACCAGCAGTTTCACCTACAGCTTCGTACTCAGCAGTTCCTTTTCCAGAAAGAGTTAATCCTAATCCCCATCCTAATTCACCTCCGATAGATAATTTAGGTACGATGAAATACTCTGCTCCGATGAATGCTCTCAATCCTAAGCTAAATCCAACTCCTGATTTTTCAGATGTTTGACGTAATGTAATTGGATTGTTGTTACCATCAAACTCACCTACTACGATGTTGTTAGTACCAAGCCATGCGTCATCACCAGAAACGTTAACTGGATTTACAGCAGAAGCTTCAGTAAGTGCATTACCGTATGTATACTTAGTAGAATTTGAACTTACTAAGAATCC
>Ga0079224_100000732_pt1 | contig 34282 bp, 17 predicted proteins | sample Stecom2015_FD_80414 | JGI IMG/M metagenome (GOLD analysis project Ga0079224, IMG submission 80414) | Agricultural soil microbial communities from Utah to study Nitrogen management - Steer compost 2015 | ecosystem: Environmental > Terrestrial > Soil > Agricultural land | place: USA: Utah... | reverse complement strand
CACGCCAATACGTTCGACACCCCCATCGGCAAGACTTCCTGGAACAAACAGGGCGACCTGAACGAATTCGAGTTCCAGGTGTTCACCTGGCACAAAGACGGGAGCAAGACGGCGTTTAAATAACGGGGAGGTTTTCGCTGGCCTTTCGCCAGCTCATTCTCTGGTTCGCAGAATAAAAGGGGCCGCACGGGCCCCTTTTCTTTTCTGCGGCGATCTTCAAATTCAGTCGCACACCTTGACCAATCCGCCTGTTATTTGGCTTGAATTGGCCAAACTCCCGGCGTTGCGCCATAGCGCGACTTACTTACTTTCGATCACGTATTTCTACCTTTTTGTATCTACATTTTTCGACGCAGCCAGAGGGCGTTGAACAGTGTCTATTAACAGTAGAATCGGAGTGTTTTGAGCTATGCAGACTACACCTTCATGATGGCCGAATTTCACTCCCTCGGCGTACGCTGTGTGCCACGCCACGGTGCTTTTAAAAATGTCTGGGCTCCATCCCATGATCGCGCGGCTACTCGGCTGCAGGAGTGCACGACCATTCTGGGCCACTACCTATAGCGGCGGGATGCAAATCGTCGAGCCTTCCCGCATCCGGGCAATCAATCTGTAGCAAAGCAAAAGCTCTCGAAAGCTGTTGTTCGAAGGAAAATTACATGGCAAAGCGCGTTGCCGTCGTGGGCCTCTCGTTCCGATTTCCCCAAACGGACACCGAACGATATTGGGCCGACCTCTTGGCGGGTCGTGATTTAGTCAGTGAGGTCGAGCCAAGTCGATGGCAGCAGGACGCATACCTCCATCCCCTTAAGGACCATCCAGGGACCGCCTACACTTTTGCGGCCGGTTCTATCGGAGATGTTTCCGGTTTCGATGCGCAGTTCTTCGGAATTTCTCCTCGCGAAGCCTCGTTGATGGATCCGCAGCAACGACTCCTCCTAGAACTATGCTGGGAAACCTTTGAAAATGCCGGAATCAAGCCATCCAGCTTGCGAGGCAGCGACTGTGGCGTGTATATCGGCATCGCCAGTGCGGATTACTCCCACCGATTGTCCGATGATCTTGATGCTATCGATGCATCAATGGCGACCGGCAACACCTCGAGTGTGGCGGCCAATCGCCTGTCGTATTTTTTTGACTTGCATGGCCCTAGCATGGCGGTCGACACAGCGTGCTCGTCGTCCTTGGTCGCGATCCACCAGGCATGTCGTGCCATCGTCACCGGTGAGACCAGTCTCGCCATTGCTGGCGGTATAAGCCTGCACCTACATCCTTATGGATTCATCACATTCTCCAAAGCGTCAATGCTCTCGCCCGACGGACGATGCAAGGCGTTCGACGCTTCCGGCAACGGTTATGTACGCTCCGAAGGAGGAGGTCTTTTCCTCCTGAAAAACTACGATCAGGCGGTTGCAGACGGCGACCGAATTCTGGCCATCATTCCTGGCAGTTTGGTGAATACCGACGGACGCAAGTCAGGGCTTACGGTCCCCAATGTCGACGCTCAAATTGCTCTGATGCGCGAAACATATGCGAGGGCAGGCATCTCTCCTCAGGATATCGACTATATCGAGGCCCATGGCACCGGCACCGCTGTAGGAGACCCAATCGAGGCTCAGGCAATCGGCGCAGCGCTCGGGCAAGCCAGGGACCGAGTCAATCCATTGCCGATCGGATCCGTTAAAAGCAACATGGGGCATCTAGAGACGGCTTCCGGCGTGGCCGGATTGGTGAAGGCCATCTACAGTCTGCAACATCGCATAGTACCGGCCACGATTGGCATCAACGAATTGAATCCTGCCATCGATTTCAAAGGCTGGAATCTCAGCGTCGCAACGCAAAATCTGCCCCTTCGCCAACAAGGTACGTTGACCATAGGCGTCAACTCATTTGGGTTTGGCGGAGCCAACGCTCACGTCATTGTCCAAAGCGCCCCGGAACCTGATGGCAGCACAAACGACAAGCTCGCCAATACGGTCCCAGTACCCGTGGTAGTTACCGGAAAGACAACCGAGGCTTTAAGAGCGGCTGCCAAAAGCTTGGGAGACGTACTTCGTAGCCACCCGGGCCGAGCGTTATACGATGTCGCCTATCATGCGGTGATGCGTCGCGACTGGCATCAGGAGCGTGCTGTTATCTATGGTACAGACAGTAAAACGGTGGGCGACGCTTTGCATAGGTTCGCCGAAGGCAATGCGGTACGCCACAGCGTGATAAGCGGCAGCGCGGTTTCGGACGCGAAAGGGCCGGTCTTCGTATTTTCGGGGAATGGCTCGCAATGGCCAGGCATGGGTCGACAACTACTCAACGATCCAGTGTTTGCTGAAGCGGTACATGAAGTAGACAGCAGCTTTGTCACGCTAGCAGGATACCGCTTGGCGGACGAACTAGCTCGCGCGGACATGCCCAATCAGTACGATCGTACAGAACTGGCTCAACCTGCGTTGTTCGCTATACAAGTTGGCGTCACTCGAATGCTCGCCCATCGCGGCATCTCGCCGATTGCTGTAATCGGCCACAGTGTCGGTGAAGTTGCGGCCGCCTGGGCTTGTGGCGCTCTATCATTGCCCGATGCTGTGAAAGTCATCTTTCATCGCAGCAGCCTGCAAGGGACTACCAAAGGCTTGGGCGGCATGGCGGCAATAGGAATGGATGGAGTGGCCGCTCAGGCTTTGCTCACCGAACTCAGCCTAACCAATACCCTGCACATTGCCGGTTACAACAGCGCGCGAGGCGCCACCCTGGCTGGAGATCAGGCCGCGCTTGCGATCGTCGAATCCGTGCTCGCCGAAAGGCAAGTGTTCTATAAGCGTCTGGATCTCGACTATGCTTTCCATAGCCCGGTGATGGACGCCCTCCGCCCTGGCTTGCAATCGTCGTTGAGTCAGCTGGCTCCGCAGGCTGGTCATACCCCCTTCTTATCCACTGTCGTTGGCGAATCCCTGGACGGCCGCCAGCTTGATGCCGAATACTGGTGGCGGAATATCCGTGAACCGGTGCGCTTTGAGCAGATGCTCCAGAGCGTCGTGGCAGGTGGAGACAATGTCTTTGTCGAGATCGGGCCTCACCCGGTCTTGCGCACGTACGTTAACGACGCACTGTCGACGGCCAATCGCGTAGGCCGGGTCCTAACGACCGCCACGCGAGGCAATGATGATCCTAGCAAGATTCATGAAACAGCGGCACAAATCGTGCTGAGCGGGGCGCGGGTCAATTGGCCCGATCTCTTTCCATGGGTTGGCCGTCATGTGACTCTGCCGACTTATCCATGGCAACGCGAGCGGCACTGGCATCCCGTTACACCTGAGTCGCTAGGCCAGCTACAACGCTCAAAGGCACATCCACTTCTTGGATATTCAGTACGACAACACTCGGGCGTATGGGAAAACAGACTTGATACATCACGGTATCCGTGGCTCGCTGATCATGTCGTAGGCGATGCGACTGTATTCCCCGGCGCCGGGTTCGTCGAGATGGCGTTGGCAGCGGCGGCGCAGCGTGGTGCGAACGAATGCTGCAAGATCGAAGAACTGGAAATTCATGCACCACTCCTGCTGGCTCCTCTACCTCCGAAGCGCGTACGGTTCACGCTTGATGAAACAGACGGCGCGTTCCGGGTACAAGCACGAGATGTTGGTACCGCAGACCGCTGGACATTGCATGCCACCGGCCGGGTGCTGCTCGACGCCGGTGCGATTCTGCGGACCAACGCCCCCTTACAACAGCCGGATCGCCCCGCGGACTTCACCGCCGATGAGCACTACCAATATACCCATGCAATAGGGCTCGACTACGGCCCTGCTTTCCGTGCGTTTAAGCGCGGATGGAAGGAAGCAGACGGGACCATCATTGCGCAACTCGAGCCGCCGGCTACACTTCCTCATGCCGATCTGGCTGAAGCGCTGTTGGACCCGACGCTGCTCGATAACGCTTTTCAGCTAGTCGTACCACTATTGGCAAGCTACCCGGCCAGCGCCCACCGCGTGGCGTTCGTCCCTGCCAAGATCGGACGCCTCGTGCTGTCCCGCAATAACGGCAAACCAAGCTGGGTGCGCGCAAAGCTGCTGCGTCGCAGCCCGCATTCCCTGTTAATCGATTTCGAATTATTCAATGCTACTGGCGAACGGGTAGCCACCGTCAGCAATACTCGCTTCAAAAGTATCCGCTTGAGTAGTGCCGCCAGGCGCGCACCGGATTTCCTGACCGAAGTTGGTGTGCCCCGGCCTCATCCCGCCAGTCCAGATGCTCACAACAGCAGCTTGGACTCGGCAGGCCTATTCAATGCGCTGGCTTCTATGGCCGCGGCCGCTGCCCAGGACGGCACACATGCCCGCTATGCCCAAGAAATCGAGCCCTTGCTTGATAGCCTGTGCGATCGGTTCCTGCTGCAAGCCATTCAACATATTGCCGCTGATGGAGGCCATCTACACGACCATATCGTAGACAGATGCCGCCAGTCAGCCCCAACCACGGCCGCCTTCCTCGATCATTTACTGGCCCGAGCCACTCGTACCGGCCTGCTCCAACGCACAACCACCGGCTGGAAATGCTCTGCCACACCCGACGACCCGGCGACCCCGGGAGTAGTTGATCTTTGGGGCAGCTTGGTCCGGGAATATCCAGACTATGCTCATATCATCCACGCCGCAGGCCGTGTTGGTTCTCACTTGGCCGATCTGCTGCAAGGTCATATAACTCGAAACGATTTGGACGCCGGTCACATCGTGCCGGGCGCGTTGATACAACATGTGCTTGGAGGCGAGGTTCGCCAGCGCATTGGCGTCGCCCTGCGAGAGCAACTGACATCCTCTCTTAACTCCCTGCCACTAGGCAGACGATTAAGCGTCCTGGAAATCAGCGATCATGCACCGGCGTTTGCGCGGGATTGTTGCGGCGTGTTGGATCTGAATCGGGCTGATTACAGTTATGCTTCAACCGTACCAGGCGTGCTCGACCATGCTCAACGCTCCCTCGATTCATATCCCGAAGCCTCGATCATCCCGATTGACGCTGAATCGGAAGTTGCAAGTCAGGCCTTCTACGACCTAGTCATATTGCATCTAGACATGGCCGATGCGGCGGCCGCGCACCGCGCTGTGCAGTTCGCGCGTAAACATATAAAAGCGAACGGTTTATTCCTTTTAATTGGAATACATCCAGTTGCTTGGCTAGATTTCGTCGCCGGAGTTGACACAGCCTGGTGGACGTCGACCGCCGAAGACCCAAGCTCCTCTCAGTATTCCGCACGATTTTGGCAAAGCCTGCTGAACGACCACGGGCTTATCTGCCAGCCGCTGATCGAGTTTGCACCCAACACACTCTCTGGCCCATATTTGCTTCCCGCCACGGCTAGCGAGCATATCGAGTCCGTGCGGTTATCGCCGGCTACCTCAACTGCCAATACAGCGCTTGCACCATCCCAGGCTTGGCTATTGTTGGCTGGTGCAGAGGCTTCAGATACTACTCTGGCTTTATCCGTAGCTCGCCGCCTGGAAGCGGCCGGGCATAAGACACTTATTCATCGCGGAGCCGATACAGCCAAAATGGATGACATTTTGGCGCAAGCTAAAGAACGCCTATCCCGCCTCGACGCCATCATTCACATGGATGGTCTGGGAATATCGCCCTCTTCCAGCCCGACCGAGCTCATGCAGAGTCAGGTGCGACGATGCGCACTGGCAGCGTCGACGCTCCAAGCACTTGAGCGCAGTGACGTCGACGCAACGCTGTGGATTATCACGGCCGGTGCAGCTCAGCATTGGGCAACCCATCACGCTAACGAGGCATCCTTACAGGACGCAGCGCTATGGGGCTATGGTCGTACGATGATGAACGAAGCCGGGCGCCTTCGAGTGAGACTACTTGATCTACCTGGCTTACGTCTGGACGAGATGGCCCTGGACGCACTTGAACGCGAATTGCGTTGGCCAGATGCAGAACAGGAGGTCGCCATAGCCAAGGACGGCTCGCGGTTCTCGCCGCGATTGAAGGTTGCAGGCCATCCGTCCGCTGCCTTGGAGCTACATGAGCCGGCCGAATGTTTCCGTCTTTCGTTCGAGTTTCCCGGCCAATTGCGAAACCTTCGCTGGGAAGAACATCACGATCGCGCGCCTGCCGACGACGAGGTGCAAGTACGAGTTCAGGCCACGGGCCTGAACTTTAGGGATGTCATGTATTCTCTCGGCCTATTGTCCGATGAAGCAATCGAGAACGGTTACGCTGGCGCTACATTAGGTTTGGAGTTTTCTGGGACCGTCTTGCGAGCTGGGCGAAATGCCGAACGACAGTACAAGGTCGGAGATGCTGTGGTCGGTTTCGGGCCCGCGAGTTTCGCCAATCGCGTTACAACCAAGACCGATGCTGTCGCACATATTCCCAAAAACATTTCGTTCGAGGCAGCTGCCACCATACCTAGCACCTTCTTCACGGTTTACTACGCGCTTCACCACTTGGCGCAACTTGAAGAGGGTGAGAAGATTCTAATCCACGGCGCAGCCGGCGGGGTTGGAATCGCGGCTATCCAGTTCGCGCAATGGCGCGGTGCCGAGATTTACGCAACCGCCGGCTCGGAGGACAAGCGTGAATTTTTGCGTCTACTAGGCGTAAAGCATATCTACGACTCTCGCTCATTGGCCTATGCCGACGAAATCCTCGCTGACACCAACGGGAGCGGCGTCGATGTGGTGCTCAACTCGCTGGCAGGCGAAGCGATAAACAGAAACTTGCAGGTTCTTAAGCCATTCGGCCGATTCTTGGAGTTGGGTAAACGCGACTTCTATGAAAATACCCGAATTGGCCTTAGGCCTTTCCGAAATAACATTAGCTATTTCGGAATCGATGCAGACCAACTAATGCGGGAACGCCCCGCCCTTACGCAACGTCTCTTCGGCGAAATGATGAAGTTGTTTGCCGAGGGAGTGCTATACCCACTGCCCTACCAGGAATTTGACGCCAACGACGTTGTCGACGCGTTTCGCCACATGCAACAGGCACGGCAGATCGGCAAGATCGTCGTGACCTATAGAAACGGCATTCAACTTGCGCACGCCACTGAATCCAACACAACGTCATCACTCCGGTTGTCGTGCGAGGGTACATACCTCGTCACAGGCGGTTTGAGCGGGTTCGGCCTCCGCACGGCGCAGTGGTTGGCAGAGAAAGGGGCGCGCCATCTGGTGCTTGTGAGCCGAAGCGGCCCGACATCCGAGGACGCAACTCAGTCCATCCGGGCGCTGGAAGAAAACGGCGTTATTGTTCATGCCGCCGCTTGCGACGTCACGGACGCGGAGGCTGTAGGCAAGTTGTTTTGTGCCGTCAATAAGACGATGCCACCACTAAAGGGCATTGTTCACGCTGCGATGGTTATTGACGATGGGCTGGTGCGGGGCGCCACAGCTGACCAGATCTCTCGTGTACTGGCTCCGAAAATCCTAGGTGCTGCGCATCTGGACACCGCCTCACGCTCGCTGGATCTCGAGTTCTTCATCACGTTTTCCTCTGCCACCACCTTATTTGGCAATCCCGGCCAAGCGAATTATGTAGCCGCAAACAGCTGGCTCGAGAGTCAAGCTCGTTATCGACGCTCGTTGGGTTTGCCCGCCACTTGCGTACGGTGGGGGGCCATTGAGGACGTAGGCTACTTAGCTCGGAACAAGAAGATCAAGGAGGCTCTCCGTAGCCGAATGGGGGGAGCAGCCCTTCTATCAGACGTCGCACTACAGGCGCTTGAACAAATTTTGCTCGCCGATATCGACACGGTTGCCGTACTCGAACTGGACTGGCGCGCCCTACGGCGATTTTTGCCGACCGCCCACTCACCTCGATTTTCACTGCTTTCCCCCGGTGCAGGCGAAAACGGCGACGACGACGCAGACTCGAACGACATCGCAGGCCTGCTTGCCACATTGGATGACGACGCTCTCCTTCCCATGCTGGTCGATATACTCAGAGTCGAGGTCGGTGAAATTCTCCGCATTCCTTTCGACCGAATCAACTCGGACGTCTCTATTTACGATATGGGCTTGGATTCTCTTATGGGCGTGGAATTGGTGGTCGCATTGGAAAACCGTTTCGGGGTCCGATTACCTGTTATGGCACTTAATGAAAGTCCGACGCTCACTAAACTGGCAGGGCGACTCCTCCAGTTGCTACGCGGTGGTGACGATGCACTGCAACAAGCACCGCTGCGTGCCCAAGTCGAGCGAATCGTCTCTCAGCACACGGATGAACTCGGCGACGATGACGTTGACGCATTCGCAGCAGATCTGCAGTCTGGCACCACGGGGACCACACGAATGATTCCATGAAGCCTTTCACATACTATGCGGTAATACGGTCATGACCACGACGAAGAAGGGGTTTCCAGGCTTGGCGGCCAACATCAAGGACAAGCTGATTCAGCAGAGCCTCGAGCGAAAATTCCGAGAAGTAGAGCGTGAACAGATTCGCCAATTTGAGCCTGGAGCATTGCGGACAGGGAGTCCGCCATTGCCTGAAGAACATTTTCGCTTCAATCAGCACCCGGGATATCGACAGTTACGCATTCTGAATGAGGGGGCGGCGCGGATGGGCGTGCATAGCCCCTTTTTCAAGGTACACGATGGGATTGCGGGTGCGCAGACCACTATTGAGGGGAGGCAGTACATCAATTTCGCCAGCTACGATTACTTGGGCATGTCGGGCGCCCCCGAAGTAATCAATGCTGCCAAAGCCGCGTTGGACAAATATGGAACGTCGGTGTCCGCAAGCCGATTGGTCGCGGGCGAACGCCCGATCCATCGAGAGCTCGAACAGGCGATAGCCGCCATGTATGAGGTGGACGACGCAATAGTGTTCGTCAGCGGACATGCGACGAACGTTTCGACAATTGGCCATCTATTCGGTCCACGCGACTTAGTACTGCACGATGAATTGATTCACAACAGTGTCCTTCAAGGGATACAGTTATCTGGTGCACGTCGCCTGCCCTTCGGACACAATGACTGGAGAGCATTGGACCACATCCTTGATCTCCAACGCCGCGATTTCGAACGGGTTTTGATCGTGGTGGAAGGGCTTTATGGAATGGACGGCGACTTCCCCGATCTTCCGCGCTTCATCGAAATAAAGGAGCGGCACAAGGCTTTCCTGATGGTCGACGAAGCGCATTCCATCGGCGTAATCGGCTCCCGCGGTTATGGTATTCGAGACCATTTCGGAATAGACGGTCGGGACGTTGATATCTGGATGGGCACGCTTAGCAAGTCGATGGCGGGGTGCGGAGGCTACATAGCGGGTGAAAGTGCGCTTGTGGAACACTTGAAGTTTCTGGCGCCAGGTTTCCTCTACAGTGTTGGCATGCCTCCTAGTGTTGCTGCAGCGTCGCTCGCTGCCTTGAGGAGTATGCAGAGTCACCCAGAAAGAGTACATACGCTCCAAGCACGCGGAGCGCACTTTCTTGAGCTGGCGCGGGCTGCCGGTGTCGATACCGGCACCAGCGCGGGGATTGCGATCGTTCCGGCAATTACCGGAAGCTCGTTGAAGGCCGCTCGGTTGTCCGCATATTTGTTTGAACATGGCATAAACGTACAGCCGATCCTCTATCCAGCGGTGCCAGAACGGGCAGCAAGGCTACGGTTCTTTATTTCGTGCATGCACACGGAAGAACAGTTGAGCCGCACTGTCGAACTTTTAGCTGCGGCTCTCTAAATCCCATGAAGCATGTCACGCAAAGCAGGATGAATTGGCGTGCGCCGTAAGCGAAATGTGCCGATCATTAGGCCGCCAGCCAAAGCCGCTACCAGGCCCAAATGGCCTGCACTCGGTGGCAATCTCGTGCGCCTCCAACAATGGACTCAATACTGGATAAAGGATCCGTTAGAGGGAGCGCTCGAGTTTGCAGCGTACTACCTCTTCCGCGTGCTGCCCGTGAGCATATGTTCGGAGATTGGTGCACTACGTGGAAGGTTCACCGGGTCGGCTAGACGCGAAGCGGAGAAACACGCGCAGAATGCGCTGCGCATTATATCGTCAACCACCTCGCCAGCTCAGGTTGACGCCCTTCTTCGGCAATTGCATCGGAATTCCGGCCGCGCACTCCTCGAGACGCTGGTCATGGACCGCATATGGAAAAACGGCCGCGTCATAGTGCAGCCAGCCAGCCGGATCAACGTGATAGGAAATCCGCAACAAGCTCGAATCTTTGTGTCCGTCCATACCGGAAATCTCGGCGACCTATTAGGGATGTGTCTTATGCAGCTGAGCGGCTTTCGAGGAATGACTGTCAGCCGAAGACAGCCCAATCGTTTCCGACAACGACTTAGCGAACGCCTGCGCAGCAAACATGGGGCGGCCGTGCTCGAACCCAGTTTGCGCACAACTCGACTGCTATTGCGACATCTGCGAGATGACTGCGGTGCGGTACTCATCCATCTGGACGAAGCACGTGGACGCCAAGTTTATTTCCCAACATTCGGACGACCGATGCCCTACGGTAGCAATCTAAGTTTGGCGATTCGGCTAGCTGCAGCGACTGGCACTGTCCTTACACCGGTATATCTAAAAAGAAACACGAAATGCCAATTCGAACTACATATCGAGGACGATATTGCTCCAGTATCGCCGGATGATGAAGACGGTCAAGCCGCTCTGGCGCATATGCTAGATCAACTGTTCGAAGCCGTCGTACGAGATCAACTCCACGACTGGCAGCAGCTGTATTTCGTTCGCGCCGGAGCATCCCCACATTGCAAGCCGGTTCCTTGACCCTTGCACCTCCGATAGCTGCGTCCTGGAACTGCCGGTACGGCATCGCTAAGCATCGACTTATCAGAGCGGACCCTTCTCCATGCCGAACTGGGCGCCACTAGTGGTCTGCTCAGCGCTCGCTCGCATCTAGCTGCCGGCCCTTTAACCTTAGTGGCGGCTTTGCACCCAACTCCTCCGCACCCCACACCGGCCCGCCCGGCACAACCGGTGCGATTCTCAAACCTCGATAGGAGCGCGAAACAAACGTGTCACATGCGAGAAGAACTCCCGTGATACCTTATCGCGGTCATGTCGCTTCAATATGCGATCGAAATAGCCCTTTTCTGTCTTATAGGTCATCGACCGTCGCATCGCGTTCAGCAATCCATTGGAATCTTCTGGGCCGTACAGCAGCGGATAGCTGAAGCCAAAGACTTCTGCCATTGCTCCCAGAGAGGGCGCGATCATTGGGCGGCGGAAAGCAGCGGCCAGCAGCGCAACGCCTGAATTCAAAGTCCGTGTATACGGGGCCACGGCTACATCTGCAGCATTGAAATAAACTTGTACCTGCTCTTCTGGAATGCTTCGCGTCACCAAAGAGACTCCTGTGCACGATGCAGCCAATGATCTCAATGTTGTGCCGTATCCTGGGTCGGACACTATCCCAGCGATGATTAGCCGCATCTGAATGCCTTCGTACTCGTTACGCAGCCGCTGGAACGCCCCCAATAATTCCAGCAACCCTTTATAGGGCTGAATCGATCCAAAACAAAGAAATACTCGTTCGTCGCTACCTATACCCAGCATCTGCCTTGCTTGGTCACGTTCAATGACATTCCCGTACCATCCCTGATATGAAGGATGCGGGACATGGAACGTGCGGCTTTGCGGAAGCGAGTACCAAGGCTTGGCTAGCTCCCGCGTTGCGCTATTCATAACGTGGATCCCGTCTGCCAAATTCGCAACAGACTTATGGATTTCGACATCTGCAGTATTAAACCGAGCTTGATGCGGAAGCACATTATGTACGGTCCAGATTATCTTGACCCCCCTATTCTTGAACCGTCTTAGCAATTGATGAAATTCATGCGCCAGGACTCGTGCCTCCGCCTCAGAGGCAGCCGCCTTCAAGACTGGGTGCAGCCAGTGCAAATGAAGGGCGACACTCCCTCCCCAGCCGATTTCATTGATGCTCTTTATATCCGAAAGCGGCACAGTGACGACATTCGACCGGCTCGCACTCCCATACAACAACTCATGAAAGGGATTGAGCCTCAAAACGGGGTAATAAAAGAGCACGTACGGCAAAGAATTACCGGCCAAGCCCGCCCCCGTCACGGCGGATAAAAATCGAGAATAATCCGACTGGGTCTGGTTGGCGAGGGCGTCAATTCTCATGAAATCTCCGGGTGTGCGCCTATTTGATGTGATGATTGAACTAGTTCAAATGCCACAATGTAACAATTTTGCGTAAATCTGGGACCAAGCACTTTCACGCTGTAGCGGGGGCGGCCGCCCGCCCCCGCCGAAATTATGCCCTCACTCAACAGTCAGCGCCCTGGTTGCCAGGCGTCTAGCTCGGTGCCCATCACCTCATCATAAACGAGTCACCCGGTGGTGGTAGAACATTGCCGGTCCGCTCTCTAGTGTGGCCGAATGCAATTCTTCTCAAGTAATAGCAAAGCAATCGCAACTATGCCTCAGCCGTAACAATCGACCTAGGCGTTTTCATTCAGTGACAACAAATACGTTTGTTATCGTTTCGGCAGATGAGAACGAAGCATCCGTAGAGTAGAGTTATGGGCTTGCTTTGCGATGACTAATCGCCCGCCCTGGACAACATGAAGATTCTGACTGTATTTGGCACCAGACCAGAAGCCATAAAAATGGCGCCGCTGGTTAATGAGTTGGCTAACACACCGGATGTCACCTCATACGTTTGCGTTACCGCGCAGCATCGGGAAATGCTTGATCAAGTGCTCAAGCTATTTGAAATCCGCCCCGACTTCGACTTGAACATAATGCGGCCCGGGCAGGATCTATATTCCGTGACAGCCAGCATCCTAGCCGGTATGAAATCCGTCCTGCACGAAATCAAGCCCGACTACGTTCTGGTGCACGGGGATACGTCCACCACACTCGCCGCGGCCCTGGCAGCATTTTATGCCCGCGTGCCGGTTGGCCACGTTGAAGCGGGGCTCCGTACTAGAAATATTCATTCACCATGGCCAGAAGAAGCTAACCGGCAGATCACTGGTGTGCTCGCCGATCTGCATTTCGCCCCTACCGAGCAGGCCCGCCAGAATCTCGTTCAGGAACATAAACCGGAAGATCGCATATTTGTTACCGGGAATACCGTTATCGATGCGTTGCTATCGGTCAAGAAAAAAATCGAAGGCGATCTCGTTCTTCTGAAGCAGTTTTCCGAGCAGTTTGGATTTCTTTCAGCTGACCGTCGGCTGGTACTGATTACAGGTCATCGGCGAGAGAATTTTGGCAGTGGGTTCGAGGGGATTTGCGCTGCCATTGCCCAACTGGCGAGAACGTATCCTGAGATGGACTTCGTTTATCCGGTTCACCTTAATCCGAATGTCCGTGAACCTGTCAATCGTTTGCTCCGCGGGCGGCCGAACGTGTATCTGATCGAGCCGCTCGATTATCTGCCATTCGTATACTTAATGGAGCGAAGTTTTCTTATCCTAACTGACTCGGGCGGAATTCAGGAAGAGGCCCCCTCCCTTGGGAAACCGGTATTAGTAATGCGTGACACCACCGAAAGGCCCGAAGCAGTGGCTGCCGGTACGGTACGCATGGTTGGAACCGACCCTGCCCGCATTGCGCAAAGCGTGCAGAATCTCACCGATCATGAGATCGAATACAAGAAAATGGCATATGCCCATAATCCCTACGGGGATGGAACGGCATCGCCTCGTATTGTTCAGCTCCTACTCACTCATCACCGCCAATCGAGAGCAACCGCATGACTATGGACACCTCCTTGAAAACGATTTCCGTTATTGGCCTCGGATATATCGGTTTACCCACAGCGGCTGTGATCGCCTCTCGGCGAATTAACGTGATTGGCGTCGACATCAATCAGCATGCGGTCGATACGATTAATAGAGGGCAGATTCACATTGTCGAGCCCGAGTTGGACATGGTTGTGCAGTCGACCGTGACGCAAGGCTATCTCCGTGCAACTACCACTCCGGAGCCGGCAGACGCATTTCTAATTGCTGTACCCACGCCATTCAAGGGAGATCATGAGCCCGACTTGTCGTATATTCGGGCTGCGACTGAAGCGATCTCGCCTGTGTTGAAGAAGGGTAACATCGTAATTCTTGAATCGACATCGCCGGTTGGCACGACTGAACAGGTCGTTCAATGGCTATCCGAGTTGCGTCCGGATTTAGCGCTACCGCTTCCCGGCAGTATCGACAGTGATGTTTATGTGGCTTATTGCCCGGAGCGCGTACTTCCCGGACAAGTGGTGAGAGAGCTGGTCGAGAATGATCGCATCATCGGAGGCATAAATGCTCAGTCAACCGAAAAAGCCCGCGAAGTGTATCGTCTCTTTGTCGAGGGTGAACTGTTGGCCTCAAATGCACGGACGGCAGAAATGTCCAAACTCACTGAGAATGCATTTCGTGACGTTAACATTGCTTTTGCAAACGAGCTTTCGCTGATCTGCGACCGCCTCGACATTAATGTCTGGGAACTCATTAAGCTCGCAAACCATCATCCACGCGTCAACATTCTCCAGCCGGGCGCGGGCGTGGGTGGTCATTGCATTGCCGTTGACCCGTGGTTTATTGTTGATAAAACGCCAGAGCAGGCGCGTATGGTACGAATGGCTCGCGAAGTCAACGATACCAAGCCCCAATGGGTTGCCGAGCGTATTAAAGCAGCCATAGATCAAGTTACCGCATCGGGGAAGAAACTTCAGGAAGTCACGGTCGCCCTGCTCGGCCTTGCTTTCAAGCCCGACATCGACGATTTACGTGAAAGTCCGGCGCTGCATATCGTGCAGGAAGTGCTGGGCACTGCCTCGTGCAAGTTCAAGATCGTCGAGCCATACATCGACGAAATGCCCCATGCCCTTCGCGAATATGAACTGACATCGCTCGATGACGCTCTCGCAACTGCAGACGTGGTCGCCGTTTTAGTTGCGCACACACCATTTCGCCAAGCCAAGCTGCAACGCGGAGAGGGAAAAATCTACGTTGATGCTGTGGGCTTGGTGCATTAAGCTGCGCCGAGTGCAACTTTAAGGCCCGCCGGTCGCGTGTCGTGGTCGCTTGCTGGAGAACCAGCGTCGGACGGGCCAAAACGAATTTGGAGTAGTAGTGACGACCGATGCCGTTAAGAGTAACGCACTGATGACAACCGAGAGCTTAGCTGATACGAGCGACGTATCGGGTAGATCGCCAGAGTCGAACTCGGCGACGCATAAGGCAGCCCAGAGCGTGTGGCTTGCGTCCAATCTGCACGGGCAAAACGTAGCTCTCATCGGCCCGCCGCCCTCCGGGTTTGCCAGCCTGCTGGAAAACAGGAACATCGCGCTTGACCCCATTGCCTCTACGACGCTTGGGGCTGTACCTACGTCTGCGCCTTACGACTGCGCAGTTTTAACTCGCCTGAGCGGAGATATCGAAGAGTTGGCAATGCAGCTCCAATGGGTGGCAGGATTAGTAAAGCCCAACGGACGATTGCTTATCTCGTCAGCTGGCGTTTCTCCCGCACGAATAGGTCTTGCGATGGAGACTAAGTTCCGCATCAAGGAACTGTCCTTCAGCGCTGGTTACGTTCAGTGCGTCGCTATCCCAAGCGATTGTGGCGAATTTGAACGCGACCAGTTGATGGCGTTGATGCGTACAACGGACGAAGCCCTGAGCGACAGACAGCGCCGTCTGTTGGATGCAACAAAACGATGGCAAAGGGCCGCGCAAGCGCAGCGCGGGAGTGAGCGCGCATTGGATGCGCTCACCAAATCATCGCAACAGGTCGACGCACAGCTGAAAGATCTCGAAAAACGTGCCCACGAGCTGAAGATCCAGAATCTGGACCTTTTGACTGCCAAGACCCAGCTCGAGCACGAGAATAGAACGCTCGCCAAGGAACTGCGCACCCAGACTAACAATCTTGCATCTGTGGAGCGAACCCTTGCAGCAGTGTACCGGACTGACTCGTACCGGCTAGGCAACATGTTGGTACAAGCAACTCAGTCCTGGAAGCATTTTGCGGCACTCCCCGGTGCGTTTTGGACGCTGTTGCAGGACGGCAAAAAGCGTAGAGCTGCCAAGGCAGCGCGGGGCGGAGCAAAGCCGGTGGTCAATAGTAGCGCTGCCTCGACCGGGCGCCACTCCAGCCCACCGGAGAACGCCCTGCAAGAGTATATCCAGGCATTCGAAGCTGCGGGACCTGCCGGGGTACTTAAACTCCTGGATCCATCAGGAAAGCGTAGCGCTCGTGCGAATGCCATGTCTCTCCTGTCCACAGCCAAACAGTTCCGCGAACAAGGCCCGAAAACTATCGAGTGGCCGCTCGCAGAGTTCGCCGTGTCGCTGTTCAAAGACGATGCAATACTGCGAGGGTTCTTCTGGGCTGCAGTCCATGCTAACAAGCCAGAAATCGCGTATCAAACGATCAGGACAATTGAGCAGATCTACAGCACGGAAACCGACAACAAGAAGTTGCAGACTCTGGAGAAGCTAAAACAGCATCGAGTGTATCGGCTGGCGCTTCTAGACCTTCCGCTGAGCGAACCGGCGACGCCAATCACTCCTCAAGAGGGGCGAATCGTATATGTATTACACAATTCCCTCCCTTTTTCTTCGGGGGGATACGCCACACGATCGCACGGCATCGCTTCAGGGCTGGCGCGTGCGGGCAACGACGTAATTGTCCTGACTCGTCCCGGCTTTCCTCTTGATGCGAACACTAAGCTTAGTGAGTCCGACGTTCCGTCAGATGCGCTTATAGACGGAATTCGCTATGAAAGAATTCTGGAACCTAAGCGTGCAACCGCCCTTTTGAAAACGGGCGGGTTACCTACGGATGACTACCTGCGTGTAGCGGCCGACGCGCTAACCGATAAGCTGCGTGAGTTGCGCCCTTCCGTGGTAGTCGCCGCCTCAAATTATCAAACGGCACTACCGGCAATGTTGGCGGCGCGCAGGTTGGGCCTGCCATTTGTCTATGAGGTTCGCGGCTTCTGGGAGGTTACACGCGTATCACGCCAACCCGAGTTTGGCGAGACACTTGCGTATGCGGTCGAACGTGCCATGGAAGGCGGTCTCGCGGCACGGGCGGATCAAGTGTTTACGCTAACTGAAGCCATGCGTGACGAGTTAGTCGACCGTGGAGTCAGCCGAGAGAAAATAGAGTTACTTCCCAATTCTTGCGACCCGACACGCTTTCATCCAGGGGATCGCGATCTGACCCTTGCGCAAAAGTACGGCATTCCGTCCAACGTGCCGGTGATCGGCTACATTGGCACGTTCGTGCATTACGAAGGCTTGGAGGATCTCGCAGGCGCGTGCGCCCAACTGAAATCGCAAGGGATTGAGTTCCGCTTACTTCTCGTCGGAAACGAGGACGTTTCCGGCAACGGCGTGGGTCCGATCACTCAAGCGATTCACGACATCGCCACGCGGGCAGGCTTTTCTGATTGGCTCATCATGCCGGGGCGAATCCCGCACTCAGACGTCGAACGCTACTATTCACTCATCGATATCGCGCCTTTCCCCCGCAAGCCACTACCAGTTTGCGAAATGGTTTCTCCTATGAAGCCACTTGAGGCCATGGCGATGAAGAAGGCAGTTATCGTTTCGAGCGTACGCGCCTTGTCTGAAATGGTACGACACGAGCACAACGGCCTCATCTTCGAAAAAGGCAACATCGAGGACTTCTCGCGTCAGATGCGCGTTCTCATTGAGCGCCCAGATTTGCGCAAGATGTTCGGCGAGAACGGTAGGCAATGGGTTGAGCAGGAACGCACTTGGCTGAAGACTGGCGGCAAAGCGCATTCTGTCATTGAAACGCAGCTGTTGAACCCCAAGTATCCAATCAAGATGGTCCGCGCCAGCGGGCAGCATCTCGCGGAACTAGCCCGATATCGGGCTCTCTTGGCTAATGCTTATGAGTCCGGCGAGCGCAACCCTGTCGAACCGGTCTCGGCCACCAAGTCCATATATCTACTTCACAGCAGCTTGCCGCACTTGTCGGGCGGATACGCCACCCGGGCCCATGGAATTTTGCAAGGAACCATAGCGGCTGGGTTCGATATAGTTCCTTATACAAGACCAGGCTTCCCGGTTGACATTCGTGCCGCTAATCGTGATAAGCAATTCCCCACTGTCGACGTCATAGATGGGGTGGCTTACCACCGCATTTTTGAGGGCGCCAACCGCAGCATGGTTAGCGAACCCGAATATATGCTGAGCTTGATCGATGAGTTCGAGAAGGCTATACGCCATGAACGCCCGGCGATCGTGCACGGACGATCTACGTACCTTACCGCGCTTCCTGCGCTGATTGCCGCGCGACGAGCAGGGCTTCCATTTGTGTATGAGGTCTCCGGGCTGTGGGAACTGGTTCATGCATCGCGTGACACGACTGGCGCCAACCAGGCGTTGGTCAACCGGATACGGGATCTGGAAACGTTCACCATTCTGAACTCCGACAGGATTATTACGCTGACGGAGGGGATGGTTGACGAACTGACGTCTCGGGGTGCAGATCGCCACAAGATTACGCTTGTTCCCAATTGCGTGTCTCCTGAAATATTTTTACCGACTCCCCGGGACAACGCATTGGCCGAAAAGCTCGGTATTCCGCCAGGTGTCCCCGTGGTAGGTTATGTAGGCACTTTTGTCGATTACGAAGGCTTGGACGATCTGTTGCGAGCGGCGAAGCGCGTTATCGCGGGCGGTGTGGATTGCCGGGTTCTGTTAGTTGGCGACGGTCGAGGCCAGCAAAATCACAAAGCTTTGGCACGACAGTTAGGCGACAAGGTCATAATGCCTGGCCGCGTTCCGCATGACGAGGTCGCCAACTATTACTCTCTAATCGACGTGCTCGTGTATGCCAGAAAACCGTGGGAAGTCTGCGAAACAGTCTCTCCCATGAAACCTTTTGAAGCGCTGGCTCAAGAGAAAGCGGTGATTGCGTCAAGCGTGCGCGCTCTGGCGCAGATCGTCTTGGACGGCGAGACAGGCTTAATTTTTGAAAAAGGTAATGTGGACGATTTGGCTGCCAAAATCACGCAGCTGTTCCAGTCGCCCGAGCTTCGTTCCCGGCTTGGCAAGCAAGGACGTGATTGGGTTATAAAAAACCGCAGTTGGAAGAAGGCTGGCCAGGAAGTGGTAAATGTGTATAGGCAGATCCTTCCTCTCAGTTCCTGACTGTGTTAACACAGGAGACAAGCATGACCGGACTGGTAATGCGTATTCACACTCAGGACCCGATGAAGACATCCATCGCCACTGAGCTCGGCACCACCGCTGCAACGATCAGGCCGGTCGATAAATTGGCGCCGGCCTCTCATCGATTCGGTTCACTAGAGGCGTTCGACGCAGCAACGCTCTCTGATGAACGATTCTCGGTAACGCAGGATCAAGGCCTTTTCGAATGTAAGCTCCATCTCAACCCTGCTGCTCCGCGCTTGTTTGTGATCCTTACCAGTTCGCACGCGCTGAGCAATGAGTTGCCGGACTTTCAGAAGATCGAACGCCCGCAGAGCTTTCCCGGTTCTATCTTGTATGTGTCAGACCCTACCCTCTTCTTTGACCGCGAACTGACTCTAGGATGGTACATCGGCACGGCTAAATACGATTGGACTTCAACTCTAAGCCGCTTGGTGCAAAGCGTCGCACGCAAACTGGAAATACCGCTAGAAAACGTATTGACTTTCGGCTCTTCCGGTGCCGGCCTAGCGGCCATACAGGTAGCTTGCGCTCTCGGCCCTGCGACGGCGATTGCAATAAATCCGCACATGGACGTACGAAAATACCATGCTGCGAACGCCGAGAAGTTTCTGATCAGATGTTTCGGCACGACGCCGGCTTTGGCGACATCGGCCGAACATGATCGGCGCTTATCAGCAATTTCGAGCATGCAAGGGTCGGCCGAGACCAGGATCATTTATGTCCAAAACAAAAATAATGAGCACGTGTATAAGCAGCATTTCATGATTTTTTGCCAAGCGTTCGGTCTCGATCCTGCATCTCCGACGATCGACGACGACACGATGAATGTCATCACATACAGCGGGAAGGCATCGTCTGCGAGCGTGCCGGCCGCCATGCTGGAAGACATCATCGTCCGTGCCATTGCCTTGAATGACGCGGAGCAGCTTGAGCACCACGAAGCCCTCCACGTCGACACATTGGAAGAGGCTGGGTCACCAGGGCAAATAGAGTTCATTAAAAAGCAGCCGCTTCCGAAAGAGTATCTACAAGAACCGGTCAAGCGATTCTCGAGTTTGGAAGATTTCGCAAAGGGCCGACTGAATAAGGGCCGATTCATCGTAGGCTTGCCATCAGGAAAGCGTTTCGAGTGTCTCTTTACTCGAAAGCCCTCGGCAAACAAGTTATTCGTGATGCTCTCGGGGGCACGAAACTGGAAAATTCCGGAACCGGAGTTTAGCCGCCTGAGCTGGCATGCCGCCCTCCCCGGCTCAATGCTATGCGTTGCCGACCCGGGGGTGCTGCGACCGGGCAAAAAACTGGCTCTCGCTTGGTATGTAGGCACAAACCAACACAATTGGACTGACGCGCTAGCGGAGCTCGTCAGGCTAACGTGCGACAAGTTGAACATCACGACATCGGACGTGATCGCCTATGGTTCGTCCGGCGGGGGCTTTGGCGCATTAATGCTGGCGGCCGCGCTAGAGGATGCCACGGCAGTCGCAATCAATCCACAAACGCAAGTATTGCAATATCATGCCCGGCCAGTAAATAACTTCTTAAAGGCGGCCTTCGACGTGGCAGCAGCGCCCGAACTGGACGAGAATTTGGTTCAGTCCCGTTTATCCGCGATAAACGCTATCCGGCATGCACCGCGGGCGAAGGTTCTTTTCGTGCAGAACAAGAATGATCGCCATCATTATGAGAAACACTGCAAGCCATTCTGCGAGGCACTTGACATTCCCCTGACGGGGAAAAATATTACGGCCGGGCGTATACAAACGTTGCTTTACGTCGATCGCCCTGGCCATCGTGGCGAGCCCGAAAAAATTGTCCCAGAGATCCTCAGGCGCGCGCTGGCGATGACCGCCTTGTGAGCATGTATCTACTTAATATAAATATTACCCGACGCCTTGATTCTAGCATTCCCTGAAACAGGAGCAGGACAACCGTCGGGCTGTATTTGTCCCTTTACAACTATTAATTTTCGCTTTCCTGATCCACGCTTGGTCTCCTTCGTTTCAACCTGATTCGCTTCCAAGACATTGTTCCACGACGGACATTCCGCAGATTTTTTCGTGCAAAGGGAACTGCGGGACCTATCGCAAAATGAATCGTGGAACGGCTCCGCCGACTGATTCAAGAATCTATTTTTCGTTATCTTATTGGCATTTGATGCGTCACGCACTTTGATTACGGCCCCACACCCACCATCAAATACATTCCGCGTAATTTCATTGAAACTAGAATAATGGGCTAAATATATGGAATGAAGCAAATTGCATTGCTTGATATTGCGGATTTCATGAAATTCGTTGTCAGTTATCTCATTGTGCCGCGAATTGACGAGGCGAATTGCCGCCGTAGAAGGCCGCCCCACCGCATTCGCCTGGCCAATATTGAAAAAGAGATTATTCTGGATTTTGTGTCCGCCATTCCAATTATTTATGTTCTTTCGCGAGCCGTTTATCGAAATTGCAGTCACATAATTAGATACTTTAAATCCCGATATCTCAATTTTATGTCGATCGCGTTGGTAAGAACTAAAACTGACCCATGTTCCCGTACCGTCACCGATAAAATGCGCTCGCCTATCGCCTATTCGTTCGCCGATCAATGAAAAAGGCAAATTGCCGGGTGTTCCCCACATCTTTAGACGCTGGTTTTCGTATTTCCCTGGCGCTACGTTTACGACAACAGAGGACGTGTTTGACCGTATATTCTCCTTGGCGATGTCTACTGCTTTTTTTATTGTTGCTACTGCATTTTGCTTGTCAAGGCCATTGGCCGATTCGCTTCCATCGGTGGCAACGTACACAGTCAGGGGCGCTGCAACACTTGAATAGCCCCCCACTGCGCTACCGAAGGCTACGAATGATATAGCGACCCTGGCTCGGCAGCGTCGCAGCCATGTGCGTCCTGTCATGCTTCGCCTTTTGCACAGAAATAGGTCTCAATGTACCCGATTGGACAGCAATTTGATGTATTGGGCACATACTGTTTCACACTTATCGGCAGCGCGCATGCCTGTTGTACTATGCTGCGCTATCGTCAGCACCCGCAGATTTGCTCCGCTACATGACTCCGCTTCAATACTTCCGGCAGTTGATCGATGAAAGGATAGCGAATCGTTCTGGCCCTTTCAAGAATCTGAAAATTGCGTTGGTGGCAGATGAACTGACTACCCTATGCTTGCAACATGAGTGTCGCGTACGAAGCGTTTCGCCCTCCAACTACAGAACTCTATTCACATCCTGGCGTCCCGATATTTTGCTGGTCGAGTCTGCTTGGCACGGGCTTGGAAATCGCTGGAAGTTCCGAATCGCCTCCTATGCCAATCATCCGGACCGAAATAATGGCGACTTGGTAAAGGTAGTGAACATGGCGCGCGATCAAAAAATTCCAAGCGTTTTCTGGAATAAAGAGGACGGTGTCCATTTCGATAGATTTATAAGCAGCGCGTCGCTGTTTGATTACATATTCACCGTAGATGCCAACGCGGTGCCACGCTACATTGCCAACCTTGGCGATAGCAAGCCAGTTCACACCCTGATGTTCGCCGTCCAGCCAGCTCTGCATGCACCGGCTGTCTCGGACTATCAGGATTCTCGTGCCTGCTTCGTCGGTAGCTATAGTCGGCATATACATCCTCGCCGCAGGATGTGGCAAGAGATGCTCTTCGAAGCTTCCAAAAAACTGGGGCTCGCGGTCTACGACCGTAACTCCGCACGCCGCTCTGAAGTGTATCGATATCCAAACTACCCCTGGCTTGATATTCGTACAAGGGTGCCCCATCGGAGAACTTCCTGTATCTATAGAAACCACAGGGTGTGCCTGAATGTCAATACGGTTGAAGATTCTCCCACTATGTTCTCGCGCCGCTTTTTGGAGATTCTTGCGTCCGGGGGCCTAGCAGTGACCACCCCAGCACTCTCGATCGAACGCCAATTCGGTGACTTCTGCCACATTGTCAGGAACGCCGAGGAGGCTACAGCCGTAATGGATGGCTTAGCACGTGGGTGGCGCCCTATTGACAACGAGATGGTGCGAGCCGGCTCTGAACATGTTCTAAAGCATCATACCTGGCAAGCTCGACTCGAAGAGCTTCTCCAAATTGTACCTATCGGCCAGTGAAATGACTGAACGCATTCTCCATCAGGTCAGCGTCTATGGATAAACGGTCTTCGTTCGCGGTCTTTCGCGCTGTAGTTTTTGCACTCGTACTGCGGGAGATGCAAGGGCGGTTTGGCCGGATGCGCATGGGTGCTATGTGGACAATTTTTGAGCCCTTGGCACATATTTTAGCCATCATGGCGGTTGTCGTCTTTATTCGTGGTAGAGCAATGCCGGGATTAGATTACCCGGTATTTCTCTTGGTGAGTCTGTGCCCATTCTTGTTGTACAAGAATATCGCGTTGAAGCTCATGACCAGCGCTGACGCAAACAAGGCGTTATTCGCCTATAAGCAAATTCAACCTTTCAGCACGTTTGCGGCTCGCGTCGTGGTTGAGTTCGCGTTATCCGCTACGGTGTTCGTACTGCTGCTTATAGCCTTTACATGGATAGGCCTAGATACTCGCATCGTGCGGCCACTTGAATTTATGGCGATTATTGCTCTGGGCGTTTTTTTCGCTTTTTCTCTGGGACTGATACTGGCCATCATTGCGAACATTCTTCCCGAGAGCACCATGGTGCTGCGCCTCATATTCATGCCACTTTATTTGTTGTCCGCCGTCGTATATCCTCCTTCACATTTTCCGCCTCAGTGGATGCCTCTCTTGCTATGGAATCCATTTTTACATTTACTGGAACTCATCCGGGTCAATGTTTTTCAGTTTTATCCAGTTGCCGACGGCGTGTCGCTGAGTTATGTGATCGAATGCACGCTGGTATTGCTTTTTTCTGGGATGAGTCTCTATCGCTTAAGGCGGCTGCAATTGATGTCTCTTTGAAGGGTCGGAGGTGGCCCGGGCATGTTTGAACTGCGCAACGTTACTAAATCTTACCGCACGCCGAATGGCCGGCGCTATGTATTTCGGAATTTGTCGTTTGCTATTCCTCCTGATCGCAACATAGGTCTGATCGGCCGCAATGGTTCTGGCAAGTCTACTTTAATGCGCCTGCTGGGCGGTTCAGACACGCCAGATTCGGGGCGAATTGTGACAGATAAAAACATTTCTTGGCCCGTCGGGCTTAGTGGCGGTTTTCAGGGAAGTCTTAGCGGGCGTGAGAATGTCAAGTTCGTATGCCGGGTATACGGTGCGACCGGCGATATCATGCGAGAAAAAATAAGCTATGTTGAAGATTTCGCAGAGATAGGAAAGTGGTTCGACGAACCCGTAAAAACCTACTCATCCGGCATGCGATCAAGGCTTGGCTTCGGGCTCAGTATGGCATTTGATTTCGACTACTATTTGATCGACGAGGTCATGTCGGTGGGAGATGTTCACTTCCGACGAAAAAGCGCCAAGGTCTTTGACACCAAACTGACAAAATCTAAAGTCATTCTCGTAAGCCATTCAATGGGCCAGATTCAAAAATTGTGCGATCTCGTTATTCTGCTTAAAGACGGCCAAGCACATATTTATGATGATGTGGCCGAAGGCATCAAGGCATATCAAGCTTAATTTTTTAACGTAGACGACTGATGATCTCCTTCGAAAAATTTAAATCGTTACGCCTTGCCGTCTGGCTGGTTGCCGTGCCTATGTTCGTAGGTTTGGTCTATTACTCGATTCTGGCTGTCGATCGATATGCCAGTACGGCATTAGTTGTAGTCCGACAGACTGACGAAAGCCAGGCGGCAACGGTGCCGGGGTTGGCGATGCTAATGGGCGGCGCTAACCCTACCTCGCGGGAGGAGACACTATTTCTCACCGAGTACATCAAATCTGCGGACATGATGAATGAGCTCGAGAAACGGCTGGGATGGGTGGAGAAGTATTCGGGTGTATGGCGAGATCCTTTTTTTTGGCTTAAAGAGGATGCGGATGCTGAGACAAAAATCGCGTTCTACCGCCGCATTGTTCAGCCGCATTTCGATGATATAACCGGACTGCTCAGAGTAGAAGTGCAGGCGTTTGAGCCGAAGCTAGCGCAGGCAATGCTTGACGTAATTTTGGAGAGCAGTGAGAAGTTCGTAAATGAGATCTCACATCGCATTGCAAGAGACCATATGCAGTTCGCGGCAGACGAACTGCTGAAAGCTCGGAAGTTATATGATCAGAAACAGCGCGCCTTGCTTGAATTTCAGAATAAGCATGGGGTACTGGATGCTGAGGCTGCGGCGCAGTCACGTGCCGGAATTGTCACGCAGATCGAAACAGCCCTCAGTCAAGAACGCGCCAATCTCAAGGCGTTGACAGCAACCCTGAGCGCGACTTCTCCGCAAGTGAGACAACAACAGAATCGAATAAAAGCACTCGAGGCACAATTACAGGCCGAACAACGCCGCTTGGTTTCAGAAAAAGGCGACGAGAAAATGAACCTTCTGGCCGCAGAGTATCGCAATTTGGTGATTGATGCGTCGGTGGCCGAAGAGGCATACAAACTCGCGATTACAGCCCAGCAGAATGCTCGTATTGAGGCGACTCGGAAAATTCGAAGCCTTGTGACCATATCGACGCCAAATTTGCCGGAACGAGCGATTTATCCGGAAGCGCTTTACAACTTGATTACCTTGCTGGTCATACTAGGATTGCTCTACGGCATTGCGCGATTTATTCTTACGACCATAGAAGACCATCGCGACTAACACCGGAGTCAGGGATCGGCATTCGCGCTACTAATATCTGAAGCATGTCTCCATCAAAACCCACAGTTTCTGCGCAACCGTCGGGCCAGTTGTTGCATGAGCAAAGGGCGGCGGTAGTCGGAGGGTATCATTACGAGCTGGAGCTCGTGGTTCTGGACGACTATCCCGCGCCCCATGGTGCTCTCTTGGCGATTCGGTTTTACGATCATCAAGGGCAGATTATCAACGATGCAATCCAGAACTGGAATTTTTCCAATCGGTACAAGCGTTGGACCAAGTACATTGCGACCCAATCGCCTGAAAAGCAAGCTGACCCGATTGTCGTCGCCATTACATGCCCTCGAAACGCGTCCCTAGTTGAATTGTTGTTAGTTCGCTGGCGAGGCTCCCCCGCGACACGTATGCAGGGTGTAGTCAAAGTGGTGCAAAAAGGCAGGGCAGAACCGTTAGCCGTTATATACGCGCGAAGTTCCGATGAAGAGCTTTTGGATTTTTTGACAGATGAGTTGCGCAAGGCGGATGTCTCCGGAGAGTTGATCGAACTATCTCTCGAATACTCCCAGACGCGCGGCTCTATTGCGATATTGCACGAGCTACGACGGTGGATTGCGGACCGGCACGAAGTTGGCACGCCCCATCGCGACCAGATTGCATTTCGCATTGAAGAACTGACGGAACTCGACAAAAACTGGCTTCCTCATATTGCCGATAAAGAAAGCCCCCCACCCTTTCTGGGCAAGAAGAGGAGCTTTAAGGTCGCCCATATCGCTGGCAAGGAAGATGAAAGCCACGCCTTCGACGATATAATTGACACGTCTGCCGCGAAGCTCGCGAAAAGCGCAAGACACTTAATCCTAATTCCTAATGAATATACCGACGTAAGTCGACCGACTTCAGCATGTGCGTCGCTAGACTACGACGACCTTACAGTATGCAGGCTGACCTACTTGGGAAACGAAGGGCGTTCTCGCGTCGGCCGTATACCTTTGTTAACGATGGACGCGCTATTAGCGCTTCACATCTGCAGAGAACATAAGGTCGGCCTCGTTCATGCGTATCGTGGGCATCGCGGATACGATCTTGCTATGAGAGCACTTAGTATTTCCCGACAATTAAAAGTGCCCTTCATATTTGAAAACACCAGCCCATTTGAGCCGTATAAGGACATGCCTCAACTGTCGCCCTCTTCGGATCTGTACAAGTCTCGCCTGGCCCAGGAAGCGCGTTTTCTACGCGAAGCCGACGCCGTGATAACTGGAAGCGAGGCCTCCAAATTGGCGATGTGCGATCAAGGCGTTGAGCCGGCGAGGATTTATGTCGTCCCACCGTCATCCGACGTATCGAAAGGCCAAGACGCGAGTAAATTTTCGCCCGTCATTACTGCGGACTCACAAGGTGTCGCGCTTATCGCGGGCTCTCTCTCCATGGAAGTCTTGCAGAGGATCATGAACTGCACGAAGACGTCAAAGAAGATACGCATTAATATATTTGGCAACAATAAGGAACTGAGTGATTGCCGTATCATGTTGGCCAAGTTCGCGGGCCACAATGTGCACTTCTGGCCCAATACAAAATTAGACGCTTTTCTCCGGTCAAGTTGGTGTTTACTGCTTCCAGGCCGGAGCGGGAAGTGGTCCCGGAGCCACCTACATAGATGGTTAACAAGAGCGATGGAGCGCAGAATTCTTGTAGTTGGCATCACTGATGACCCATTATTTGCACGGCTCAGCAAATTCCCGGCGCGCATGCTGACCGCGTCCAGTGAGCGTCTATGTGCGTCCATTCTCGCCGACCCGCTGCTCCGTCGTCATGAAGCAGTGATCCGGCATGCTGAAGAATGGTGGAGACATCGGGAACGGCGGGCATCGCTGCGGCTGTTCTACGAGCGTGTGTACGATTCTGTTCTCGAGAAATACGCCGAAGCCCCCACCGGTCGAACGCTCCCCGGCAAACGTAATCTGCAGCTGTAGAGTCGCCTCTTCAGTCAGCCGGCACATTGAAGGTCACGTCCCTTATGTCACCATCGTCGATAGCTACAAGGTATTGCGAGCCTACGCTGAGAAACGGCAGGCGGCTGCTTGCTTTAGGCGCGCTTGTGTTGCCGCTGGCGGGCTGCGGTATTCTTTCTGGCGCAGGTCCTTACAGTGCCTCCATACGCTCCGTAGAAAGTGACACGTCTTACACGCTTGTAGACCTAAGCCCGCAGACGATAGGCCCCTATCTTGTTGCGACAGAAGCCCCATTGAGCGCCACTACATCGGATATGCCTATACCGGCTGTCAAGCTGGTGTCGGGCGATGTAATGCGGATAATGATCGCGGATAGTGCCCAAGAGGGGGCCATCTTTGCGCCCCTTTCTGCCGGCGGCACAACATTCCAGGCGGTTCGCGTGAATGCTCGGGGCGATATCAGCCTACCTTATGCGGGAAACCTCCACGTACGAGGCTTGGGTCTAGATCAAGTCGCGACGAAGATAGAAAAGGCCTTGGACGGAAAAGTGTCCGACCCTCAGGTCCATGTCGAACTCGTCAGCGATCTGTCTGGATCTGTATTAGTGGCGGGCGCGGTTAAAGCCCCTGGCCGCTTTTCGACGTTACAAGGCCCATTGACGTTACTTGATGCCATAAACCTGGCGGGAGGTCCGATACCGGAGCCACATCTCGCGTCGGTTACGGTGCGCACCGGCAAGACCGTCCAATCCTATAGCTATAAAGAGATCCTGGATGGGAAAAACAGGCCGGTTGCACCGCGCTCCGAAATAATAGTTGAACGGGCGCGCAAACGCTTCGTAGCGATGGGTGCGGTGACAAATCCGGGCTTGCACGAGCTGCCGTCGGAAAACCCCAGCCTTCTCGAAACTATTGGTGTGATTGGCGGGCTTAAAGAAGCGATGGCGGATCCAACCGGTGTATTCATATTTCGCCGTACGCTCGACCCTGAGACCAACACTGCGAGACCATTGGTATTTCAGCTCAATATGCGTAATCCGGAATCAATCTTTCTGGCCGGACAGTTTCTTGTGCGCCCGGACGACGCGATCTATGTAACAAACGCCGCCGTTTATGAATGGCAAAAGATCATTACTCCCATTGTTCAAGCCGTCATGCTCGGACGCCGGTTTTAACAATGCATGGGTACACGACGAGCACTTGCGGCCCTGTCTGACTGGAAACTGTGGCACGCACAAAATCTTCACACCTTTCTTGGGGTAAAGGTGGCGCCGTACCTTGGCCACGCCGGCGCGGACGACTTTTTTATCGGGTGGGGACGGAAGCGGAGCGGCCGGCGCGCTGAACGGCTTGCGCGAAAGAACAGTCGTTCGTTCCTGCTTCTTGAGGATGGATTTCTGCGATCAACGGGAAGTGCGCAGCAGACCGCACCATTGTCCATCGTCACTGACGATTTGGGCATTTACTACGACGCGACTAGGCCTTCGCGACTGGAGCAGCTAGCACTCAAACAGATGGACTCCCATCGATACGCACGTGCACGTACACTGATTCAGGCGTGGCGTAGCGGTAGTGTGTCCAAATACAATGACGCCCCGGACCCTCCTGCCGCCCTGACCGCGGGACGCTATGTGTTAGTCGTCGATCAGACTTGCGGAGATGCTTCGATACGCTTCGGCTGGGCGGATCGATCGACATTTGAGGTGATGCTCCATGCTGCGCTTGCCGAAAACCCCCACTGTCGCGTCGTTCTAAAAATTCATCCAGACGTCGTTACGGGGCGCAAGGCCGGCCATTTCGATCTTCGCAAGGTCGCCCGAAATCCCCGGATTAGCGTCATAGACCACCATATCCATCCTGCCAAATTACTGGCAAACGCGGAGAAGGTGTATACGGTTACTTCTCAGCTAGGTTTCGAAGCGTTAATCTGGGGAAAACCGGTACGTACCTTTGGGATGCCATTCTATGCAGGGTGGGGCCTGACTCAGGATGAGCAACAAGCTCCTTCACGCAGGCGGCCAGTCTCATTGGAAGCGATAGTTTCAGCAGCGCTGATAGATTACCCGCAGTACATAGATCCCGAAACGGGCACACGGTGCGAGGTTGAAGTGGCGCTCGCCTGGATCTCGCTGCAACGTCAAATGCAACAGCGATTTGCTCCACACATTGTCGCGGCAGGGTTTTCCCGCTGGAAACGTCGCTTCGTGCGTGAGTTCTTAGCGGGAAGCACCATTCATTTCACCGCTGCCTTTCCGGCACAGGCCCAGTCACCCTCGACGATAGCTATTTGGGGACGACGGTTCGACGACGAAGTGGCCGAAAATACATCTACACCTAGTGTCTTACGCATTGAGGACGGTTTCGTTCGATCAGTGGGGCTGGGTGCAGACTTAATACGACCGGTTTCCTGGGTCATTGACGATACGGGCATTTACTACGACGCCACGCGGCCATCCGGACTTGAAAAAATTCTGGCAACCACGCAGTTTGATGCGCCACTTACTCAACGGGCCGCGAAGCTCCGTCAGACGATCGTCGAAGTCGGTCTAACCAAATACAATATCGGCAAATCATTCTGGAAACGTCCCCACACTACAAAAAGGCTTATCCTAGTGCCAGGACAAGTCGAAAGCGACGCCTCCATTCGCTATGGCGCGAGCTCTATAACTTCAAACTACACCTTACTCAAGGCAGTACGAGATGCCAACGCAGATGCATACATCGTTTATAAGCCTCACCCAGATGTTATAGCTGGCCTAAGAAATAGCGGCGTGCATGATCACCTCATTAAACATGTCTGCGATGAGGTGGTCGGGGATATTTCGATACATATGATTATGCAGAAAGTTGATGAGGTGCATGTGCTAACCTCTCTTGCGGGATTCGAAGCTCTGTTGCGCAATATTCCGGTCACCACGTATGGACAACCATTTTACGCGGGATGGGGCCTAACGCGGGATTTGTGCCTAACAAATGAAGTGCGCCAGCGTCGCGCCAGGAAGTTAATGCTCGATGAGCTGGTTGCCGGGACGCTTATTTTATATCCGACCTATATAAGCCGGAGAACTTCCGCATATACGACACCAGAAACGGCTGTGCAAGAATTAAAGAACTGGCGTAACGAAGAACGGAACCATAGTGTCTTCTGCATCCGTCGAGCCCTGGCGCGGATTCTCAAGAAAAAATGAGCCGCACCTTCTTGTTGTTACAAGGCACATGTACGCCCTTCTTCTCCGCACTGGGAAAGGCACTACGCGGAGCAGGCGTTCGCGTAAAAAAAATCAATTATACCGGCGGCGACGCCTTGTACTGGCGAGCGCCAGGTGCGATCAACTATTCGGGCACCGTGGACGAGGCGCGCGAATTCCACGAGCGCATATTCGACTCTGAACATGTGACGGACATCGTACTATTTGGCGACCGCCGGCCCTTGCATGTCGAAGCAATAGATGCCGCGGAAGCCTCGGGTATCACGGTGCATGTTTTTGAAGAAGGATATTTCCGCCCTTATTGGGCCACACTCGAACGGGGGGGAGTAAACGCCCGTTCGACACTGCCGCGCGATCCGGACTGGTATCGAAAAGTGGCGCAGTGGGTTCCGCGATTCGATAATGGCGAACCCTTTCGATCATCTTTCTGGCCACGCGCATATCACGACGTAATCTATCATCTCGGCAATCTGCAGAATCCGATCCGCTTTCCTAGATACCGCAGCCATGCCCCCGTGAACGCGCCGACGGAGTACCTAGCATATCTTCGACGAGCGCTTTTGCTCCCCACGCATGCGAAGCTTGACGCACAGAAAATTTCCAAACTTATTTATCATCACCGTCGTTTCTGGCTATTGCCGCTCCAACTAAACAGTGACTCCCAAATCAGGAATCACTCCCCTTTCTCGGACATGTCAGAGGTCATCAGCCGTACGATAGAATCTTTTGCGCGATTTGCACAGTCGTCCGATATGCTGATCATAAAAAATCATCCTTTGGACGCCGGATTGTCCGATCATGATGCTTGCATAAAACGACTCGCGAAACTATACGAGGTTGAACATAGAGTACTCTACATTGAAACCGGGCATCTGCCGACGCTGCTAAGCCACGCGCAAGGTGTAATCACTGTCAACAGTACTGTCGGCGGGTCGGCCCTTGTTCACAGCCGCCCGACCATTGCGCTTGGAAAAGCAATTTACGATATGCCGGGACTTACATTTCAAGGCCATCTGGACGATTTCTGGAACAACGCTGAAGCGCCCGATGCAGAGCTTTTTCAAGGCTTCCGGAATGTAGTGATCTATGGCACCCAGATAAACGGTGGATTCTATTCGAAGGCAGGCATAAAGATGGCCGTCCCCTATGCTGTCGAACGCTTGTTAGCCAGACAGTCGAAATTGGCGGCGCTTTTGGATGAAGGTTACGTTCAGCATTTCGCTCGACATAATCGGAGCCGTCTGGCATAGAGAAGGTTATACAGTTCAATATCGGCATTTACGCGGATTGGAAAGGGAGACGACATGAAAGAGCCATCCCGTAAGTTCAAGGTGTCAATCGACGTCGACCGAGATAAGATCATCTCTACGATCCAGTTCGAAGAACACCTTCATCGGCAGGACGCCTACGAATACGCTTTCTATCTTTATAAGGACGGGCAACGAATAGGTGTCCAGCGTTACTCTTCGTCTCCCATCGCGAATTTTTCTATTGAAGGTGAAGGAACTTATTCCGTTGGGGGCTTCACCAAACTCAAATCCGCGCTAAAGGGGAATCCCTCAGTAAGTTCCGCCACTCTGGAAGTGACACGCGCCACCCATCCTGCGGCCTTCCCGCTCTTACCAAGCGCTCCACCACGTAAGTCCGGCGTGATGAAATGCGGGCACCTCTATTTAATGCCCAATCACAGCGACTTCGACGATTCTAGTCAGTCTATTGTCTTTCGGCCTAGGCGGGATCTGCCCCCCTACCCCATCAAATTTCCGCTGGACTGGGACATTGACCCTTTTTCGGATGAAAACTGGCGCGCGCAACTTCACATGTGGCGGCTAGGTGATTTCATATTGATCTCCTCGGAAAAATCGCCCGACTCCCATCGGCTCCGCGACTTTATGGGAATCATCTGCGATTGGCATCGCCACCACTTAGTCGAGAAGCTTCCGTCAAAGTTCGCTTGGCAAGACATGATGGTCGGCATGCGAGCAATGAAACTAGCATTTGTTATCTCAAAATGGCAGCATGGCCAACTAACGCTCGCGCAGCACGATATCGAGTGCCTCTCGGAAATGGTTGAGGCACATCTCGAGTTTCTTTTGAACTCGAAGAACGTACGCCTAAACAATCACACACTTTCAGACCTTGTAGGGGCGCGCGCACTTGCTGAAGTTGTGGACACGAAGGTCGCAAGCGAAATCGAGCAATTTGTAGATGTAGTATTTAGGAAATTGCTGGCTAGCCAGTTTTCGGAGAACGGGGTTCATCGCGAAAACTCTACGGGTTATCAAAAGTTTGCTGTCAACTATTTGCAGAAGCTCCGTCGCAGTGGTTGGTTTAAGCATTATGGGCTTAATGAATGCCTGGAAAAGTCCAAGAAAGTATTGGAATGGTTTTATTTACCGGACGGCAGGCTGGCCCCCATCGGCGACACATCGGCGGAACCGCAGCGCCCCGACGTCCAACAGCCCATATTTAAGGGGCGCGACGAAGTGTTTAACAAAGACGGATATGTAGTTATTAAAGATGACGGGGGAGGAAGAATCCGCGAGGCATCCTATTTTTTGATCATGGGAGCATCCCATACGGTCGCGCACAAGCAAGCCGACGATCTTTCATTCATCTGGCATCATGGCGAAGATCTCATTGCAGATCCAGGAAAATACGCTTACCTTGGCGATGCTTTTCGAAAGTATGTAGTTTCGCGGCGCGCCCACAACACTATCGACTCTCATCTGCCGAGCGATGGACGTTTAAGCGCTGGCCAGTATGGGAACGCCATACGTCACGTAAGCAGAGAGAGTTGGGGCCATTACATAGTTTCCAAACTCGAATTCGCGCGCTTACAGTACGTCCATTACCGTTTTTTCTTTTATTCGGCAGATGGGTGGCTCTTGGTGATCGATAGAATAAACTCGCAAGCGAGCACAACATTCACCCAGTGGACGCACTTTGCGCCAGCATTGGAATATTTTCGCCCCACATTGAATGGGTACGACATCACGTTAGCAAGCGGGCGGAGCTTGAATTGTAGGGTAGCGACGCTCGCCTCACCCTCACTTCGGCTTATCCGAGGGCAATTGGAACCGGACGTGCAAGGATGGGTTAGTGAAGGCTATCGGCAGATTACGCCTTCCACTGCTCTAGCCGTTCGACAGGATACTCCCAACGCCACTTTCGCGACACTATATTCACTCAACGATCCGGAGTGTGAAGTGAATATTGATCGCTATAATGAACTGT